>Ga0155949_1019_pt1 | contig 20882 bp, 13 predicted proteins | sample RifCSPlowO2_02_FD_107603 | JGI IMG/M metagenome (GOLD analysis project Ga0155949, IMG submission 107603) | Acidobacteria bacterium RIFCSPLOWO2_02_FULL_61_28
ATCCCCTTCCGTTTCGCTCGACTCCACTACCCTGCAACCCTCTTTCTTTTCTCCCCGTTGCAAAGAACCATTTTTGAGACCAGCTCTCAGAACTTGTGCCGGCCAAAAACCTCATCCGACCTAAGAACGCCGGATCAAAGCTCAAGATTGATGAGAGCATTTCTCTGGTTCCTGTGGACCATATCGGAGTGTCATTCCGAGGGCCGACGCCCTGGGTCGGCCCGAGGAACCTGCACGTTTCTGCTGCGGCTTCCAAGGGCGCAAGTGCAGGCCTGCCATGAGCGAAGCCGAAGGGTCCCTTTCCCGGCACGTTGGGATCGGGATGACAAACTACCGCGCGGTATATGGCAACGCTAGAAATGCTCTGGCAGAGCAGCAGAAAGCTCCCCAAGGCTACCTCCTATCCTCCATCATTTCAATCCAATGCAATTTCTGGTAGGTGCAAGTTAACTTGTTGTAACAATGAGACTTGCCCAGAGACAAGAAAGTTCAACCCCAGATCTCCCATTGATGTGTTATAAAAAACGACATATGAGCATAATTATATAGTCTAAAATCACAAATAATGCATATATATGTATTATTGTTGCTTTATTTATGCATAGTATACATATTATTTATTTCAAAATGCTTTGGCAGGCCCGCTGAACTGCCCCATACTGCCTCATTGGAAGGGCATCGAAAGAGTAACCATTCAGTTACCAGGAGTCTGGAGCGTGCGTGAAGGAATACGGCCACCTGCTTTTGCAGACAAATTTTCCCTTCTGGATTTTGAGGCGGTGCCAATGCCCGTCATTAATCTTTACCCCGCCCCGACGCCAATTCCCCTAGAGGGCTTGCCGATTGAGGTCTGTGGGTTAGAGAAACCCCTACAGACCGTTTCCGGGCGGGAACTGGCTGCTTTGCAATCGGTAACACTAACAGTCCCTTTGATTTGCCAGATTTTTAACTGGTCAGAGGTTGTGGAATGGGAAGGCGTGCGGTTTGCAGACTTTCTGGAGGCTTTCCGGATTGAAACCCACCCCGAAGGCTACTATGCGATCTACTCTCGCGACGGAGTCTACTTTGAAACCCTTTCGGTGGACGAAGCGCGCGATCCCCGCGTGTTGCTGGCGCACAGGCTGAACGGCGAGCCCCTCTCAGAGGCCAATGGGGGGCCTCTGCGGCTGGTGGTCCCATTTCTTCAGGGGTACAAGAGCGTGAAGTGGGTTGGCTCGGTCCGCGGCTTCCGCAAAGACCCCATCGGCATCAAGCGTCTTCTTGGGCAAAGCCCTACAGGGCAGTTACATTCCGAGTGGCTTGCCCGCTACGGAATCACTTTGCCCCCTGGTAGGCCCGGCGATCCGCCGGCCATTTCTGCCAGCGCCACCAGACCTTCCCCGGCAATTCCGTCTGGGCCAGTCCTAGGTTCCCTTGCGACGCCGTCCGATGCTCCAGACTCAACCCGAGAAGATCAAATAGGCCTCAAGGGAATTCTGGCCTTCATCCGCCCCAGTAAGCATCAAGCCACACGCCAGGCGCTGGAGGCAGCCGGGGTAATCTCCTACACTACCTTTCGAGTGCTGGGACGAGGCCGTCAGCGCGGCCTTCGGTTCGCGGCAACTCCCGAGGGTCCCCCCGCGATCCCGTTCTTGCCCAAGCAGTGCTTCTCTCTCTTGATCGAAGAATCGCAAGTTCCGGCAGCGGTGGAAGCCATCCAGAAAGCGAACCGCACCGGGAAGGGAGAACACGGAGACGGGAAAATTTTGGTGTTGGATGTCTCCGATGCGGTTCGGATCAGCACCGACGAAAGGGGACCAGCAGCCGTATGAACCTCCAATTGTTGTGGGCCATCATTCGCCCGGATAAGAAGCCCCAAGTACTGCATCGTCTGGAAACGGAGGGGTTTTATGCCATGACTGAGATACCGGTCTATGGACGCGGGAAGCAGCGCGGCATCCAGGTGGGTTCGGTCACCTATGATGAACTGGCCAAGACTTTATTGCTGCTGACGGTAGAAGAAGACCGTTGCCAGCAGGCAATTCAGGCGATTCAGGAAGCAGCCCATACCGGCCACCCCGGAGACGGAAAGATATTTGTTCAACCGGTCGGCCAGGTCTTTACCGTACGAACGGGCCAGCCAGAGCTATAGCAGCAGGAGGAGAAGGAAGTGAAAGCCTTGTGGAAAGCACTCCGCAGCGGACATCTCGGGACTCTCATTTCGGCTTTGCTGTACTTCGACGTGAGCTTCATGGTGTGGGTCCTGGTCGGCTCACTGGGAATCTATATCGCGGGAGACCTGGGTCTCTCTCCCGCCCAGAAGGGCATAGTCGTCGCGGTCACCGCCTTCGGCGGTGCTCTGTTCCGAATCCTGCTGGGATTCCTTTCCGACCGCTACGGCCCCAAAAACGTCGGTGTGGTTAGCCTGGCAGCCGTATTGATTCCGCTCACCTGGGGATGGCTTGGGGGGACCACGTTTCATGAATTGCTCGGCGTGGGGCTCCTATTAGGGATCGCCGGCGCCAGCTTTGCGGTGGCAATGCCGCTGGCCAGCCGAAGCTACCCCAAGGAACACCAGGGAGTGGCCATGGGCATCGCCGGAGCAGGAAACAGTGGGACGGTCATTGCCGCTCTGGTGGCCCCACGGCTGGCCCAGCACCTCGGCTGGCACGCTGTCTTTGGCCTGGCGATGATTCCGGTTCTACTGACCCTCATTGTGTTCGTTTTCCTGGCTCGCGAAGCTCCCAACTTGCCGGAGTCCGACACGCGGCAGCAGACGTTGCGCGTGCTTCGAGAGCCGGACTTATGGCGGTTCTCCTTGTTTTACAGCCTTACGTTCGGAGGCTTCGTGGGGTTAGCGGGCTTCCTGGCTATCTACCTCCATGACCAATACGGGACGCCACCCGTGCTGGCAGGGACGCTGACGGCACTGTGCGTTTTTGCGGGCAGCTTTTTCCGTCCCGTGGGCGGATATCTGGCAGACCGGATGGGGGGAACGACGCTGCTGTTCTGGCTGTTTCCTCTGGTGGGAGCCGCCTTGATGAGTGCGAGCTTCTCCCCCTCGCTGTGGATCACCGTAATCCTGCTCTTCGCCGGGATGATGGCTCTGGGGGCAGGCAACGGCGCCGTCTTCCAACTGGTTCCCGAGCGGTTCCACAAGGAGATCGGGGTGGTCTCCGGCATCGTGGGCGCAGCCGGTGGAGTGGGCGGCTCGCTGCTCCCATTGCTTCTAGGTTCATCTAAAGAATGGACTGGCTCCTACGGGACCGGTTTTGCCGTCTTCGTCATTGCCGTGCACCTGAGCCTGGTTCCCCTGTTCGGTTACCACCGGAACCGGCGAGAGAGCCGACGAGAGAGAAGGACGGTTCGGACGTCAGCGGTCTTCCCCTCCGTTCCTGGACAGCCCCGGACGGCAGAAGCGGCGTTGCGAAATCCGGGGTGGGATGGGGTTCGAGTCCGCATGGAACTTGCTTTCTCAAGCACCCCGGCGAAGTAGCCGGATTCATCGGGAACAACTCTGAAGGAGACTCATGCCAAACCCGGTTTCCAGTTGGGCGGATGGCGAGTTGGTTTGCAATTGTAATAGTGTGACCAAGGGCACCATTGTGAAGGCCATTCAAGAGAAGGGGTTCAGCCGCCGGGAGGATGTGGCCTTCGTAACGCGCGCCAGCACTGGGTGCGGCAGTTGCGCTCAACTGGTGGAAGATCTGGTGAGTGCTCATCAGCCCAAACAGTCGGAGGCTTCGAGCGGCGTCGCAGGCAAAACGGCTGCGATCGAGCCCCGCCCCTATCCCAAGGGCCTCGACGTGCCCCGCATCAAGAAAGAAGGACTGGAACTGGATCTCTCCCGCCTCCGCGAACGAGGCGTCCGTGCCCTCTCCGATGATGACTATTACCGGCTGAAGACGTACGGGATTTGCAGTCAGAAACATCCGGAATACTTCATGATGCGCATCCGCATTCCAGGTGGCCGGGTGAGCGCGGACCAACTGGACTGCCTGGCGGAGCTGGCCAAATACTATGGCCGAAGCTGGGGGCACCTGACCACGCGGCAGGATATGGAGCTGCATTGGGTGCGCCTCGAAAAAGTTCACGAAATCTGGGAGCAACTCGAAGCGGTGGGCCTGACTACCCGCTCCGCTTGCGGGCATACCCTGCGCAATGTAATGGCTTGTCCGCATGCCGTGATCTCATCCGCGTCGGTGATGGACGTGCGGCCCTGGGCGAAGGCCATCAGCGACTATTTTGTGAGCCGCTCCGCCTGGATGAATCCGGCGATGCCGAATCGCATCAACATTTTCTTAGCGGGCTGTTCCGATTGCGCCGCACATGCCCCTTTGAATGAAATCGGTCTGGTGGCCGTGAGAAGTCCCGTGGGGGAAAACGGGGCGTCATCGCTGGGTTTCCAATTGTGGGTCGGAGGCAGCCTGGGCAACTATCCGCTGCTCGGATTCCTATTGAAATCCTTTCTCCACCCCCAAGAAGTATTGCCGGCTTGCCAGACCATTTTCCAGCTCCATATGCAGTACGGCGGACGCCAGAAAGGAAAAACGCGGCTGAAATTCCTCATTGAGGAGTTGGGCCGCGAGCAATTCGAGAAGCTCTTTGAGGAAACCTTTGCCGTTAAAAAGGCACTTCCAGAAAACCGGCTTTTTCCACTGCAGATCCCTCCAGCAACACGATACCCGGTCAATGTGCCCGTTAGCCTGGCGGAGCGGTTGGAGGCGTTCCGCCAGAAAAGACTTCCACCGGGGTGGCAGGCCCAGCAACAGTCCGGTTACGCCTCCTGCGTGCTGGAAATTCCTCTCGGTGAGATTCGCTGGAAGCAACTGGCCGCATTGGGCCAGATCGTCCGACAGCACAGAGGCGTGGAAGTCTCATTCAACATGGACCAAAACGTCGAGCTGCATTGGGTACGGAAAGGACAAATCCCCCCAATCCAAAGGACGCTGGGGATGGCTGAATTGACGATTAAGGGTTTTCAGCCAGGGCCGCGAGTCGTGTCTTGTCCGGGGACCCAATTCTGCGTCCTGGCGGTGACGAACTCGCAAGGAGCCGCGCGCGACCTGCAAACTCAAATTGTTCCGAAGGATGAGAAGCAAGCGGAGTTGTTCCGCAGCTTGACGATCCACATCTCCGGCTGTCCCAACAGTTGTGCCAAGCAGCAGATTGCCGACATCGGTCTGGTCGGGGGGATGGCGCCGCTCGGCGACCATCGCCGTTACTCCTATCAGCTTTCCGTGGGCGGAGGGCTGGAAGGCCAGCCGCAGCTCGGCGCCGTGATCCGCAAAGGGTTGACAGAAGGAATGGTAGTCCTTGCTGTCCAGGCTCTTTTGGAGATTGGAGTCGAGCGGTTGCAGCCGGAAGAATCTTTCCGGGAATGGGTCCGCCGCCTGGGACCGGCGGAAATCTCTCGCCTGCTCGACGAAAAGCTGGCCCCCCAAATGCCGCAGAGGGCGGAGCGAATCGTGATGAGTCCGGACTTGATGGAGGTTAGATAAGAATGAAGATGGTTTGGGCGATCCTCCGACCGGAGAAGATCAGCGACGCAATTGCCAGCCTGGAAAAGGCGGGTTTTTATGCCTTCACGCGGCTGGATGTAATGGGGCGGGGACGGCAGAAAGGGATCGTAACTGGTTCCAGCCGCTACGAAGAAATTGCTAAAACGAGTCTGATGCTTGTGGTTGAGGACCACGAGGCCGACCGCGCCGTGGAGACCTTGAAAATTGCTGTTCGCACGGGCAATCCAGGGGACGGCAAGATCTTTGTCTCACCACTCGGGGCGGTTTACTCCATCCGAACCAAGTCCCGCGAATCCTAGACACGGCTGGGTCCTGGATATGCGTGCCAGGATCGAGTTGAATTCCGCGCTACTGAGATGTCGGTTGTTCGCGGTGGCCACTTCCAGGGCAACCCGCGCCAACGGCAGGAGTCCCCTCCTGCCATCTCCCCTTCTGGCTTGCCGGCAAACCACATTGCTGCCGCCCCGTGGAGAGAAAATACTGCTGGCCGGCGTTCCGTACAAAGGATGTCAGCAAAGCCAGATCACCTTTGATTCATCTCCCGAACGCGTCTGGCCCCGCAATCGTGGTATGCTTAAGTTGCGCTTAATTCCGCGGTGTGAAATGCGGTTGCTCCGGCTAGGTTTGTGATCCGAGGATTTCCGCCTTCAGTATTCCTCCGTAAGTTTTACGCGTAATTCAGAAAAAGACTGGCTATAGCCAAAGCTATGCTTGTTTCAGATTGGTTCATTCGCTCCGACGAAACCGCCGAGAGAAACTACGAGACAAGACGGTGCGAAAGTTCTTGAATATCCCGATTTCCGCACTTGTGGAGGACCAGCTCTCAAGAATGAGAGACAAACTGCAATGCTCTCTGTGAACAATATTTCCATGCGATACGGCGCAACAGTTCTATTCGAGGATGCCACCTGCACGTTCTTCGCTGGCCGTCGCTACGCGATTACCGGACCGAATGGCGCCGGCAAATCCACTCTTATGAAAATCCTGACCGGCGAGATCGAGCCTTCCAAGGGTTCCATTACCCGGCCGAAGAAGCTCGGTGTTCTGCGGCAGGACCAATTTGCCTTCGACGAGTTTCGCGTGATCGACGCCGTCATCATGGGCAACGCCCCGCTTTGGAAAGCCCTCCAGGAGCGGGACGCGCTGTACGCCAGACCCTACGAGTCGCTGACGGATGAAGATGGGATGCGTCTGGGCGAACTCGAAAGCATCGTTGGCGAAGAGGGAGGGTATACGGCGGAGTCCGATGCCGCGGTGCTGCTCGACGGGTTGGGAGTGGAGGATGCGCTGCAGGAGCGCCAGATGGGCGAACTGCAGGGCGGCCAAAAAGTTCGCGTCCTGCTGGCGCAGGCGCTGTTCGGCAACCCCCCGGCATTGCTGCTGGACGAGCCTACCAACCACCTCGATCTCGATTCGGTGCACTGGTTGCAGGACTATCTGGGCAACTACGAAGGGGTTCTGATCGTGATCTCGCACGACCGCCACTTTCTGAACAGCGTTTGCACGCACACGGCCGATATCGACTATGAAACGATCATCATGTATACGGGCGGATACGACGACATGGTGATCGCCAAGACGCAGATCCGCTCCCGCATCGAAGCGGAGAACGCCCAGCGCGAAAAGAAGATCGCACAGTTGAATGAGTTCATCGCGCGCTTTTCGGCCGGCACGCGTTCGTCGCAGGTGACCTCGCGAAAGAAGGAAGTCGAACGGTTGCAAACGGCGGAGCTGGCCAGGTCCAACCTCCAGCGGCCGTACATTCGGTTCGACATGAAGCGGCCTTCCGGGCGCCATCCGCTGCTGATCGAGGAACTTCATAAATCTTACGGCGATCTCACGGTGATCCGGGCGTTCAAGGCCAGTGTGGCCCGCGGGGAAAAGATTGCCCTCATGGGCCGGAATGGCTCCGGCAAGTCCACTTTGCTGAAATCGCTCTTGAGCAACGCGACCGGATTCATGGAAGACTCCGAAAGGCAATTCGTAATTGATGGCGGTACGGTGGTGTGGGGGCACGAAGTGGCGGTGGGCTACTTTGCGCAAGATCACACCGATTCCATCACCAAGGGCACGACCGCGATCGAGTGGCTGCGCCAGTTCGATCCGCAGGCCTCGCAGGAGGAACTGCGCGGTCTGATGGGCCAGATGCTGTTCAGCGGCGACGATGCTCTGAAACCCACGGACGCGCTTTCGGGCGGCGAGTCGGCACGGCTGATCTTCTGCCGGCTGATGTTGCAGAAGCCGAATTTCCTGGTGCTCGACGAGCCGACCAATCACCTGGACCTGGAAGCCATCAATGCGCTCAACATCGCCTTGCAGCGGTACGAAGGGACCGTCCTGCTGGTAACGCACGACCACGATGTCATCGAAGAAGTTGCCACCCGGATCTGGCATTTCGAGGGGGGGCAGATTGAAGACTTCCGGGGCGGGTACGCGGACTATGTGGCGTATGCGCAAGAAAAGGCGCTGATCGCTTCCCGCTGACCGGCACTCGTTTTATAAAGCTCGTCCGGTCGCAGCTCCCGAGGCCCAGGCCCATTGAAAGTTGAAGCCGCCTAGCTGGCCGGTGACGTCTACTACTTCGCCAACAAAAAACAATCCTGGCACCTTCCGGCACTCCATCGTTCTGGCGGACAACTCATCCGTATCTACGCCACCCGCCGTGACCTCGGCTTTCTCATAGCCCTCTGTGTCTGCGGGTGTGAGCGTCCATTCGTGCGCCTGTTGCTCCAGTTTTGCGAGCGCCGGATTGGTCCACGAGGAAGGCGCGTGCCGATCGAGCCAGCGCGTTGCAAAGCGCCTCGGCAGAACTTGCTGGAGGGCGGCGCGCGCGGCGGCCACATTTCTTACCTTGGCTTCGCGAATCGCCGCCGTGACGGTACGGCCCGGGGCCAGGTCAATACGGATCGGCTTTCCGTGGTTCCAATACGAAGAAATCTGCAGGATCGCCGGCCCGCTAAGTCCCCGGTGAGTGATCAACATCTTTTCCCGGAATGACTGCCGACCGGAGGTGGCAATCACTTCCGTCGAGACACCCGCCAGATCGCAATACCGGGATTGATCCTCTGGCCCGAGCACCAGCGGCACAAGCGCCGGTCTTGTCTTGCGGGCCTTCAGTCCGAATTGGCGTGCCAGATCGTAACCAAAGGCGGTGGCGCCGAGCTTCGGAATCGAAAGCCCCCCGGTCGCAACTACCAGAGCCGGCGCGCGGTACTCCGCGGTGGCGGTGCGCACCGCAAATTCGGTAGTGCGTTGAATCTCCTCGACCCGGCGATTGAGAATAATTTGTACTCCGGCCAGACGACATTCGGCTTCGAGCAGGTCCGTAATGTCCTGAGACGAGCGGTCGCAGAAGAGCTGTCCGAGAGTTTTCTCGTGGTAGGGAATGCGATGCTTCTCGACCAGTGCGATGAAGTCCGCGGGCGTATAATGAGCCAGCGCAGACTTCGCGAAGTGCGGGTTCGCAGAGACAAAATTGCCCGGCTCACAGTAGAGGTTTGTGAAATTACAGCGGCCGCCGCCGGAGATGAGAATCTTCTTGCCAATACGATCTGCGCGTTCAAGAACTGCGACGCGGCGCCCGCGTTTGCCGGCCTCCAGCGCGCACAGGAGTCCGGCCGCGCCGCCGCCGAGAATCAAGGCATCATAGGTTTTGACCAAGGGGGAGCTCCAGGAACAAGAGTAACAGGGACTCGTTAAATTTTCTGTGGCGAGTATCATGAAAGAGAGAGGGATTCGAGGAAGGCTGGAAATCAATGCCCGCAGGTGATGTGGAAGCCGTTTGGCATTGCCTCACCGCCGCAGGTGTGCCGGCAAGGCGGCGACTTCATATTTTATAAAATCTTGTTACACTATACTTGTCTCTGATGGCGTTCACAAAGGAAATCCCGGTTCCGGCAATGAACTTCTGGCAACATTTGACCAAACCCATCCTGGCCCTCGCTCCGATGGCGGATGTGACGGATCCGGCTTTTCGGCGCCTCATCGCAAAGTATGGCAAGCCGGATGTCTTCTGGACTGAGTTTGTATCCGCGGACGGACTTTTCTTGGGTGGTTATGATGCTCTCATCAAGGATCTTGCGTTTACACAGTCAGAGCGGCCGATCGTGGCGCAATTTTTTACCTCGAATCCGGAGATGATGCGCAAAGCAGCATCCCTTGCAAGAGATCTCGGATTTGACGGATTAGATATAAACATGGGTTGCCCGGACAAGAATATTGAAAAGCGCGGCGCCGGAGCAGGCTTAATGAAGCACCCGGAACTGGCCCAAGAAATCATTCGCGCCGCAAAAGAGGGGGCTGGCAGTCTGCCTGTATCCGTAAAGACTCGCATCGGATGGACGAATAATGAACTGGACACTCTGCTTCCGGCGCTCTTGGAAATGGAGCCTGCTGTCATCACCATCCATGCACGAACGCGCAATGAAATGTCCCGTGTGCCCGCTCGATGGGGACACATAAAGGGTGCTGTGGAGATTCGAAACAAAATGGGAAGTGATACACTTATCTTTGGTAATGGAGACGTCTCTTCGGTTGCGGATGCGTTACAAAAGGTAAGCGAGACTGGTTGTGACGGAGTAATGATCGGTCGCGCGATTTTTGGCAATCCCTGGCTATTTGCAAAAGATCCCCCGAAGGTTCTACCAAGGAAACAGTTGGAGGTTTTGGTGGAACATACCAGGCTGTTTCAGGAATTGCTGCCTCATAAACATTTTGACCTGATGAAAAAGCATTACAAGGCCTATGTAACAGGCTGGGATGGGGCAAAAGAACTTCGCATGAAACTGATGGGTGCACGAAACGCAGAGGAAGTGGCATTCATCACTGCGGTCGCAACGCGATTTGTCCCGCCGACCGGTGAATGATTCTAGCCGTTCTCTTCCCGATCCAGCCTCCATCGTTTGCCCAACCGTTGCACCCTCGATCGAATGGAGACGATGCGCAGCAGCGGAGGAGCAGGCAAGAGATTATTCTAGTGAGGAATATGCCATAATGAGGCTGTAATCTTTCATGTCCAATCCAAACATTCCGGAATTCCAACCCACCGCCGAATCCGGCGAGTCGTTCGGGGAAATGTTTTCGCAGTACGAGCGGAGCCATTCGCGCAAGCGTACAGAGCCCGGCAAAGGAATCGAAGGAATTGTGATTGCCGTTTCCGGCGAATCGGTTTTGCTGGATATCGGCTTTAAGACCGAGGGCCTCCTGCCGCTGGCGGCGTTCGCGGGCACGGGCGTAACGGTGAAACCCGGCGATAAACTGCCGGTCACGATCCGGGGTCGCGATCCGGATGGCTACTACGAGCTTTCTTGCGGCAAGGTCGAGCAGCCCAAGGACTGGCCGTCGCTGGAGAAGGCCTTCGCCGAGAAGACGACGATTGCGGGCACCGTGACCGCCGTGGTCAAAGGCGGGCTGAGCGTGGATGTGGGAGTGCGGGCGTTCCTGCCAGCCTCGCGCAGCGGAGCGCGCGATGCCGCCGAGATGGAAAAGTTAGTGGGGCAAGAGATCCGCTGCCGCGTTATCAAACTCGATGTAACGGATGAAGACGTGGTGGTGGACCGCCGGGTCATTGCCCAAGAAGAAGAGCGTGCCTTAAAGGAGCGCCGGTATTCGGAGATCAGAGAAGGCGAGACGGTGAGCGGCGTGGTCCGCAGCTTGACCGATTACGGAGCGTTCGTTGATATTGGCGGAGTGGACGCCTTGCTGCATGTCAGCGACATCGCCTGGGGCCGCCTCAACAAAGCGTCGGACGTGCTTTCGCTCGGGCAGCAGATCGAAGCCAAAGTGCTCAAGGTCGAGCCCGCCAAGAGGCGCATTTCACTGGGCATGAAGCAGCTTCAGGGGGATCCCTGGGACTTGGCGGCCGAAAAGTACAAAGTCGGCGAACGCGTCCGCGGCGCCGTCACGCGCGTGGCCGACTTCGGAGCGTTTGTGGAACTGGAGCCGGGGATTGAAGGGTTGATCCATATTTCGGAAATGTCGTGGTCCAAGAAAGTGAGGAATCCCAGCGACGTGGTGACGCCGGGCGAGACAGTGGAAGCGGTGATTCTGAGGCTGAGCACCGCCGACCGCCGCATCTCCCTGGGCCTCAAGCAGGCGCTGGGCGATCCATGGGCTGAGGTACCGCAGAAGTTTGCGGTAGGCTCAGTGATTGAAGGGCCGGTGACCAGCCTTACCAACTTCGGCGCTTTCGTACAGCTTGCCGAAGGCGTCGAGGGTATGATTCACATTGGCGAGATCAGCGCCGACAAGCGCATCAACCATCCGCAGGAGGTGCTGAAGGTCGGACAACAGGTCAAAGCCCAGGTTCTCGAAGTCGATACAGAACGGAGACAACTGCGGCTGAGCATCAAGCAACTGGTTCCGAGCAGCCTCGAGGAGTACATCGCCGAGCACAAGGAAGGCGACGTGGTCACGGGCCGGATGACGGAAGTATCGGGCGGCCGCGCGCGCGTGGAACTGGGCGAAGGCGTCCAGTGCATGTGCCGAATGGACTCGGAGGGCGAGGAGAGGGAAGAAACGCAGGCCGAAGCGAAAGTGGATTTGTCATCGCTGACTTCCATGCTCAATGCGCGCTGGAAGGGACCCGCCGCCGGCGAGTTCCAGGCGAAAGCCCTCAGCACCGGCCAGATTCGCAGTTTTCGGATTGTGCAGCTCGATCCGGCTGCGAAGAAGATTGAATTGGAGTTGGCGGAATAGACCGAATCGCAACGCACGTGTCGAGCTCCAACCGATCCACCTACGAAGTGTTCCGTTTCACTGAATCTCTCCGGGGCTTGCCGTGTCGGGTCACATCGGCTTCGGGAATTCTGTCTGAAGTCCGCAGTCTGCGAGCCCGCTGTACCCACCATCCGGGCCTGCATTTCGCGCGTCAGGTGATGTGCGATGCCGAGCATCCGCTCGATTGACATCCGGCGGCCTCGATGGCGCATCTCGCGCTCCTTTGCGGAAAGGATCCCCTCGACCCGACAGTTGCCTGGAGGAGCCATTCCAGCGCCCGAATCTCGGTTGGCGGGGCAGGTTCCGCGTTGAATTATGATTCAGCTCTCTTCGGCTCGTAAGCACTTCGGCTCCAAACTTCTTTTTGAAGATCTCCACTGGCTCCTTACCCCCAAGGATCGCGTGGGCCTGGTGGGCGGTAACGGAACGGGCAAATCCACTTTGCTAAAGGTACTGGCGGGCATCGAGCCACTCGATAAAGGAACGCTTTCCGTTGCCAAGGGCACGACCACCGGGTACCTCCCGCAGGACGGCCTCTCGCTCTCCGGGCGCTCTGTGTTCGAGGAATGCCTCTCCGTATTCGGGAACCTGCTGGAGATGGAACGGGAAATGGAAACTCTGACGCAGCAAATGGCCGAGATTGATCCGCTGTGCGACGAATACCAGCGCGTCGCCGAGCGGTACCACCGCGTCGAGACTGAATTCCAGGGACGCGACGGTTACTCTCTGGAAGCCCATGTCCATACCGTGCTCAACGGCCTCGGTTTTTCGCCCGCCGGCGCGAAACGGCCCACGGAAGAGTTTTCGGGCGGATGGCAGATGCGCGTGGCGCTCGCCAAACTGCTGCTGATCAAGCCCAATCTGCTTCTTCTCGATGAGCCGACAAACCACCTGGACCTGGAGGCGCGCAATTGGCTGGAGCAGTACTTGGCGGAGTATCCCTTCGCCTTCGTCATCGTCTCGCATGACCGCTATTTCCTGGACTCTACGGTCAGCAAGATTCTCGAGCTCTGGAATTGCCGCGCTCATATTTACACCGGAAACTACGAACACTATCTCGAGCAGAAAGCAGCGGCCAGAGCCCAGTTGGGGGCGGCATACCGCAATCAAGAGGACCGGATTCAGCACCTCGAAACCTTCATCAGCCGCTTTCGGTACCAAGCCACGAAGGCAAGGCAAGTCCAGAGCCGTATCAAGGAGCTCGAAAAAATCGAGAGAATCAATCTGCCCAAAGAGGAAAAGATCATCCGCTTCTCATTCCCCCAGCCACAACCAAGCGGGCGCATGGTGGCTGAGTTTCGTGGCGTTGCCAAGAGTTATGGGGAGAAGCAAGTCTTCAAAGACACCAGCTTCGTCATCAACCGCGGCGACCGGGTAGGCTTGGTGGGTGTGAACGGAGCTGGAAAGTCAACACTCATCAAGGTGCTGGCAGGCGCGGAACCGGTGACGGCGGGTGAATGCCGCCTGGGACACAACGTGGAGGCGGATTATTTCGCGCAGGACCAGTACAAGGTGCTCGACCCGGATGCCCGCCTCCTCGATGACCTGGCGAGCGTTGCCCCCACTGCCCTGAGCGGGCAGACCCAATTGCGCACGTTGCTGGGTTGCTTTCTATTTTCCGGTGACGAGGTCTTCAAGCCCATCGGTGTGCTCTCGGGAGGCGAGCGAAACCGGTACGCTCTGGCGCGAATGCTGCTGCGGCCGCCGAATTTCTTGCTGCTCGATGAACCCACCAACCATCTGGACTTGCAGGCCAAGGACGTTTTGCTCGAAGCGCTGCAATCCTTCAAGGGAACGGTGCTGTTTGTCTCCCACGACCGCTACTTCATTGACAAGTTAGCCACCAGAATCTTTGAGGTTGAGGGCGGCGAGTTTCGGGATTATGCCGGCAATTACGAAGACTATTTATGGCAAAAAGGCCGCCAGGCGGCCGGTCCGGTGGCTGCCCCTCGGGAATCGCAGGTCACTCGGGAAGTTGAAATAAATGAGAAACGCCAGGAGCCGGCGGCACGCACCAAGAAGATAAATCCCCTACTGGTCCGAGAAATGCAGGAGCGCCGCAACAGGCTGGAGGAAGCGATCTCCCGTTGTGAGGCAGAGATCGCCACCTGCGAGATAGATCTGGCGCACTTCAAGAGCGCGGAGGATTCTATCCGTCTGGTCAAGCTCCTGGACGAGCGCCGCCTCCGGCTCAGTAGCATGATGATCGAGTGGGAGCAGATTTCGATGACCCTCGATTAGCCGGACAAAACTGTTCTGATCGTCCAGACCGGCACAAACCGCATGAGGAACTGGACTAACTCTTCGGCCAAAGGGCGCCTTGATCTTTTTTCGTGACCGGGGCCATGCCTTTGTACACGAACTTCTGCAAGCGCTGCCCTCGGTAGGTCTCGGTGGTATAGATGTTGCCTTTCGAGTCGGTGGCGATGCTATGCACGCCGTAGAACAAACCCGGTTGGCGGCCGCCGTCGCCGAAACTCGTCAAGATTTCCAGCGATTCGCGGTCCAGAATGTGCACCTTGTTGTTCTCGCCATCGGCCAGAAAGATGTACTTCTGCTGCGCGTCCCGGGAGAACGCGATGTCCCAGACCGAGCCGCTCCCCAGCGTAAATTTATTGAGGATCGCTTCCTTCACGAAGGTGCCGTCCGGCTTGAACACCTGGATCCGGTCGTTGGCGCGGTCGCAGACATACAACAAGCCATCGCGGGAAAGTTCGACGCAGTGCACCGGATTGCGGAATTGCTGGGCGGGCGGGGCGTTCGGATCGTAGCGGCCGAGGTCCGTGTCGTCCGGTTTGTTGCCGTAGGCGCCCCAATGCCGCTTATACGTTCCGGTCTCTGCGTCGTATACGATCACGCGGCGGTTGCCGTAGCCGTCGGCAACGTAGAGTTCGTTGGTCTTCGGGTCCACAAACGTTTTGGCGGGCAACCGAAGGTTGTCAACGTCGTTGCTGCCTTTGCTCCGGTTGGGTTTGCCGATTTGCAGTAAGAACTTGCCGTCCTGTGTGAATTTCAAGACCATGTTGTCATGGAAGCTCTGCACGGTTCCGCTGACCTGGCTTTCGTTGAGAGCAGCCCCCGGGCCGCGGCCGTTCCCGCCAATCCAGACGTTTCCCTTGAAATCAATCGTGATTCCGTGGTTCGACAACGGCCAATCGTAGCCATTGCCGCTGCCGCCCCAATGCCGGAGAAGGTTGCCCGCCGAATCGAATTCGAGAACGGGCGGGGCCGGGGCGCAGCATTGCGCGGTCGGGGGGGTGGTTGTGGCGTGTGTTTCGTTGGCTTCGAGCGAGCCGGGCCGATGAATGATCCAGATATGGTCCCGGTCATCCACCGACACGCCGATGGTCATCCCGATCAGCCAATGGTTCGGCAATGGCTTGGGCCACAGCGGGTCCACCTCGAACCGGGGGGCCGTGACGGCAGCGGCCTCCGCAGCAGACCTCCTGCTGAGGACGGCGGACCCCACGCCGAGCGCGACGATCAGTGCGAGAAAGATCATGCCCACAGAAAGATTGCGCTTCATACTCTTCCTCCTTGCTTGGGTTCTGAGCCACTATACACGAATCGGTTTTTTCAATACAGCGTTAATTCGCCTGGCCCGTATTTCTCATCAGCAACAGATGTCGGCGATTCGTTTCTGTTGCCCTGTAAGGGCAAAGGGTGACTAGCCGGGGGCAACGCCCCCGGAACAGTGTGTACATCGCGGACCGACCCTGAAGGGGTCGCACATTCCCCCCGGAGCTGTATGCGACCCTTGCAGGGTCGAACTTCTCTGACGCCTATTTCCGGGGGCGTTGCCCCCGGCTATCGGTGTGAATCCCCTTCGGGGATTTTCGGACGCAACTTGCTTCCGACCGCGCCTGGTGAGAAATCCGGCCTGGCCCCAGCCCCTCATTTTTTGCTTGTCAGTTCCGGCGTCAAAGAATTACTCTTCCCCCATGTCAGGCAGATTGCTTACGTCTCGCATCGCCCCGCTGGCGGCGACACTCTGTTTCGCCCTGCCGCACGGCGCGGTGGCTCACGAGGTCCCGAACGACGTGACGGTGCAGGCGTTTGTCAAGCCAGCCGGCCAACGGCTGCATCTGCTCGTTCGCGTGCCGCTCCAGGCCATGGCCGAGGCCGAATTTCCGCAACGGGGGCCAGGCTATCTGGATCTCGGCCGAGTCGAACCCTTGCTCCCCGACGCGGCGACGCTGTGGGTCTCCGATTTCATTGAGGTTTACGAAGGGGAAATCCCACTGCCGAAGCCTCGGGTCATTGCCACCCGCATCACGCTCCCCTCCGACCGCTCCTTCGCCTCTTACGACGAGGCGTTGGCGCACGTCCTGGGGCCGAAATTGGCGGACGACACCAACGTCACTTGGAACCAGGTGCTGTTCGATGTGTTGTTTGAGTATCCGATTCGCTCGGAGCGGTCCGAGTTTGCGATGGACCCCCGGCTCGAGCGGCTGGGATTGCGAGTAGTGACGGTCCTGCGGTTCCTGCCGCCCAGCGGCGTGATTCGCGCCTTCGAGTTTGTGGACGATCCAGGCCTGGTCCGGCTCGACCCGCGGTGGCACCAAGCTGCCTTGCGATTCGTCCACTTGGGGTTCTTTCACATCCTGGACGGGATGGACCACCTGCTGTTCCTGGTTTGTCTGGTGATCCCGTTCCGGCGCCTCCGCGCGCTCGTCCTGGTGGTGACCTCGTTCACGGTGGCGCATTCGATTACGCTGCTCTCCTCCGCCTACGACTTTGCACCGGCCGCCCTCTGGTTTCCGCCGCTCGTGGAAATGCTGATCGCGATCTCCATCGTCTATATGGCGATCGAGAACATCGTCGGAGGGAGCAGCGTCCATCGCCGGTGGATGGTTACGTTCGGGTTCGGTCTGGTTCACGGGTTCGGCTTCTCGTTCGTCCTCCGGGAGAGGATGCAGTTCGCCGGGTCGCACTTGCTGACTTCGTTGCTGTCGTTCAACGTCGGCGTCGAGCTGGGGCAGCTCCTCGTCCTTGCACTGCTCATTCCCCTGCTGGAGATTCTGTTCCGGTTCGTTCTCGCCGAACGGATCGGAACGATCATTCTGTCGGCGCTGGTGACCCACACCGCGTGGCATTGGATGATCGAGCGCGCGGCTCGGCTGAGCCAGTTCCAATTCCGGTGGCCGGAGATCAATGCCATGCTGCTGGCGATTACGATGCGTTGGCTGATGCTGGCTTTGATCCTTGCCGGCTTGGTCTGGCTCGTATTCGGGGCGTTGCGCGGCCGGGCGGGGGGCAGCTCGGAAGACCGGACCGTAAGGGAACCATAATGGAGCGATGACAGATGCCAATCCGGGGACTTGCGCGGCTTGGTCTGCACCCTGCTCCCACGATTGCCTCGCTGGTCTCCGGATCAACACCAAGTCCCCGGGAATAGACCTGACCAGCTCCCGGAGTGCGAAGTAGGGAGTGCGAAGTGCGCTTGACAGGAAGGGAAGGCGCTGCCAGAATCGTCGGATTGGTGCTGGTTGCTCAAGTCAGGTGTCCAAGCTGGCAGTGCCCATCGTGCAGAGCAGGAGCAAGTTCGCCGGCCAAACTACGGGGCGCGAATCTGAAAACTGAGGAGATTAAGTCCATGTGGAGAGGATGGGTGGTTTGGGTGGGGCTGCTTGGTTTCTTTTGGGGTCTTGCCGGTGAATCCCAGGTAACCACGGGGACGATTTCCGGAACTGTTAGGGATGCCTCCGAAGCGGTGCTGCCGGGCGCCAAGATCACGGTTCTAAACGAGGATACGGGGATCGCGCGCAGCGTGGTCGCCGATGCAGCGGGCCGCTTCACGGCGGCATCTTTGGCGGTGGGCAATTACAAAGTCACGGCTACGCAGGAGGGGTTCCAGACGGAAGTCCGGTCAGGAATTGTGCTGACGGTCGGACGTCAGGCGGTCGTGGATTTCCAAATGCAAGTCGGATCGGTAACGCAGACCGTAGTGGTAACCGGAGAAGCGCCGCTGGTGGACACGACCCAGTCCACCGTCAGCACCCTGGTCACAACCACCACCATCAATGAACTTCCCTTGAACGGGCGCAGCCTTTCCGATCTGGTTCTGTTGCAGCCCGGAGTGTCCAAGCTCGAGCAGGCCGCTGTCGCCACGCACCGCGGATACGGGACGCAAATCAATATTTCCGGGGGGCGTTCGGATGACAACCTCTTTTTGCTGGACGGAACCGATCTGGCTGATTACCAGAACAATGCTCCCACCGGGCCAAACAACGTGATGTACGGCGCCGGGAGCACGCGCGAGTTCCAGGTACAGACCAGCCTTTTCAGCGCCCAGTATGGGCGCTCCCTGGGGGGCGTGTTCAACGCCGTGAGCAAATCGGGCAGCAACACCTGGAACGGCGAGGCGTACAACTTCCTCCGCAACGACGCGCTGGATGCGCGAGACTTTTTTGATGCCGCGGACCTGCCGCCCTTCCGGCGGAACCAGTTCGGCGGCGGTGTGGGAGGCCCGATTGTACGAGACCGGGTCTTCTTCCACGGCTCCTACGAAGGGCTGCGCTCCACGCGCACAACCACGGCCCGGCCGACGGTTCCGGGGGCGAATCTGCGGCAGGGGATTCTCCCCGACGGGCGGCGGGTGGAGGTGAGTCCCCTCGCCGCGCAGATCCTCCCGTACTGGCCGGTGCCTTCGCCGGAGGGACGAGTGTTTCCGACCGACGGAACACAGGAATTCATTACGGCAACCCCCTTGATCATTCGCAGCGATTATGCCCAGGGGCGCGTGGATCATCAGCTTTCCGCCAACGACTCTCTTTTTGGGCGGTTTACGCTCATGAATGTGGAGCAGAACAATGTCGGCTCCACGCCGGGCTATTCCACCCGAACCAGTAACGAGAGCCGTTTTGCTACGGTTTCCCATACGCGGATTCTCTCCGCGAGCAATCTCAACACCTTCCGGCTTGCTTTCAACCGCAACGCCTTGACAGAGGACAAGATCACGCCGGACCTTCCGGGCTTGAAGTTCTTCCCCGACTCCCCCTGGCCGGGCAACTTCAGCGTTACCGGAGTCGGAATGACCTTCTCGATCGGGATTATCGGAGCGAATTTTTACGCCATCACCAACCGGTATGAGGTGATGGACGATTTTGTGATGACTCGCGGGAACCACTCCCTTCAGTTGGGAGGGAATTTCCAGCGCGTCCAGGCCAACCAGGCCTTTCCCAACGTTCCCAATGGCTCGTACAGCTTCCGGTCGGTGGAGGGGTTCCTTCGGAATGTACAGACCGGAGCGTTGGGTCTGGGCCAGTTTCGCGGAACGCCGCCGAGCCTGACGGACTGGGTCCGCGGCTTCCGGATCTCGTACCTGGGCGCCTACGTGCAAGACGACTGGCGCGTGCGCCCGAATCTGACGTTGAACCTGGGGCTGCGCTACGACTTTCAGTCCGTGCCCACCGAGGTGAACGGCAAGATTTCGAATTTCCGGCCCCGAACCCGGGGAGGGGATTTTGCCTCTACGGGCGAGTTCGTCCTGGGCAATCCGCTGTGGCAGAATCCGACGGCCCGGAATTTTGCGCCGCGCGTAGGGTTCGCCTGGAGTCCGTGGCGGGGACGTTCTACTACGGTGCGCGGCGGCGCTGGGCTGTTTTTTGGGCGGCTGGACACGCGGCAATACTGGGGCAACCGCGACGGCCTCATCGCCAAAGGATTTGCCGTGGGCACGCCATCGAACTTCCCCAACGGACTGGCGGAGATCGCCAACGCGGGGGGAACGGTCCAGGTGTTCAACACCCTGTTTGACATCAACACGCCTCACAATTGGCAGTGGGGCCTGAACCTGCAACAGCAGTTCGGAGCCAGCACCGTCCTGGTGGTGGGCTACGTCGGCAGCCGGGGAATCAATCTGGCCAGCATCGCCAACTATAATGCTCCGGAAACGGCGTTGGTAGAGGGAGTGCTGACCGCTCCGGTGAACGGCGCGCGGCGAAATCCCCGGGTCGAAACCATGGACGCCACCGGGACGCAGGGCGATTCCTGGTACAACGGGATGACCGTGGACCTGCGGCGGAGAATGTCGGCGGGGTTGCAGTTCCAGTTGGCGTACACGTATTCAAAATCCATTGCCACGGCGGAGCAGACCTCGCGGGCCCAGCTCACCTTCAACCGCACCTCCGGCTATTTCCTCGATCCGGCCCACATTGACGCCAACAAGGCGCTCGCTTCCTGGGATTCCCGCAACGTCTTGAAGTTCAACTACATCTACGCGCTGCCCTTTGGATCGGGCAAGCCGTTGCTGAACCGGGGGGGGATCGTGGGGCACGTCTTGGGCGGATGGCAGCTCGGCGGGATCATTACCCTGAAAGATGGCTCGCCGTTCACCTTCACCTCGGCTGTCCCCCCGGTCCTGGCGGCGATGAGTTTCGCCGATGTCCGACCGAACGCCAAACCGGGCGTCCCCGTCTCCGGGGTGATTCTGGGCAAGCCCAATGAGACCTGCGGCGGAGCGGAATGTCCGCGCTACGTTGACCCGGAAGCCAGCTTTAGCTTCCCGGGCACGCGGCAGTTGGGGAACCTCGGCCGCAATACCGGCATCACGCCCGGAATCGCGACCTGGGATGTCTCGCTCCAGAAAACGTTCCCGCTGGGAGAGCGCATGGGTTTGCAGTTCCGCGCGGAAGGCTTCAATATCACCAATCACACGAACTT
>Ga0155949_1184_pt1 | contig 20782 bp, 15 predicted proteins | sample RifCSPlowO2_02_FD_107603 | JGI IMG/M metagenome (GOLD analysis project Ga0155949, IMG submission 107603) | Acidobacteria bacterium RIFCSPLOWO2_02_FULL_61_28
GAGACCGGCGCCAACATCGTCACCGTGATGGAGAACCTCTCGGCGGTCATCCGCGAACGGCTGCAACTGCGCGCCCGCCTGCGCGCCCACACCGCGCAGCAGCGATTCTCGGCCGCGCTGCTCTGCGGCCTGCCGGTGTTCACCGGGGTTTTCTTCTATTTCCTGCGGTACGAGTATATCTCGGTGCTGTGGCTGACGCCGCTGGGTTCCCGGTTCTTGATTTACGGAATCCTTTCGGAGCTGGTCGGAATCCTGCTCATCCGAAAGGTTGGTTCGGTGAGGCTCTGATGCCGCTTCCGATGGCGCTGCTGTTTTTGCTGAGCACGCTCGCCTGCTTCACGCTGCTGGCCGCCGGCGTGCACTATTATTTCCGCACGCGCGACGACGCGCTGGCCCGCCGCATCGAGGAACTCCAGGAGCGCGCGATGGGAGCGAGCGCCGGCCCGCATCAGGCCGGAGACATCTGGGATTTTCTCCTCCAATCCACCTATGGCCTGATCTTCGGGAAAGATTGGTTTCGGCAGAAAGAGATCGAGCTGATGCGCGCCGGAATCCGCGGCCCGAACGTCGTCAAAGTGTACGGCGTGCTGTCGCTCGTGTTTACGCTGGGATTGCTCGGGGCGGCCTACGCCGCGCTCCGGAGCGAGGAGACCTCGATCCTGTTGCTCGGCCTGGCGGCGGCCCTGGTCCTCGGGTATTTCATTCCCGACCAGGTCCTGGTCTCGCTGCGGAAGCGCCACCGGCTGAGCCTGATGGCGGCGCTGCCGGACACCACCGACATGCTGAGCATCGTGCTCGGAGCCGGGTTGTCGCTCGACCAGGCCATCGCGCGGGTGAGCGAAGAAATTCGTTTCGTTTATCCGGAACTTGCCGACGAATTCTACATGATGACGCTCGAGGTGCAGGCCGGCCAGGAGCGTTCGGTGGCCTTCCAGCGCATGGCCCAGCGCACGGGCTTGCTCGACATCCGCTCGCTGGCGAGCATGATCGTGCAGGCCGAGCGCTTCGGCACGGGCTTGGGGCAGGCCTTGCGCATCTATGCCGATTCGCTGCGCTCCAAGCGCCGGCTCGAAATCGAGGCCGCAATCAACAAGGCCGCTGTTAAAATGATCTTTCCGATTGTGCTGTTCATACTCCCGGCGCTGTTCGTGGTGATCCTGGCTCCGGGCGTCCTTTCGATTTTGCGCGACTTACAATTATTGCAATAGTGGGAGACATGGCTATGGCTCTTGCCTTATGGCTGCTGCAAGCGACCCCCGAAGGCGGCGGGGACTCGACCAACCTGATCCGCATCGTCGCTGGCGTGCTGGCGCTGGCGATTGTGGTGGTAATCCTGGTGCGGCGGAAGAAGAAGGCGTCGAAAGAAGACTGGTCTTGATCGTCCCCTGCATTGACCTGATGGACGGCAAGGCCGTGCAGCTAGTGCGCGGGCGCCGGAAAGCCCTCGAAGCCGACCCCCAGGAGATGCTGCGCAAGTTTCGCGGCTTCCCCATTATCCACGTGATTGATCTCGATGCCGCGATGGGTCACGGAAACAACGACCGGCTCGTGGCGCAGCTCTGTCGGAAACGGCCGTGCCGCGTCGGCGGCGGCGTCCGCACGGTCGAGCGGGTGCGCGAATTGAAGGAGTTGGGCGCAAAGCAAATCATCATCGGCACCGCAGCCTTCGAGGAGCACGGCATCAATAAGAAATTTCTGGCGGCGGCCCGGCGCGCCGTCGGAAAGAAACTCCTGATGATCGCGCTCGACACCAGCCGCGGGCGCATCGTCGTCAAAGGCTGGCGCGCCCGCACCGGCCTGCGCGCCGAAGACGTGATCTCCGAACTCGAACCCTATTGCTCCGGCTTCCTCTGCACCTACGTGGACAAAGAAGGCATGATGCAAGGGACCAACCTGCGCTGGTTCCGCAAGCTACGCGCTGCTACTGACCTTCCCATCACCGCCGCCGGCGGCATCACCACAATGCAAGAAGTCGAAGCCCTCGCCCAAATGAATATGGACGCCGCCGTGGGCATGGCCATCTATACCGGCAAATTGCGGCTTGAATGAATCGGCTAGATGGAGAAGTTTTCCGCGACCCAGGTGCGGAAGCCGGACAGGACTTTGCCGCCGAGTTTCCGGTCTAGCGGCGTCGCCGGGCGAGTTCCCAGAAGGCGCGCGGATCAAGGATGCGAAGCGGCGCCGGGGCGGCGATGTCGAGAAGGTCCCGGTCCCCTGTGATCAGCACATTGGCGCGGGCGGCGAGAGCGGAGGCCAGAATCCAGCGATCCGCCAGGTCCCGAACCGGAAGCGAGGCCGGCTCTTTGGGTTTCGGCACGACCTCATGCTCGCGGAGGAATTCCAGAATTTCTTCGACGGCAGTTTCGGGGAGCCGCAGCCGGCGTGTGAGCGCTCGCCCAAGTTCGGCCAGCACCACCTCGCCCACCACAAGCTCATGTTCGGCAAGCACATCGCGCAGCACGTCGGCGCAGAGGCCGCGCGTGGCGAAGGCCGCGACAAGAACGTTCGTGTCGAGGAAGACCCTCACGAAAGGTCCCGGAAAACGTCCTCGTCGGTGAGGTAGCCGCGCGCTTCTGCAAACGGCAGTGCCCGCCGCCGCAGATGCTCGAACCGAAGCAGCGAAAGCTGCCGGCGCAGGGCATCGCGGACGATCTCGCTGCGGTTCCGGCCGGTTTGCTGACACAACTGTTTCAGCCAGCGTTCGAGTTCGTCATCCAGCCGGATCGTGAGGGTGGTCTTCATGTGTTACAGTGTAACACGCTTCGGTTCGGCTCGCAAGAGGCGGGAGGGCTAAAGGGAGAAGATTACCGCGACCTTCGTGGTGAAGCAGGGATGGAAGTCCCGGAGCAACCGGCGGTGCTATAATGGGCGCGGCTTCCCGCAATCTATGGAAATTCTGGACTTGCGTCAGCTTCGCTCTCGGGACCTGGAGCCGCTGCTTGCCGAGGAGCAACAGCTCTGGCAGAGCCGCCTCCAATGGGACTACTCGCACACGGCCGCGCTGATCCTGCGCTTTGCGGACGCCCGCGCGCTGACGGGCTACGCCGCCGTCGAGGAAGGCCGCACGGTCGGCTACAGCTTCTTTGTCTATGAAGACTACAAGGGGCTGATCGGCGACGCCTTTGTCAGCAATCCGTTTCGCAACGGCCCTACCGAGGTTCGCCTGATGACGCACGTCATCGAGACCCTGGAAGCCACGCCCGGCATTCGGCGGATCGAGGCGCAGTTGATGAATTTCGGCGGCGAAGCCGTCCGGCAGTGGTTTGCCGGCCAGAACTTTCGGAGCCACGCGCGGAGGTTCATGGGATTGTCGCTCGAAGACAGCATCCCTCCGTCTCCGAATCATTCCCCCGAGGTGGAGATTGTCGGCTGGAACCCGCGCTGGTTCGCGGAAGCCGCCCGGCTCATCACGAGCGCCTATCACGGCCACGTGGACAGTGAAATCAGCGACCAGTACCGCTCGCAGGCCGGGGCGCTGCGTTTTCTCGAAAACATCGTTCGCTATCCCGGATGCGGGGTCTTCCGGGAGAGCGGGTCGTTGCTGGCGTTTCGTCCCGGCTCTTCGACGCTGTGCGGCATGGTTCTGACGTCGGCCGTGGGAGTGGGCGTCGCCCACATCACCCAATTGTGCGTGGAACCGGAATTCCAAGGCCTCGGCATTGGCTCGGTGCTGATGGACCGCGTCTTGGCAAAGTTGCGGGAACAAAACTTCCGTACCGTCACTCTCTCCGTCACCGAATCGAACCGCAGCGCCGTCAGCTTCTACGAGCGGCTGCGTTTCACGACCCTCAACGAGTTTCATGCTTTCGCCTGGGACGCTCCGGCGAACAAAGGCTGGTTGCCCGGCCAGCGGGCAAATACAGTGATTAGTGATAAGTGATTAGTGGTTAGTATGAGGCGATTCGCCGTGCATCCACCCCGGAGTCTTTTTATCGGCCACTCATCCCCGCTTTTCTTCTGACTCCCGGCTCCCCCGGCCCCCCGGCTGAGCGCCTGGCGCGGGGCCGTGGCTTGCTCCGGACTCCTCCCCCGGCGGCGTTTCTTCCGGGGCGGGTTGAAACAGCGGGCGCAGGTTCCGTGTCAGCTCCTCGGCGAGTTCGTGAATTTCCAGTCCTTCCTCGACCATCAGCTTGCAGGAAAGGGCTTGCGTGACCTTCTGCGATCCGGGCCGTTTGACGCTCACCCGGCAGTACTGGCACTCCTCGTTCCAACAATAGCGCCCGTAGGGAATGGTGTCCGGACAGAGATACTGGAAGGCGCGGAGCAGCATTTGATTCTCCGGAATCTGGAATTTCTTCCCTTGAATTGTGATCTCAATGAGTTTTTTGTAGGGGCGAAACAGCGGGATCTCCAGGCGTTCCGGTTCCACGGTTGGATTCTAACACGAGAACGCTTGGGAAATGCGGCGCGCGGGAGAGGCTGCCATTTGCTACACCGCTCCCCGAACGCAAAACTCCAGCCGGGGCAGAAGGATTTTCAGAAGGAGAAGTCCCACCGGATCTGAAACGCGTTGGCGCGGAAGTCGGTGGCGCGGAACAGGTCTTCCAGGTAGTAGGACCGCTGCCAGCCGAAAACCAGCCGTCCGACGCTCTGCGTCTGATACGCAATCTCGGTATTCCAGGCGGGCCAGGTGAGCGGTCCGTAGCTGCTCGACTCGCCGCTGAAAGTGCTCCGGCCCGTCGCGCGAATGAACTGCCCGGAGAAAGAAAGCGTCAGGTTAGCCGCCGGGCGCGTCTGGATGCCCCAGAAATAGCTGCGGTCAATGGTCTGGTCGGTCGAGAGCAGGCCCGTCAGCGGCGGGGTCCCGCGCAGGTAGCGCACCGTGTTCTCGCTGCGGAACCGCGAATAGGTGAACCCGGCGTTCAGACCCAATTGCGACAGCGGTTGAAACCACAGGCTGGTGGAGTTCGTCCGCGAGCGCATCTGAAAATCGAGCAGGTCGGTTTCCTGATTTCGGAAGGAAAACGTATTGTCAATGCCCCAGCGATCGGATGGATAGAAGCGCACGCGAACGTTCGAACCGACGGTGCTCTCGGGCGAAATCCGGACATAGGGGTCCACCGCCGTGCGCTGCTCGAACTGCCCTGTCAACCGGAGCATCGAGCTGGGCTTGAACGAGGCGTTGATCACCGGCGAGTAAGCCCAACTCCGTCGGGTGCCGGGCGCGATCCGGCCGTCCTCTTTGCGGACAACATCCTGCTTAAGAAACCGCAGCCCGGCACGCAGGCTGAGGGTCGGATAGGGCGTCAGGGCGAGAAGAGTGTCGAGCGTGTGCAACCCGGAATCCCATCGCAGTGTGTTGTCGCCCAGCGGAACCGGAGCAGGGAAATCAGTCCTCGACCCGGTGAGCGATTGCCGCCCGGTCTGGGTGTAGGTCTGGTAGCGATAATCGGAGATCAGGTCCAGCGCCTCGAAGAGTTTCAACGTGAACCCCGCCTCGGAGGTGTGGCTGGTCATGTCGGTGGACCCAGTGCCGGCGTAGTTGACCGTGGCGCCGGCGGGCGTTTCCGGCAACGGAACCTGCACGGAGCCATTGAGTCGCGTCGGCCCGCTGGCGTGCTGGTAGAGATACGCGGCGCGCAGCCGGAGGCGACTGGTTACCTCTTGTTCCACGCGAAGGCTGGTCATGGGAATATTGAACTCGGCCAAGGAATCCCATCGCGTGATGACGATGTTCCGGGCCGGAGAGCCTGGCCCGAGCACTTCCACAGGGCGTCCGGCAAAGCCTTGCAGGTTGGCGGGGTTGTTATAGGTACGGTAGCTTTGTTCCAGATGGAGATCGGTTTTCTTCCAACGCACGTCAATCCCGCCTCCGTACAAGTTGGCTTCCTCCCGCAGCGGGATCGCCCACGCCGTGCGGTCGGCGCGCCCAAAGGCTCCCCACACGTTGGCTGCCTGGGGGAAATAGAAGAACGGGCCCGTGGCGAGGTCATTGCCTTCCCGCTCGGTCCGGTTGTAGAAGAAGCGCAGGCGCACGTTGCGGAACGGCGTATAGCGCAACTCCACGTCGGCAAACCGGCGGCGGTCCAGCCATCCGCGGTTGGGGGTGAAGTCCGTCTGCGGCAAATCGTAGAAATATTGGGTGGCCCGGTAGCCAGCCGTCAGTTCGTAAACGCCATTCTTGCGGAGGGCGACGCGGAGGACCGGAAACGGGTCGCCGCCCAGGTTCTGGGTTGTAATCGAAAGGCGATCAAACCAGCCCTGGCCGGCTTCTACGGGATGAAACGCCAAGTCGCCGCTGAAGACCCGGAACCCATCGTGCAGGTTGAGCAACTGATTGTATTTGGCCCGGTTCCCGTTCACAGTCACAAAGCGGTTGCCGATCGAGCCGCTGGCGGAGACCTGATAGGGGCCGAGCTGCGGTGGTTTCTCCTCCTCCGGTGGTGCAGTCTCTTCCTGAGCCGGAGCGAGCCAAGCGGTTGCCAACGTGGCCAGCAGAACCAGCAGCGGAGTGCGCCAGGATCGCCATTTGCGAGCGGGCCGTTTTATCATCGCGTTTCTCTCCGCTCCTACCGCAGGAACTGCTTCTGGTAGTTCGAGCCGTGGATGTCAATGTGGCAACGGGTACACTCGCCCGCGGCCTGGAAGCCCAGCCGGGGATGCGGGACATTCAACGATTCCGGAGCCGTGTGACATTCCAGGCACAGTTGCCGGTCCTGCCGCCGCTTGAGCAACTGGCGGTTGATGCTGCCATGCGGCGTGTGACAGGCCGTGCAGCCCTCCACCCGGACGGCGGCGTGCTCATGGACGAACGGCCCGCGCTTCTCGACGTGGCAGGAAGAGCAGGCTTCGCTGCCGGCCGCGCGCAGCTCCGGGGCGCTCAAGCTGCCGTGCGGGTTGTGGCAATCGCTGCATTTGACCGAGCCTTCATTGACACGATGCCGGACAGGCAGTTGAAACTGTGCCTCCACCTCCCGGTGGCAGGAATAACACAACTTGGGTTCCCCCTCGCGGAGCAGACGATTGTCCAGCCAAGTGTGCTCAAAGGAACGTTTCGGGACCGAGAATTGGGATTCCAAAGCAGCGGAAGGCCTGGCATCTTCTTCCCGGAGATTCCCGATAATCAAATGGGGATCATGGCAGTCCAGGCAGGAAACGCCCGCCCCCAGGTGCCGCGAACGGGCGAAGAGACTTGCCTTCTCGTCCTTCTGGTGACACGACTGGCACGCGTCGGAAACCTCTTTCGGAGGCTGGTGGTTGGGGTTGTAGATCTGAAACCGTTCTTCCTGCTCTTCGGTGGTCTGCTCGAAGCGCCAGCGTCCCGGCGGTCCCAGGAGCCGCGTCTGCGAGAGTGCCTTGAATTCCTCCGGTGTTAGGGTTGGCGGCGGCGGTGGCGGCGCCCCGGGTGTCGTCTGGGGTGTCGCTGCCTCCTGTTCCCGCTTTGCCTTTTCCACATTCGCATGGACCCGGCCAGGACCATGGCAGATGCCTTCACATCCGCGCTGCTCCAGCGGATACTTGTCGGACAACAGAGCAGCCATGGAACCCTTTTGAAACTGTTGGAAATAGGCGAAATGGCAGTCGCTGCACGGAGTTACCCCCACATAGTCGCTGGCCTGGGCAGGGATACCCTGGGCCGCCGAGGTGCTTCCGAAAAGGAATACAACCGCAGCCAACCCCAACAGGAATCGAGCAGCATACCGGCCCGTCATAACCCGCATCTCTATGCTCACCTCAACCGAAACTCTCTGCTGTACCCAACTACACCCAACTCTGGCACATGCGCTTCCTCAGGATGATAAACGGAACAGGGGAAAATAGGGAAGGGTCGAGGAGTCACCGCCTGCAACACATCCCGCAGGCAATGGCGCAATAGAGAGCTGCTGAGTCCCCAAACCCTCCCCGTCGCCATGTGTCCCCTCCTATCGTGCGTGAACCTTGCTGACGGCGAAGTCTCTGCCTTCTCCGTGGCAGGCGGCACAGGATTCCCCAAACGGCGCGGTCATCTGGAAAGCATGAGCCGCCGCATCCTTGCTATCATGGCAGCCCAGACAAGCCGAGGCCGCCGGCCCCAACGGCGTGTAGAAAAGCCCGGGGGAGTCTGTGTTGGCCATACCCTCCGGCAATGGAAGCTGATTGGAGTTGTTCACGTGGCACGAGGCGCAGTTGCGCCGATCTCCGGGGAAACGAAGGCCATTGTAATTTCTCCCCACCGTCCACTCGTTCTTCAACTCCTCTCCCGTGTGGATGCGGTGAATGTGCGTGCGGAAGTTGATGGGCAGCCCGTCATCAACGGCCTTAGGTCTGTGGCACATCACGCAATAATCGGTGTTCGTCCGAGTGCCGCCGTGCAGCTTCAGGGTGTTGTGGCAACCATTGCACTTCTTTACATCTACGACTGCGCGGCGGGGAGTTGTCTTGGCTCCCCCGACGCCAAAGTAAAAAAGTGGGTTATTGGAACTCTCGCGGACGCTGAAACTCTGTCCCAGGAGTGATCCGGGGATGGTTAACAGGCGATACGACTGACCTCCCACCGTGTAAGTCCCTTTGGCATCGGCGGGAAGAGCGGTACTGAAGGTATAGGTAAATCCCGTGGTAGTTGCTCTAGTCGTAGCCAGCGCGTTTTCCGTCGCCGGAAGACCGGACGCGTTTAGAGATGAAAAGGTATAGTCCTCGGTTGGCCCCGCCAGCAAAAAGCCCAACGCGGTGAGCTTGGTGGCATCCACCGGATCTCCCTTGGTGTTGCTGACCTTAAAGGACACCGTGGGCTTGTCCCCCGGATTCGTGTTGGTCACCCCCGTAATCTCCAGTTTCAGTCCGGCCAACCGCTTCGAGTTGGTGGGAATGGTATGTGATCCTGCGACAGAGAGATCAAATTCCAGGCCGGTATCCGCCGGGTGGCAGATGGTGCACTTGCTGTCATCTATTTGCACGCCGCCGGGATGCTTCTCCCCGGTGTCAAAGTTCACGTTGTCGTGGCAGGAGCCACAAGCAACGCGGGAGGGGTTGTTCTTCCAATTGTCGGACTGCGTACCTCCCTGATGGCAGGTGGTGCAGTTGCGGACATCCTGCGGCCAGACCACCGTGGAAAAATCCTCATCTTCAATCCCGTAAGGTTTCCCGGCAATCCTGGCGCCCTCGGGAATGGGAGCCTGCGTGGACCCTGTGGCAGTTGTGCCGGTGCCACTTCCGCTAGTTCCCAAGATGTTGAGGGCCCTGCCACTCACGCTAGGCAGGTTGGCGCCCATGTGGATCTTGTGGACCATCACCTTGAAGTCCACCGGGTTGCCGGTGATATCGTCCGTCGTCTGCGGCTGATGGCAGAGGATGCAAAGCTGCGTGGTCCGTCGGGCCCCGCTGGTATGGACTGCCAGCGGGTCGTGGCACTGGTTGCAGGCTTCCGTTCGCACCACGTCTCGAACTTGGGTCACTGGCTTCCCGGACGGTACAAAGTCAACGGTGGCGTTGGCCACATACGAGCTTAAGCCGAAGGACGTCAAGTCCCGGACGGCAAACATTCCTACTGTATGGGTTGCGTCCACTTCGAAGTCGGCGGGGAGCCGGGTCCCCAGGGTGTACCTGTAAACTCCATCGCCCAAGCTAGTGTAGGTTCCGCCGGAATCGCTTGTAGCTTGAACTACCGCCTCACCGGTAATCCGGCTGGTCCGGGTCCGAACCGTGTAGGCGGTGTACTGGGTGTCGCCCGGCTTGATCCGCGCCAACTGGAAGCTGGTGCTGACCGCTCCGGTCGTTTCAATTCCCAGACGATCCAAACCTCGGTTCCTGTCCTCACTGATTCGGAAGGTCACAATGACGTTGGGAGGACTAAATCCCACGTCCCGGATCTCCAGCTTGAGACCTGGCTCGATCCACTCCAGATCGGCCTCCGAGAGATAAGAGGCCTTTTCCGAATCCTGATACTTCGGTTTCAGACCATCCCCGGCGGTGGTTATGCCAACACCCACCAAGAGCAGTGCCAAAAAAGCATAAACGATCTTCCTTCTTTTCATTGGAACCTCCCCCGTTACAGTAAATAGGATTCCAACACCGCTCCCGCCCTTAGGCAGAACCGTGTTCGGTTACGGCCCCTCCTGCCGGGAGCAGACCGCTTTCTTATCCCCAACCCCAGTCCAAGTCGGTTGTTTGCATCCTCCTTTCCAATCAGCGTGCGTGAACCTTGCTGACGGCGAAATCCTTGCCTTCGCCGTGGCAGGCGGCACAGGATTCCCCAAACGGCGCGGTCATCTGGAAAGCATGAGCCGCTGTATCCTTGCTATCATGGCAGCCCAGACAGGCCGAAGCGGCCGGCCCCAGCGGAGAGTAGAACTCCCGTGGAGCCAGCGTATTGGCCATGGTCTCGGGCAGTGGCAGCATGTAGGAGTTACCCACGTGACACTTGGAGCAGTTGCGGCGGTCGCCGGGGAAATGCACTTCTTCATTGGGGCTAAAGATTCCGAAGGTTCGATAAATCTTAAAGTCTCGTGTCAACTCTTCCCCGGTATGCCAGCGGTGAATCATGAACCGGAAGTTAATGGACGTCGGCGGTGTGCCGGGAGGTACATTGAAACCCGCCGTGCGCGAGCCGTCGGGATTGTCCCCCGTCGCCGGATTGTGGCACATCTGACAGTATTCGGTCGCGTTCGTCCGGGTGCCGCCATGCATGGCGAGCCGTTTGTGGCAGACATTACAGTTCTTGATATCCACGACCTTCCGGCGGGGCTGGACCGCGCTCCCGTCCACCGAAAAATAAACCACCGGGTTACTCGTGATGCTCTCCGTTGCAGTGAAGTTCTGCCCCAGCAGTGGGCCAGGAATGGTTACCTGGCGGCGGGCCTCCGCCCCTGCGGCATAGGTCCCTTTGGCATCCGCCGGCAGGGCATTGGTCTTGAAAGTGTAGGTATAGCCCGTGGCTGTAGCCGTTGCCGAACGGGCGTCTTCTTGAACATTGAACGTATAGTCGGTGGTCGGCCCCGCCAGCCGCAGAGCCAACGTCTGAATGCCGCTGAGGGGTCCGATCGTGTTCCCAGCGTTGTCTTTCACGGTGAAGGAAACGGTGGGCTTGTCACCAGGTTTCGTGTTGGTGATTTCCACGATGGCCACATTGAGTCCTTTCAATTGCTTTGAAAACGCTGGGATGGTGTGGACTCCGGCCACCGAGAGGTCGAACTCCAGGCCGGTGTCCGCCGGGTGGCACGTAGTGCACTTGCTGTCATCCACCTGAACCCCTCCGGGATGCTTCTCCCCGGTGGCAAAATTCACATCATCGTGGCAGGAGCCGCAAGCCACCCGACTGGGATTGGTCTTCCAATTGTCGGACTGCGTACCTCCCTGGTGGCAGGTGGTGCAGTTGCGCGTGTCCTGGGGCCAATGGATTTCTCCGAAATTGAAGAGCGTCTGGTTGAAGCCGATAATCTGATAGGGCTTTCCGGCTTGGACGCTCGGCAGATCAGCCCCCCGGTGAATCTTGTGGATCATGACCTTGAAGTCCACCGTGTTGCCGGTGTCGGGGTCGGTGGTCTGGGGTTGGTGGCAGAGGATGCACAACTGGGTCTGTCGCCGGGCTCCCCCATGTAATGCCAACGGATCGTGGCAGTTGTTGCAAACTTCCGTTCGCACGATGTCCCGCGTCTGGGTGACAGGCGCGCCAGAGGGCACAAATTCCGTCGTCGCATTGGCCACATAGTTGGTCAAGCCGAATGATGTTAAGTTCCGGGAGGCATACATGCCCAGCCGGTGGGTCGAGTCCACTTCAAAATCGGCGGGAAGCGGGAACCCAAACGTGTACCGGTACACTCCATCCCCCAGGCTGGCATACGTCCCGTTCGCGTCGGCAGCAGCCTGAGTCGCCGAGACATTCGTGATCGGGCTGGTGGGGTTGTTCGTCCGGTAGGTCGTGAACTGCGACTCGCCCGGCTTGATCCGCCCCAGGATGAAGCTGGTGCTGACCGTTCCGATCGTTTCGATCCCCAGGCGATCCAAACCTCGGTTCCGGTCCTCACTGATTCGGAAGGTCACTGTGACATTGGGTGGTGCAAACCCCACGTCCCGGATCTCCAGCTTGAGACCCGGCTCGATCCACTCCAGATCCGCATCTGGAAGATAGAAAGCCTTCTCGGAGGCTTGATACTGCGGTCCAATTCCCTCACCGGAAATGGTTAGACCGGCGCCAAGTAACACTAAAAGAAGAAAAGCGTACGAGAATAACCTGCGGCCTGTCATGGTGTCCTCCATTATCCCACGCTATCGGACTGGAAGTCCTCCTAGTACTGAATCGTGCCCCATTGCCCGAACCGGATCCAGCTACCGCCCGCCATGCTGGTTGGCCACGTGAAATCTGTTTTCAGACTATCCGACAACACTTCCTAATTCACCCCAGCCCCAATCAAGTATGAGCTTATGCAATCTCTTGTCCAAAAATTTGGCAATGCTGAGCTTCCCAGTTGGTCCTCCATGATGATCTGGAGCCTCCCCTCTGAGCAGCGCTGTAACTTGAATCAGAAGTTGCAATTAGTCTTGATGTGAAAAGGACTTTCCAAACCCGCCCACTAAAACCGAAGCCGGACTTGCCAAAGCGTTCCTCGGATTGCAAGCTTCTCGTTGGGGGATATGCCCCCCTTGTGGGATGAATCACACGTCTGTGCATGTCATATTTTGAGACAGTTGACAGTGGCGGCTACGAAGGGAGCTTTCTAGTGGATTTCATCGGGTCCCTTTCCCCGGAAAGCAGGTTTCCAAGCCGGGAAGCTCATTATTTCTGATTTGGGGTGAGCGGAGGGGCTCGAACCCTCGACCACCGGAACCACAATCCGGCGCTCTACCAACTGAGCTACGCTCACCGCAGAAAACGAGTAATGACTCGTATTGATGATTATAGGTCTGAGACGGTCGGCGGTCAAATGCGGCTGGCGCCGCGCCAGACCCTTGGAAATCTTGTTGACAGCATTCCCGCCGCCGACTTAACATGTAAGTGTTCACTTACTTTTGGGGGATTATGGCCCGAACCGTCCATCGTCTCGCCCGCGCCGTTCGCCACGAACAGATTCTGGCGGTAGCGGAGCTTCTGTTTGCGCGGCTGGGCTTCGAGGGGACCACCACGCGCCGGATCGCCGAGCGGGCTGGCATCAACGAGGCGCTCCTGTTCCGCCATTTCCGCACCAAGGAAAAACTCTACTGGGCTGTCATTCAGAACAAATGCCGCTGCGACCCTCGACGGGAGGAACTAGAGAAAAAGCTGAGCGCCACCGGGCATGATCCGGAACTGTTCCGCGCCATTGCCGAGGAAATTCTGCGCCATTCGGCGGAGGATCCCGGCATGTTTCGTCTGCTCCTCCACACCGGATTGGAGAACCACCGTCTGGCGCGGCAATTTTTTGAGTCCTTCCTTGCGGAAGGTTACGATTTGCTCGCCGCGGGCATCCGGCAGCGGATCGAGGCGGGAACGTTTCGCAACGTGGACCCACTCCTGGCGGCACGCAGTTTCATCGGGATGGTGATTTATCATGTCCTGATCCAGGAGGTCTTCGGCGGCAAGCATTATCAGAGCTTTGATCCGCAGCACGTCAGCGAAACACTGACAGACATCTGGCTCGAAGGCATGACGGTTCGGTCCGGTCCGAAGGCGGATCGGCAGGAATTGAAACCGATTCAGGCGGAATCGCGTCCATCTAGCAGGAAGGTTCGGCGCAACGGGGGCACGGGTTCGCACGAGGGTACTGAGTAAAAATGAAACAGCAGCAGGTGCGGCAATCGGGAATCCTACTGACGCTGATCGCGGTGATCACCGGGACTGCCGGGTGTTCGCGCCAGCCTACGGTCGTCACGGCGCAGCCGGACGGGCAGATTGTCGTCCGCGCCGTCCAGGTTCAGCCCGAACCGCTCCGCCGCCAGGTCGAGGTCGTCGGAACGCTCGCCGGGGACCAGGAAGTCGCGCTTTCGAGCGAAGTCGCCGGGCGAGTCGTGAAGATTCACGCCGACCTGGGAGACCGTGTTGCGAAAGACCAGGTGCTGATCGAGCTCGATTCCACCGAATATCAACTGGCGGTGGACCGGCAACGGGCTGCGCTGGCGGAGGTTCTGGCGCAGTTGGGAGTCAGGCAGGAGAGTGACCCGCTCCCGGAAGTGACCGAGTCCTCCCTGGCGCGCCGCGCGGCGGCCGAGGCGGCGGATGCCCAGGCCAATTATGATCGGATGAAGGCGCTCCGAGCCGAGGGCGTGGTCTCCCAGCAGGTTTACGACAGCGCGGAGGCGCGCTACCGGGCCACCCAGGCCGCCTACGCGGCGGCGCTCGAGCAGGCCCGCAACCTGGAAGCCCATGCCGAGAATCTCCGCGTTCAACTCCGGCTCGCCCGGAAGAATCTCGCGGACACCCAGATTCGCGCTCCCTTTGCGGGGACGGTGCGGGAACGAACGGCCGAGGTCGGCCAGTCCGTCCGCGAGCAGACGCCGATGATCTCGCTGGCCAGTTCGAATCCGCTCAAGCTCCGCGCCAGCATTCCGGAGCGGTGGTTTCCGCACGTGCAGCCGGGGGCGCGGGTCGGGCTGACGGTGGAAGCCTATGCCGGCGAAAGGTTTTCCGGCGCGGTGACGCGCGTGGCGCGCGCCGGCTTGGCCGAGACGCGCAGCTTTTCCTTCGAAGCCCGCATCGAGAATCCCGGCGAACGCCTCCGTCCCGGCCTCTTTGCCCGCGGCCGGTTGGAGACTTCCAAAGTGGACTCCGTGATCCGCGTCCCCGCGAGCGCGGTGCTCTCCTTTTATGGGGTCCAGAAGGTTTACACCGTGGCCGGCGGCGTGATCCGGGAGAAAGTGGTGAAGCTCGGCGACCGGACGGGCGAGACGATCGAGATCACCGAGGGCTTGGCTCCGGGCGACTGGGTAGCGACTACAAACCTGACGCGGTTGCGCGAAGGCGTCTCGGTGCAGCTTGAGACAGAGCAAGGAGGCAACCGCTAATGGGCTTGGCGGCTCTGTGCGTCCGTCGTCCGGTTTTCACCACGATGCTCATCGTGGCCCTGGTGGTTCTCGGGGTGATCTCGTTTCGCGGGCTGGGCGTGGATTTGTTCCCGCGAATGGACTTCCCGAATGTGACCATCACGACCACGCTTCCTGGGGCGAGCGCCGAGGAGGTGGAATCGGAAGTCACCAAGCCCATCGAGGAAGTGGTCAACACCATCCAGGGGGTGGACGAGCTGCGCTCGGTCAGCCGCGAAGGGGTTTCCCTCGTTGTAGTGAGCTTTGTTCTGGAGCGGGACTCCGAGGAGGCCACCCAGGACGTCCGCGACAAGATCTCGACCATTCTGCGACAGCTCCCTGACGGCGTGGACCCGCCCATCATCGAGAAGATGGACCCGGATGCGGCGCCCGTCATGTCGGTGAGCGTTTCCGGGCAGCGCAGCCTGAGGGAAATCACCGAGATCGCCGACAAGCAGATCAAGCAGCAACTGGAGAGCGTGGCGGGCGTGGGGCAGGTGGCGCTGATCGGGGGACGCCGGCGCGCCATTCAGGTGGAGGTGGACGCGGACCGCCTCAGTGCGCTCGGCATCGGCATCAGCCAGGTGGCGACTGCGCTGCGCCGCCAGAACGTGGAATTTCCCTCCGGCCGGCTCGACCAAGGCCCGCGGGAACTGGTCGTCCGCACCCTGGGGAGAATTCCTGCCGCCGAACAGTTTGCCGACGTCATTGTGACCACCCGGCGGGGAGTTCCCATCCGGATTCGCGACTTTGCCCGCGTCGAGGACTCCTGGGAAGAGCCCCGCGACCTGGCCCGTCTCGACGGCAACCTCTCCGTAACCTTGTTGATCCGCAAGCAGTCCGGGACCAACACCGTCGAGATCGTAAAGACCGTCAAGGCGCGGCTGGAGAGCCTGCGCGCCACGCTCCCGCCCGACTTGCGCATCGAGATCATTCGCGACCAGTCACTCTTCATCGAAGGCTCGATTGACGCCATCTACGAGCACCTAATCCTGGGCGGCTTGCTGGCGAGCGTGGTCGTATTTTTCTTCATGGGCAACTGGCGAGCCAGTCTGATTGCCGCCCTGGCGATCCCCACTTCCATTATTTCCACCTTCCTGCTGATGCGCTGGGCCGGCTTCACCATCAATACCATGACCCTGCTCGGCCTCACCGTCGCGGTCGGCATCGTGATTGATGACGCCATCGTCGTCCTCGAAAACATCTTTCGCTATATCGAAGAGAAGAAGTACAAGCCGTACGATGCCGCCATCGCCGCCACCAAGGAGATTGGTCTGGCCGTCATGGCGACGACCTTATCGCTGATCGTCGTCTTCCTGCCGGTCATCTTCCTGGGCGGGCTTGTCGGGCGCTGGCTCCGGAGTTTCGGCTTGACTGCGGCCTGCGCCATTGCGGTCTCGCTCCTGGTCAGCTTTACGCTCACGCCGATGCTCAGCTCCCGCTACTTGAAGATCGCGGAGGATACGGGCGAAAAGCGCCGCCGCTCTTCGAAGGAATTGGGGACCTATCGCTGGATCGAGCGCCTCTACATGCGGCTGCTCGGATGGAGCCTCCGGCACCGCCTCGCCATCGTCGTGATCTGCGTTCTGACGTTCCTGAGCGTCGCGCCGCTCGGCTACTTCATCGGCAAGGACTTCGTGACCAGTGACGACCAGGATGAGTTCGAAGTCGCGGTGAAGGCGCCGGAAGGGACCTCGCTCGAAGGAACCGACGCGGTGTTGCGCCAGGTCGAAGACCGGCTTCGCACGCTGCCGCACATCGCGCACCTGCTCACGACCGTCAATGCCGGAGGCCGGGGAACGGTCTCGAACGGAACCGTGTACGTCCGCCTGACGCCGCGCGCGGAGCGCCCCCTGACGCAGTTTGAGTTGGTGGACCGGGCCCGCCAAAGTCTACAGGATATTCCGAACGTGATCTTGAGCGTGCAGAATGTGGGGTTTTTCGGGGCCGGAGCGGAGGGGGGCGGCGGTGGCGGCGGCCGAGGCAGCGGAGTGAGCGTGGGGATTCGCGGGCCGGATTTGGCGGAACTCTCCCGCCTTTCGAGCGACATACTGGGGAAGATGAAGCAACTCCCGACGTTGCGGGACGCGGACACGTCGCTCAATGTGGGCAACCCGGAAGTGCAGATCGAGATCGAGCGCGAAAAAGCAGCCGACCTCGGCGTCTCGGTCTCCGACATCTCCGAGGCGATGCGCCTGTTCCTTTCCGGCACGGCGGAGATCACGAAATATAAGGAAGGCGCCGAACTTTCCGAAGTGCGCCTCCGCGTCCGGCCCGAGCAGAGAAGACGGAGCGAATCCCTGTCGGCGCTGATGGTTCCGGCGGCCAATGGGAATCTGGTTCGCCTCGACAACGTGGCCCGGATCACGCGCGGCAGCGGCCCCGCGCAGATTGACCGCTACGGCCGCCAGCGCCAGGTGCTCCTCTACGCCAACCTGACGACGGACGCTCCGCTCGGGGAGGCGCTCGACCAGGTCGGGCGCATCGTCACCGAGGCCGGGCTGCCCCAGGGCTACGATTACACCTTCCTCGGCATGGGAAGATTTTTCGGCGAAGCGGTCACCAATTTCTTCATTGCCTTCGCATTGGCCTTCCTCTTCATGTACATGGTGCTCGCGGCGCAGTTTGAGAGCTTCGTCCATCCCATCACCATCCTGGCCTCGTTGCCGCTGGCGATCCCGTTCGCGCTGCTCTCCCTGTTTTTCGTGGGGAAGTCCCTGAGCATGTACGGCGCCATCGGCATCCTGCTGCTGTTCGGGATTGTGAAGAAGAATTCGATCTTGCAGATTGATTTCACCAACCGGCTGCGGCGCCAAGAAGGCTATGACCGCGACCGGGCGATCCTGGAAGCCAACCGCGCGCGGCTGCGGCCGATCCTGATGACGACGCTCTCGATCGTGGTCGCCATGATCCCGACCGCTTTTGGCACCGGCCCCGGCAGCAACTCCCGCGCTCCCATCGCGGTGGTCATCGCCGGTGGCCAAACCCTCTGCTTCCTGCTCACGCTGCTCGCCATCCCGGTCGTCTATACCATCCTCGACGACCTCGGCCAGTTCCGCCTGCGCGAGCGCGCCCACTCCTGGCGACTCGCCCTGGCCCGAAACTTCAGTGGGTTTCTTGGAATGCACTGAAAAGGGCCGACCTCACTTCTCGGCTGCGCCCCGCGCTTGCTGGCCGGTTATTCAGCTATAATAGAAGCAATTGCGACGCGTTTGGATCCGCAAGGAATCCACCCATTGTAACTGGGGGGAAGCGTTTCCGCGGCGCAGCAGGGAGTCTACCGATGAAGTGCAGCTTGCTCTTGATTGTTTTTTTCCTTTGGGTGGCAGTCGCCAGTGCCGGCGGAGTCCACGGAAAAGTATCCAATGCGCAAGGCGCGGCCATCGCCGGAGCCAGGGTCACCATTGCGACCATCGCAAGGAGAGGGCCTCGCAGTCAAGAGGGCAGGCAGGAGACCACGGGGCCGGACGGAACCTACAGCATCACAGGACTGGAACCGGGAACCTATACGGTCACGGTCACGCTCCCCGCCAATCAAGGGTCACACCGGCGGCCCGTCCGGATTCAGTCCGAATCCACCTCCGTTCAGCTCGACTTCCAGTTTCCCACGGGGCGTGCGCAGCCCGGCTCCGCAGCGGATGGGAACAGACCCTAGCAGCCCGCGAACGCACCCGATGGAAAGCGTGTTCCGGATCGCGGTTCGAAGGGAATATCCTCTGCTGCGCGGCGCGATGAACCTTAAGGGAACATGGAGATCCCGACCGTAAGAAACCCCATCTGATACCCCGCAACCGTTCCGCTGGTTCCATTTTCGACCCGCACCTCATAGGTGCTTCCTGCCGTCGTGGGCAAGGTGCTGGCCGTGCTGCCCCGCAAGACTCCATCAACGTAGAAATCGATGGAAGCGCCCCGGCGAACCGCCAGCAGGTCCACCCACGTATTGATCGAAAGGGCTGGAAGAGGAGGGCTCCCGAGGTTCAGAGTCACCGGGTTCGGAATCCCACCCGAAACGGTGAAGCCCTTGAGGGTACTTCCTTCCGCCTTAAAGCCAAATCCGTTCTGCAGAAAGAATCCCCCGGTCGTTCCCCCAGCGAGCACATAGAGCTTGTGCTGGTCGGATGGTGGCGTGGTGATCCAGCGGAAGCGAGCGCTGACAAACGTACCCGGCTTGTTCAGTCCGCCCGCCAGGCCGTCAGCCATGCCGGTCACAAAGGCGGGGTCAAGGTTCGTGGTGTCATCGTAGGAGCCGTTCGAAGTCGCTGTGCGGACTTCCTGGAATCCGTCCGCCCACTCGTAGGATATGAAGGAACCATCCGTATCTGAAAAGGCCGTAGTGAAATTTGCGTGCGTCAGGAGCATCCCCAACGGGCCTTGGAAAGCGCCGCCGGAGGTGATGGAAGCCAGTGCGTTGCCGGAATTGTCCTGCCAATCCTGAAGATTGCCAGACTGCGTGGCGCTGTTGCCTTTGACGATCAACCCCTTGTTGGCGTCTGCCCCCGTCAAGAGGGTCTGAGTGCTCGTGAAGGTGTTGTTGCCCAGGGTCGCTGCTGTCCCGGCAATCTTGCTCGGGCTGAGTGCTCCGTTCGCCACCAGGGTATTGTCCACCGCATTCGCCACAATCTCTCCCGTCGAGATGCACGGGCTGGCGCAGGCGACATCGGTAGCAGTACCCCCCCCGCCGCCACCCGCGGTTGCCTGCGTCGTGCCGTCCGGGAACTTGAACCCTCCGCTCGTGGACTCTATCATCCCCGCTACCGTTAACTTCTGCCCCGGCGTGGTCGTCCCGATGCCGACGCGATCATTCGTGGCGTCTACAAACAGTGTGTTCGTGTCCACCGTCAGGTTGCCGCTCGCTCGCAAATTCCCTACCACGTCCAGCTTCGCGCCCGGTATTGCCGTCCCGATGCCAACGTTCACCGCGCTATCGCCGAGCACCAGCGCGTTGCTGGCCGAAACCACAGCGTTCGCCCCAATCGCTGTGGCATTGTCCAATTGCGTCGAGGTTCCCGGCCCGGCTTGGTAGCCGATGAAGGTGTTATCGGAGCCGCTGTTGTTGGCGTTCGCTTGAGTTGCGGTGACCCCGGCTCGGACACCGATGCCGGTGTTGTTGTTGCCAGTGGCGTTTTTCTGGAGGGCGGTCGCGCCGCTGGCGGTGTTGTTGTTGCCGGTGTTGTTGAGGTTGAGGGCATTCTGGCCGATGCCGGTGTTGCTGTTGCCGGAGATATTTAGGTTGAGGATACCCGCGCCGATAGCGGTGTTGCCGCCGCCGTTGAGGTTGGACTGGAGCGTACTCACGCCGAGGGCAGTGTTGTCGACGCCGATGGTGTTGGATTGGAGGGCATTCCTGCCGATGGCCGTGTTTTCGATGCCGGAGGTGTTGGAGGTGAGGGCGCTCGCGCCGATAGCGGTGTTACTGTTGCCGCTCATTGCAAAGTTGCCGGCACTCCCGCCAACGAACGTATTACCCGTTCCGAAGTTGTGGAGAAACCGATTGCCCCCCAAGGTGAGCACGCCCGTGGTGGCATCCACCGTGTTGGGTAAAGCGAGGTTGCCGCCCGTGATCGTCTGTGTGCCGGTGAAGCTGTTGGCCATGCCCAGTTGTGAGTAGCGACCGTCACCAAAAGTGGTGTCAAAGCTTAGCGTGCCGGTGCTAGTGATGGGATTGCTGGGGCTTGCCGTCAAGCCCGTGCCCGCTAAGACGCTGGTCACGGTGCCGCCTGCTGCCGGCCAAGCCGTGCGGCAGTCGGCAGCGATGCACAGCCTTGTGCCGCCGATGACGTCCCCGCTCGCCCGCGCATTGCCCACCACGTCCAGGTTCTGCCCCGGCGTGGAGGTGCCGATCCCGACGTTGCCGCTATCGCGCACGGTGAACAGA
>Ga0155949_1100_pt1 | contig 19713 bp, 15 predicted proteins | sample RifCSPlowO2_02_FD_107603 | JGI IMG/M metagenome (GOLD analysis project Ga0155949, IMG submission 107603) | Acidobacteria bacterium RIFCSPLOWO2_02_FULL_61_28
CGTCGCATGGCTTCTTCGAGCGGAATCGTGCGGGACTCGCCTCTCTGGATGCGGGCATAGGCCTGCTCCGCGAGATAGATATCTTCGAGATCGTCCAAATGTTCGAGAATCGCTTCGCGGGCGTAGTACGTCTTGGTGCGCCCCGTGCGTTTGGCGAGCTTCTCGAGCCGTTTCTCAATAGCAGCCGGAAGCCGGATGGCCAGCATGGCAAACCTCCTTGCTATACAAGTATAGCACAACCCCACTTCCACGCAAAGTCGCTGCGCCTGCGGCTCCGCTCCTTGCTTCAGCCCAGCTCTTGCCAGTCATCGAGTGGGACCTCGAAACCGATGATACCTTCGATTTCTCGAATCAGCATACGAAGCTGAGGTACCGAGTATTCGGCATTCGATGGAATCGCAAGCCGGTGCTGCTCGAAGACCATAAATTGATGACGAGTCCCGGTGAACGGGCCCTCAAAGCCAAGCTGGTGGACGCGCCGAATGAAATCGCCCCGCTTACAAGGAGTCCAGCGACTCATGGACGGGTTCCTTGTTCAAATCAATATCCTCGATGACCGGCAGCGGATGCCCGAGCTTGAGTCCGACAATCACCCAATCTTCGAGCGTGGAGCGCAATTCACTGGCGCATTCCCCAAGCGTGGCTCCGAAGGCAACCACACCTTTGCACGTTGGGATGCGGCCGGCGAACGTACCATCCTCCAGCTTGTCAAATTCGGCCTGGGCGATCGCTCTTTCCAGGTATTCACTGAGGATGTAGCGGATCGGCATGAGTACAGTATTCGTGAGGAGACCTTGAACGTCAAGCAGTACGAGACCTCGCGTTGAACGGCTTTAGTCCGTTGCGGCCACCTCCGGCGCAACCTGCTTTTGGCCAGCAGCCACGGCTTCCGGCGCAGCCTTCCCCAGCCGCCGTTGGCGGTGCTCGTAGGACGCGCCGATAAAGGCGCGGAACAGCGGGTGCGGCTCCAAGGGCTTGGACTTGAATTCCGGGTGGAACTGGCAGCCGAGGAACCAGGGGTGGTCGGCGACCTCGACGATCTCGACATAGGTGTTGTCGGGCGTGGTCCCGGAGAGGCGCATGCCGTGCGCGACCAGGGTCTCCTCGTATTCGCGGTTGAATTCGTAGCGGTGGCGGTGGCGCTCGGAAATTTCGAGCGCGCCGTAAGCCTGGTGCGCGAAGCTGCCGGGAGCCAACTGGCAGGGCCACGCGCCTAAGCGCATGGTGCCGCCCAATTCGTCCACGCCGCGCAGCTCACGCAGTTTGTAGATGACGCGGTGCGGCGTCGCCGGATCGAACTCCGAGCTGTCGGCCCCTTCCAGGCCGCAGGCGTTGCGCGCAAATTCGATGACGGCGGTTTGCATTCCGAGGCAGATGCCGAAGTAAGGGACTTTGCGCGTGCGGGCGTATTCGATGGCGCGGATCATGCCGGCCACGCCGCGCTTGCCGAAGCCGCCCGGCACGAGGATGCCGTCCACGTCTTCGAGCTGGCGGGACCAGTCCGGCCCCTCCACTCCTTCGGCCTCAATCCAGCGCAGGTCCACGCGGAGGTTGTGCGCCAGGCCGCCGTGGACCAGGGCTTCCTTGAGGCTCTTGTAGGATTCTTCAAACTCGACGTACTTGCCGACCAGGCCGATGGTCACCGTGTCGGCAGGATGCCGGACGCGCTCGACTAATCGCTCCCATTCCTCCATGTGCCGCTCGGCGGCAGGCCGGTTCAAATGACGCAGGATGATCTCGTCGAGCCCTTCGCGCCCCAGCATCAGCGGCACTTCGTAAATGCAATCCACGTCGCGCGCCGTGATGACGGCTTCGGTCGAGACGTTGCAAAACAGCGCGATCTTGGCCTTGAGGTCGGGCGCGAGGAAGCGGTCGGTCCGGCAGAGCAGAATATCGGGCTGAATCCCGAGCTCGAGCAACTGCTTGACGCTGTGCTGCGTGGGCTTGGTCTTCAGTTCCCCCGCCGCCTGGATGAAGGGAACCAGCGTCAGGTGGACGAAGACGGTCTCCTGGCGTCCCAATTCCTGGCGCATCTGGCGCAGGGTTTCGACAAAGGGCAACGACTCGATGTCGCCCACCGTCCCGCCGATCTCGACGATGACCACGTCCACGTCGTGGGAGACTTTCTTGATGGCCGACTTGATCTCGTTGGTGACGTGCGGGATGACCTGGACGGTCTTGCCGAGGTAGTCCCCCCGGCGTTCTTTGGTGATGATGGTCTCGTATATGCGCCCGGTGGTCCAGTTGTGGTCGTGAGTGAGGCGGGCGTGGGTGAAGCGCTCATAGTGGCCGAGGTCGAGGTCGGTCTCCGCCCCGTCGTCGGTCACGTAAACCTCGCCGTGCTGGAACGGGCTCATGGTGCCGGGGTCCACGTTCAAGTAAGGGTCGAACTTTTGCAGCGTCACCCGCAAGCCCCGGCTTTCGAGCAGGCAGCCGATCGAGGCCGCTGCCAACCCCTTGCCGAGCGAGGAAACAACTCCCCCCGTTACAAAGACATACTTCGGATTCATTCATGCTCCTCCGCCCCGGAATGGCAGTCGCGCTGCCGCCGATCCGGGAAGCACCGATTCGATAATCGCATCGTGACAGGAAAGACAAGAGGCGGGAACGAGCCTGAATTCCCCAGCGGCTCGTCCGACCCGGGCTGAAAACGGTTGCGTCGCATCCCGGGATTTGATTCTACCATAACGGCTTCCGGAAGAGTAAAATCCGGCGAAAAAAATCCCTCTTGCAGTCGGAAACTATTTTGGGTATTCTACAGTTACGAAAATGGCCGGGAGCGGCGCGAGGGTCGCAATGTCCGGAGAGTGCATGAAACACGCGGGTCTGGTGTTGCTGTTTGCGTTATTCTCTGGCGGCCTTGCGTTCGCGGAAGACAAAGTTCCCAAGCCCAATTCTCCGTCCGATCCGCAAGAAAGCGCAGTGCAGGCGGGATCGCAGCGCCCCATCCGCATTGACGTGGACCTGGTCCTGGTCAACGTCAGCGTGATTGACCCCTACAACCGCTTCGTCACCGGCCTGGGGAAAGAGCACTTCAAAATTTTCGAAGACCAGGAGCCGCAGACGGTTTCACACTTCACCAGCGAGGACGTGCCCATCTCCATCGGGTTGCTGTTTGACGCCAGCGGGAGCATGGCCGATAAAATTGACAAGGCCCGGATGGCCGTGGGGCAGTTTTTCCGCGCCGCCAACCCGGCCGACGAATTCTTTCTGATCGGCTTCAACGACCGCCCCTTCCATATCTCCGACTTCACGCGCGATCCGGCTTCCTTGCAGAACAAGCTGAATTTTACGGAGGCCAAAGGCCGCACCTCCTTGTTCGACGCGATGTACCTGGGTCTGCATGAAATGAAGAAGGCCAAATACGCGCGGAAGGTTCTGCTGGTGATCTCCGACGGCGGCGACAACCACAGCCGCTACTCCGAACGGGACATTAAGAAGGCGGTCCAGGAATCCGACGTGCAGATTTATGCGGTGGGGATCTATGAACCGTACTCCAGCCGCAGCCGCACGCCGGAAGAGCTGGCGGGGCCGTCGCTGATGACCGAGATCGCCGAATCCACCGGCGGGCGCCAGTTTCCGGTGGAAAACTTGAACGACCTTCCCGATATCGCCCGCAAGATCGGGCGGGAACTGCGCAGCGTCTATGTGCTCGGTTATAAGCCGAACAATGACACGCGCGACGGGAAGTGGCGGAAAATCCAAGTGAAGCTGGTCCCCCCGCGGGGGTTGCCACCCCTCCAACTCTTCAGCAAGTCTGGCTATTATGCGCCACAGCCTTAAGCGCTCGATCCGATTTCTGCCAAGCCGACCTTCCGTTTCCCTCAGCCAATTCCTTCGGCTCGCCTGCCTGCTGGGAGTCCTGGCGGCAGGACCGGCGGTGCTGGCACAGCAGCCGTCGGAAGGCAAGGCGGCGCTCGAAAAAAAGGAAGGGGACCTCGCCGCGCCCACCCGCTCCCCGCTCGCCCCTCCGGCTGCGCCACGGCAGGCCGGGAACCAGGACGAGTTCCGCCTCAGCATCGAGACCGACCTGGTGGTCCTCCACGCGACCGTGACCGACCGAGCGAGCCGGCCCATCACCGACCTCAAGCAGGATTATTTCAAGGTCTTCGAGGACAATGTCGAGCAGAAGCTCAAAATCTTCAAGCGGGAAGACATCCCGGTCTCGGTGGGGATGGTGGTGGACAACAGCGGCAGCATGCGCGACAAGCGCAAGGGCGTCAACACGGCCGCCTTGAAGTTTGTCCGGTCGAGCAACCCGAAGGACGAAGTCTTCATCGTGAATTTCAACGACGAAGCCTTCCTCGATGTGGACTTCACCGACAGCGTTTCCCTGCTGGAAGAGGCCCTGGAGAAAATTGACTCGCGGGGCGGCACGGCCTTCTATGACGCGCTCGAGCTGGCCCTGAAACACCTGGCGGAGAAGGCCACCTGGGACAAGAAGGTCCTGCTGCTCATTACCGACGGCGAAGACAACGCCAGCCGCATTTCGCTCGAACAGATCGTCAAGAGCGTCCAGCGGGCCAACGTGATGATCTACACCGTGGGGCTGCTGAGCGGAGAGAGTTCCCGTTCGTTGCGGCGAGCCAAGCGGGCGCTCGAAGCGATCTCGAAAGCGAGCGGCGGCTCCACCTTCTTCCCCAAGAATCTCGACGAAGTCCAGGTCATCGCCAACGACATCGCCAACGACATCCGCAATCAGTACGTGCTCGCCTATACCCCGACCAACTCCGTTCTCGACGGGAAATTCCGGAAGGTGGAAGTCCGCGTCAACGCCCCCCGGCTCGGGAGGCTCGCGGTCCGCACCCGCACCGGCTACTACGCCAAATCCGCGACCCCGGAGAATCCCCAACGAAGCGGCTTATAAACAGCCTTCATCCAAGCTCTCCTCATCCCCCCAACCTCCGGTAGTGTCTCAGGTTGAATTTTTTCTGGACCGTAAGGGCACGGTTTCAACCGTGCCGTAACAGCGCATTCTCCAGCGGTTTTAACCGCTGAGGGAAGCACCTCAGGGGCTGAAGCCCCCCGTCGGCGCCGGGTTTCCGGCATGGCTGAAGCCATGCCCTTACTTCAAACTGAGACGCTACCCAACCTCCGCCGCCGTTGACGCTTCTGCGGGCCTTGCATATAATCGAAGCGAGATTGAAAATGGATTCGGCTCAGGAGTGAAGCAGCGTGCCGGCACAGCGAGTGATCGCCATCTATCCCGGGAGTTTTGACCCGCCCACCAACGGGCACCTCGATCTGATCGAGCGGGGCAGCAAGATTTTCGATCTTCTCGTCGTGGCGATTTTGCAGAACCCGGAGAAGAATCCTCTCTTCACCATCCAGGAGCGGGTCGAGATGCTGCGGGACGTGACGCAGCATTGCTCCAACGTCGAGGTGGAAACCTTTAACGGGCTGCTGGTGGACTATGCGGTTCGCCGCCAGGCCCGCGTGATCCTCCGGGGCATCCGGGCCATTTCGGACTACGAATATGAGATGCAGATGGCCTTGATGAACCGCAAGCTGGACCCTAATCTAGAAACCGTATTCATGATGCCCGCCGTTGCGTACACCTTCTTAAGCTCCCGCCTCGTGCGGGAGGTGTGCCAGTTAGGCGGAGATATTCGGAGCCTGGTCCCTCCCGCCGTGGAGGAGCGGCTCCGGGCTAAGGTGGTTTAATACTCATGTCCAACGTACAATTGAATTCTCGCACAGGGGCAATCGCCCTTTCCGATCGCGTCGGCAGGATTTCGGTTTCCTCGACGCTGGCCGTCATGATGGAGGCCGAGAAGCTTCGGGCCGAAGGCGCCGACATCGTGGACTTCGGGGCCGGGGAGCCGGATTTCCCTACCCCGGACAACGTCAAGGAAGCGGCCATTCGCGCCATCCGGGACAATTTCAGCAAGTACACCGCAGCAGGCGGGACCTCGGAAGTCCGGGCGGCCATTGCCTACCGCCACGCGACGGACTTCGGCACTTCCTACGCTCCCGCCGAAGTCATCGCCACCGCCGGCGGCAAGCAGGCGATCTTCAATCTGATCTCCTGCCTGATCAATCCGGGCGATGACGTCCTTCTCCCGGTCCCGTTTTGGGTGACGTTCCGCGATGTCATCAACTACGCCGGAGGCCGGGCGATCCTGGTCGAAACCCGCGAGGAGGAAAACTTCGATCTGACGGCGGAGATGGTCAAGGAGGCCTTGACGCCCCGCACGCGCCTGGTGATTGTCAATTCCCCGAGCAATCCGAGCGGCGCCGTCATCCCCGCGCCCGAGCTGGAGCGGATTCTGGAAGTCACGGCCAATCACGGGGCCTTGCTCCTGACCGACGAGTGCTACTGCCATTTCCTCTACGAAGACAAGCCGTTTTCGGTCGCCGCGCTTCCGGGGGCCAAAGAGCACGTCGCCGTAGTCGGGTCGCTTTCGAAGACCTACGCCATGACCGGCTGGCGGTTGGGCTACGCCTTGGCTCCGGCCCCGGTCGTCTCCGCCATGGTGAAGCTCCAAAGCCACAGCACCTCGAACCCCTCTTCGATCGCGCAAAAAGCCGCCGTTGAAGGTCTGACGGGGCCGCAGGATTCCGTGCAAGTAATGCTCAAGGAGTACCACCGCCGCCGCGATTTTGTGATCGAACGGCTCCACGGAATCCCGGGTGTCACGTGCACTGTCCCGCGCGGGGCGTTCTATGCCTATCCCAACGTCGCGGCCTTCCTCCATTCGGGGGATCATCCCGGCGCCAAGAGCGGCGGGACCGCCTCGCCCAATGAGATGGCGAAGAAGCTGCTCCGCGAGGCCGGTGTGGCCGTGGTGCCCGGCGAAGCCTTTGGGACCGAGCACCATTTCCGCATTTCCTACGCGACCTCGATGGAGAACCTGGCCGAGGGCCTGCGGCGCATCAAGCGATTTTTCTCCGAGCAGACACATTGAGCAGCTTGCCGCCGAGCGGTTCTGCCTCCCACCCTGCCCCGGCTTGCGACTATCCGTTGCGGCCCGAGCCGCTGTTTGTCGAGCGAGTCTGGGGCCGGGAGGACCTCTCTTCTCTTTACTCGTCCCGCCCGGCGGAACCGCGCCGCGTGGGCGAAGTCTGGCTGACCGGCGATCAAAACCGCGTCAGCAACGGAGCCGCGGCCGGAACCACTCTCGGAGATTTGGCGCGGCAGAACCCGCAGGCGCTTCTGGGAGCTTCCGTTAGCAACTCTCGCAGCGGGACAGGGCTGTCGTTCCCGCTGCTCATCAAGTTCCTGTTCACGACCGACAAATTGAGCGTGCAGGTTCACCCGTCCGATGCCTACGCGCAGGAACGCGAAGGCTCTGCGGGGAAAACGGAAATGTGGCACGTGCTCCAGGCAGAGCCAGGGGCGCGGTTAGCAATTGGGTTTCGTGAAGAGTTGACGCGGGGGCCGAGAATGGAGAGGAGCGAGCTGCGCAACGCCGTCGAAAACGGCGAAATCGAAGCGATGCTCGATTGGACGGAGGCCCGGGGCGACGACACGTTTTTTGTCCCCGCCGGCGCGGTCCATGCCATCGGCGCAGGCCTGGTCTTATGCGAGATCCAGCAGAACTCGGACGTGACCTACCGCTTCTATGACTACAACCGCCCCGGAATGGACGGGCGTCCGCGGCCCTTGCACATCGAGCAGGCGCTCGATGTCCTGCAATGGCGCGCGAGCGGAGGGCGCACGGCGCCGCTGGAGTTGGCAAATGCGCTGGCGACGGAGACTGCGGCCCGCCGCTGCCTGGCTGCCTGCCCGTATTTCGCTACCGAAAAGTTTTCGCTCCGCAGTCCTTATCACCACCAAGGCCGAGGGCGACTGGAAATCTGGATTGCGCTCGAAGGAGACGCGCGATTCGAGGCCGGCGGGGAGCCGGTGGCTTGCCACAGGGGGGAAGTGCTGGTGCTTCCGGCCGCGCTCCATTCCGCTTGGATTCACCCGACCTCGCCGTCGGTTTTTCTGCGAACGTTTCCTCCCGATCTCGAAGCGGACATCCTCGCTCCGCTGCGCGCCCAAGGGTTCTCGGAGGAGCAACTGCGCCGCGTCTGTTTTCCTTCTCCGCCGGCGGCCGTGAAAGGAAGAGAATGAGTCCCCGGTCCTCAGCCGAAGAAGGCCATCTCTACGCCGTGGTTCTGGCGGGGGGCCGGGGAACGCGCTTCTGGCCGCGGAGCCGCACCAAACATCCCAAACAGTTGATGAACCTCTGGGGCCGCACCAGCCTGCTGCAACAGACGGTCGAGCGATTGCGTCCGTTGATCCCGCTCTCGCGCGTCTGGGTTTTCACCAATGAGGAGTTGGTCGCCGAAGTGATCCGGCAGCTTCCCGGCGTGCCCCGGTCGCAGATCGTTGCCGAGCCGGTCCAACGCAACACGGCCCCGTGCGCGGGGCTGGCCGCAGAGCTGATCGGGGCGCGCGACCCCGAGGCCGTGCTCGGCGTGTTCCCCTCGGACCACACCATCCGCAAGCCGGGCGTCTTCCGCAAAGTCGTCAAGCTGGCGGCAAAGAACGCCGCGCAAGGCGCCATCGTGGTGCTCGGCATCGCCCCGCGCTGGCCGGAGACCGGGTACGGCTATGTGGAATTCAATGAACCGCCGTCGCTCACGAGCATCCAGGCGCTGCCCGTCAAGCGGTTCCACGAGAAGCCTCCGCTGCCCGTGGCCCAACGCTACCTGCGCGCCAAACGCTTTTTCTGGAACAGCGGCATGTTTTTCTGGAAAGCCCGCACCATTCGGGAGGCGCTGCGCCGCTTTCTGCCGGAGACAGCAGCAATCCTCGAATCCATCGCGCATCGTCTGGCGAAGGATCGAGGGACGCACTGGCGTCTCCGGCAGCGCACGTTGGCGCAGCTCTACGCCGCTTGCGAAAATATCTCGGTGGACTATGCGGTGGCGGAGAAGGCCCCTGGGGTCGTGGGGATTCCGTGCGACATCGGCTGGAACGATGTCGGAAGCTGGAATGCGTTGTATGATCTTCTCTCCCGGGACAGCCAGGGCAACGTCTTGCGCGCGGATACCCTGCTCCTGGATTCGAGCGGGTTATTGGTGGATGTGCCGGGGAAACTGGTGGCCGGGATCGGACTCGAAAACCTGGTGATCGTGGAAACCGACGACGCCTTGCTGGTCGCGCGGCGGGACCGCTCCCAGGATGTTTCCCGGCTCGTGAAAGAACTCGAGAAAAAACGCCGCAACGACCTTCTTTAGGCAAAGCCGATGGAGCAAGCAGACCATTCCGCCTCGGCCATTCGTTTCGGAACCGACGGGTGGCGGGGAGTCATCGCGGAAGATTTTACGTTTGAAAACGTGCGGCGCGTCGCGCGCGCGATTGCGCGGTATCTCGTGGCGCACGAGGACTACCGCAGCGGAGTGATCGTCGGCTACGACTGCCGGTTCTTGAGCGACCGCTTTGCGCGCGCAGCGGCGGAAGAACTGGCCGCCGGCGGCGTCCCGGTTCTCCTGGCAGAAAGTTTTGCTCCGACTCCCGCCATCGCGTTCGCGGTGCGCAACCGCGGCGCAGCCGGAGCGGTTGTGATCACCGCCAGCCACAATCCCTGGGAGTGGAACGGGGTCAAATTCAAAGCGCGCTACGGCGGCTCAGCGGCACCGGAGATCATCCAGAAAATCGAGGCGGAGTTGCCGCAGGCCGCCCGCCGCGCCGACCCGCCCGGGGGAGCTTCCGCGAAGTTGGAGACGACCGACCTGGTGGAGCCTTATCTTCGCCAGATTGAAAAGGTCGTTGATTTCCGCAGCATAGCGGCGCGGAATTTCTTTTTCGTTGCCGATCCGATGTACGGGGCCGCGCGACGGTGCCTGGCCCGCTTGTTTGAGCGGCACGGCATCCGCCACCGCGAAATTCACGGCGAGGCCGATCCGTTATTTGGCGGCCTGCATCCGGAACCGATCGAGCCGCACGTCCACGCCCTGCGGCAAACGGTGCTCGCAGCGGACGCGGACGCCGGATTCGCCACCGATGGCGACGCCGATCGCGTGGGAGCGATTGACCGCACGGGCGACTTCATTGATTCCCACCAGATTTTCTCGATCCTGCTCCGCTATCTGGTCGAAGTCCGCGGCATGAAGGGCGGAGTGACCAAGACCTTCTCGACCACCAAGCTCGTGGACAAGCTGGCCAACAAATACGGCCTGCCGCTGTATGAGACACCCATCGGCTTCAAGTACATCGCCGAGCACATGCTCTCGAAGGACATTCTGATCGGCGGCGAAGAAAGCGGCGGCATCGGCATTCCGGCGTTCGGAGGTCCGGAGCGCGACGGGGTGCTCAACGCGGCGCTGCTGGCCCAGGCCATGGCCCACTACGGCAAGTCCCTCGGAGAACTCGTGTCGGAGCTTCATGGGGAATTCGGGCCGCACCACTACGGCCGCGCGGACCTCACCCTGCGCCCCGGCCAGAAAGAACGCGCCGTGGAGGCGGTCTCCGGGAGCGGCCTCGACCGGTTTGTCGGATACCGCGTCACGCAGCGGGAAGACCTGGACGGCGTCAAGTTGTATTTCGACAACAGCGCGTGGTTGCTGGTCCGGCCTTCCGGCACCGAGCCGCTCTTGCGTGTCTACGCGGAGGCCAGCTCGCCGGAGCTGGTTCAGGAAATCCTGGCGGGCGCGGAGGGCTTCATTCGCGGGCTATAGACCTTTTTCATCGTTGGTAAAGAGCGGATGGAAAGTCGTCAGGGCATGGCTTTAGCCATGCCGCAGAAGCTGGGTTCACGGGGGCTTCAGCCCCTGAGGTATGTCCCTCACCGACTAAAGCCGGAAGGAAGAGGATTTGATTTCACACGCTTTACGGCACGGTTGAAACCGTGCCCTGACGAAGAATCAACATTTCCCCAGGCTGCATAGAAATGGCGAAGCAAGGCACGCTCGCAGAAACCGATCCTTCCGAGACGCTCGATCAGCGGGCCAGAAGCTACCACCGCGCGCGGCGGCGCCTGGCGATTTCCCGTTTCGCGCTCAACGCGGTTTTCCTTGTGGGACTGCTGTTTGCCGGGTGGTCCGTTCACTTGCGGGACTTGGCATGGCGCTCGACGGACAACGTTTGGCTCGCGGTATTGCTCTACGTTTTGCTGCTCGGCGGGATCAGCCGGCTGCTGGGGCTCCCGCTGCGTTTCTATTCGGGTTACATCCTGGAACATCGCTACGGCCTGTCGAACTTGCTGCTCGGCGGCTGGACGCGAGACTCGCTCAAGTCCCTCGCCCTTGGCGCTGCGTTCGGCCTCCCGGCGGTTGAGATCGTTTATTACACATTGCGGCGTTTCCCCGATACGTGGTGGCTGCTCTGCTGGGCTTTTTTTGCGCTGTTCTCCGTCTTGATGACCAACCTGGCCCCGGTCTTGCTCTTCCCATTGTTCTTTGAGTTCCGCCCGGTGACGGAAGAGAATTTGAAGAGCCGGCTGCTCCGGCTTTCCGAGCGTGCCGGAGCGCGAGTCCGCGACGTCATGGAATGGAAGCTGAGCGCCAAGAGCAAGAAGGCCAACGCCGCGCTGGTGGGCCTCGGAAATACGCGCCGCATCATTCTCGCCGACAACCTGGTGAATCAATATACGCCGGAAGAGATCGAGGCGATCCTGGCGCACGAGCTGGCCCACCATGTTCATGGCGACATCTGGAAAGGAATCAGCCTGCAACTCGCGCTCTCGCTCGCAGCCTTCGCTCTCGCGGACCAGGCGTTGCGGCGCTTCTCGCCGTATTTCGGCTACACGAATCTCTCCGACTTCGCCAATCTTCCGTTGCTGCTCGCCGCGAGCGTTCTGCTCTCGCTGATCGTCTTTCCGTTCGTCAACGCGTTCTCTCGCTACCGGGAACGCCGGGCGGACGACTTCGCGCTGCGGATGATCCCCGACGTCGCTCCGTTTATTTCCAGCATGAGCAAACTGGCCCGACAAAATCTTGCCGAGCGACGGCCGCATCCTTGGATCGAGTTTCTCTTCCACAGCCATCCTTCGATTGACAAACGAATCCGCCGGGCCGAAGCGTTCCGAAGGCTCGCCTGAAGCGAGGACTAATGCCCAAAGCACCAAGAGCGATTGACATGCACGTGCACCTGCCGACCTCAAGTTGGCTTGATGTTGCGATCCAGCCGTATCGCGGGCCGGCGGAGAAATTCTTCCGAGCAACCGTGCCTACGCGGGCGATGGACGAGGTGGCGCGGCTCTATGAAGAACTCGACATCCTCGGCGTGCTGCTCGCCTGGGACGCAGAGACGGCAACGGGCTTGAAGCCTTTGGCGAACGACGAAGTGGCCGAAATCGTCGCGCGGTATCCGCAGCAGTTTATCGGCTTCGCCAGTGTGGACCCCTGGAAGGGCGAGCGGGCCATCGCCGAGATCGAGCGGGCCATCACGCAACTGGGGCTCAAGGGAGCCAAGTTCCATCCGGGCATTCAGGCGTTTTATCCGAACGACACGCGCGTTTATCCGCTCTATGAAAAGATCAGCGCGCTCGGCGTTCCGGCCCTGTTCCACACGGGGACGAGCGGCCTGGGAGCCGGAATGCCCGGCGGCATGGGCGTCAAGCTCGACTACACGCGACCGATCTGGCTCGACCACGTCGCCGCCGACTTTCCGCAGTTGACCGTCATCGGCGCGCATCCGTCCTGGCCCTGGCACGAGGAGATGCTGGCGATCATCGCGCATAAGGCAAACGTGTTTATGGACCTCTCCGGCTGGGCGCCCAAGTACATTCCGAAAATGATCTGGGACGAAGCGCGCACGCGCCTCCAGGACCGCATCCTCTTCGGCAGCGACTATCCGTTCATCAGCCCGCAGCGGTGGCTCGCGGAGTTTGAGGCAATGGAAGGCTTTTCACCCGAAGTCAGGGAAAAGATTCTGTGCGGGAATGCCAAGAGGATTCTTAAACTGTGACAGAACGTACCCACGGCATATAAAACATGCCGTGGCTACCCCGCTACACCGCGCAGAGCGCGGTGAGCGTCCGGATGTCCGAAATCGTTTCGAGCTTCCGCACCATGTCCACAATCTTCTCGGCCTTATCGGCGGGCCATTTGGCAAAGGCCGCGCAGTCGCGGAACTTGTCGGCGACCTCCTCATAGCTCATCGGATTCGCGGGGCTGCCTTTGCCGAAATCGGCGCGGCCGGAAATCTTGCGGCCGTCCTTCAGGTGGATGTCAATGATGGTGGTCATCTTGTTGTAGCCGGCTCGCTCGGCCTCCGGGTGCACGTGGAAGCGCACGCGCTTGACCATTTCCTGAACTTCGGGACGATTCACGACCTCATCGAGGAATTGCCGCAGCCCGCCGACACCATAGAGGAGCAGCGTGGCCATGCAGAATTCCATGCTGAACTTGGCCTCGAGTCCCGTCTTCGGCTGGTGATGGATCAACGCGGTCGGCATATAACTGTTCGTCCCCACTTCGACGCGCTCCACCTGGGCCGCCGTGATGCTGTGCTGCTTGATCAGACGCATCATTTCGGACATGCCCGGATGCGTGAGCGAGCCGGACGGGTTCGGCTTGATCGAGATGCCGGGCGAAACGAACGTCCACGGATTCCCGAGCTTGGCCCGGATGGCGGCGAGGTCGTAGGCGCCTCCGGCCGCGCTGAAGAAGCCGCCCGGCGCTTCCAGAATCCGCTCCGAGGCCGTCCAGCCCAGGGCCGCGAGGTCAGCGGCCAGGACCCCGCCTTCCGCGGCGTTCCCGGCGTTGAACGGCTTGGTCATGGTGCCGAAGTTGTCGCGTAAACCGGACGATCTGCTCCCGGCGATGGCGAGAGTCCACAGGGTCCGCTGGAGGTTCAAACCGCGAACCTTGGCGGCGGCCGCCGCGGCGCCGAAGACCCCGCAGGTGCCGGTCGAATGAAATCCATCGCCGTAGTGGCGCGGCGAAATGGCTTCGGCCACTTTGCATTCGACCTCCACGCCGACGTGGTAGGCGAGCATCAGCTCGCGCCCGGACTTCCCGGCAACTTCGGCCAGGCCGAGCGCCGCCGGCAGCGCGGGGACCGTCGGATGCGTCAGCAGGCCGTACACGCGGTCCGCAGCGACCGCCAGTTGCGTATCGTCATAATCGTCGGCGTGAATTCCGATGCTGTTCACGAAAGCCGCAAATCGCGGCGGGGCTTTCTTGGCGGAGCCGATCACGGTCGCTTCCGCGCGCGCAAAGGGCAACGTGTCCAGGTACGCGAAACTCAGATGGCCGGAATCCGCCACCGACCCCGCCAGCGCCAGCCCGATCCCGTCCAGGATGGATTTCTTTCCCAGCTCGATCACTTCCGCAGGAATCTGCGCATAGCTGGTGTTCACGATGAATTCCGCGACATACCTTGTCAGCCCCTGCCCGGCGGGCCAGCCGGGAGCCTCCGAAGCCCGGCGGACCGGGCCGGGGGCGCCAGAGCCGGGGGTGCTAGAGCCAGGAGTACCGGAGGAAGATTGCTGCGCCCCGCGGCAAAGCATGGCTCCCATACCTACCACGGCGGTTTGCGCCAGTTCCCTTCGTGTGATTCTCATCGTTTCACCTCAATGTAATTTTCCTCTCGCGCCCGGGCACATACGCGCGGACTCCGATGGCGCTCATGATCTCACAGCCTTCGCTCCCCGCGCAAGCGATGACGCGGATGTCATCGTCCCTGTGGGTTCCTGTGCGCGCACTTCGAGGCCCCGCCGGGCGACCGCAAACGGGATCACGCGCGAGCCCGCCTGACGCAGGGCGGCCTCGATTTTCCCTTTGGCCTCCGGCTCGACAAGAAAGAAAATACAGCCGCCCCCACCCGCGCCGCAGACCTTGCCTGCCCGCGCTCCGTTCTGTTGCGCGATTCTGATGAGCCGCTCGATTCGCGGCGTCGTGATCCCCAGATGGTTACGCTTGCGCGCTTCCCACTCTTGGTTCAGCAGGCGGGCTGCGCGAGCCCAGTCGCCTTGCTCCAGAGCCTCGCGCATTTCGGCAGCGATGGCGGCGATGCGGTCGAAGTGGCGAATCACCGCACGCTTCCCGTCAATGTGGGCTTTCATCACTTCCCAGTTATTGATCCCCGAGTTGCGCGACTCGCCCGTGTAGCAGAGCACGCCGCGCGCGGTCAGTTCCTTTTCATCCACAGCGAGTTTCTGCGGCTGGACGCCATGCGCCGTCAGTTCGATGGCCTGCACGCCGCCGAACGCCGCCGCGTAATAGTCCTGTTCCCCGGTCGGGACCTGCAAGACTTGCGCCTCAACGTTGCGCGCGATCTCAATCAACTTTGTGGAAGGAAGCTTCTTTCCGCTAAATCGGCAGAGCGCGCCGCAGATGGCAATATTGACCGCCGAAGAACCGCCCAGACCGGCCCCGGCGGGCGAGTCCGAATCGGTTTCGAGAACAAACCCGCCCGATGACTCAAAGGAAAGCACCAGTCGCGCCAGCAGCGGCAGCCGGTATTTCCGTGCTTTGGAAAGCGCGTCGAAGGAAGCAAATCGCTCTTCACGCCCGAGGTCACGCGAGATCAATTGAATCGCCTTGTCCCGGCGCGGCGTCAAGCGGCAGCGCGCATAGCATTGGATGGCAACGTTGAGCGTTTGCGAATGTTTATGGAAAAGATACAGGGGCCAGATGTCGAGCGTCCCACCAGCGAGGTCAACGCGCGTGGGGGCTTGGGACTCGATGGTCATTGGAAATAGCGGGGCGAACGATTGCGGCGCAGGTTGGTACGCCGCGGCCCCGCAGCACTTCTTGTATTTCTTGCCGCTGCCGCAGGGGCAGGGGGACTCATCCGTAACTTCACGCCTGGTCCCAATGATCGCCAGATACCCCAGCTTGCCTAAGAATTTCTCTCACTAAATGCTCAGAGATATCGCCGCGATGGGGGTTGGGAATGCAAACCTTGAGTTGCCCCCTTCTCATGTACGAATGGCGCCCACCCGGATGCGGACCGTCAAATCCGAGTCGTTGGAACTTCCGAACCAGTTCTCGCCAGGAGATGTTCTTAGGCACGCTTTGCCAATGCCCGACGGTCTGTTCTGATTTTGAAACCGGGGATAGGATCACCGTCCCTGATCTTCAACAGCAACCATCCTTCGAGAACTTCTTGCAATTCACTCCTACATTGCTCCAGAGCATCAGCGTCAGCCCAAACACCCTGTAAGCCTGGGATTTCACCAAAGTACGTTCCGTCCTCGAGAATCTTGTATTTGGCCCGGGCTAACTGTTTTGTGATGTATTCGGTCAACATGGCATTTTGTCCAATTGAGGGTGTGCCAAAGAGCAGATCCTTCGCTGCGCTCAGGATGACACCCTTACGAAGTTGTCACGCCGTCGCCCCGCAGCACTTCTTGTATTTCTTGCCGCTGCCGCAGGGGCAGGGATCGTTGCGGCCGACTTTCTGGCCGGCACGGACAACGGTTTTAACGGCGGCGGCGGAGCCGTCGTCGGCACCGCTCAGGATCAGATCCGCCTGCTGCTTGCGCTGTTTGCGCTCGATCTCCTTGACCTGCTCCTCTTCCTGGACCGGCTGCATCAGGAAGAGGTACCGCAAGGCTTCCTGGTCAATGCGGTTCATCATGTCCTGGAACATCAAGTAGGACTCTTTCTTGTACTCGACCAGCGGGTCTTTCTGTCCGTAGCCGCGCAGCCCGATGCCTTCCTTGAGGTCGTCCATGCCGAGCAGGTGGAGCTTCCAGTTCTGATCCACCACCTGGAGCAGGATCATGCGCTCGTGCCAGCGCATGACTTCGGTGGTGAGGAGGACTTCCTTTTCTTCGTACTTCTTGTGGAGCCGCTCGGTGAGCGTTTCGAGTATCTCGTTATGATTGAGCCGCGCCGACTCGATTCCTTCGGCGCGCAAGTCGAGGCCGAACTGGCCCAGCAGGCTGCTGCGCAGTCCTGGGATGTCCCACTCGTCCGGATGGATATCCTTGGCGCAGTGCGTCTCGACGAATTCCCGGACCAGCTCGTCGGCGATGCCGAGGACGTAGTCCTTCTGGTCCGGGTTATCGAGAATCTGTTTGCGCAAGCCGTAGATGGCGTTGCGCTGCTTGTTCATCACGTCGTCGTATTCGAGCAGATGTTTGCGCGCCTCAAAGTTCTGCCCCTCGACGGCCTTCTGCGCGGCCTGAATCCGCTTGCTGATGAGTTTCGACTCGATCGGCACGCCTTCTTCCATGCCGAGGCGTTTCATGATGCTGCTCAGCCGGTCGCTGGCGAAGATGCGCATCAGATCGTCTTCGAGCGAGAGGTAGAACCGCGAGCTGCCCGGATCGCCCTGGCGGCCGGCGCGCCCGCGCAACTGGTTGTCAATGCGCCGGGCCTCGTGGCGTTCGGTCCCGATGATGTGCAGCCCGCCGAGCGCGACGACCTCGTCGTGCTCGGTCTGCACCAGCGGTTGGAACTTCGCCGTGGCTTCGCGCCATTGCTCGACCGTCGCCGTTTCCGGCGCGATGCTCTGCTTCCGCAGCCAGTCCCGCGCCATGGCCTCCGGGTTGCCGCCGAGCAGGATGTCGGTGCCGCGGCCCGCCATGTTCGTGGCAATGGTGACGGCTCCCTTCCGCCCCGCCTGCGCGACGATCTCGGCCTCGCGCGCGTGCTGCTTGGCGTTCAGCACCACGTGCTTGACCCCGGTTTTCTTGAGCATCGCGCTCAGCCGCTCGGACTTCTCGATCGAGGTCGTGCCGACCAGCACCGGCTGGCCCTTCTCCTGGCACTCCTGGATTTCCTCCGCCGAGGCGTTTAATTTCTCGCGCTCGGTGCGAAACACCACGTCGGGGTTTTCGAAGCGCCGCAGCTTCTGGTTGGTGGGAATGACGACCACTTCCAAGTTGTAGATCTTCTCAAACTCCGCTGCTTCGGTTTCCGCCGTGCCGGTCATTCCGGCCAGCTTCTTGTACATGCGGAAGTAGTTTTGGAAGGTGATGGTCGCGAGCGTCTGCGTCTGCCGCTCGATCTTGACGCCTTCTTTGGCCTCGACGGCCTCGTGCAAACCGTCGCTCCAGCGCCGTCCCGGCATCAGCCGTCCCGTGAACTCGTCCACGATGATGACCTGGTTTTCGATCACCACGTACTCGTCGTCTTTCTCATAGAGCACGTACGCCTTGAGCAGTTGGCGGATTGCTTCGTTCTTCGACCAGCGCTGCTCGGCCAGCCGCGGCACGCGCCCAATGAGCCGCACCTTCTCTTCCGGCTCCAAATCCTCCCGCGCTTCGATCCGGCGGATCTGGTCGTCCACGTCCAGGATCGAAAAGGAGTCGTAATTTTGCTGGACCTCGCGCAATGCCTCCCGCTTCTCTTCTGCGGAGAGGTTGGGGTCCTCTTCGACCTGCTGCGTCTGCCAGGCAAGGTCGGCCTTGGCCAGTTCGTCCATCAGGGCGGGGGCCAGTTGCAGGCGTCCGGAGGAGTTCAGGTCCACGATGTGCGACTTCTCGCTGACGGTGAAGTAGAGCGGCTCGACCAGTTCGCGCTCGATCTCGCCGGTGATTCGCCGCTCGGTCTGCGCGACAACCTGCTTCACCGAAGGGTCCTCCACAAGCTCGAGCAACGGCTTGAACTTGGGCGCGGCGCGCTTGGCCTGGAAGAGTTTCTGCGCCGCCAGGGCCTGGTCATCTTCGCCGCCTTCCAGCAGTTCTTTGGCTTCGCGGACAAGCTGTCCGGCCAGGGCGAGCTGTTTGTTGACCAGCCGCTCCACCAGCGGCTTCAACTCTTTGAAAAACGTGGGCGTGTGGTGCTCGGCGGCTCCGCTGATGATCAGCGGCGTGCGCGCCTCGTCAATCAGGATCGAGTCCACCTCGTCCACGATCGCGTAGTGGTGCCCGCGTTGCACGCAGTCGCGCAGGTCGAACTTCATGTTGTCGCGCAGGTAGTCGAAGCCGAACTCGTTGTTGGTGCCGTAGGTCACGTCGCAGGCGTAGGACTCGCGCCGCTCCCGGTCGTCGAGGTCATGGACGATCACGCCGACCGTCAGCCCCAGCGTCCGATAGACTTTGCCCATCCACTCGGCGTCGCGCCGCGCCAGATAATCGTTCACCGTGACGACGTGAACGCCCTTGCCTTCGAGACTGTTCAGATAGACCGGGAGGGTGGCGACCAGCGTTTTGCCTTCGCCGGTCTTCATCTCGGCGATTTTCCCTTCGTGCAGGATGATGCCGCCGATCAACTGCACGTCGAAGTGGCGCATGTTCAGGGCGCGCCGCGCGGCCTCGCGGCAGACCGCAAAGGCCTCGGCGAGCAGGTCGTCCAATGACTCGCCCTCGCTGTGGCGCTTGCGGAACTCGTCCGTCTTGACGCGCAATTCGGCGTCGGAGAGCTTCTCAATCTGTGGTTCGAGGGAGCTGATCGCACGCACCAGCGGCGCGATGCGCTTCAGCTCGCGCTCCACCTTGGTCCCGATCACTTTGGCCAGCAGTCTGCTAAACATGACGATTCAGTTCCATTATAGGGGGCTTTCGAGCCTCAAACAAGGAGCGCGGAAGAGCTTTGGAATATGCGCTCCGGTGGCTCGAACGATGCGCCCCTGGCCGCTGGACCTGGCGACTAGAGGAAGGGAATGATAGGATGAATTCCGTGGGAGACAATTCTGACAAGGCGCGCCGGGCGTTGCGCATGAACCCAGTTAGCAGCCTGCGGCCGACCTATTGCCTGGATTCGGATGCGAAAAACGTCGCTGAGAAGGCAGCGAAACTCGCTGCCCCGCACCGCCACGCGCGCGACAAGGCCCGGCGGATTTTTGAGTACGTCCGCGACGAAATTCCTTACAACTTCGCGCCCGCTGTCCGCAACCGCAGCCACTTCCGTGCGTCGCACGCCCTCGAACTTGGCCAC
>Ga0155949_1037_pt1 | contig 19698 bp, 13 predicted proteins | sample RifCSPlowO2_02_FD_107603 | JGI IMG/M metagenome (GOLD analysis project Ga0155949, IMG submission 107603) | Acidobacteria bacterium RIFCSPLOWO2_02_FULL_61_28
GGGATGGTGGGGGTCTCGTTCCTCTACTCGCTGATGGCCGTGCTGCAACTGGCCTCGCTCCCGGAGCATCGGTTTGAGACGGTTCTCTACACGTGGCTGCCGGGCAATCTCTTTCACCTCGCCAACGGACAAACCGCGACGTTGCAGGCCGACTGGGGCTTCCTGCTCGATCCGCTGTCCTCGGTGATGGTCCTGGTCGTCACCGGGGTCGGTTTCCTGATCCACGTCTATTCGGTCGGCTACATGGCCCACGAAGGGGGTTACTACCGATTCTTCGGCTACATGAACCTGTTCATGTTCTCCATGCTGACGCTGGTGCTGGCGAACAATTACCTGCTGCTGTTTGTGGGTTGGGAAGGCGTCGGGCTTTGCTCCTACCTGCTGATCGGGTTCTACTTCCTGCGCAATTCGGCAACTACGGCGGGGAACAAGGCTTTCATCGTCAACCGGATCGGCGACGCCGGCTTTGTGCTCGGCATGTTCACGATGCTGGCCGTGTTTGGTTCCTTGCAGTTTACGACGGTCACCGAGCAGGCTGCCAGCGGCGCGTTCGCGGTGGGCGACTCCATGATCACGGCGATGACGCTGCTCTTGTTCGTCGGGGCCTGCGGCAAGTCCGCGCAGTTTCCGCTTTACGTCTGGCTGCCGGACGCCATGGAAGGCCCCACGCCGGTCAGCGCGTTGATCCATGCGGCGACCATGGTGACCGCCGGGGTCTATATGATCGCCCGCTCGAACGCCCTGTTTGTGCTCGCGCCCGACACCATGGCGGTGGTGGCCGGGGTCGGCGCGTTTACCGCCATCTTCGCGGCCACCATCGGCATCGCCCAGAACGACATCAAGCGCGTCCTCGCTTACTCGACCGTCAGCCAGCTTGGCTACATGGTGATGGCGTGCGGCGTAGGAGCTTTTGGGGCGGGTATTTTTCACCTCTCGACCCATGCCTACTTCAAGGCCCTGCTCTTCTTAGGCTCCGGCAGCGTCATCCACGCGCTCTCCGGCGAGCAGGACATGCGCAAGATGGGCGGGCTGCGGAACAAGATTCCGATCACGTATGCGACATTTTTTGTGGCCGCTCTCGCCATCATCGGCACTCCAGGGCTTTCCGGATTTTTCAGCAAGGACGAGATTCTCTGGAAAGCCTTCACCACCTCGGTCGGAAACGGATGGATTCTCTGGGGCGTGGGCTTTCTGACGGCGGGCCTGACCGCATTCTATATCTGGCGGCTGATGTTCCTCACCTTTTTCGGCAAGTCGCGCGTGAGCCACGAAGCCGAACACCACCTGCACGAATCGCCCCCGGTGATGACGATTCCCCTCATGGTGCTGGCAGTGCTGTCGCTGGTGGGCGGCTGGATCGGCTGGCCGCAGGCCCTCGGCGGCAGCAACCGCTTCGAGCACTGGTTGGAGCCGGTGTTCGAGCCGGCAGCCCGGATTCTCGCGTCCGAGGCGGCGCAGGAAGCGGCCCACTCCGCCAGCCAGGAATATCTCTTCATGTTCTTCTCCGTGGCCATCGCGGGTTTGGGAGTGTCGCTGGCGTACCGCTTCTTCCTCAAGCGTCCGGAGGCTGCGGACCGAGTGGCCGCATCCTTCAGCGGCGTCCATCGCCTGCTCCAGAACAAGTACTACGTGGACGAAATCTACGGCGCGCTTTTTGTGAACGGGCTGGCCAAGGGCGGCGGAACGGCGCTGGGGCGTTTCGACTCCTCGGTGATTGACGGGGGCGTCAACGGCTCCGCCTGGCTCACCCGGTTCACCTCCACGCTTTCGATCTGGTGGGATACCTGGGTCATTGACGGGAGCGTTCGCGCAGGTGCGTTTGGCGTGAAGGTGGCCTCCTACCCCGTGCGCCTGCTCCAGACCGGGTTGGTGCAGAGCTATGCCCTGATGATCGTCGTGGGGGTGCTGATCTTTATGAGTTATTACCTGCTGCGCTGATGCAGGAATCCGAGCCGCGACTGTGAAGGAGCGGCCAAGAAGTTGATGGAATGGAAATCCGTAACCTCAGGGGCTAAAGCCCCTCGCAGGAAGCGAGCTGAATGGCGCGACTGAAGTCGTGCCCTGACAATTAAGGATTAAGCCCATATGTGGTTCTCCAATCATATTCTGAGCGTCGTGCTCTTCCTCCCGCTGGCCGGAGCGATCCTCCTGATGTTCCTCCCGAAGGAGAGCAAAGACCTGATTCGCTGGACGGCGAACGTGGCCGGTTTCGCGGGCTTTCTGGTCTCCCTGCCGTTGGTGTTCTGGTTTGACAGCGCGAACGGGGAGTTTCAGTTTGTCGAGAAGGCTTCCTGGATCCCCTCGATCGGGGCCAATTACGCGCTCGGCATTGACGGCATCAGCCTCCTGCTGGTGATGCTCACGACGGTGCTCGGGTTCCTTGCCATCCTCTCCTCGTGGACGGCGATCGAAGAACGCGTGAAAGAATATTACGTCTTCATGCTGGTGCTCCAGGCCGGGATGCTGGGCGTGTTCATGTCGCTCGACTTCTTCCTCTTCTATGTCTTCTGGGAAGTCATGCTGGTCCCGATGTACTTCCTGATCGGGATTTGGGGCGGGCCGCGCAAGCTCTACGCCGCGATCAAGTTCTTTCTCTACACGCTGGTTGGTTCCGTCCTGATGCTGCTCGGAATCCTGACGCTCTACTTCTGGAACCACGGCCAGACCGGCCAGTACAGCTTCGACATTGTCACGCTGTCGAACATGACGAACCTGCCGGCGAACTACCAGATTTGGATTTTCCTGGCGTTTTTTGTGGGATTTGCGATCAAGGTTCCGATGTTCCCGTTCCACACCTGGCTCCCGGACGCCCACGTGGAAGCGCCGACGGCGGGCTCGGTCATCCTGGCCGGGGTCTTGCTGAAGATGGGGACTTACGGGTTCGTGCGGTTCTCGCTGCCCATGCTGCCTGAAGCCGCGCGCGACCCGCGCATCGTGAGCTTCATGGTGACGCTTTCGATCATCGGCATCATTTACGGGGCGCTGGTTTCGCTCATGCAGACGGACTGGAAGAAACTTGTGGCGTACTCTTCGGTCAGCCACCTGGGTTTCTGCACGCTGGGGATTTTCGCGCTCAACCCGAACGGATTGTCCGGCAGCATCATTCAGCAGATCAACCACGGCATCTCGACGGGCGGCCTGTTCTTGATCGTGGGGCTGATCTACGAGCGGCGGCACACGCGCGAGATCGCGCAGTTTAGCGGGCTGTCCACTGTCATGCCGGTCTACGCGACCCTGTTCATGATTATGGCCATGTCATCGCTGGGGCTTCCGACGCTCAATGGGTTCATCGGCGAATTTGTGATCCTGCAAGGCGCGTACGAAGAGAATTGGGTCTGGGCGGCCTTCGGCGCCGCGGGCATCGTGCTGGGCGCGTGTTACCTCCTCTGGCTCTACCAGCGCACCATGTTCGGAACGATCGACAATCCCAAGAACAAAGATCTCAAGGATTTGAGCTTCCGCGAAGTGATGACGCTGGTTCCGCTGGTCATCTGGGCGTTCTGGATCGGGCTCTATCCCAAACCGTTTTTCACGGTTCTGGAAAAGCCGGTGCAGAAGATCGTCCAGCGGGTCCGGCCCGACTACTATGCGGCGCGCGGCGTCCCGGCACCCGCTCCGAGGGCCGGCCTCAATGCGCCAGGGAATCCCGCGCAGACCCGGGGGCAGTAGAACTTATTTCAAAGTTGCCGTTGTTACGTCAGGGCACGACTTTAGTCGTGCCGGAAACGAGGCAAAACCAGTGATCTTCCTTGCGGCTTCAGCCGCTGAGGGACTTACCTCAGGGGCTGAAGCCCACTCCATAGGAGGCGACTTTTCGGCATGGCTGAAGCCATGCCCTGACAACACCTCGAAACAGGTTTTGAAACAGCCTATAGTGAAGTTGGGAATGCTCCATGCTGAGTGAATATTTTTCGGCCGTAGATTTCCTCGTCTTGAAGCCCGTGATCCTGCTCACGCTCTTCGGCGTCGGGGTGATGCTGACGGATTTGCTGCTCGAGGAGCGCCATCGGTATTTGAGCGCCGTGACCGCGCTGGTGGGACTGGGTTTTGCGGGCGTGCAGATGTGGATGATCCAGTCGCAAATGCGGCAGGCGGAAGTCAATGAGTTGGAGGCTTTCCGCGGCGCCGTGCGGCTCGACCACTTCGGAATCTTCTTTTTCTGGATTTTCTTGATTTCCTCGGCGATTGCGATTCTCCTCGCGATCCGCTACCTGGAGATCGAGCAGGAACATCACGGCGAGTATTACGCCCTCATCCTGTTCGCCACGGTGGGCATGATTTTGCTCGCCATCGGTACGGACTTGATTACCCTTTTCGTTTCGCTCGAATTGATGGTGATCTCGGTCTACATCCTGACCGGCTTCCTGCGGCGGGACCGCCGGTCGAACGAAGCGGCTCTCAAGTATCTGCTGCTGGGAGCCTTTTCAACCGGGATTCTGGCGTACGGGATGTCGCTTCTCTACGGGCTTAGCAATTCGACGAACCTGGAGGAGATTGCCTTCGCGATCTCGCAACGGCCCGCGGGGGATCCGGTGGTCCTGCTCGCGGTCATCACGGTGGCGACCGGGCTTTTCTTTAAGGTTGGCGCGGTGCCTTTTCACCAATGGCTGCCCGACGCCTACGAGGGCGCGCCGACTTCGATCACGGCGTTCATGTCGGTAGGCCCGAAGGCGGCCGCCTTCGCGTTTCTCCTGCGCATGTTTATGCTTCCGCTGGGACCTGCGCGCGAGCAGTGGCTGCCGTTGCTGATCGGCGTGGCCGTGGCCACGATGACGCTCGGAAACCTGGCCGCGGTCAGCCAGTCGAACGTCAAGCGGCTGCTCGCCTATTCCGCCATCTCGCACGTCGGCTACATCCTGCTCGGCTTGGTGTCGGGCAACGACACGGGCCTCAAGGGAATCGCCATTTATCTTCTCGTGTATGCCTTCATGAATATGGGCGCGTTCGCCGTCGTGGTGGCAATGCGCCGCCGTGATTTGATCGGCGATGAAATTGATGACATGGCCGGCCTGATGTACAAGAGTCCCACGGCGGCGGTTCTGATGATGATCTTCCTTCTGTCGCTGGCCGGGATTCCGCCCACGGCGGGCTTCCTGGGAAAGTACTTCATCTTCCTCTCCCTGATCGAGTCGCAGCATTTCACGCTCGCCGTGATCGCCGTTCTTTACGTCGCCGTCGCCCTCTATTACTACTTCCGCATCGTCGCCGTCATGTTCATGCGCGAGCCGGTGGACTGGGAGCTGCCCACGCTCGCGCCGGGCATCCGGATTGCGCTGGGAGTCACGGCGGCGATGACATTGATTATCGGCCTCTACCCCGAGCCCTTCATCCAGATTGTCAGCCGCACTGTCTTGCCCTGAGGCGCCAGCAGACGCGCTAGGCCATTGTCAGAGTTGGTGTTGATGGCACTGATCTCGTCAGGGCATGGCTTCAGCCATGCCGAAGAGACGGCCTCTCCGGGTGGGCTTTAGCCCCTGGGTTTGTCCCTCAGCGGCTGAAGCCGCAAGGAAGAGGAATGGATCGGCACGCTTTGCGGCACGACTGAAGTCGTGCCCTGACGGTTCCGCCGCCTATATACCAACTGTGAAAATAACCTGGAGGCGGAGCGCGGGGTCATCCCGGCGACCCCCGCCCCTGCCGCTCCGAAAGGTCCCATGGCGGATGCGCCGAACAAATCCGTTTGGAAACAGATCGGCGAATACGCCTCGCTCGGGATCATGCTTCCGGCCGCGACCGTCACGGGCTATTTCCTGGGCGTGCTGCTCGACCACTGGTTCCACACTTCGTTTCTCACTATTGTTTTTCTTCTGATCGGGATCGTTGCGGGCTTCATCGAGGTTATCCGCGTGGTCTCGCGGAATTCGAGTTAGTGTTCGAATCCGAGCCGCGCGCGTGAGCAAGCGGTCACTTTTCCATGCAGGATGGTGCCGTGCCAGAATCGAATTCCATCCCCGCGCCGGAAGCCGAGCTGCTCGCCGGGACGGAGCGGCGCATCCACCGGGCGATGGTGGCGCTGGGAGCCGCAGGAACCATCGTCTGCCTGCTGTGGCGGGGCTGGGGCTGGGGAGCCGGGTTTGCCATCGGCGCGGTGCTCTCCGCGCTGAACTTCCGCTGGATGGCAACCGCCGCCCATGCTCTGGGGGACGCGGCCTCCTCGCAGATCGCACCGGCGCGGCCTCGCCGCGGGGTCGTGGCGCGGTTTGTGCTCCGCTACGCGTTGATCGGACTGGCCGGCTATGCTATATTCAAAAGCTCGTTTATCAGCCTGGGAGCTTTCTTTCTCGGCTTATTCCTGTTTATCGCAGCGATCCTGGCGGAGATTTGCTACCAGGTCTATTGCGCGTTCCGAAGCGAGTGAGAACCGATGGAACATGAGTTGTGGTTCACAGCCCTGTTGAACCGGCTGCTGGCAGGCCCGGTGGTGAGCTTGCTGGGGCTGTTCGGCATCCACCCGGAATCCACGTCGCATCCGATCCCGAATCCTGTGGCGATGCAGGTTCTGGTGGTGCTGATCATCCTGGCATTGCTGGGGTGGCTGCGCGGACGGCTCTCGGTGGACCGTCCCGGCAAGGTGCAGCAGCTCTTTGAATTGATGGTCGAGGGATTGAGCGGCCAGAGCGAAGAGATCATCGGACATGAAGGGACGCGGTTTATCCCGCTGGTCTTCACCCTGGCTGTGTTTATCTTCCTTTGCAACGTCCTGGGCGTCGTTCCGACTCTCGAAACGCCGACGGACCAAATCTACGTTACGGTCGGATGCGCGCTGGTTTCCTTGGTCTATTACCACTACCACGGCATCCGCCATCACGGACTCTTGGGCTACATCCGAACCTTCATGGGCCCCGTCCTGTTGATTGGGCCGCTGATGCTGGTGATTGAGATCGTCAGCCATATGGCTCGCGGGCTTTCGCTCTCCGTGCGGTTGATGGCCAACATGGTGGCGGGTCACAACATTACCATGGTCTTCGAGGAGAGGATCTTTGGACTGCTGGCCCCAATTCCGTTTGAAGGATTGCACATTTTTGTCGGGGCGCTGCAGACTTACATCTTCGTCTTGCTGACTATGGTTTACTTGTCCGGGGCCGTGTCGGAAGAACACTGATCATTTATCCGGCTTGATCGTTCAGTCAATTCCGCCCGCAGCGTGAGGCTCCACTGCACGAGGGATGTGGAGCAACCACCCACTGGGGGCAATACTTAGAAAAAAGGAGCAACTATGAAGAAGCTGTTCTGGTATCTGGCAGGGTTCATTCTGTTCGTGGGGGCCACGCCGGCGTTCGCGCAGGAACCGGCGGCGGCGGCCGCGACCAACTGGGTAGCTATTACATCGGGGTTCGCCATGGCGATCGCCTCGGCGGTGTGCGGGCTGGCCCAGGCAAAGGCAGCCGCGGCCGCAGCGGAAGGCATGGCGCGCAATCCGGGCGCGACGGCGTCCATCCGCCTGGCGCTGATTCTCGCCCTGGCCTTTATTGAATCGCTGGCCCTGTACACCTTCGTGATTATCTTCATCAAGGTCGTGTAACTTTCGGAGGGACGTCCGGAAGTGTCCGGCCGTCCCTCTTTCTCTTTTGCGCTAGGAGCGTTTTCAGAGTCGCTGCAGAGAGATGCGATCCCGTCAGGGCATGGCTTCAGCCATGCCGAAAAGCCCGTCGTTTCCGCTGGGCTTTAGCCCCTGAGGGACGTCCCTCAGCGGCTGAAGCCGTAAGGAAGAGGAGTTGATTGGACACGCCCTCCGGCACGACTGAAGTCGTGCCCTGACGTCCCCACGTACTCTACACCAACCCTGAAAATGGTGTAGACTACCTGGTCACGCTGCACAGTCCAACACCAGCCATGGGATTTGACAGAGTCTTTTTCAAAAACATCGGTGGTCTGATCGAGGATTACCAGAAGGTTTACCCGTGCGACGCCGTCTCGCTGACCCTGCGAGCGGCGGACCGGGAATACGATGTCGCAAAAATCCTGAAGTGCGACGATACGTTGCTGACCTTCTCCTATTTCTCCGGCGAGAAGTCCCACCCGCTCCCGCCGACAGCGAAAGGAACGAGCCGGGATTCCACCGCCTGGCCCGCGCTGACCGTTCCCTATGCCATGATTCTTTCGGTCGAGTTCAACCCCCGGGCGGCCAAGGACCGGGAAATCGGCTTCACCGTTCCGGAAAAGATATAGGGCGCTGCTCGCTGGTTTCTCTTGCGAGTCCTGCCCGCCGCCATTTGCTGACGCCGGCTTTGATCACACATGTCATCCTGAGGAGCCCTTCGGCTGCGTTCAGGGTAAACTCCGCGACGAGGGACCTGCTTTTCCTGAAGGGGTGTTACGGACCGGCTCCAGGACGCCACCGTTCAAAACGCGGAACCGCGCGCCGCGCCAGACGATTTCATGGCCGAAAAACGCCCAGAGCCATACGCCGAAGCTGACCAAATCCTGAATCGGAAGCAGCCATCCGTAGCGGCGGAAAGTTGGATCGCGCAATAGCAGACCTGCACATGCCCAAGCCAGCAGCAGACGGCTGCCCAGGCAAGCCGCGATGAGGCCCAGGGCAATCGAATTCCCTGACGGAGCCACCGCCCACGCCAGCAAGGCCAGCGGCAGGTTGTGCATAAAGATTTGCCCCACGTAGCCCGCGGGGCGCGAATGCCGGGAACTGCGCTCCCAGCGCAGCCGGTGCCGGAGCGAGTCGCGCATGCCCTCGTCGGCGAGCAGATTGTCGGGAACGGTTTCGGAGAGCACGACCGTATACCCGGCCTGCGCCACACGCTCCCCCAGAACAAAATCATCCGCCAAGTAGTTGCCGAGCCGGCCGAATCCTCCCAGTTGCGCCGCCAGTTGCTTGCGGATCACCATGGTCTTGCCGATGGAAAACTGCATTCCGAGCAGGACCCAGGCTGTCAAAACGCCGGGGTTGAATTGCGTGTTGATCCCCAGGGCTTCGAGTACAGACCAGAAGCTCCGGGAAGGCACCGAGCGGGCGATGCAGGTAACCAGGCCCACGGATGGCTCGGCCAGGGGCCGCGCCACGTTGCGCAAGTAATCCCGTCCCACGCGCACGCCACTGTCGTTGATGACGAGGATTTCGTGCACGGCTGCTTCGGCCATAACCTCCAGGCTGTGAATCTTCGCGTTGGGATACGGCGGCGGGCCGGTGACGAGCAGCCGCATCGGAACGCCGGGAAAATCCTTCTCCAGTTGGCGCACGATGGGGACCGCCGGATCGCTTTCTTCCCGAACGGAGAAAAGAATTTCATGAGCGGGATAATCCTGGCGGCAGAAGCTCTCCAGGTTCAGACGGAGTTCCCGATCCAGCCCATAGAGAGGCTTCAGGACGGAGACCGGAGGGGTCAATTCCGCGGAGCGATTTCGTCGGGCGGCTCGCCGGCGCCCCTGGAAGAGCCGAACAACGCCGAAGAGGGCGATCGAGGAATAGGCTGTGGACGCCGCCACGGCGGCGAGGGAGAGCCACGAAAAAATCTCAAGCCAATTCACCGGCGCTATCCTAATCCTGCCAGGAGTTCCGCACAGAACCAGTCCAGCATCTTAATCAGAACCAGCGGAGTGCGCAAATTCTCAGGGAAACGCCGGGGAACCTTTCACTCGAGATCTGGGCACTGGACCGCCCCCCCATGACTCCGCAAATGTCTCGGACTCTTTACAAAGCCCGCTGGCCAATAGTAACGTGAAGGACCTACCGAGAATGGGTACTCGAGGCGGGAAGCGATGACAAGGCGCCGGCGATTCCTGATTTCTACTCTGGTCGTGGGGTCAGTTCTCCTCCTATGCTGGGAGCCGGCTGTGGCGCAAAGCGCCCAGGCGGTGGTGGAAGGCAGAATCACCAATCAAACCACCGGCCAGCCGATCCGGCAGGCACTGGTCATCGCGCGCAATCTCCAGACCAACACGCAGTCGTACCGCTATACCAATGAGTACGGCCTCTATTATTTTCCGGCGCTGCCGCCTGCCGCGTATGCACTCCGGGCGGATGCTTTGGGCTTCCAGCCGGAGGAGCGTTCCCGGGTGGAATTATCCGTCGCGTCTCATACCGAACTGAATTTTGCATTGCAGCTGAGCCCGCCAGGGGCCGCATCTCCGCGGGGCCTGGTCCCAGCGCCGCAAAATGTCAACCCGCAAAACATCCTTTTGATCATGTACGGCTCCGACGCAGCCATCCCGCGAGCCCTTCTGATCACCCTGCCGACGCCGCCGACCGAGACGCTGGCCAGCTCCGTGTCCAGCCTGATTGAGGAACGGAAAATCTCGGAACTGCCTCTTTCCGGCCGGGACGTCTATACCCTCCTGGTGCTACAGCCAGGGGTGACTTCGGACAACGCCACGGTGCGGGGCCTGGGGTTTTCTGTGAACGGGCAGCGGGTTTCCAGCTCCAACTATTTATTAGACGGCGTGGACAACAATGACCTGCTGATCACCGGACCCGCCACCCTGGTTTCCGCCGATGCGATTCAGGAATACCGCATGACGACGAACAACTTTACTGCCGAGGTGGGCCGGTCTTCTGGATTCGTCGCCAACGCGATTACCCGCAGCGGCACCAATGCCTTGCACGGGATTCTCTATGAATTCTTGAACCACGATCGCCTCAACGCCAATTCTTTTGCTCATAACTGGCAGGGAGTACGGCGGCCTCCCTTCCGTCAAAACCAGTACGGCGCTTCCGTGGGCGGGCCGTTGCGGCGGGACCGGCTCTTCTTTTTTGGCAACTTCGAGCAAGCGCGGACTTCCGGCGAAAGCCAGCCGTTCGAGGTTGTCGTGCCAACCCCAGCACTGGTTTCGCTGCTGCCTCAAGGCAGTCAGGCGAAGCGATTGTTGTCCCAATTTCCGCCGCCGCGTGGAGAGCCGCTCCCCGACACGTCATTTTTCGCCTTGAAACGATTTGTTCTCCCGGCAGTACAACGGAATACCTTCGGGCTGTGGCGTTCCGATTATTCTTCCCTGAGCAGCAGCCATCGCATCAGTGTCCGCTACGCTGTCGCCCACCAGACGACGGACAATTTTTTCTTCAGCGTCTACGATGGCCTGAATGCCCCGCTGGAAGTGAAAAGCCAGAGCGTGGCGGTGAACTACACGAGCGAACTGGCTGCGGGTTCCAACGAATTAAAGTTCGGAGCCGTTCGAAGCAGCACGGGCGCCCGGCGGGCTCATCCCGAACTCCCCGGCATTCTCTTCCCACCCAGCTTTTCCGCACTGGCGCTACCCGGCATGGAATCCAACTTCGATTACTTTACCCGCGGCTCTCTGTTCCACCTGGCGGAGACTCATAGCCGTCTCGCCGGAAAACATGCCATCAAGGTGGGAACCGAATGGCGGGTGGGATTCACCGATTCCTTTTATTCGGTCTTTCGCAATGGTCAGTATACTTTCGACACGCTGGACAATTTCTTGTTTCCCCCGGAGCGGCCCTCCGTCCTGGTAATTCCCCTGAACCGCGAGACGGGGTTGCCCGGCTCGGAGGACGATTACTGGCGCTATTACAGGCAGGTGGAGTGGGCCGCGTTTCTTCAGGACAACATCAAGCTGACACCTCGCCTCGCCCTGAATTTGGGCGTGCGCTACGAGCACTTTGGCGTACCGGCTCCCCGCAGGACGACCCAGGATTCGAATTTCATTTTCGGGAATGGGCAGACCGTGGAGGAGCGGATCGCCACAGGACGGCTGGAGACCGGACCCCTGTACCACTCCGATCGTAATAATTTTGCGCCTCGTTTCGGCTTCGCGGTGGACCTGGCGGGTAACGGCAGGAGCGTTCTGCGCGGCGGATTTGGCATCCTGTTCGATCGTATCTTTAATAACATCTGGCTCGATGTGCGCAACAACAACTTGCCCGTCCAATGCCTGCAGCTCTCTGCGGCGCAACCGCGCTGCAACATTCCTCCGACGGAAGCCCGCTTTGACTTCGCGATTCCTGCAAGCCAAGGGGTGAACCCCCTGAGGCCGGGGCTGGTTGAGAATAATTCGACGGTGGCGCTGGACCGGCGGCTGCGCACCCCGTATAGCCAAACCTGGTTTCTCGGCTTCCAGCAGGAACTAACTCCCAATCTTGTTCTGGAAGTAAACCAAGTCGGCTCCTTGGGTCGAAAACTGGTCGCGCGGGATATGATGAACCGGGGAGGTTCGCTGCAGCGCGATCCACTCCGAAATCCGTATGGGCGCTTCAATCCGGAGCACGGCGAAATCGGCTATCAGGGGAACCAAGGCCATTCCGATCACCTGGCGCTCCAGATGAGCCTGAACCGCCGCTGGAGCTACGGCGTCCAGTTTCAGGTTTCTTACACCTATTCCCGCACCAAGGATGTACAAAGCGATCCGTTTGTTGGACCAGGAAGCGCAGGCGATCCCACTTCCCGGCTGGCATCCTCGAGTTTGGGCATTGTTCCTGGCTTTGTACGGCAGTTTGATCCTGGCGCGAGCTATGGCAAATCCGATTTCGATCAAACGCACAATTTGGTCTTGAATTTCATCGCTCAGGCTCCCCGGTTTCCGGGGTGGCGGGGTCTGCTGGGAAGCTGGCAAGCGGCCGGGTTGGTGGGAATCCGTTCCGGGTTTCCCTTCTCCGTAATCAGCCTCCCCGTGCGCCATCCGGCAGAGCGCAGGATTTCTACTCGCGCCGAATTCATTGGGAATCGCCTCAGCGAGGCCTTTTTGGCGGGACAGACCAAGGTTCCCGGCGGGGTCCTCGTGCTAGACCAGACGAAGTTTCGCGCCCCCGCCGAAGGCCAGATCGGAAACATATCCCGAAACGCCTTCCGAGGTCCCGGTTTCTGGAATGTGGACTTCGCCCTCAGCCGCGGCTTTCCCCTCCGGCGACTGGGTGAGCAAGGGCAGCTTCAGATCCGACTGGAAATTTTCAACCTCTTCAATCATGCCAATCTCAACAACCCGGACCCACTGATACAATCGCCCTTCTTTGGGGAAGCGGTCTTTGGCCGGGCGGGATTCGGCTCGGGGCTGCCCAGCGTCTCTCCCCTCGATGAGCGCCCCCGACGCATTCAGGTCGCCGTCAAAGTCTATTTCTAATAAAAATCAGCCGCCCTGCAGCGGAAATTCCTTTCCATTCAATCCCCACAACAATCAGGAGACCTCCATTCCCCTCGGCAACGCGCTGGCGGGCACGGTCTCCGCAGAAAGCGGAATTGCTTCTACTCAAACAAACCTACTGCATGGATGCCAGCACGGCGCTGTATACGCCCTGCACGACCAATGCCATTCGTTTGTAGTCCAAACGCTCTGGAGTGTCTTGCGCCGTGTGGTAGTTCTTGTTTCGGTTGGGGGCTGTGTCCGTAATCATCACCGCCGGGTATCCTACCTTCCAATAATTGAAATGGTCTGACCAGTCAATTCCTTCAATGGATGCTGGAGCATTGATCGAATAAGTTGCCAGCGGGGAAGCAGCTTGCATTGCTTTCTTGACGCGGCGAGCCGCCCATCCTTCGCCAAGCCTGCCTACGATCAGAATATAATTCCCCCGCGAAGGATAAAAAAATCGGAGAACCGGATTTGGATAGCTCTGACTATTCTCAGCGTCACGGAAGAACCCGATCATCTCTAAAGCCAACATGATGCGGACCGGGACGCCTTGCTTCTTGAGCGAATCCGCATGAACCGCGCTTCCAGCATACGGACTTCGGAATAGCCCCGGCCCCTCTAATGTTTTCGGCTCTTCCAAGGTAAACGCAACGAGTTCGACACGCATCGGCAAGGAGGTACCACTGAGCAAGTAAGCAAGCTCGATGAGTCCCGCGACGCCGCTCGCATTGTCATCTGCTCCCGGAAATTCACCGAAGGCGTCATAGTGAGCGCCGATAACAATCCGCTCCGATGTGTCCGGTCCGAGAGCCGCGATCACATTGCGGTAAGTTTTCCCCTCCATTTCATACGGCTGTTCCGAGAGGGCCTCACTTGCTTGCTCAAACTCCTTGCGAATATAGGTGGCCGCGCGGTCCAGAACCTCGGGGTGCTTGTAATCCCGTGGCACAAACGCCTCAGACAACATGCGCACGTGGGTTTCCAGCCGGGCCGCGTCAACAGCTACGGGGTTTCTGCTGTCCGGTCTTGAAATCACAGGTTGAGTTACGACAAACCAGACGACCGCCGAAAATAGAAGGACAGCAACTCCGAGTGCCAAAAAGCTCATGGAACGGCCACCTTTACCGCTGATGGCAGGAACCCGCATCACGCCCGCACTGCGCTAACCGGGGCTGCTTCACCAACCGGTTTTGCTGCTTCACGGCTCGATTCCGTGAAGAGGGAGTCCAGAATCCCGCAAGCCAGGTCCACGTGTTTCGTTTCGATGTTCAGGGGCGGCAGAAAGCGCAGGACTGTGTCGTGGGTGCTGTTAATGATGAAGCCGCGGGCAAGGGCTTGTTCGACAAAGGGGCGGCTGGGCTGGTCAAGGTCAATGGCCAGCATCAAACCCTTGCCGCGCACTGCCCGAATGAGCGGATGTTTCTTCTGGAGCGCGAGCAGCCGCTTGTAAAAGTATTGTCCCACCCGGCGGACGTTGGCCAGAATCTTCTCCTCGCGCAGGACCGCAAGGAATTCGAGCGCCACGCGGCACGCGAGCGGCCCGCCGCCAAACGTGCTGCCATGCATCCCGGCGGCCAAAGAAGCGGCCACCTCCTCGCGCGCCAGGAACGCGCCGAGCGGCAGGCCTCCGGCGAGCGGCTTGGCCAGCAGCACAACATCCGGTTTCAAACCATACTCCTGCGACGCCAGATACCGCCCCGTCCGCCCCAGGCCGCATTGAATCTCGTCGCAAATCAGGACGGCCTGATGGCGGCGCGTCAGCTCCCGGGCGGCTTCCAGGAATTCCCGAGTCAGCTCGAAGATGCCGCCCTCACCCTGCACCGGTTCCACGATCACCGCGCACGTCCGTTCGTTGACATGCGCCTCCAGGTCCTGGATGTCGTTGAAGCGCACGAAATGGAAACCCGGCACGAGCGGCTCGAAATCCTTCCGGTACTTGGGCTGACCGGTGGCGGAGAGCGCCCCGATGGTTCGGCCGTGGAAGGAGTTGTCGAGCGCCACGACTTCAAACTTGTCCTTGGTGATCCGGCCTCCGTGGGCGCGCGCCAGCTTGATGGCCCCCTCGACGGCTTCCGTGCCGCTGTTGCAAAAGAAGGCCCGGTCCATGCCGGTGATCTTAGCCAGCTCGGCCGCCAGAAGGCCCTGGTAGGGATGGTAGTAGAGGTTCGAGACATGAATCGCCCGGGCAGCCTGCTCACGCAATGCTTTCAGAATCCGTGGGTGGCCGTGGCCGAGCGCGTTGACCCCGAGGCCAGCGACAAAGTCCAGATACTTCTTCCCTTTCGCATCCCACACCCAGCACCCTTTGCCGCGCTCGATGACAATCGGCGAACGCGCGTAAGTCTGAATGAGGTACTGCTTCTCCAGGTCCACCGGGTTCTTTTTCATCCGCAATCTCCTGTCCGCTCATGTGTTGCCCGCAGACAGTAGCCGAAAGCCAGGGCATAAAGTCAGGGCATAAAGCCTCACTATTGGCCTACACCATTTTCAGGGTTGGTGTAGAGTACGTGGGGACGTCAGGGCACGACTTCAGTCGTGCCGGAGGGCGTGTCCAATCAACTCCTCTTCCTTACGGCTTCAGCCGCTGAGGGACGTCCCTCAGGGGCTAAAGCCCAGCGGAAACGACGCAGCTTTTCGGCATGGCTGAAGCCATGCCCTGGCGACTTTCATCCCCTAAATATCAACGGTGAAAATGCCCTAAAGGGAAGGACCTTGTCAAGAAGAATTGCGTCGGGCTGCGAATCTCCGGCTTCGGAGGCAGCACCGAAGCAGATACAATGAGCGAGTGATCGGGTCCCCAAGCCATCATGCGGGGCGAGTTTGGAACTGGGGCGCCGGCGCCGTGAAAGCGTACGGAGGAGGGCGAAAGCGTGGAGGGATGGAAGGCCCTGTGGGAAGCGGAGTGGAAGCCAGTTTCCAGGCCAGCCCTGATAGCCTGGCTGGCGTTTTACGGGCTATTCCTGCTCCATGCCGTCGCGGATCAGGATGGCTTCCTGGCAATTGATCCGGTCAACCTGATCGTCCACGAGGCCGGCCATCTCCTGTTCGGTTGGCTGGGTCCGACGCTGGGACTCTGGGGGGGCACCCTTCTGGAGTTGCTGGTCCCGCTGGCGCTGGGTGTTTATTTTGCCTGGCACCGCCAGACGACCGGCGCCGCCTTTGCGGCTTTCTTTTTCTTTGAGAACCTGCTTTACATCGCGGTGTACCTGGCCGACGCCCGCGCCCAATCATTGCCACTCGTGACGGTGGGCGACCCGGAGGCGGGCGGGCATGATTGGCTTCTGATCCTTTCCCGATGGGGGCTGCTCCAGCATGACCTCTCGATTGCCCGGGCCGTCAGGATACTCGGATGGCTGGGGATGGTCGGAACAATGGCCTGGCTCCTGCGGAAAGGGGCCGGTCAACAAACTGTGTCAGCCTCCTGAAATGCGCTGCAAGGAAGCGCGGGAAGAGATTATAATACGGGAAGGGGAACGTTCTGGCTTGGCAAGGAATAAAGGCAGAGCGCCGCGAACGAAAAAATCCGACCGTACACACCGGTCAGAATCGAAGGACGGACAATGCTGAAGCTTTTCCACCGGCGGGAATCTCTGAAGAAGATCGTATTTGGTTTCATCTTGGTTTTGATGGTGGTCGGCATGGTCATCTATCTGATCCCTGGGTTCACCGGGATGACCGACGACCCGACAACCACGGCGGTTGTGGCGGAAGTGGACGGAGAGCAGATCCGCGCGTGGGACTTGCAGCAAAGCGTGCAGGAGGTGAGTCGCCGGAACCGGATTCCTACGGAGATGATGGGATTGTACACCACCCAGATTCTCGACGATATGCTCCTCGAGAAGGCCAGTCTCAAGGAAGCGGCCCGGCTGGGGATTCGTGTGTCGCAATCGGAACTGGTGGAGCGGTTGCGGCAGATCCCGGATGTGTTCCCGGGAGGGAAGTTCGTCGGACAGCAGGAGTATGAAGATTTGGTCTTTAGCCGCTTCAACATGGGCGTGGCCCAGTTTGAGGAGCGATTTCGACAGTCCATCATCGTGGAGAAGCTGCGCGGTCTCGTGACCGACTCCCTGACGGTCTCCCCGGAGGAGGTCCGCAAGGAGTTCGGGCAGGCAAACGAGAAGCTGGTGGTGGACTATATTTTTGTGGACCCCGCCGATTTTAAGAAGGAGATCGTTCCCACGGATGCGGCCCTTCAAGCCTATTACGATAAGAACAAGAGCCGCTACCAGATTCCGGAAAAGCGGTCCGCAAAAATTGTATGGTTTGAGCAGGGCCGGACCGCAGCGACGCTCTCGATTCCGGATGCGGATATCCGGAAATACTACGAGGATCGCAAAGACACGTACCGGTCCGAGGAACGCGTTCAGGTGAGCCACATCCTTCTGAAGGCTTCCGCGAACGAAGCGGCGAAGCTGGCCGAATCCAAGAAGAAGGCGGAAGACTTGCTCAAAAGGCTGAAGGCGGGGGCCGATTTTGCCAAGCTCGCGACGGAAAACTCCGAAGATCCGGGTTCAGCCTCCAAGGGGGGCGAGCTGGGCTGGATCGTCCGGAAACAGACCGTGCCGGAATTTGAACAGGCGGCCTTCAGCCTCCCGCCGGGCAGCCTCAGCGATCTGGTGCAAACGACCTACGGGATTCATATCCTGAAAGTGATCGCGCATGAGCAGGCCCGCCTGAAACCGTTGGAAGAAGCCCAAGCGGAAATCCAAATGACGCTGCGGCAGCAGCGGGCGCAGGCCATCATCCCCCGGCAAGCAGAGGAAACGGCCGCAGCTCTGCGGCGCGCGCCGGGCGATGTGGAACCCCTGGCGCAAAAGTATCACGCCCTGGCCTTCACTCCTGCGCCGCTGGCGCGGGAGGAGCCGGTTCCGGGTGTCGGACAGTCTCCGGAGTTCCAGCAGGAGTTATTCGGTTTGCAGAAGGGACAAGTCGGCCGGGCCATCCCGGTTTCCAGCGGGTATGCGATTCCGATTCTGTTGGATGTGCTGCCCACTCACCAAGGGGAATTCGCCGAGGTCAAGGAGCGGGTGAAAACCGAATTGATCGAGGAACAAGCCCGCGAAAAGGCCGCCGCGAAGTCGAGCGAACTGGGCAAACTCCTGGAACAGCAGACCAAGAAGGACCTGAAACAAGCGGCCCAGTCGCTGAAGCTGGCGTTGAAGACGAGCGACCCCGTCACCCGAGAGACTCCCATCCCATCGCTGGGCAAACTCACCGACCTTGACCCGAACGTGTTTACCAAGGCCGTCGGGGAGGCCGCCGGTCCGCTCCCGGCAACCACCGGCCAGGTGGCCTTCCAAATCGCGTCCCGCCAGCCGCCGAAGGAAGAGGATTTTGCTGCGCAGAAACCGCAGATTGAAGAGCGATTGCTGGCTCAAAAGCGTCAGCAAGCATTTTCCGTCTTTCAGGACAGCCTACGAAGCAGGCTCGAAGCCTCCGGCGGCCTGAAAATCTACCAAGATGTTCTGAGCCGTACGGCGGCGGGGAACCAACCCCTTCCTCACCCGCACCCCCACCCTCCCGGCTTCTGAGGGGGTGCTGGTCGGTTCGTTGCGGAGTCCGGCATTGTCCAGGCCGCGGACTGCCTCTCCGTGAACCTGACTTACCCTCCTTTGGTGTCATTTCCACTCTTTCTCCGTTATCCCGATCCCGCGACCGGGCCCGCCTGCCCTAAGGGAGCGAAGTTGAGGGAAGCAGGAGAGGGACCTGCGCTTGTTGGCTGCAAGTTCTTCATTTCCAGTCCTGGCCAGAAGGCTGACCGCAGTGACGAGACTCTGTTTTCCGAACTTGTTTTGAGGTATTGTCAGGGCAACGGTATCTGCGGAACCATCCGTGGAATCGTTCTCCGAGGCAGGAAGGACAACGAGAGGAGGCGACCATGAGGAGATTATCATTCGCCCTCGCAGGGTTTGCCGCGCTGCTCATTCCATTCTCGCTCGTGGGCCAGGGCCCGCCGGATTTCCGTTCGCCGCGCGACGAAGCCGTCCAGACGCTCCAAGCCCTGATCCGCCTGGACACCAGCAACCCGCCCGGCAACGAAACCAAGGTCGCCCAATTCCTGAAAACGATTCTCGACAAGGAAGGGATTCCCTCCGAGATTGTGGCGCTCGAGCCGTCGCGGGGCAATCTGATTGCCCGGATCAAAGGCAACGGGCGAAAGCAGCCGCTGCTGCTGATGGCCCACACCGACGTGGTCGGCGTGGAACGCGACAAGTGGACCTTGGACCCGTTTGAGGGAGGCATTAAAGGAGGCTATGTCTATGGTCGCGGCGCGCGCGACGATAAATCCGAGGTAGCGGCCATGTTACAGGTCTTCTTAATGATTCACCGGCAGAACCTCCCACGTGACCGTGACATTATTTTTCTGGCCGAGTCCGGCGAGGAGGGCAACCCCAATGTCGGCATGGACTTTGTGGTCGAGAAGCATTGGCCGAAGATCGAGAGCGAGTTTGCCCTGAACGAAGGCGGTTCGATCCATCTGCGCGACGGCAAAGTCCGATATGTGGCGGTTGGCGCCGCGCAGAAGGCACTGGCCCGAGTACGGCTGGTGGCGCGGGGCGTGTCGGGGCACGGTTCGGTGCCTCGCATGGACAACGCCATCGGGCACATGGCAGCGGCGGTTGCCAAGTTGACGGACTATCAACCTCCCATGCGGTTGAACGA
>Ga0155949_1012_pt4 | contig 19680 bp, 18 predicted proteins | sample RifCSPlowO2_02_FD_107603 | JGI IMG/M metagenome (GOLD analysis project Ga0155949, IMG submission 107603) | Acidobacteria bacterium RIFCSPLOWO2_02_FULL_61_28
GTCGTCGGCGTGCTCCCAGGCGTCGCCCATGTCCATATTGAAATTGATGGCGACCATCAGGCGGCCGCGATCGTCGTAGATGCCGCGCCAATGCGGCGGCCCCTCCATCCGCGGAACGATCTGGCCTCCCCGCGCCCGGCGCAGGTGCCGCAGACCGGGGATTTGGATGCGGTCCCCCAAGTCGTAGAAGACGTGCAGGACCGGGTCATTCTCCGGGATCTCGACGATCGGCAAGTCCGGCAACACCCGGTGCATGGCGGACTCGAATACGGCCCACTCATACTCGCCGTGCATGTCATCTACCAGCAAGAACCCGCCGCGCAGCAGATACTCCTGCAGGCGTTCGGCCTCCTGGTCTGTGGGACGCCAGTTTCCCTGTCCGGGCTGCTGCAAGAACAAGAACGGATAATCGAAAAGGCGAGCATCGGTCAGTTCCAGATGACGGCTGTCCTCGGCGACCGAGAGGTTGGTGAGCCGCCGCAGCGCCGGCAAGAAATGCTGTTCGGCGAAGGGGTAGTCAATGGCCCACCAGGGATTGATGAACCCGTGGGAACCGGCGCCGCCAATCGTCGCATAAATCATGCGCGCCAGATGGAACTCGGCCTCGGGCGAGTCCGTGGTCGGGTTGCGGCTGGGATTCCCCGTCTGGCTGGCGGCGATTCCGGCCAGCAGGCAGAGGAGACAGACGAGCAATCCGGCGGCAGTCTGGCCGGCAGCGGTCTTCATAGCTTGATCTCCTCTACTCGAAGCCCATAACCGCGTGCCGCTGCGCACTGCGTTTCGTCCGCAGAAACGAACAAGTCCGCGGCCCACTCCGCTGCGGACGCCACATGGAGGGAGTCGGACGATCGCAGCGGCCACCGCTCCAGCAGTTCGACGGCGCGCGCCACGACTTGGTCCGTGACGTTGACAATGCTCGCATCTCGAAGGTCTTCGAGTAACGCCTGCTTGGCTTTGAGGTACTGTTGCTGCGACAGTTTCTTCTCGCGGCGGCGCCGGCAGAGCGCCGAAACAACTTCCGGAACCGAGACCATCGAAATCCCTAAGGACGATGCCGAGAGCAAAATCTCATCCACGCGAGCACTCCCGGATTCCTGGACATACCGTTTGGCCAGCGCCGACGAGTCGAGAAAGACGTTCAAGAAGATGCCCGCCTTTCCTCCAGCACCGCCCTGCTCAGCGACACCCCCGCCGTCACCAAGCGCAGGCCCGGGCGCTTCCAGGCGGGTTTGGCTTCCCGCAACTCTGCCGGAACGATCCGGGCAATCGCTTTGCCGTGACGAAGGACGCGAATACTCTCACCCTTCTCGACGAGATCCAAGACCTCGGAGGCGTTCTTCCGAAACTCCGTGAACGTGACTGTCTTCATCGGTGGGGCCTCCCCAGAAACCGCTCCTAATTGTACACTCCTGTGCATCATAGTGCAATCGAGAGCGTTTTTCAGCGTTGCGGTATAGGAGAAGTGGTAGGGGTAGCCACGGCACGCGCTTTGTGCCGTGGGCTTTTTGGCCTGGAACGAACCCGAAACATGCCCACGGCATAGAAACATGCCGTGGCTACCCGCTCGACCCAAATTCGAGCGGGGACCGTTATACTAGAAGCGATGGTGTCTTCACACGCAGGAGGCAAAATGGAAGCAAAGAAGATGCTGCGTTTGGCGCTCCCGTTGATCGCCGCGCTGATCCTGATGGGCTGCGAGTCGGTGAAAATCGCCGACATCAAAGCGGACCCGTCGCAGTTCCGCAACAAGCCGGTCCAAGTGGATGGAACCGTCACGACTTCGTTTGGCGCTTTGTCGGTAGGCGCTTATGAAATCGAGGATGAAACGGGAAAGATATTCGTCATTACCAGCCACGGGGTCCCGTCGCAAGGAGTGCGCGTGCGGGTCCAGGGGACTGTGTTCAGCGGCGCGACGGTGGCCGGCCAGGCGGTCGGCGTCGCTATCCGGGAGAGCAAACACGAGGTCCGGTGAACGATCGCGCTGAAAGGCTCCCCGAGCTAGGGGGAGAACCGATCGAACACGAGGAACTTGAGGAATAGGTTCACTAAGCTCAGGATGATGGCCCCAAAAAAGGCGGACCAGAAGCTTTGCACGGTGAAACCGGGGACCAGCCAGGACGCGATCTCAAGCATGAGGGCATTGATAACGAGCCAGAAGATGCCTAAGGTCAAAATGGTGAGCGGCAGGGTCACGATCTTTAGAAAAAGGCCGAGGGTGGAGTTGACCAGCCCAATGACGATCGCGGCAACCAGTGCCGTGAGAAATCCACGTACTTCAAAACCACGGACGACGTGAGCCACGATCAGGAGACTCAGCGCGCTGAGCAGCCAGTTGAGGAGGAGTTGGCGCATGATCCGGTTTGATTGTAACTCATGGACTCCACCGAGTCGGAGTCTTTCTCTGCCGCCCCTTTCAGGGGCTGTTCGGGGACGTGGGTTTGTAAACTCCGCCGAAATGCCCACGGCGAGAAAAGCGCTCACCGTGGCTACCCCGCTCCAGCGGGGCGGTGTGGCACACGGCGCGGCTAACGACCGAAGGCTGCATAAAACGTACTTCAGAATGGGATTTCGGATTCGTTCGCGTTGGCAAGATCAACTAGAAGGATGATCTGCGATGCTGCGAGCGCAAGAGCGTACTCGGCAATTTCCGGAGTGGCTGCACCGCCCGCGGCTCCTCCGTGGCCGACGCCCTCGCCTCCGCTACGAAATCCGTACAACCCGGCAAACGTTTGAGCAAGCGCTTTGGGAAGCTTGCCTGCTTCATTTCCTGTCAGCCATTTGACCAAGTCTCCTAATGTGGTCGCTTTGGCCTCTGGAAAGAGCTCTTTGCCCGATGCCTCGACGGCGCAAACAGCTTCTTTCACAGCGTTCTCATAATCAGGCTTAGTTTGATCTCGGAAGAACCGCAGCGCTTTTTGGTAGTGCTTTCGAGCCTGATCGAGACGAGGATCGCCGAGGACGATTTCGGCTCGAGATATTCGTTCCACCGAGTGGCGCCGACCTCTCCTCTGAACGAGGCCGTCTCGAAATTCGAAAGCAAGGCCTTCCTCGACAAATAGTCGCTGCAATTCAGACGCAATGAAAAGCTGAACCTCGCTCCTAGGAGTCCTCACGATGAATTCACCGGAGTCATTGTATCCGTCGTCCTGTGCCAAATGATTGTGAAGCCGCTCACAAAAGTCGTAAACTTTTTGCCATGAGAGATGTTTGATTGTTTCTTCGACTACTTGCATGGCGCCGGATGTGTCGTAATAACTCGGCGATACGCGAGCAATACGATCAAGTTCCATTGCCAAACCCTGCCAACCTTCAACATAATTATTTATAACAACTTTGCGGAGCAAATGAAGCAACCCTACTCGGGCGCTGTTGGGGAAGTCGTTATCCACTTGGGCGTGTGCCCCGCGAATTCTTGCGGAAAACGGTACAAGGTCTTCGGTTGCCATGCTGTTGCACCGTCCTATTCGGACATTCTGGGTTCGCAACGAAGCGAGATTCCTGCCAATCTTCTTCAGGCCGACCCGATTAAAACCGCCCTGCGGGCGGCCCCGGAAGGTCCCGTAAGAACAATGGTCAGGCACGCCCCCGATTGCGTGCTTATTATAACGCCGCTGATGCTCGTCGCGGAGCAATGCAGCGACGAATCGTCAGGGCACGGTTTTAACCGTGCCGAAAAACGGCAATGGAATGATATGTACCGCGCTGCCGCAGGCCGTCGCGCAGCGGCAGCGTAGCGACAAGAATTAAATGTTCCTGCTCGTACGTGTTCTAAAGCCGAGGTTCCAATGGCGCTCCGGCTGCGCCTGCGCGAGGGCCAACGGCAGTAAGGAAGGGATCATCAACCGCTTCTTTTCGGCACGGTTAAACAGACTGCTGAAAAAAGAACCAAAGCAGTAAACTTTGGGCTTTTTTGCCTCAAAGTTCGCTTGTAACTTATTGATCGCCATTCGACAAAATGCCGATGTCACCCTTTTGAGTCATTTTTCAGCAGCCTGTAAAACCGTGCCCTGACAACGCCGCCCAACAATCTCGACCCTCACCGGTGAGGGGGTCACGCGCGTCCGGCGCAGCGAGAGGCTAAGCGGGGACGGGAGGCACTTGGTAAATAGCGGGCCGAAAAGAGGGTGGGGGCACTGGCTTGCCTTCCGCCTGGGCGGCCTCGATCCAAGCCGCTTTGGCCTTGAGTACTTCGTCCAGAGCCTGTTCCGGCGTCTCGCCGAAAGCGGCACAGTGCGCCAGATCCGGGATGTCGGCAATATAGCCGCCGTCTTCCTCACTGAAGAAAATGTTGATGTGGTAGTCCCTCATTCTTCACCACCTAGAGACAGGTTATACCGTTCCACGAGCTGAAGCAATTGCCGGACTTGATAAGGCTTGGCCTTGCCTCGCACATCCTGTAGATTGAGAAGCTCGCGCACACTCGGGTGAACGAAGATGTGATGGCTTCCCTTCACCCGCGACAGGTGGAAACCAAATGCTCGCGCGAGCGTGCACGCATCCTCGAAGCGAAGGTTGGCAGGGGATGCCAGCGCCTTCTGGAGCAATTTGTGAGGATTCACGCACAACCTCTGTCTCTAACTCTTGTTCAGGCCGCCCGCCTCGACCGCCATGCCGGGCGGCGGCGACCAAAACCGCTCGCTTACGGTCGCGGCTCGGATTCTGGCCGCCCCCGCGATGGCCGTTTGGATCGGTTCTGATTATAAGGCCGCCTGGGTCACTACCCCCATCCCGCTTTCGTTGAATCCCGGCGCGGCGGTATGCTACCATCAAAACCTTTCAGGTTGGGTCTCATACCGCGCTATTCCGTCTCGGGGAGGGAAGGAGCACTCGGTTGAAGGTTTATCAGGGGAAAGACATTCGCAACATCGGGGTCGTCGGCCACGGCGACTGCGGCAAGACCACGCTGGTCTCGGCGATGCTCTACACGGCGGGGATGACACAACGCCTCGGCCGCGTGGACGACGGGACCACCACCACCGATTATGACGACGAGGAGATCGAGCGGAAGGTTTCCATCTCCACGGGCCTGGCTTACGCCGAATGGAACAAGGCCAAGCTCAACCTGCTCGATACGCCGGGGTACAACATCTTCATCAATGACACGCAGCTCAACCTGGTGGCGGCCGATTCCGCCCTGGTCCTGGTGGACGGGGTGGCCGGCGTCGAGGTGGTCACGGAAAAGGTCTGGGAGTTCTCCAACCGCTACAACCTGCCCCGCGCGTTGGTCGTCAACAAGCTCGACCGGGAACGGGCCAGTTTCGACCGCAGCGTCGCGTCCATTCAAGAGGTCTTCGGCCGGGCGGCGGTCCCGATGCAATGGCCGCTCGGAGAAGAAAAAGGCTTTCACGGGGCTGTAGATTTGGTGACCATGAAGGCGTACACCTATTCCAACGGGGGAACGGGCAAGGGCCAGCCGGCGGAAATCCCGGCGGATGTCGCCGCCGCCGCCGGGGCCGCCCGCGACAAGCTCGTCGAGATGATCGCCGAGACCAACGACGCCTTCATGGAGGAGTTCTTCGACAAAGGAACCCTTGCGCCGGAGCATCTGGTCGAGGGTCTGCGGGAATCCGTCCTGGCCCGGAGAATCTTCCCCATCCTGTGCGCCTCCGCCACAAACCTGACGGGCATAGACCTGCTGCTCAATTTTGGAACAGAGTTCCTCCCCAACCCGCTGGCGCGGGGAACGGTCGCGGGCACGACCCTCGCGGGCGAGCCGGTCGAGCGCGGGATAACCGACGCTGCGCCGGTGTCCCTGTTCGTTTTTAAGACCATGGCGGACATCTTCGCCGGGCGCGTTTCCTATTTCAAGGTCTGTTCCGGAGTCCTGGTGAATGACGCGAACCTGACCAACTTCGGCAAGAGCAGCTCCGAGCGACTGGCGCACATCTCGGTCATGCAGGGCAAAGCCCCCGCGGCAGTGCCGGAGATCCATGCGGGCGACATCGGGACGGTGGCGAAACTCAAAGACACCCTGACGGGCGACACGCTGGGAGACAAGCAAGCGCCCATTCTCTATCCGCCGGTCAAGCTGCCGGAGCCGGCCATCAGCTTTGCCATTGCTCCGGCCTCCCGGGGCGATGAAGACAAGCTCGGGTCGGCGCTGCATCGAATCCTCGAGGAAGACTCCTCCCTGCGCTTCTACCGCGACCCGCAGACCAAAGAGTTCCTGCTGGGCGGGGCGGGCCAGCAGCAGGTCGAGGTGGTGGTCTCCCGGCTCAAGCGGCGGTACAACGTGGAAGTGCATCTCAAGGCCCCCAAGGTCCCGTACCGGGAGACGATCCGAGGCACGGCGGACGTGCAGGGCCGTCACAAGAAGCAGACCGGCGGCCACGGCCAGTTCGGCGATTGCAAGATCAAGATGGAGCCGCTGCCGCGGGGAGGCCAATTTGAATTTGTCAACGACATCTTCGGCGGCTCCATCCCCAAGAATTACATCCCGGCGGTCGAGAAGGGGATCATCGAGTCGGCCCAGCGAGGCTACTTGGCGGGCTTTCCGGTCGTGGACATCCGCGTGACGCTCTATGACGGCTCCTACCACGACGTGGATTCTTCCGAGATGGCGTTTAAGATTGCCGGCTCGCTGGCCTTCAAGAAAGCCATGGAGCTGGCCAAGCCGTGCTTGCTCGAGCCGATCATGAACGTGGAAGTCTACGCGCCGGAGGCCTACGCCGGGGACTTGATCGGAGACCTGAACGGGCGAAGGGGCCGCATCCAGGGCATGGACTCGCGCGGCACGGCGCGGGTCATCAAGGCCCAGGTCCCGATGTCCGAGATGCTCACCTATGCCTCCGACTTGACCTCCGTGACCCAGGGGCGGGGCAGCTTCTCCATGGAATTTTCCCACTACGATCTGGTTCCGCAGCAAACCAGCGAGAAAATCATCGCGGCGGCCAAGGCCGAGCGCGCCGGAGTCGAAGCGCCCGAGGAAGGCTAGCCCATCGGGCGAGCCGAGAATTCCAGGAGAAACGAGCCAGCGTCAGACTCGACCTCTCCTGTTTGAGACCAGGCACACGGTTGGATCAGCCGGTCAATATACTGAACAATCCAGATTTTGAACACTCCAGGCTTGGGCGCGACGCCTTCCGCCCGTCTGACCTCTGGTGCTCCCCTCTGTTTTCCGTTCGCTTGGAATCACCCCAACGGGGGGAAAACGGCCCGAACTGTTCAGGAATAGACATGATGTATCCAATTGAAAAGTAACCGCTTATTTAATTTCAAGATATTTTCTTTACAAAAGGGCTTGACCTGGACCCGGCTTTTCGGCTAATCTGCCCGAGCTTTGGTTGCTCTTCCCTGGGCGGAGGGGGGAACGCGAAAACGATGGAGGAATAGACGAGCAGGGCAGAGTTTTTGACGCAGGTCCAATTATGAAAATCAGGAATCATCCCCCCTTACTCCTGACGCTTGGGATCACGGCCGTGCTGGCTGTGGGGTGTTCGTCCCGAGGGAAGCGGCCCGTAGCGATGGCCCCGCCGCCTCCGCCGCCTCCGACCCCTCCCGCTGTAACTCACAATATTCCTCTCCGGCCCTTCCGGCTGCCTTCCCACATCGGCACGACGCCGGAACCGCGCTTTGATCCGGTGGAGAACCTTGTCCTGAAGGCCCAGGCAGCGTTTGCGCGAGGGGAGAGTAATTACAACGCAGGCCACCTGGAGATGGCCAAACACGAATTCAACGGAGCCTTCACGACGATCCTGCAAGCGCCTCCGGAATTGCGGGAAGACAAGAGGCTTCAGAAGACCTTTGATACGCTCGTGGACCGCATTCATGCCTATGAACTGGAGGCCTTGAAACAGGGGGACGGTTTTGCCGAACCGGCCTATCAGCCGGCTCCCCTGGATGAACTGCAAAGCCTTACCGTTCCCGAAAACCCTCCCTTGAGCGAACGCATCCGGGAGCAAGCAGCCCATACCGTTTCCGATATTCCCCTGGTCATCAACGGACAAGTGGCCAATTTCATTGAGTATTTCACCTCCGGACGAGGCCGCTCGTCCGTGGAGTTCGGTTTGCGATCCTCGGGCCGCTTCCGCGACATGATCCTGCGGGTTCTGGAAGAAGAAAAAGTGCCGCTGGATTTACTCTACCTGGCGCAGGCCGAATCGGCCTTCAAGCCGCGGGCGCGGTCGCGGGCGGGCGCGTTAGGCATCTGGCAGTTCATGCCGTCGCGGGGCAAGGAATATGGGCTTGACCGCAATTGGTGGGCGGATGAACGCATGAACCCGGAAGAGGCCACGCGAGCCGCCGCCCGGCACTTGAAAGACCTCTATACCCAGTTCGGCGACTGGTACCTGGCGATGGCCGGGTACAACTGCGGACCGGTCTGCGTCCAGCGCGCCGTCGAGCGCACCGGCTATGCGGACTTCTGGCAACTCTCGGCCCGCCGGGCCCTGCCCCCGGAAACCCGGAACTATATCCCGATCATTCTGGCGCTCACGTTCGTCGGCAAGAACGCCGATAAGTACGGCCTGAACCTGGTTGAGACCGAGGACCCGTGGGTCTATGACACGGTCACGGTCTCTCACGCGGTGGACCTGCGGCTGGTCGCGGAGATCGTCGGGACGAGCGTCGAGACCATCCGCGAACTGAACCCCAGCCTGCTGCGAATGACGACCCCGAACGTCCCCGACTACACCCTCCGGATTCCCCTTGCCACCCGTGAAATCTTCCAGAAGAAGATCGCCATAATCCCGCCCGAGAAGCGGGTATGGTGGCGCTGGCATATGGTGCACTACGGGGAGACCCTTTCCGGCATCGCGCAGAAGTACCGGACCTCCGTCAAAGCCATCGCCGAAGTGAACAACCGCGATCCCGAGGAACCGCTGCAAGAAGCCGCGGAACTGGTGATTCCGGTGGCACCGACGGGAGGTTCTGGGAACGGGGAAATTCGCTACCAGGTTCGCGCGAACGACACCCTGGGTTCGATTGCCCGGCGGTACCGTGTTACCTCAGACCAGATCATTGCCTGGAACCAACTGAAGGGGACCCTAATCCGGAGAGGGATGACGTTGACGATCCTGCCTTCGGAGCGTGAGACAGCAGCGGCTCCGCCGTCCCGGCGGGTGGTGTCGAGCACCGCACGGTCGGCAGCGCTCAGCCCTTCACAGTCTGGCAAGAACACGGTAGCCCAGACTCGCTCGGTTACCCATCGAGTCCAACAGGGCGAATCCCTGTGGCAGATTGCTTCGAATTACAATATCTCCGTCGCAGCGCTCCGGCGGTCCAACTCCCACCTGGGCGACACCCTACGGGTTGGGGAGCGTTTGACCATTCCTTCAACGAAATAGCTCCTTTTCTCTGAGAGCCTTTCTCCCCTCCCCACACCGGAGGGGCAATTCGTCTTCAAGAGGCTCGTGCTGTGCCGCCGCGGAAACGGGTGCGCTCCCCCGGGCTGTCAGGAAATTCCCCTCGAACCCAGACAACTCTCTCCCCCGGCTGCCGATTTGACTCTGCTATGATGCAAAGAGGAGCAGCCCGGCGGCGTAACCGGTGCGCCGAGGTCTGAAAGGTTTGCGAATGAAAAAGAAAGTGCGCAAGGCGGTTTTTCCCGCGGCGGGTTTGGGAACCCGATTTCTGCCAGCGACCAAGGCCCAGCCCAAGGAGATGCTGCCGCTCGTGGACAAGCCCATCATCCAGTACGCGGTCGAGGAGGCGCTCGCTTCCGGCATCGAAACCATCATTATCGTTACCGGCCGCGGCAAGAGCGCCATCGAAGACCATTTTGACGTTTCTTACGAGCTGGAGAAGATTCTGGAAGAGCGCGGGCAGCACGCTCTGCTCGCCACGGTCCGCCAGGTCTCCGACCTGATCCACGTTTCCTACGTCCGGCAAAAGGAAGCCCTGGGCCTGGGCCACGCCATCCTCATGGCGCGCGAGTTGGTGGGCGAGGAGCCGTTTGCCGTCCTGCTCGGCGACGACATCATTGACGCGCCCGTCCCCTGCCTGCGTCAGATGCTCGATGTCTATGAAAATTCCCCGGCCTCCATCGTGGCGATCCAGGAAGTGCCCCGCGAGATGATTTCCCATTATGGAGTCATCACGGGCAGCCCTGTGGTATACAACGGGAAAAACGATCAGCTCTATCAGGTGACGGATATGGTGGAGAAGCCGCCGGCGGAGGCCGCCCCGTCGAACCTGGCCGTCATCGGCCGCTATATCCTCGAGCCGGAAATTTTTGACCTACTGCAATCCACCGCGCCGGGGGCGGGAGGCGAAATCCAGATCACCGACGCTTTGCGGGCCTTGCTCCGCCAGCGACCCGTCTACGGCTGGCGCTTTGAAGGCAAACGCTACGACGCCGGTGATAAACTCGGCTTCCTCGCCGCCACCGTCGAGTTCGCCCTCAAAAGCCCGGACCTGGGCGCGGCGTTTCGGCAGTACCTGAAGAGTTTGCGGCTGGATTGATTCGGATCAGAACGCCCCGGCCTGTTTCGCCTCCCTGGCCTTCTCTTCGTCTACGAAATTGAGCAAGACCAGCCCCAGGACAAAGAAAACAATCAGCGAGGCGATGGAGAGCCGTGCCGAGCCGGTAAGTTGGCGGATGGTGGCCAGCGTGAAGGGTCCCCAGAACGACGAGAACTTGCTGAAGACCGTATAGAAGCCGAAGAACTCGGCGCTTGCCCCTTCCGGGATCATGGAGCCGTAGAGCGAGCGGCTGAGCGCCTGCGACCCGCCGAGCACCAGCCCCACCACGGTTCCCAGGAAGAAATACTCCCCGGCGGTGTGGATAAAGTAGGCATAGATCACGACGCCGGACCACCCCACCAGCGACACCATGACGGCGCGCTTGGAGCCGATCTTCCCAGCCATCCAGCCAAACAGCAGCGCCCCCGCGAACGCGATCACCTGGATAATCAGGAGCGTCAGCATCAGTTGCCAGGCCTCGAGGCGCAGTTCTTCGGTCCCGTAGGCGGTGGCCATCTCGATCACGGTCTGGATGCCTTCGTTGTAGAGCATGTAGGCGATCAGGAAGAGTAGAAGATGCCGGAACCGGCCCACGCGCAGGGTCGTGCGGATGGTTCTTGCAAGGCCCACAGCGCCATAAGCCAGCGGGCGCGGCCAGCCCGCGATAGGCTTCGGGCAGCGGCGTTGTCGAGGACGTTTCGCGCAGGTACTGGGCCGTCAGGAGCGTGAAGCCGCCCCACCAAAGCCCCGCCGTCAGGATGGCAATCCGCACCGCCTGCTCCTGCGAAAGCCCGAGGCTCGCGTGCCCGGCGACCAACGCCAAGGCCAGCCCAAAATGGATGCCGCCGCCCACGTAGCCGTAGGAGTATCCTTTTCCCGAAATCCAGTCCATCTTGTCTTCCGAGGCGATCTCCGGCAGGAAGGCGTCGTAGAAAACATTCGCTGCAATGTAGGCCACCTGCGCGATCAGAAAAATGACCAGCGTGCGATAGACGTCCCCGGAGCGGCTGAAGTACAGCAGCAACGTGAAGAGCGAGCCGCCGTAGGAGAAGAAGAGCAGGAAGCGTTTCTTGGCTGCGGAGAAGTCCGCAATCGCTCCCAAGACCGGCGCCGACAGGAAGGTCAGGAACGCCGCCAGCCCGGTTGCGAACCCCCACAGGCTGAAGCCGCTGAAGGTGGTCCCTCCGATGGCGAGACCGTCGGGTCCGACCACGGAGTTAATGAAGTAGTAGGGCAGCAGACCCACCAGCACGGTCGTGGCGTAGGCCGAGTTGGCCCAATCATACATGCACCAGCCGAAGAGAGTCTTCTCGTCATTCTTAGGAAGGGTCAACAATTCCCGTGAATTACCTTTGGTTCGCCCGAATCGCGCGCGCTACTTCGTTCAAGGCACGCATGAGTTTGGCAAATGAGGGGCAGCGTGCTTCTGCTTGTTCCACATTCATTGCGTCTGCAAAAGCAGGTTGATCGTCTACTTCGAGATACCGGCGACCGGGGGGCATGTTTCGTGTCAATCGCTCTTTGGCACCGCGTATGCTCTCCGGGTTTGCGGGTGCCACGCTGTCTTCTCTAATTCCTCTTTTCCCACGGAGGGACTCCTTGGCTCCCAGAAACCAACACTCCAATTCTTTCTGGGCAAGCACGATAGCTACAGGCAAATTTGTCGCTGTTCTTGCGCGGGCTAGCAAGTCAGGGCCAAGCCGGGCTGGGCAATCATCATCCGAATCCAGAACAACGATTACTCCCGCTACATTAGCCCGGTCTCTAGCGGCCAGCGTGACGGCCCGTTCCAATTCCTGGGGATGAACCACGCGATTGCGCTTGACGCGGAATGGGCGCGCGATCGAGACGTCATGTATGTTTTGCTGTTCGAGAATCCGTCGAAACAAGACAGGAATGGATTCGACTTCCGCAAAGCCTTCTACAATGGGTACAATGGCGGCCATCAGTTTGACTTTGGTTTGTCAGGGAAAGGAACTCCGAACAAGTCCATCTGGGCAGCCGCCCGTTTGGCTTCATTCACATCGGGGTTGAGCTCGCCTGATCGAAATAGCTCTCCCGGCGTGTACAAGCGTTCGCGAATCGCTTCGCGCCCTTCCCAGGAGACAGGGGCTATGAAGGTAGCATTCCGATCCACTGTCACCACGCGGATTTGAGTATCAGTCAAGTCTTTGTAGTCGAGGATGTCTGGGCTGTGGGTCGTTAACAGCATTTGACGCTCGTGGGAAGCATCCAATAGGACCTGAACAATCAACTCGGTCACCGCAGGATGAATAGTAGCCTCTGGCTCTTCAATCATCACGACTTTAGGGCGTCCAAGTTGGTAGACAGCGAGGAGCAAACCCAGCGCTCGCAAAGTCCCATCAGACATGTTGAGTGCTTCGAAGATCCAGGGATACTCTTGTCCAACATCTTGCTTAAATTGGAGCGTTTCTCTCTGGCCGACCGCCCGGTACTCCACGTTCCTAACACCTTGCACGACTTTCGATAGCAGCCTGCAAAGGCGATTGTAGCGTTCGCCGCCCTGGTTTTCGTCCTGGATTCTCTTAAGAACAGCGGCGGCGTTACTGCCGTCAGGCTTCAAGAATTCTCCCGGGTCGGGTTCCTGTAGCTCGCGGAGAGTAACAGGTACGATAGAGTACAACCGCATCGAAGTGAGAAAATCATACACGGGGCGAAACTCCTCCGTTGCTGAGGCGGCAAAGAGCGCCAAGCGATCAGGAAAGACACGGGGCCTAATGCCGGGAATCCCCTTCTTAAATTGGCCTCTTTCTATCTCGAAAACGTGCCTTTCTCCCATGAGCCTCTCAACCACGCATCGTTCCCTTGCTATGGTGAATTGTTCCGTGGGCTTCGCTGCGATCTCGAAAGCGTAATCTGCCGACAGATTTCCGCCAAGGTCGAGGATGAGGCGAATGCCGATATGTGTCGGATGCCCGGCAGAGCGTCGGCGAACGGCACTAATCCCACCCCGGTTCTTAAATGCCAACTCGACCGATCCAGAAAGGCACTCGTGGACGAAGGCCAAGGCGTCAATAAAATTGCTTTTCCCTGACCCATTTGGACCTATGAAGACGCAGAAAGGTCCAAGCCCAACGCTGACCTGCGCTAGACTCTTGTAATTTCGGATGTAGACGCGGCAGATTAGTGGGGTCATCGCTTAATAATAACAAGAGATGTTGGTGTGTCTGCCAAATTAACATTCTGACTTCTGTCCCAAGTTGGCATCACGGTTCTATACCACCACAATCGGGTGCTCGCCACGGTCCAGCACGCGGCCAATGATCGAGGCAGGAACGCCAGCGGCGCGCAAGGCGGATTCGAGTGCGGGCGCGTGTGCGGCCAAGAGCGAGATCAGCAGGCCGCCGGAGGTTTGCGGGTCATAAAGGAGGGTTTCGATTTCGGGAGCAATATTGGCCGCGAGCGAGACCGAGCAGGAAGCGAACTCGCGGTTGTTGTTGAGTCCGCCGGGGACTTGAGCGTTGCGGATGGCTTCCAGCGCGCCCGGCAGGGGTTCCACCTTTTTTGAATCAATCTCGATGGTTACCCGGCTGCCTAAAGCCATCTCGCGGGCGTGGCCGATCAATCCGAATCCGGTGACGTCGGTGACCGAGTGGACCGCGCCGGGGTGCTCGCCCGAGAACGCTACCATGATCTCGCAGGCGCGCCGGTTGAGCGTGCGCATCGAGTCCACGGCCGCCGCAATGCTCTCCTCCGACGCTTTGCCGTGCTTGATCGCTGTGCCAATCACCCCGGTGCCGAGGCGCTTGGTGAGAATCAACGCATCGCCGGGCCGGGCGCCGGAGTTGGTCAGGATGCGCGACGGGTCAATCGTGCCGGTGACGGCGTACCCGAACTTGATCTCGTCGTCGGCGACGCTGTGCCCCCCGAGCACCGCGCAGCCGGCTTCCTGCATCTTCGCAAAGCCGCCCTGGAGGATTTGTTCGAGCGTCTCGAGGTCGCCCTTGGCCGGATACGCCACAATCGAGAGCGCCGAGAGCGGCTTCCCTCCCATTGCGTAGACATCGCTCAGCGAGTTGGCAGCGGCGATCTCGCCGAAGGTGTAGGGATCGTCCACGATGGGCGTGAAGAAGTCCACCGTCTGGACGAGCGCCAGGCTCGCGCTCAGACGATACACTCCGGCGTCGTCGGCTTTGTCGAAGCCGACCAGCACATTCTCGTCTTTTCCCTGCGGCAGCTTGCCGAGCACGGCGTCCAAAACCTTTGGACTGAGCTTCGAGGCTCAGCCCGCCGCCTTCACCGCCGCCGTCAGGTTCACCTTCATCGTGGACATGGCCAGTTCGATTTTAGCAGGAGCGCCTAATCCCGGCATATGTCTTTCCGATTCGAGACGGCGAATTGAACTACCCGCTCCGGTCCTTTGCCGGATGGCCCGCCTGCATAGCCGCCCCAGCGGCCAGCGACCGCGAATCCGTGCGCTTCGATGAGACGCACGAACCTGTCCGGGTCATAGCAGCGCATCACGAGCGGGAATGTCATTCGGAAAGACGGGCGGAAAGACGGGGTTGGCGTCGTAGAAGCGGGCGGCTCGTGCGCGCCCGTCCCTCGGCGGCCACCCCGTCCACGGCAAGACTTCTACTTCCATTCCCAATACTTCGTAGCGCAGTTGTCCTGGGCGTCGGTTTCGTGTTCATAGACCACGGCAGCGCCGTTCAGACGCGCGAATTTCTGCGAAGCCGTCTCGTAATAGACGGCTCCACGGAAACTCATTCCGCCGCCGGCTTTGAGGCGACCCGTCCCCTGACCGACCCAGGAGATGCTGTCCCCTTCTTTGGTCATGATGATTCCCTGGCCCTGGCCAAAGAAAAAGCCGCCCGGTCTCATTTCCGACGTATAGGTTCCGAGGTCGGTGTGCTTGGTCCCCAGAAACTTCCCGCTCGTCTGGAACGTGACCTCGACTTTGTTTCCTTGTCCCTGGCTGGCCAAAACCCGATAACCCGTCACCTTGCCCGTTTCTTCTCCGATCAATTCGCCAAGCATATCTTCCCCCCCGCTGTGATTGAAAGTTTACGGACTGCGGCCCGAAGCCCGCCCGTCAAGCCTTAGTGTTGTATCACAAATCGGCTGTAGATGTCTGCGGAATATTTAGTGGAACCGCGCGGGACGCGGCGTCCGGCGGCGCGAGACTCACGGCCGGTTGGCAACTTCGCGTGCCGCCCCGGTAAGCTGCAAGATGTGCAGGCCGGTGCCGGCGCGGTCCGCCGTGTAGATGTAGCCCCGGTCGTCCACCTCGACGTTGTTGGTCTGGACGGCCGTCTTGCAGCGCCGCTGGGCGCCCTCGCCGGTACAAAACGGCCGGGTCCGTTCCGTGGTGGCGGGGATGAAGAACCCGGTCTCGACCGGGTGGAAGGGATCGCGGATGTCCACGGCCCGCACGCCCGCGTTGAAATAGGCCACGAAGATCATCTTCTTGTGATATATCGGCGAAAACGACTCCTGCACGGAATGCACGCCGAAGCGTCCGCCGCGCCCGCAGAAGTCGCCGGACGATTCCGGCACTTGGAAATTCGAGATCGGAAACGGCGTCGCGGGATCGCTGATGTCAAAGAAAAACAGGGGGTGCTTGGGGCCTTCGCATTCGTTGCGAACGGTCTCCGAGGCGACCACGAGAATGTCCTTGACAGCGCCCTGGGACTGGCCCTGCCAGCCGGGGATGGGGACATTGAGCATCGGGTAGGCGGTGTGTCCGCCCCAGTAGGGAGGCATGTCGAGGCGGCCAAGCTGCGGAGCCAGAAGATTCTGGGTTGTAGGCGCGGGATCGCCTTGGAGCAGCTCCTCCCGGTCCAGGATCTGGATGATGCCGTGGTTCGAAGTGCCGTAGGCCATATAGAGCCGGCCGTTGTAGGAGATGGGACTGTGGATGACCGGCGGTATCGGCTCGACCGTCGCGCCCGCCTCCTGTCCCACCAAGGCGAAGTCGCGGATGAACTTCGGGTGGGCCGGGTCGCTCAAGTCGTAAATCTTCGTGATGCGGTTGCGCCACTTGGGGTCGAACGAAGGGAGGTAGGCGATGCCGGTGTCGCACTCCCACCAGTTCTTGTGCGTGTCCTTGAGGCCGTCCACGATCACCGTTACGAATTGCGGGCGGCTCGGGTCGGTCACGTTCCAGAGATCGTGCTGCGAATTGTTTCCCGCGGCGCGCAGCAGGTAGGTGCCTCCGGCAATGTCGCATACGCGCGCCATCTGCGCCTGCGATTCCTTCTCGGGGTTATCGTGAAAGCCCGGAATGTGGGCCAGGTTTCGCGGGCGGCGAGGGTCGGTCACGTCCACCACCATCGTTCCGTTGCCTTCCGTCTTGCCGGTGAACGGATTCAAGGCAGTGCCGACATGCAGGCCCACATAGGCGACCCAGCGGCTGCCCTGGCGGTGAATCACCGGCTGATACGCCGGGCGGCCTTGCAGGTCGCTCATACCGGCCAGCTCCATGTTCTTGCTCTCGGCGGGATGCCCGCGTCGGTCCTGGGCCACTGCGCCTGGAGCGGTCAAACCCATCAGCACCGCCAGCCAGCAGAATCCGGCCATCCCACAAACAGAAGACAAAGTGAATCGTTTCATCGCAGCATTGCCTCCCAACCGCAATCGTGGTTCGCCAACCGTTGAATGCCGAGGAAATTCTACCACTGTTAGCCGTCCGCCAACTCGTCAAACTCTGCCCCTGTTCATTACGCTATCCCGCAGGGTTTTCCTTGGGAGCGATCGGTCAATGGTTTCCATAGTCTGGTACCGTGACGGATTTTCCCCGGACAACTTAAGTGGATATGGCTCCCTCTCTGTCGGACTTCGGAATATCCCGCTTTGCTCAGGACCCGGATCAGTTCTTTGCCGGACTGGAACGGCAGGCGCGCAGGCTTCTGCTTATCAATCCGAATGTTCATCGAAGAGCTTCCCTTGCCTTTCGTCTTGCATCTTCCGCGACGACAATTTCTTCGTTGTGCGTTTCACCCGAGAGGTCTTGATCGGGTTCTTGACCTTATGAGTTGCCCAGCGTGCAATGATCTTGGTTGACAATTCCCGATGAGCGAACGCGCCGGGGGAAGGGCTCCCCCTCGGGACTCGGATGTATCTACCTTCCTTCATCTTGACTTCAAAGGCATGCGCACGTTTCTTAAGGACGACAAGGTTAGCCTGGCGTAGAAACTCCAAGGCACGGCGCACGTCGTTCGGCCCAAGTGGAACGTCTACCCCTGGCAGAGGGGGAACACGGTCCACACGATCCTGGGGTATGACTAAGGGGGTGCTCAACACCCCCCCCCCCAGCCATTTCGATTTTTTGTTCTTCGGTTAAATAGTGCCTGGCGTAGGTAGTCCACCAGAGGACTGCCGCGTAACTGGCTATTACTTGATCGCCGGCTTTATGGAACTTTGTACGGTGGAGCTTGAGGCTGTTTATGCTAACGGGGAATCCTTGGACAAAATTCATGGCTTTTCCTAGGCTCGAAGAGGGACACAAACCGTTGCGCTGGTATGGAACGCGAACGAAAAACATCTGGTCCCCTCCAGCCGCTTGTTCCAGGCTATAGCGAAATAAAACCAGAGGAAAGCCGAAATCCTGCAAATCCCAGGCGTCGAATAATTTGACGAGATTCGAGTCACCGGGCGAGTTTTGGTACCCGAGTAACATGCATCGATTTTTCCCAAATGCATGTGTACTCCCGTCAGGGCGGTAGTATTTCTTACTTCGGCCATATTGAACTGTCTGGCGTATGTCTTCTTCGTTCCAGGAAGTTTTCAATTCGAGGACGAAGTCGCAGGACTTCTGGATGATAAGTCCGTCGGGCGTGTATTGTGCCTGATTAGGAGTCGGGGGATCAAGCCGAGGACGGAAATCGTGGAAAGTGGTTTCCTCGGCGATTGGCTTCACATTTTCAAGGACAAAACTCAGAGCAGAGACAGCGTCGAGTGTTTTGTCGTACGCAGCATATTCTTTGTGGGCCTTCTCAAACTCTTGGCGAATTTTCTCTTCAACACTTGAGGACTCGGCCATTTTCCCCTAGACACGTCCCTCCAGCAAATCACGCAGGCTGTACTGTAATGGCCTCTCTTCTAACGCAACCGTTGCATCTCGGAACGATTGAGTCAAAACATCCTGTAGACGAAGGAAAGAAGCCGGCGAAGCTTCTCCTCGACCCTGGATATGTATAGTGGAGTGCTGCGTAATGAAGATTTCAAATTCGCCGCCATCTTCGTAATTTGTCAGTGTTGCATGGAAATAAGGATTGCCGTGCAGCAAAGCTATCGAGGTGCGCGGAAGCCGGGAGATAGCGTCCAGAACGACCCCGTAACTAGCCCGGTCGGCGAAAAAGGGCTCGGCAAAACGAAGAGTGACAAATTGGTCCTTAGCACGCTCGAAAGGTTTAGCAGAATCAACCATCGCCGGAGCGAGTCTGTCGAGCATTAGTCTCATGAGAGGCGCACAATCGCCTTTATGAAAACTCAGGTAGCCTGCCCGGGCAACGGTGAACTCACAAAATAAATTTCCGGTCAAGGGAGCCCGCATTCTGGCAGACCAAGAACCCTTTTCTCGTCTTCAAGCCTCTCAAAAAAGGCGGATGCATTCCCAGGCCTCAGATTGATGTCAGCACCGCCTTCGTTCGGCTTGCTCGGGTATGAAACACCCCGCAGTATATGGGTTTCTTCAAACGACCTGTTCGGATTCAGCCGCACAGTAGTCTTTACGAGAGAATGACCAATCGGGAAAAGTTGCGCCTTCCCTTTCGCCCTTGCCAAGAGCTTGTACATTGATCGAATCGCTTTGCTTGGCTTATCTAGCGAAAATAGAAAGTGCAAATTGCCGTCTGAGATCGGAAGATGCCAAAACGTGGCTTGGACAGCCCTACCTTTTCTTGGGCGCACCGAAATCGTGGCGACAGAATCGGCCAGCGGGATTCCTGGCATGGTTTGTGCTTGCAATTCCAACGCTCGGCCCAAATCATGATCTCCGAGCATGGAAAACACAACCCAAAAAGTTCCGGAGAAATAAGTTTCCTCCCTCGACTTTTCGTCTATCCAAGCTTGGAATTGGTCCAAGTTGGCTCGCATTGAATGTCACTCCAAGGAGAACCAATAATGCCATTGAACATTGCGCGGCGCAACTTCGTTATGACACACAAACTCTAACTTGTTGGACAAGAATGGGTTGCGGGCTTTCCTTTACTCCCGCCGCCCGAGCTTGACGGTGGCCTGGACTTCCTGGCCGTCGCGCAGGACGACGACGGGGACTTCGTCGCCGACATTTTTCTCGCGCAAGTAATCGGTGAA
>Ga0155949_1179_pt1 | contig 18769 bp, 13 predicted proteins | sample RifCSPlowO2_02_FD_107603 | JGI IMG/M metagenome (GOLD analysis project Ga0155949, IMG submission 107603) | Acidobacteria bacterium RIFCSPLOWO2_02_FULL_61_28
GCGCACCGCTACCTCTCGCACTGGAATCGGCGCGGGCTTTTGCCCTACCACCGCTACCACTTCGCCGGCGGGCGGGACCACGTGCAGGAGAACAGCTCGCGGCTGACCGTGATCTCCAGCGCCGCCGCGCCGATCCCCACCGAGCCGGAAGAAATTCTGCCGCACCTGCTGAAGGCGCATCAACGCATGGTGAACGAGCAGCCGCCGCTCGACGGACACCGCAGGAACATCCTCGATCCCGGCCACACGCACGTCGGCATCGGGCTGGCCGTGGTGGGCGGCGAACTGACGATGACGCAGCAGTTCGTCAACCGCTACGTGCGGCTGAAGGAACTCCCGGAGGCGCTCCCGAGAGGGTCCATCGCTGTCGAAGGCGAGGTGCTCCAGAGGGATTTTGGCCCGTACTACTGCGCCCTGTTCTATGAGGGAGTGCCCCGCCCGCGCACCGTCGAAGAACTCAACCAGACATACGCCTACACCGACATGGACGGCGAGCAGTGCGCCAAGACGCCTCCCTGGGAACTGCGCTTTGACCGGGGGCGGCGGCGTTTCCAGTTCTCCATGCCGTTCCGGAACCGGGGGCCGGGCTACTACCACCTGGCGCTGTGGGTCCTCCGTCCGGTCAGCGACATTCCCTACGAGCTTTTTCCGGGCGGCGCATACCAGATTGACACCAAGTTTGGAATCCCCTGCGCCGGCTGGGTCTTCCGGCAACCCTGGGCTGGCATTCCCGGTTGAAGAACGATTATATTTGTAAATGGAATTCGAAGTCATCGGCCCGATCAGAGAGGTGGAACCGATAGCGTCCGGGAGGGCGATCCGTGATCTGCCGCGATTGCGCAAGCGATATGGAACGGCGCGATGGAGAAAGTCAAAAGGGATTGCGACAGTCCGCCTGCTGGACGGAACGATTCATACAGCCGAAGTCCATTGGTATGAAGCTCATGGTATCGGGCGCAAGGAACTCAAAATAAAGTTCCCCTTGCGAGACTAGCGATGAAAAAACAAGTGAGACCGGAAGTGCCGTTCGCGGTCTGCATCGACAATGAGGGGTATCAGGCGTCCCTCGAAGTTGGGAAACTCTACCGGATCGTTCCAGACGAGGAGGCGGAATCGCACGGATACATCCGCGTGATCGATGAAAGCGGCGAGGATTACGGATATTCTGCCGACCGCTTCTATCGTCTGGGCATTCCCCGGCCCCTCGAAAGGGCTTTGGTGAAGGCATCGTCGTGACCCCTGGCCATTGCCCTAGATAGCCGCTGTGCCCGGCTGCCGGAACGCTTCCGGATTCTCCCGATACCAGGCGACCGTGCGCCGCAATCCTTCTTCCAGGAAAACCTTCGGCGCATACCCGAGCAATTGGCGGGCGAGGCTGATGTCCGCGTGCGCGTGCAGAACGTCGCCGGGGCGGGGCGGCCCATAGATGGGTTCCCTCTCCGTCCCGATAATTTCTTGCAGGAGCGCGACGACGCGGTTCAGCGAGTTCTGTTGTCCGGCGGCCACGTTCATCATCTTGCCCGCGGCCTGCGGGGCCGTGCAGGCAAGCAGGCACGCATCCACCACGTTGTCCACATAGGTAAAATCGCGGGTCTGTTCGCCGTCTCCGAAGATCGTCGGACGCTTCCCTTCGAGCAACGCGCTGATGAAAATCGAGAGCACGGCGGAATAGGGCGAGGTGGGGTCCTGGCGCGGCCCGAAGACGTTGAAGTATCGCAAGCTCACTGTATCGAGGCCATAGACGAGCGGGAAGACGCGGGTGTAGAACTCCGCCGCGAGCTTCGACACCGCATACGGGGAGACGGGGTTGACCGGCATGGATTCTTCTTTGGGAAGCGTCGGCGTGTCGCCATAGGCGGAAGACGAAGAAGCGTACACCACCCGCCGGACGCGGGCGTCGCGCGCGGCGACCAAGACGTTGAGCGTGCCCTCCACGTTCACACGGTTGCTCGCCAGCGGGTTGTCCACCGAGCGCGGAATGGAGCGCAGGGCCGCCTGGTGCAGCACGTAGTCCACTCCCTCGAGCGCCGGGCGCAAGCGATCGAGGTCGGTGATATCCACCTCGACAAATTCGATCTGCGTCAGGACCTCGGCGATGTTCCGGCGGAGGCCGGTCGCCAGATTATCCACGACGCGCACCCGTTCGCCGCGCCGCAGCAATTCCCGAACGAGCGCCGAGCCAATGAAGCCCGCCCCGCCGGTGACGAGATAGGTAGCCATGTCCCTCCGCGTGAAACAGTGATGAGTGACAAGTGACGAGTGACGAGCAAGACAGTGTTCTGTCACTCGTCACTCATCACTCGCCACTGCGGTTATGCTATCATCCGAACATGACGACGAAGGAATTCGTCCATCTGCACTTGCACACCGATTACAGTCTCTTAGACGGAGCCTGCCAGACTTCGGCGCTGGTCGAACACGCTCTCCGGCAAGGAATGCAGGCGCTGGCGGTCACGGACCACGGGAACCTGTTCGCGGCCGTGCAGTTCCACCAGGCCGCCACGGCCCGGGGCTTGAAGCCGATCATCGGCTGCGAAGCCTACATCTCCCAGAAAGGACGTTTCCTCCGGGACGAAAGCGATCATTATAACCACCTCGTGTTGCTCTGCGCCAACCAGAAGGGCTACCGCAACCTGATTCAGCTCGTCTCGGCGGGGTATCTCGAAGGTTTTTATTACAAGCCGCGAATGGACAAGGACTTGCTGTCCCGCCACGCGGAGGGCTTGATTGCGCTCTCGGGCTGCCTGCGCGGAGAAGTCGCCGAGGCTTTGCAAGCCGACAACATGGATGAAGCGCGCCGCGTCGCGTATCAGCTCCAGGACATTTTCGGAAAAGGGAATTTTTTTCTCGAAATGCAGGACCAGGGCCTGGAACAGGAAAAACGCATCAACCCGCGCCTGGTCGAGCTGTCGCAGCAGACCGACATTCCGCTGGTAGTGACCAACGACTCCCACTATCTCCGCGAAGAGGATGCGCCGGCCCACGACCTTCTCCTCTGCATCCAGACCGGCCGCACGCGCAGCGACACCAAGCGCATGAAGTTCGCCAACAACCAGTTCTACGTGAAGTCCGCCGAAGAAATGTACCAGGTCTTCGCGGAAGTGCCGCAAGCGGTCGCGCGCACGGTCGAGATCGCGGAGCGGTGCGAGCTGCGCATCGAAAAAGTCGCGCATCCCTTCCCGAATTTCGAGGTTCCGCCGGGCGAGACGCACGACAGCTATTTTGAAAAAGTCACGCGCCAGGGATTCGAGTCGCGGCGGCCGCGTCTGGAAGAGATGGCCGGGCGGGGACTGCTGCGCCGCAGCCTGGGCGAGTACGCCGAACGCCTGGAGCGCGAGATCCGCACGATTCAGCAGATGCAATTTTCCGGCTACTTTTTGATTGTCTGGGACTTCGTGCGGTTCGCCAAAGAACGCAAGATTCCGGTCGGCCCCGGACGCGGCTCGGCGGCCGGGAGCCTCGTGTCCTATTCGCTGGGGATCACCGACCTCGACCCTTTGCAGCACAATTTGCTCTTCGAGCGCTTCCTGAATCCGGAGCGCATTTCCCTGCCCGACATTGACATTGATTTCTGCATGAACCGCCGCGGCGAAGTGATTGACTACGTCACGCAGAAGTACGGCCGGGAAAACGTGGCGCAGATCATCACGTTTGGGACCATGGCGGCAAAAGCCGCGCTGAAGGACGTGGCGCGGGCCATGGAGTTTCCCTACGGCGAAGCGGACCGCATCGCCAAGCTCGTCCCGAACCAGTTGAACATCACCCTGGAAGAAGCGCTGAAACAATCCCCGCCGCTGGCGAGCCTGGTCGAGCGGGAGCCGCGCGTCAAGGAATTGATGGAAGTCGCCCAGCGGCTCGAAGGCATGGTGCGCCACGCTTCGACGCACGCCGCCGGAGTCGTCATTTCGCCGCAGCCGCTGAAAGAACTCGTCCCGCTCTACAAGACGAACAAGGACGAAATCGTCACGCAGTACGACATGAACGGTCTGGAGGCCATCGGGCTGCTCAAGATGGACTTCCTCGGCCTCACCACCTTGACCGTGATTGACGACACGCTGCGGATGATCGAGTCTACGCGGGGCGAGACGCTTGACCTCGACCGCCTGCCGTTCGATGACCCGGCCACCTATGAGATTTTTTCAAACGGCCTGACCAGCGGCGTCTTCCAATTTGAATCGAGCGGGATGCGCCACATCCTGCGCCGCTACCACCCCACGCAGCTCGAAGACTTGACCGCATTGAACGCCCTCTACCGCCCCGGGCCGCTTCAGGGCGGGATGATTGACGACTTCATCGCGCGCAAGCACGGCCAGAAGCCGATCACCTACGACTTGCCGGAGCTCGAAGAAATCCTCTCGGAGACGTACGGGGTCATCGTCTATCAGGAACAGGTCATGCAGATCGCCAACCGGCTCGCCGGATTCAGCCTGGGGCAGGCCGACCTGCTGCGCCGCGCCATGGGCAAGAAAAAGCCGCAGGAGATGGCGGCCCTGCGCGACCGCTTTGTGAAGGGGGCGGTGGAGCGCGGCTACCCGCAAAAGAAAATCATCCGCGTCTTCGATCTGATGGAACAGTTCGCCGGGTACGGGTTCAACAAGTCCCATTCGGCGGCCTACGCGGTGCTGGCCTACGTGACGGCCTATCTGAAAGCCCATTATGCGGTCGAGTTCATGGCGGCCCTGCTGACCAACGAGATGGGCAACAGCGACAAGATCGTCCAGTACGTCAATGAATGCCGCGACCGGGGCATCGCGCTCCTGCCGCCCGACATTCAGACCGGCTCCTGGCACTTCAGCCCCGCCGGCGAGGCGATCCGCTTCGGCCTTGGGGCGATCAAGAACGTCGGCCACAATACGGTGGACGCAACCCGGAGCGCTCGTGAGAACGCCGGCCGCTTTGAATCCATTTTCGATTTCTGCGAACGCGTGGACCCGCGCTCGCTCAACAAACGCGTGCTCGAAAGCCTGGTCAAAGCCGGAGCCTTGGACGGTTGGGGGGCGCGCCGCTCGCAGTTGTTCGCGGTGATAGACCGGGCGATGGATTCCGGGCAAAAGCTTCAGCGCACGCGCGAGTCCGGCCAGCACGGCCTGTTTGGCTCCGCCGGCCAGCCGGTTCTGGAACCGACGCCGCTGCCCGATTCCCCGGAATGGCCGGAAGCGCAAATGCTCGCCGGCGAGAAGGAAGTGCTCGGCCTCTACCTCACCGGCCATCCGCTCCGCCACTACGAGGCCAAGCTGCGGAGCCTCGGGACGGTCGAGACCACGCGCCTCGCGGAGCTTCCCTCGCAGCAGGAAGTGTCCACTGCCGGGATTCTGGTCTCGGTCCGGAGCGCCCGCAGCAAGCGAGGGGAACTCTACGCGACGGCGGTTCTGGAAGACCTGAAAGGCAGCATCGAGGTGCTGGTCTTCCCGGAAGCCTATCGCCGCCTGAGCGATCTGTTGCAGCCGGACGCCATCGTCTATGTGAAAGGCCGGATGCAGGTCGAGGAGAACTCTCCGCCGCGTGTGGTGGTGGCGGACTTGGCCCCGCTCGAGTCCGTGGAGCCGTCGCTCGCTTCGGCCGTGGTCATCCGCGTGCGCCTGGGCCGCCGGAACGGCAGCATCGCCCGCCAGCTTCTCCAGGTCTTCGAGGAAAAAACCGGAGAGGCGATGGTGCGCCTGGAACTCGAGCGCGAGGGAGACTTTCAGGCGCTGCTCGAACCGGACCGTTGCGTGCGGCCCGACGCCGAGTTTATCTCCCGCGTGCAGCAGATTTGCGGAAAGAATTCGGTTCGGTTGATTTGACAAAGCCGCAACCAAGACTAGCCACAGAGTCACAGAGACACAGAGGAACTCCGACTTATTGAGTCTTGCATAATATAGCAATACGCAAAGCAGTTCGTCAGGGCACGACTTTAGTCGTGCCGATAGAATCTACGGAATCGAGGGGCGTTAGCCTCTGAGGTGCGTCTTTCCCTCAGCGGCTAAAGCCGAAGGGGAAGACGCGTATTTACGGCATGGCTGAAGCCATGCCCTGACGCAAAACCGGGGGCAAGGAAACCACGTTGGACTCTGAAGCAGCGCGCAAACAGTCGGAGCATCTGGAGCGGGAAATCGAGACGCTGGGAAAGGCCTCTCCGGGCGGCGAGACCGACCGGCGCATCGAGGAACTCCGCGGGCAACTCCGGCAGTTGCAGGCCGAATTGTCCGGTCACGCTTCGGCCTGGAGCCGCGTCCAGCTCGCCCGGCATCCGCAGCGCCCGCAAACGCTCGATTACGTCAAGCACCTGTTCCAGGACTTCACAGAGATTCACGGCGACCGGACCTTCGGCGATGACCCGGCGCTGGTCGCGGGGATGGCGTGGTTTCACGGGCGGCCGGTAATCGTCGTCGGCCATCAGAAAGGCCACGACACGACGCAGAAGGTCCAGCGCAATTTCGGGATGCCCAAGCCGGAAGGCTATCGCAAGGCGCTGCGCGTGATGCAGCTCGCCGCCAAGTTTCGCCGGCCCATCTTCACTTTTGTGGACACGCCCGGCGCGTACCCCGGCATTGACTCCGAGGAGCGCGGCCAGGCCGAAGCCATCGCGCGGAACCTGCGCGAGATGGCCCGCATCGCCGTCCCCATCGTCGTGACCATCACCGGAGAAGGCGGCAGCGGCGGCGCGCTCGCCATCGCGGTCGGCGACCGCATCCTGATGCTCGAGAACGCCGTCTACAGCGTGATCTCGCCGGAAGGCTGCGCTTCCATCACGTGGCGCGACAGCACCAAAGCCGAGCAGGCCGCCGAGGCGCTCAAGATCACGGCCCTGGATTTGAAGCCATTAGGGATTGTGGATGAAATCGTCCCGGAACCGCCCGGCGGCGCGCACACCGACCCGCAAAAAGCCGCCCAACTGCTCGACCCGGTCCTGGAGCAAGCGCTGCGCGACCTGTGCCAGGTCCCTGTCAACGAACTGCTCCAAAACCGCTATCAAAAGTTCCGCCTGATGGGCCAGTTCTTCCGCGAAGCCGCGGCTTCCTGAAGCAGTGATGAGCCGAGGTAGCCACGGTCCCGCAGTGCGGGATGCCGTGGGCTTTTTGCCGTGGGCTTTTTCCGGAACGAACCCTCGGCACAAAGATCATGCCGTGGCTACCCCTCGTCACTGCAATTTGGCTCCCGGCATATACACCCGTGGCCAGATCGCCACGACGAACGCCAGCACGCCGCCGACCTGCATCACAACGGAAACAGCCAGCAGTCCGCTCCCGACCACGGCGGACAGGAGTTCGCCGATGACCCGGACCGCCAGGCCGGCCGTAATCAAGAGGTACGCGGTCCAGCCGAGCGGATCGCGCGCCGCCTGCTCGCGGCTCTCCCCGCTCTTGCGCGGAAACATCCACTGCGCGACGCCGCAAACCATCAGGAGCAGGAACCCGGCGCCGAGCAGATGAATGTGGACGGTATACAGCCGCTCCGGCGCTTCGGGCGCCACGCCTGCCCGCGCCAGCAGCATCCAGCCTCCCGCCATCACGCCCAGCAGCAGGTAAACCAGCGCCGTCTTGATATACAGCCGATGTATCCGCAGCATCGCTCGCGCGCCGCTCCAGGCGCAATTCTAATCGGATGATATGGCTTGCCGATGACCTTTGTTTCAGGAAAGGGAGAAGGCACGGCGAGCGATTGTTCTCGCCTGGCTCCCCTACCCGCTTTCCTTAACGGACTGCTGCCATCTTGCAAAATCTCTCGCCCCGTGGAGAAATACCAGGACCTCGATCGTGGTTTCACGGACTTCGTAGATCAGCCGGTACCGCCCGACAAATATCTCCCGAATTGCAGGCATTTCCATTTCGGGGACGATCCTTCCCCGCTCACTCAGAATCGCAAGAGAAGCGGCAGCTTCGAGGGCGCGCTCGAGCATTCGCCGAGCCGCCGGCAAGGAGTCTTCGGCGATGTAGCTGATTGCCGCGTCGAGCATGGCCTGAGCTTGCAGGGTCCAGATTACTTCCCGGCGGCGACCAGCCATTTTCGACGAAGCGCCTCGGCTACTTCCTGATGGGACGCAGTGCGACCCGCTTCCGCGTCGGCCCGTCCCTGTTCGACGGCTTGGATCACATAGAGATGGTAGAGCACGTCCTCCAGGCTGCAATCATCCGGCAGCCGGTCCAGCAATGCCCTCACCGTTTCTTTGGTCGGCATGAAGCTTGCTCCCTGCCCCTCAGTATAGCCTTGTCCCAGGACGAAGGGTAGACGTCTGGCCGCGCTACGCGCCGCCGGCCGCTGACGACGCGCCTTCCCGCGCATCGAACCCGGCCCGGTAGCCGATGACGGCGTAGTCCATCCCGCCGAAGAAGGTTTCGTTGAAGCGGGCCACCGCGTTGTTCCACTCCCTCAATCGGTCGGCTTCGATGACATGCGAGGTAAGAGGGGGAATTGTCGGCAGTCCGGCGCCGGCGGGAGATAAGAAGTGCGTCGTGATGCGCGTCAGGCCGGTCTCCGCGAAGAGAAAGCGCAGTTGGCCGGGCGGGATCGGGCGGACGTGGGTGGGATCGAGATAAAACGTCTGGCTGAAGATGGCCAGGCATTCCGGGTTCGGCGTCTCGATGGCCAGCACGCCTCCCGGCGCGAGTTTTCGCGCGCACTGCGCAATCAAGCTCGCGTATGCCTCCGTCGGGAGATGCTCGACAAACTGCGCGGAAAAAACGCCGTCGAGCGAGCCGTCGGGGACGGTGGAGAGATGCGCGAACACATCACCCTGTATCACCTCGAGTTGCTTTTCCCGGCAGCGGCCGATCATGTCGCCGTCGAGGTCCACGCCGCGCGCCGGAACTTTCAGCTCGCGCATCAGCTCCAGAAATTCTCCGCGGCCGCAAGCAATGTCGAGCACGTTCCGCCGCCCCCGGAAAAACGGCAGATAGAAACTCTGCCGCCCGCGAATCTCCTCTTCCGTGCCGCGAAAATCCCGCTCGAACTTGAAGTAATCGAGCACCGGCGTGGCGGGAGTTTGCGCCTCGCTCGCGACCGTCGCCGGTACAACTGCGCGGACTTCTCCGGCTTTGGCTTGCGCTGCCACGCGCTGCCGCAGAAGACGCAGCTCTTCCTGCATCGCTTCCCGCAACGCCTCGATTCGTTTCGCCCCCTGCTCGTCGAGGGCGCGTGATTGCCGCTGGAGGATACCTTCGTAGCTCCAACGCTGGCGCTTCATTTGTTCGTTCCAGCGCTCGGGAAGCGAATCGAGTTCCTCCCCCAACTCTTGATAGAGGCGGGCAAAGGGTTCGAGCGATGCGGCAAGCAACTGGAGATTCTGATTGGTGGCTTCGAGCAGCGCCGCGGTTCGCAGGAAACACTCTGCCACCGCCTGGTTGAAGTCCCGCTGCGGGCGGACGTGCCAGTCGAGCATCCGCGCCAGGGCCTGTTTGACGGCCTGAACTCCGCGGTTGACGATCCCTCCGGTCCTCGGATTGACGGTCCCGATGGCGGCCGCGAGCGATCTGGCTGCCGCCGCCGCTTTCTGCAGTCGCTCGACGGGCGGAGGCGGCAACGCCGGGGCGGCCGGAACTGTCCGCTCCAATCGCTTCCGGATTTGCTCCCGAATCATGACGAGGCGCTCGGCGACCTCGGGGTTCGGATCAGCGGCCGACATCGCGGAAAGACCTCCCTTGGTGAACGCAAACAGCGTAACGCAAAACACGGCAGTGGGAAAGCGTGGAAGAAATTTCCCTTGCCCGAAGGGCAATCCCGTGAATAGCCGTCCCGCCCAGCGGGGCGGAAACGGATTCATGAAATTGATCGCGGCCCCGAAGGGGCCGGACAATCACCATATGCCCGTCAACCCCTTGCGGGGTTGAATTTCCTGCGCGGGCTCTCGTTCCGCAGGTTAAAACCTGCGGCTATTCACGGGTCGCCCCTCCGGGGCTTTTCCCGAACGATCTACAGCAACGAGGGAAATGCTCTTGCCGCTGAGGGAATAGAATTTTCGCATAACCTCCTCAGGCAGGGATCGCGGAGCGGGCGGGCAGTTTGCGCGAACTGACGCGGGCTGCGAGGTTTGCCACGCCCGCCGCGCGGCACGCATCCACTACGTGAAACGCCAGCACGTCGTCGAGCCAGTCGTGACTGGTGCCGTCGGGCGCCTGCGTAGCGACCGTCAGCGTGTATTCCTGCGGCGTCAGCCGGCACGCAAATGCAAACGTCACCTCGATCAACTCGCCGCGTTCCACCGGGCCCGGTCCCGCCCCCTCGAGTTCCGTGTTGGTCCCGTACACTTCCATTCCGATGCGGGTGCGGATCATGATGCCCACGACCGGATGCGGGTGCGCCTCCCGAAACTGGACCCGCACGCGCGCCTGCATCGGCTCACCGGAGCGAAAAGCCCGCGCCGGCTCTCCGGCTTCATTGAGCAACTCGACCCGGACCACCACGGCCTGCCGGTCGCCGTGGCGAAAACTGTACTCGAGTGGCTCGGCTACGCTCAGGGCAGGCACCACAAGCGGTTCCTGCGTTGCAACGAGCGGCGCGGTTCGGCTACGCTCACCACCAGCGGCGGGAACGAATTGCAAAGTGGCCTCCGCGAACGCCCGCTGCCGTTCGAGCACCAGGCCATTGTAGCGGTTGACTACGTCGCTGGGGTCGCCCTGCGCCAGCGTGCGGCCCTGATAGAGCAGCATCGCCCGATCACAAAGCAATTTCACCATGTGCACGTCGTGCGTGACCAGCAGGATGGTCACGCCGCGCCGCCGCATCTCTTCGAATTTCTGGACGCAGCGGTTCACGAAGATGGCATCGCCCACAGCCAGCACTTCGTCCACCACCAGAATTTCCGGGTCCACGTGAATGGCGGCGGAGAAGGCCAGGCGCAGGTACATGCCGGTCGAGTAGGTCTTCACGGGGCGGTCCATGAATTCGCCGATCTCGGCAAAGCGCTCGATGTCCGGAAAGCTGCGGGCGATCTCCGCGCGAGAGAGACCCAGGATTTCGCCGCCCAAAAAGACGTTTTCCCGCCCGGTGAATTCCGGGTTGAACCCCGCGCCGAGCGAGAGCAGAGCGGCAATCCGTCCGCGCGTGATGACCTGCCCGCTGGTCGGCTCGAGTGTCCCCGTGACGATTTCGAGCAGCGTGCTCTTGCCCGAACCGTTCGGGCCGATGATGCCGAAGACCCCGCCGCGCTCCATCGCAAAGCTGACGCCGTCGAGCGCCCAGAACTCCTCGTGGAAGCGGCGCCGGTTGACGAGCAGGATTTCTTTCAGGCGCGCCAGCGGCGCCGGATACACCCGGTACATCTTCGAGACATTGCGGACTTCAATCGCAGCCGGCATCGGATCAAATCAAATCAGCGAACGATTTTCGGACCTTGTAGAACCACGCGTAGCCGAGCCAGAACGCCGCCACGCCGGCGGCCCACAACACGCCCAAGGGAAGCGCGCTCGGCAGTGCGTTCTCGAGAAACAGCGCGCGGTAGGCTTCGACAATCGTGTACATCGGGTTCTTCTCAAACAGCCAGAGCCAGCCTTCCGGCAAGGCGCTCGCCGGATAACAAATGGGCGTGACGAAAAACCAGACCGTCAGCACGAATCCCATGATCTGCCCGATGTCCCGCAAAAACACGCCGAGCGCCGCGAGGAACCAGCAGAGTCCCGCCGTCAGCAGCAGTTGGGGAACCAGGATCAGCGGGAAGTACAGCGCGGTCCAGTGGAGACCCCGGCCCGACCCGATGAGCGCTGCGGCGAAAATCAGCAGCGCAAAGAATTCGGTGACCAGGCCCGTCAGCGTCAAGTTCAGGGGCAGAATCTCAAGCGGGAACACAACGCGCTTGACGAAATTCGAGTGCTCGAGCACGATGTTCGGCGAACGCCCGACGGCTTCGCTGAAGGCCAGCCAGGGCAGCATCCCGCACAGGAAGTAAAAGACAAAATCGCCGGAACCCTCTCGCGCTCCGAATCGCACCCGCAACACGACCGAGAACACGAAATAATACGCGACCATCAGCAGCAGCGGATGGATCAAGGTCCAAAACGCGCCGCCCAGCGAGCCGCGGTAGCGCCCCAGAACGTCGCGGCGCACCAGGGAAGCGATCAGCGATCGGTGACGGAGGAGGTTCCGCACGGGATACTCGAGGAAGCGCCGCAGCAGTTGGACCATGCGCCGTGTGCGCTGGCCGGCGCGGCTGGCGCGCCGCACGCTCCGCACCTGCACGGTATCCGGCGTGGAAAAAACTTCGACCTCCAGGAATTCCGAGCCGCGCTCGTAGAACCAGGCGACGCCTTCCTGCACGGGCGAGATCACCACGCGATAGAGACCTTCCCCGAGCGGCAACTGAATCTCGGCAGTCACCGGGCGCACTTCCCCGGACTTTAATTCTTCACTCAGACGCGCGCGCGCGCCGTCCAGGACCCGCAACCCCGTCCGCGCATCGAACACCTGGTAGCCAAACCAGATCGGCCCGACCGCTCCGGAGCCGCTTTGCCCGGCCGAGCCCGACGGCAGGCGCTCGGTCCAGTTTACGGCGCTGGCATTCTGAATGGAGCACTCCACCCGAAGACGCCCCGGCCCGTCGGGGCGGACCTGCGCCTCGACAAACCGAGCCCGGTACGGAGTGCGAGCCTGGAGTAGTGACACCGCGTTCCCTCCCCGGCACATCCAAAGTCCGGGGTCTCCTCCACTTCGATTCTGTCCTTTTGAATTATTCCACAAACGGAAGCGGAACGCCGGAATTGTTGCTCCGAAGAAACCGAGAGAACCGAATCTAAGGGGGATAATAAAGTTCCCGGGGCCAGCGGTCCCGGACGGGGCCGGATTTTCTCGCCCGGCAGTAAATCACCTCGCCGCGCAATTGCGGCGGGCAGGCGTTGGCTTCGAGCAATTTCTTTGTCCACCCGGAATAGGGCCCGGGTTCCTCATAGTCGCCGGTCTCGAGCAGGTCCACTTGAAATCCGGCCGCCTCGACCAGCAACGCGATTTCGCGGGGGGCATACTCGCGGCTGTGGCGCGGGTCCACGACGCCGTCCGGGCCGGGCTTGATGTAGGCGGCGAAAACCCCCGGATGGTAGCCGTGCAGTACGGCGTGGGCGCTGCGCAGGCTGGTGATGTTCGGCGTGCTCAAGATCAGCCACCCGCCGGGGGCCAGGATGCGGTTGATCTCCGCGATCATCTTCATCGGATCGGTTGCCAGGTGCTCGAGCAGCTCGCAGCAGAGCACCGTGTGAAAGTGTCCGTCGGGATAAGGGAATCGGTCCCGCTCGGCATCGAAGAGGTCCACAGGACACGTAAACGTCTCACCGCTCACCGAAGTCGTGGACTGCTGGTGCGTGGTGCCGGCAGGACCGTAATACGCCCCGCGGATTTCTCCGTACCCGAGATAGGCGTGCAGCGCCGGCGTCAAGTGCATATAGCACCCAAGCTCCAGCACGCGGTCCTCGGGCCCGCCCGGCGGCGTGATCTCGATGGTGCGCGCCAGACGCTTGCGGTGCAGCAGCACATACTCTTCCATCACCGGCGAGTCGTGCGAGAAACCGACGATGTACTCTTCCAACACTTCGCTCGAAAGCGGCGGCCTGGGATTCTCCCGCGACGGCACAGCACTGCTCGATGTTCTTCTGATGTGCTCCCGGCCAGCGCGGTCGAGGGAGACGATCTCTTCCAGGAACTGAAGATATTCACCCGCTACCTTGGACCAGGAGCACTCCTGCGCGGCATAGGCGCGGGCTCGCTCGCCGACGGCTTGCGCCAGCAACGGCTCATCGAGCAAGACCTTCATGTACTCATAGAGCCAAGCCACCTCACGGCCATTCACGGGAATCTTGATGGCAACATCGTCGGGAAACTCAAGAAACGTGCCGACCTCCGACACCAGGGCCGGTTTGCCGAGCGCCAGCGCGCGCAGGAAACTGCCGGAAGTTTCCCCCACCGTGGGCCAGCGCAAATTGAGGCAAACATCGCAGGCCGCGATCGCGGTCGTGAAGTCTTCGAGCGGGACATACCCCGCGATCCGCGCGGCGTCCTCGATTCCCAGCTCGGCGATCAGCGGGCGGAGCGGATAGCGCGGATGCTCTTCCCCCACCAGGACCATGCGCGCCTGAGGATAGTCCGCACGCAGCCGCGCAAACGCCCGCAGCGCTTCGTGGATTCGCTTGTAGGGTTTCAAGAAACCAAAAATCCCAAACAGCGGCGTGGAATCCTCCAGAGGAAGCTGAGCCAGGTGCGCCAACTGCCGGCGTGCCTGCTCCCGATCCACCGAGGGAACCTCAACTCCGTGGGGAATCCTCCGCACCGGGAGATGAAACCCTGCTTCCCGCACCGAGCGGACCATATACTCACTGTGGACAATCGCACCCTGGCTGCGTTCGAGCAGGCGGCGGTTCATGGCCAAGCCGTCGTAGTCCGGCTCCTGAGTCCCGCCGTGGGCCAACCGCGCCCGTTCCAGCGCTGCCGCGCCGCCGTTGTATTCCACCTCCCGAAAGTAGCCGTCCCAATCTCCCCGCGCCAGGGTGACGTAAGCGAGCAAATAATGCAGGTTGAATTCATGCAAGACCAGGACCCCCGGAATTTGGAGCGCCTGCTCATAGATCGAGACATGAAAGGGGTTGTTCCCCATCTGGTAGAGGAGAACGTCGTAGGAGTCTTTGCAACCCTCCGGCACAAATTCCTGCCAGGAACGAATCCGCAGATTGTCTTGTGAAAATCGGACGTCCGGAGGGTAATCCTCGACAAAAACGTCAATCTGGCCGGCGCGCTCCGCCAGATGCGGCAACAAGGCTTCGCTATAGTCCGAGATGCCCGAGCGCTTCGGACTCAACGGCGTGAAGAACGCTATGCGCATGGCGGTAGAAAGTTGTTCGGGGAAGGGTTCCGGCGGACTCGGCTTGCCATATCCTCTTGGGTGCTGATCTCTCGGGGGCACGGGCAGCCGGGGTTGTTACTCCAACTCCGCCGTGAATTCCGCGAGCGTGGTTGGAACGGTGAACCGAAGCGGCGTCCGCGCGGCGTCGGTCGAAAACCATACCGCAAATTTCCGCTCGGAAGTCGGGGTGGAATAGCTCACCTGAAATTTTTCGGCCGGCCTTCGCGTTCCGCCGAGTTGCAGCGTTTCCGAACCGATCCGTTCCAACCGCACCGCGATGTTCCTCCCCCAATGGGTCGCGCCGGATTCCGGCGGCTTGCCGGCGGCGAGCTGGCTCCGCACATAATAGATCAGCGTCAGCGGGTCTCGGGCGCATTCCGGAATCGTCGCGCTCGTCGTTTGCCCGCCCCGGATTCGGCGGGCCTGATGCGCCGCCTGGTCAAATTGCAGGGAGTCCTCGGACCGGCGCGGTCCTTCCTCGGATTTCTGATGGAACTGAAGCGAGCAAAGGTCTTCCAGTGTGGCGATGGCCGAGATGGAATGGCTGATCCGATACTGAGGCAAGCGGCCCTCGACCGTTACTTGAAAATTCAGCTCTTTACCCCGAGTCGAAACCTGGAACACCGCCTCTCCCAGCACGACTCGGCTCGGCCACAGGAGGCGATAGGTCAGCCTTTCCCCTTCCTGAAACGGCCGGAAGTCCGCGGCAGTTACCCACAGGGGACCGAGCAAGACCCCCAGCACGCCCCCAAGAAGAAAGCCGCGATGTCGCTTCAGGAACCTCACTGTCGAATCACCTCTGTCACTTCACCGAACACAGCCCGAGAGAAATGACTTACCGCCGGGTGCATGGCGGTTACACTCCGGTTGCAGAGAGAACGCCAACCACAAGCCGCCAGCCGGCGGCAGAACTCCGCATCCGCCCTACTGTCTATACTACCGGAATCTTCGGAAAAATAACCAACTTCCAGCAGAACGCGACGGCGAACGAGCAAGCAGGTCCAGGGCAGCGCGTCCACTTCCAGACATTCCGGGCGGCGATGCCACCGCACCGCATTGTCGGCGTTGGCCACGAGCGTCCCAGAGCTTTCCAGCAGCAATCCGCGCAGGAGCGTTTCGCCGTCCGGACTGATCAGTTCCGGACCGACCTGGGCTGTGCGGTCGTCAAAGGATTCCAGCAACCGATGGAGCCAGTCCGCGGGAGATAGCCGGCACTCCGGATCGAGCAGGCAGATGAACTCGGCGTCGCTCGACCGGATCGCCGCATTTACTTCCCGCCAGGACTCGCCGTCGGGAATTCGCACCACGCGCACGGCGCCGGCAGTTTCCCCCGACGGGACAGATCGCGAAAGGTCGTCGCCGTCCCGGCTGGAACCGAGGACCAGCACATCCACGCGAGGCAGCGCCTTCCCAGCCTGGGGGAACCGTCTGGCGCGGCCTCCGGGCGCGGACCGATCCCGTATTCTCCAAAGAAGCGATACACCCGCCAGCAGACGCGCAGCATACAGGAAGAGATGCCCGAGCCGGGAGAGCCAGTGACGCCCCGCAGCCCCGGCGACAATTTGAAACGATAAATGGTCGCGCAGCCGCCAGCAGAAATGCCGGTAGAGCTTCCGCGGTTCCCGAACCGCAAAGCCATCCGCAAGTTCGTTGTAAATCTGACGACGGGCCAATGGCAAGAGAAACGCCAACCACTTCATCCGATAGTAGGGTTCATTGGTGCAGGGCACGATCCAGCATTGGAATTCGTTGCGCGCCCGAACGAACCGCCAAGCTTGGATCCACACGGGGAAAAAACCTCGCGGAAGCACCCCAACCGAATCGAACAGGCCAGCAGCCGGACCAGCCAGCGATTCCGGAAGCAAAGCGTGAAGCCGCGCTCCGGGATACTGAGCTCGCAACACGGCGACAATCTTCCGCAGATAAACTGCCGAGGCTGAGCCGATCACGCCCACCGGTAGGGTTCGGCGGTGTCGCTCTCGCCTCTGACGAATTCGCCACAGCCAATGGCCGAGGAGCCGTTTCAGGTTTCGCCCGGAAAAGGCATCTAGATTCTCGTTGTAGATTTCGACGCGCCCGAGCGGCAGAAACCATCCCAGCCACTGGAACCCCGCGAAGTTCTCCCAAGTCCATGGTAGGACGACTCTCCGGAAACGGCCCCGGCCGACACAGCGCCTCAGGAGGCGTCTATACAAGGCAAGCCCCGGTTTGTTCACTACCTCGGAGGAATCCAGCCCAAGAATCAGTCCCTGATACCAAGATGGGAGCACGCCGTGGAGCGGAGCGTCGGGATACCGAGCGCGAACGTCTGCGAGAATCTCCCGCAGCAACTCGGGCGAGGCCGACCCGATCACGCAGACCGGCCCGCGCGCAGCCACCATGCGCCGCAAGACTTTCCACAAGCTGAAGGGCACGCACATCCCGTCGCCGTCGGAAAAGCGGACCCGGCCGCGCAACGCCAATGCCAGCAGCTTCAAAAATCGCCATTGCCCCTGCGGGGCGAAAACGATAATGTCTGCATTTCCGGAAAAACCGAGGAAAGCCATCAGCCGCAGCCAGAGCCAGGGCGCAGAAACCAACCCATAGCGCCACAGGAGATTTCGCGGCAGGAAAACCAAGGATTCCAGTTGCGGAGCCAGTTCAGCAGGAACTACGACGCGCAACGACTCCCCGTTGTTGTGCAGCCCCAGCCGGCGCAGGTCGGCAGCGGCCTCGCTCGGAGGTCCTGCTGCAAGATAGATGATCTTCTTTCGCTCCATAGAAAAGCCGGACCCGTGCCGCGACCGCCTGTTTATGCAGCCTCCTCGAGAAATTGCCGGTACCGCGCCTGGATGCGCGGGCTGATGCGTTCGAGGCTGAAGCAGTTTTCGACCAGCCCGCGCGCGGCGGTTTGCATGCGCCGCCAGCGATCGTCGTCCCGCAGCAATCGGAGAATCGCCGCCGCTTCGCCCGCCGGGTCATCCCGAACCATCAGGTGATGGTCTGGAAGCAGTCCCAGCCCCAGCGGAGCAAATGAATTCGCGACCACCGGAACGCCCGCGGCCATTGCCTCCACGATCTTGGTGCGGATTCCCCCGCCGCTGTTGATCGGGGACACATAAACGCGGGAACTTCGGTAGAGTTCGCGGAGGTCCTCGACATACCCCAAGTACTCGACGCTGTGGTCGTGCATCAGCCCGAGCAGAGCATTGGAGGCCCCTTCGCCGGCCACCACCAGCCGGGCGCGCGGCTCCTCGCGCCGCACCAGCGGCAGCACGTCCCGGACGAAATAGGTGAGCGCGTCTTCATTGGGCGTGTGGGGAAGAAAGCCCACGAAGACCATTTGCGGATCGCGCGGCGGATCGAGAGCCGGACGGAAGTATTCACAGTCGAGCAAGAAAAAGGGAAGCGCCTCGACGCGCGCCTGCGGCACCAGCTCCAACGCACGCTCGCGCTCCGGCTCCGAGGTGACCAGCACCCAGTCGAAACTCTCGAGAGTCCGGCGATTGTGCCGGATCGAGTCGAGGGACCAGAACAGGTTTTCGAGACGCTTCCGGAAACCTCGCGTTCTCCGCCAGTTCAGGTAGTAGTGCCACCATTCGAGGACATGTGCGCGGACGATCCGCGGACAGCGAGCACGATCCGCGTACGAAGCCATCCCTAAGTATTCCACCTGCACCAGGTCCGGGCGCTCCTCGTCGAGGATGCGGTCCACGGCGCGGCACATTACTTCGCTCTGGAGATTGGAGAACAGGAACGGAGTCGGAGAAAACGCGTCGAGCCGGCGCGCCGGCGGCGCTTCAAACAGCCACGCCTTGCGGCAGAGCTGGTCGAGGCCCTCTTGCGCCTGGCTGCGGAACCGCTCCGGGCAGAACCCGGCGAACAGGATGTCAAACTCCTCCCGCAGCGCGCGGATATACCCGTAGATAGTACTCCCCGCCCCGTGATGAACAGGGTAGGGCGTGACAGGCGAAATGATGAGTATGCGCGGCTTCG
>Ga0155949_1060_pt3 | contig 18509 bp, 16 predicted proteins | sample RifCSPlowO2_02_FD_107603 | JGI IMG/M metagenome (GOLD analysis project Ga0155949, IMG submission 107603) | Acidobacteria bacterium RIFCSPLOWO2_02_FULL_61_28
GCCGGGGACCCGTGAGTAGCCTTTTTCCCTTGCCCTTCGGGCAAGGGAGAAAAGACGATACCGGGCCGCAAACGGAATTAGGTTAACGCTTATTGGGCTTGCGCCCTGGGCCAGATTCTATCGCGCCTCCGGCGCTGTGCTGCTCGTGAGAAATCCGGGCCAAAATCTTGCGCCCCTTGCGGGGCTTCCCGTGCGGTCTCCATTCCGAATTTACTTCCACCACCGGGCAACACATTTGCCCCGTTTCGTGTCACAATAGAGGAGAGAAAGGGAAGTCTGTCAAAGCAGTCTTGTCCCTGCGGTTTTGGGGCCAAGGTTCCCCCGGTGCGAAACCGGAGAAGGACTGCGGGAGGATAAGAACATGAGCAGAAAAGACGCAGAAAATTTCCTGTGGCTGTTGGGTGGCATGGGTATCGGAGCGGCGATCGCTTTGCTGTTCGCTCCGAAGAGCGGACGGGAAACCAGGCGCTATCTGACCCGCCTCGCTGAGGAAGGTTGCGAAAAAGTGACGGAAACCGGAGAGGAATTCGTTGACCGCGGAAAGAAAGTCTACGAGCGCGGCAAGGCCGTCGTGGATGAAGCGATGGAGTTCGTGGACCGCGGCCGACGCGCCGTCCTCCGGTAAAGCGCTTTTCCACGGTAGTGTCGAGGGGTAGCCACGGCATGCTTTTTATGCCGTGGGTCCGTTCTATCGGAAAGGCGAAAGCCCACGGCACACCAAACGTGCCGTGGCTACCCGGTTCCGGAGTTGTGGGAAAATCCGCCCTATCCCTTTTCCAGAATCCGGGGTGCGCCCAGGATCGGAAGCACGGGAGTGCCCTCGGCGGGCGCTTCCTCCGGCGGCAGCGCCCCCATGTAAATTTCTGCGCCCGGTGAGACCATGTAAGCCAGAGCGATCTCGTCGCAGGCATGGAACATCGGGCAGCGCAGGCAGTCTTTCCAGGTCTTGAGCGGGAGCGCGCCGCGGTCCACCGGCTGAAATCCCAGCTTCTCAAAAAAGCCGGGGACGTACGTGAAGACGAACACCAAATCCACCCCGTAGCGGCGCGCCGCGTCGAGCAACTCCCGGGCAACCATCTGCCCCAGACCGCTGCGCGTCTTGGTAGGGGAGACCGCCAGGGACCGCAGCTCGGCCATGTGCTGCGTGTAGAAATGCAGCGCCCCGCAACCCACCAGTTCGCCGCTTTCCGTTGCCACTAGAAAATCCCGGAGGCTTTCGCAGAGTTCCAGTTCCGTGCGCGGCAGCATCAAGGACTGCGACGCGTAGCCGTTAATCAGCCGCAGCAGCGCCGGCACATCGGCAAGCTGCGCGGAACGGATTTCAACGCTTACCAGGCTCGGGTTCGGCAAATCCGACTCGGTTTCCAGGGAATGTCCGGGATGGTTACGCAACATGTCCTCCTTCACTCCAATGGCTGCCACACTTTCCTTCGCTGCTCGAAGCGGTTAGAGACGGAGTAATCACCGTGCCGGCAACTGCCGCTTCGTGCGACGGCTTCCCGGCGGCAAAGACGCTATCCAGGGCATCGTCCCGATGACCGTTCCCGATGTAGACGCTGGGAACCGCCTGTGCCAGGGCTTCCCGGACGGCATTCAGCTTGGCGAGCATTCCCCCCGTGACCACGCCGGAGCGCAGCAGCGCGGGAATCTCCTCGGCTCCGAGGCGGGCCAGGGCGCGCCCCTCGCCGTCCCGCACGCCGTCCACGTCCGTCAAAAAGACCAACGCATCGGCCCGCCCCCGCCAGGAATGAACCGCGCAGGCCACCGCGGCCTGGTCGGCGTTGACGTTGTAGATTTGCCCGTCTTCTCCCACCGCCAGGCAAGCCAGCACCGGCAGGAACCCGGCTTCGAGCAGCGTCTCCCAAACCGCGGGATTCACTTTCCTGATTTGGCCCACGAATCCCCAATCCTGCCCGCGCTCTCCCTGCAACTTCTCGGCGATCAATCCGCCCGCGTCAATCCCGGAGAGGCCCACGGCGGGCAGTCCTACGCGGCAGAAGGCCGCCAGCAGCTCATGATTGACCGTCCCGGCAAAGACTTTGATCACGCCGTCGAGCGTTTCCGCCGTGGTGACGCGGAAGCCGTCCACAAACCGGCTGGCCACCCCCATCGTGTCAAGAAACTGCGTCAGTTGCTTCCCGCCGCCGTGCACCAGAAGAATGCGGTGGCCGGCGCGGACCTGCCGGGCCACCATCTCCGCGATCCGCAGGCGGTCAGCGGCCGTCTCGAGCAGCGTCCCTCCGATTTTGACAACCGCTTTCATCGGCTTTACTTATCGCCGTCCGGCGAAACGCTTCGGTCCCATCCGCGCCTCGCCAGCATCGGCGCCCTTTCCCCCTTTTCTCTAGCCCCGGCCTTCAGGCCGGGGTTGTCATGGCAATTGATTCTCAGGCCGCTTTAACGGCCTTCCTCTTTTCGGCTTCAGCCTTGGATGACCAATTGGCTCAAGCCACTTTCGGTAAGCCCCCTAAAGGGGGCTAGGGAGAATCAGTTGCATCCGCGACCCAGGCGTAAACGCCTGGGCTAAGGAAAAATGGAATTCCGCTCCTGTTCCCTATTCCCTATTCCCTTCAGAGCAGCCCCGCCGTCTCCTCGAGGCCCAGCATCAGGTTCATGTTCTGGATGGCCTGGCCCGCCGCTCCTTTCACTAAGTTGTCAATGCAACTGACGACGATCAATCGTTTGCCGTCGCCGCCCAGCGTGCAATGGATGTCGCAGAAGTTGGTCCGCTGCACCGCGCTCACTTGCGGGAAACTCCCGGCCGGATAGAGACGCATGAACGGGGAGTCGCGATAGGCCGAGCGATAGAGATCGAGCACTTCCTTCAGCTCCGCCGCGCGGCGCAAGCGCACATAGTGCGTCGCCAGAATGCCGCGCTGGATCGGCAGCAAGTGGGCCGTGAAGTCAAACTCGTCGTCCTGCAAGCGCAAACTGTTCAAAACCTCCGGCACGTGGCGGTGCTTCCGGATGGCGTAGGCGGAAAAGTTCTCCGACACCTGCACGAAGTGCGTCTGGGGCGAAGGGGCTTTGCCGGCACCCGTGACGCCCGACTTGGCGTCGCAAACGATGCCCGCCGCCCGGTCCACCCAATCCTGCTCCAGCAAAGGCCAGAGAGCGCAGATCGCCGCTGTCGGATAGCAGCCGGGATTGGCGACGATACAGGTCGCGCGAATCCGCTCGCGGTAAAGTTCCGGCAGCCCATACACGGCTTGCGGCAGCAATTCCGGGTGGCGATGCTCGGCGCCGTACCAGCGGGCGTACTGCTCCGCCGGGAGCCGGAAGGCCCCGCTCAGATCAATCGCCCGCGCTTCCTGCGCGCGAATCTCCGGGACCACTTCCATGGAAACTTCCGGCGGGGTGGCGGTGAACACCACGTCCAGCTTTTGTTCGGTCACCACGGTCGGACTCCAGGCGAATCGCTCCAGCGGGTTGGAAGCGGATTCGCTCCCGGCGTGCGGACGGCTCTCGGAGGCGGTTCCTTCCGCCTTGCGGTGGTCGAGCAGCACCGGAGTCACCGCCGGGTGCTTTCCCAGCAACGCCGCCAGTTCCGCGCCGCTAAAGCCGGAATGCCCCAGGATGCCCGCCCGGAATCTGCGCCCAGGAGAATAATTATGCATCTCAATGAATATTTATACTTTTCTCTCGCCCGCGTCAATAAGAAAAGTTTCGGTGGGGGCAGTGGTACGAGAGGTCCCCCGCTTCGCGCTTGCAATTGTCCGTTGTTGCGCCTATTCTAATCGGCGGAACTGCCGTGCGACCCGTACGGCCCCGTACGGCGAAAATGCGGGAGGGTAACCCACTGGGGGGAGTGTTTGTCCCTGCGCCCGAAGGGGCACGAACCAGGGGAACCAGCGGAGAGCTTCTCGATGGCATTGCTGGGGTTTGATAAAGCGAAGGTCTTGCATGCGGCGGAGAAATACGTCCTGCAAGGGAAAATCCAGGCCGCGATTGACGAGTACAACAAGATCCTGAAGAAAGACCCCAAGGACTTGATGACGCTCAATACGATCGGGGACCTCTATGACCGCGCCGGGAAGAAGGATGAAGCCATCAAGTGCTTTTATACCCTGGCGGAGAAATACGTCGAGAGCAGCGCGATCCCCCGGTCCATCGCGGTTTATAAAAGGATCACGAAGCTGGACCCGGAAGCGATCGCCCCCCTGTTAAAGCTGGGCGAGCTGTACTCCATGCAGGGACTGCTCCGCGACGCCCGCACCCACTATCTCCAGGCCGTGGAGCTGCATATGCGGCGCCAGGAAAAAGACAAGGCGCGGGAAATTTTTGAAAAAGTACTCCTCCTCGATCTCGAGAATCCCCGGCTGCAGCTTCGCATGGCGGAACTCTACGCCGAAACCGGCAAGAAGGAAGAAGCGATCGCCACCTACCTGAGCACGGTCGAGCGGTTTCTGGACCGCAACGAGCCTGCCGAAGCCACCCGCGCCCTGGAGGCGCTCCTGAAGCTGGCCCCGGAAAATATAGACGCCAAGGTGTTGTATGGACGCCTCTGCGTCGAACAAGGAGACCCCGCGCGGGCGATCCAGGCGTTGCAATCCATCCCCTCGCCGGCCGGTCATAAGGGCGTATTGAATTGGCTCTTTCTCGCCTACATGAAGCAGGGCGATGTGGGCCGGGCCCGCGATCTGGCTGTCCAACTGTTTGATCTCCATGAAGACTTCGCCGGGCTGGCCCAGGTGTGCGAACAACTCGTGGCGGGGGGCGATGTCGAGGAGGCGCTGGCGATTTACCAGAAGGGGGCCGAACGGCTGGTGGCCCAGAATTCGCATTCCGCCCTGGTCGAGGGCCTCCAGAAAATCCTCGCCTCCCAGCCCTCCCATCCCGGCGCGCTGGAATTGTTGTGGCAGGTTCATCGGCAGGCGGGCAATCGCGGGGAAGCCCAGGAAATCGGCGAGCTGCTGGCGCACATGTATGTGACCAACGGCGAGCTGGAAAAGGCGCACGCGATCTGCTCCGAGTTGGTGGAAATCGCTCCGGAGAGCGCGGAACTGGCGCAATTGCTCCGGCAAGTGAACACGCGGCTCGGCAGGGCCGGCGCGACGCCGGAGGCGGCCGCGGAGCCGGTCCCGGCCATGGCGGCGGAGCTGGGTCTGGGCCGGGAAGGCTTCCCGGCAGCGGAAGAAACTCTTGCGCCGCGCGAGCAGGACATTGTTCGCAACGCCCTGACCGAGAGCGACCTCTACACGACCTACCGGCAATTCTCGCATGCCATTGACGTCTTGGAAAAAGGATTGGCCGAAGTCCCCGGAAATATTTCCCTCCAGGAGCAGTTGCTGCGGCTCTACGAACAAGCCGGCCAATATGAGAAGGCCGCTGCCTGCGCCGAAGCGCTGACCCAAGCCTATGTGATGTTGGGCGACGGGGACCGGGCCACCCAATACGGCGAATTAACTCTTAGCTTCCAGCAAAAGGCGTCGCACGTGGAATCGCCGGTCCCGGAAACTGCGCCCGTGGAAGCCGAACCGCCGGCGCCACTCCCGGCGGGTTTGGAGCGTGCGCCGGAGGCAGCGCCGGCTGGGGAGTCATCGGTTCGGGAAGTCGACCTGTCGCTCGAATGGGCTGCGTTGTCCGGGGTCGAAACAACCCCGGCGGCTCCCGCGGCGGCGGAAAGCGTCGCCGACAGCGTCGCCGAGGAGATCGAATTCTACCTCCAGGCCGGGTTGGCTTCCGAAGCAGTCGCGACCCTCGAACGGCTTCGGGGACAGTCGCCTTCGCATCCGTCCCTCGCGGAGTTTGAGGCGCGGCTGGCGGCCTTGCAGGGCGGGGAAGCCCCCGCCGCAGTTATCGAGGAGGCTGTGCCTCCGGCGGAGATGGTGGAGCCTGCCGGGACCCTGCCTGGGCGGGCCGAACCGCCGCAGGCCGAGGTGACTCCGCCAGCGGGGCTCCCAGGGTGGCCAGCCGCTCCTCCTCCGGCCGCGGCGGAGCCGGAGCTGGATTGGGACCATGTGCTCACGCCGCCAACGTCCGGGGCTGGGCATTCGGGTTTTGAGCTGTCCTTGGAAGAGGTTCAAGCGCCAAGACCGCCTGCGGCGCACGCAGCCGAACCGCCGCCAGATCGCTTCGCGGCCCTGGCAGGCGAGTTGAGCGAGATGCTGGGAGAACCGTCCCCGCCGGTTCCGTCCCGGCCAGCCGGGGCGCCTTCTCCGGCTCCTCCCGTTCCCGCAGCCGCTTCTGCCGCGCCCCCCAAGGGGAGTCTTCTCGATGATGTGTTCGCGGAGTTCAAAGAGGAGATGGAGGAACCGGCCGCCGCCGGAGACATCGAGACGCACTACAACATGGGCATCGCCTTCAAGGAAATGGCGCTTTACGACGAGGCCATCGGGGAATTCCAGAAGGCCCATCAGTTGTCCGAGAAAGCCAAGGACACCTCCCACCTGGTGCAGTGCTGTTCCTTGCTGGCCACCTGTTTTCTGGAAAAAGGATTACCGCTGCTGGCGGTAAAATGGTACCAGACGGCCCTCCATGCGCCCGGCCTGGATTCGGAAACTTCCCTGGCCCTGCTCTACGAGATCGGGTCGGCCTACGAAGTCGCCGGAGACCGGGCCGCCGCGCTGAAGAGTTTTCTGGAAGTGTATGCTCACAATATTGACTACCGAAACGTCTCCGACCGGATCCGTGATCTCCAGCAAAGCCAATGAGTCTTCCGGGGACACGGTCGCCGGGACCGGGGCAGGCTCCGGCAGCCGCTGGCGGCTTGCCGTTTGGGTTCTGGTGTGCCTGGAGGTCGGACTCTTCTTGCTGCTGATTCCCTGGTCTCCGCTCTGGACACAGAATCTGCTGGTCGGCTATTATCCGGCTTTGCGGCCCCTTTATATGAGCCCCTACGCGCGGGGCGCGATCAGCGGGCTGGGGTTGCTGAACCTGGGGCTGGCCTTCTGGCAGGTCCGGAATTTCCGGCGTCTGACGAAGGCGGTGGGAAAGGAGAAGGGAACAGGGAATAGGGAATAGGGAGTAGAGAATGGGGAGAATGGAGTAGGGAGTGAGCGTTCTTCTCGCCTTTTTTCTTGGCACTTGTCACGCGTCGCTCATCACTGCCCCGTAAGGAATTTTGGCTCTCATTTATTACATTACGGCGCGCGCGCAACTGGACCCCGATGCCGCATCGGGGCCGCCATCAGGGTCTGAGCAGGCCCTCCGAGCGAAAGTCCGGGCCGCTTTTTCGGCCGGGGTGGATACCGTGCAGGTTCGAGAAAAAGATTTGCCGGACGGGCGCTTGGCGCAGCTCGTAGAAGACTTGGGTTCGTTGCGGGCGAAAACCGAGCCGGAGAAGACCGGCCCGGAGAAGGCCGTCTCGCGCTGGCTCGGACGCTTGCTCGCACGCTTGCTGATAAATGAACGGCTGGACATTGCCCTCTCCTGCGGAGCCGACGGAGTTCATTTGCCGTCGGATTCCCTGCCGCTTTCGGCCGTGCGGTCCCGGGTGGGCACTGATGCGGTCGTGGGGATTTCCTGTCATACTAGACAAGAGGTCGAACTAGCCGCACGGGATGGCGCCGACTACGCCCTGCTCGGGCCGGTGTTCGAGACGCCCTCCAAGCCGGGAGGCAAACCGCTGGGACTTGCGCTCCTGGAAGAGATCTGCCGGAGTTCGGCGCTGCCGGTGTTTGCTTTGGGCGGAGTGACCCGGGAGAACGCCGCGTCCTGCGTCCGGGCCGGGGCTTCCGGGATCGCGGGAATCCGCCTGTTGCAGCAGGCTCTGGACCTGGAGGATCTGTGCCGCTATCTTCACTCGCTTTGAGTGGGAGGTTTCCATTGATGAACTTTAGCGTCCGGTCGGCGCGCCATCTGGCAGGCATGCTGGCCGGCATGGTCTTGCTGGCTGGCGGTTTTCTGGGGTGTCAGCGAACACCGCCCACTCCCCCCAGCGCCGCGGCGGCCCGGGTCAACGGGAAGGAAATTCCGCGCGCCGAAGTCGAGAAGTACATGCGCGTGAGGACCTACAACCAGCCGCAAAAGCCGACCGGCGACGCCGAACAGGCCCTGCGACTGGATGTCCTGCGCGAGCTGATCCTGGGAGAGATCATGGCGCAGAAGGCGGAGCAATTGAAGCTCCAGCCCACCGAGGCCCAGGTGGACGCGGAGGTCCGCAATCTGAAGGGCAACGTTTCGGAGGCGGAATTCAAGATGTCTCTCGACCAGCGCGGCCTGACGGACGCCGATTTCCGCCGCGACATTTCGAGGAACCTCGCCGTCCAGAAGCTCGTCGAGAATCAGGTCGGCTCCAAGGCCCAGGTGACGGAGGCGGACACGCAGCGTTTTTATGAAGACAATAAGAATAACTTTCTGGTTCAGGAACCGCAGTACCGCGTCGGCGTGATTGTGGTCGCCGAGAGTGCGCCTCCCGGGGCTGCGCCTCCCGCGGCCGGCTTCGTGCAGGGAGCCGCGAGAATCCGGGCGGCCGCCGGCCGGCTGCAAGGCGGGGAAGATTTTGGACAAGTTGCCCGCCAGCTTTCCGAGGATCCGCAGACGGCGCAGGCCGGCGGGGACTTGGGGTACCAGCCGGCGGCAGCGCTCGACCGGCTCGGCCCGGTGCCCAAAGCGGCTCTGCTCAAGATGAAGGTGGGCGAGGTCAGCCCGGTCCTCGAAATCGCCGGAGGGTATCTGATTGTAAAGCTGTCGGGAAAGCGCGAGCCGGGACAGCTTACCCTGGAGAATCCGGAAGTGAAGCAGGCCGTCCAGCAAGAGCTGCAAACGCGCCGCCAGGAACTGCTGCGCGCCGCCTTCACCGAGCAGCTTCATAATGAGGCTCGCGTGGAAAACTTCCTGGCACAGGAGATTTTGGCCGAAGCGCCCAAGGCCAAGTAAAAGGGCCCGGATGGACCCGGAACTAGGGAACAGGTGACAGGGAACAGTTTTTTTTCTTCTTCTATTCCCTATTCCCTGTTCCCTAGACACCATTCCCATGACACTTTCGCACCTCCCCCCGCCCCGCTGGCTGAGCTTTGGTTGCTTCGGCACCTTGATTGATTGGCAAGCCGGAGTCGCCCGCGCCTTCCGGGAAATTCTGCCTCCGGGGCTGGACGATTCCGCCGGCATCTTCCCGGTCTGGGAACGGATTCAGTGGGAGAAGATGCGCAGCCCGTATCTTCCTTACGAAGAGATTCTGCGGAGCAGTTTTTGCGAGGCGAGCGAGACGTTGGGATACCGGTGCAGAAGCTTTGCGGCGGACGCGTTCGTGGATTCCCTCGCCCGCTGGGAGCCGTTCCCCGACGTGAATCCGGCGCTGGTTCGCCTCGCGCGGCGCTATAAGCTGGCCATCATTTCCAATATTGACCGGCGCCTGCTCGGCGGTTCGCTGCGCCGCCTGGCGGTGCGATTTGACGCGCTCATCACCGCCGAAGACGCGCAGGCCTACAAGCCCGGTCCCGCAATCTTTCAGCTTGCGTTGCAGCGGATGGGTTGCTTGCCGCAGGAAGTCGCCCATGTCGCCTTTGGAGCCGCCTACGACCTGGAGCCGGCGAGCGCACTGGGATTTCAAGTGGTGTATCTCAATCGGCAAGGGTTGCCCCGCTCGGAGACGCCGCCGGCGGCTGAAATTCACAGCCTGGAGGAATTGCCCGGGCTTTGGGAAACCGCCCCGGCCTCGCCGCGCGCCGTGTCCACCGCGAGTGCCGGGCGCAGAGGAGCAGAACTGTGAACGTTTATCATCCCGTCCTTGAAAAATATGAACGGCAGGCCCGCCAGTACGACCGCCGCTGGAACCGCTCGTTTGGCCGCGCCCTGCTCGACGCCTGCATCGAGGCGGTTCCCTGGACTCGCGTCTGGCGGGTTCTTGACGTGGGTTGCGGCACGGGGGCGCTGGAACAGGCGGTGGTCGGGCGGCTGGTCCCGGCGGCCCGCCCCCCGGTCCAATTGATCGGCGTGGATGCTTCCCTGGCCATGCTGAGCGAGGCGCAGGGCAAGCTCAACGGCAACGGCCGCGGGCTGCTCACCTGGAGCAATGCCCTCGCGGAACGGTTGCCCTTCCGCACCGCGAGCGTTGACGCCGTGGTCTGCAATAACAGCTTCCACTATTATCGTCACCCCACCCAGGTCCTCGAAGAGTTCCATCGCGTGCTGCGGCCGGATGGATCGCTGGTGCTGGCCGACTGGTGTTGCGATTACCCGGCGAACAAGCTCGGCCAGTGGGCCTTGCGCGTGGCTGACCGGACGGGCATTCATCGCTACGGTCTCCAGCGCTGCTACGGCATGGAGGAGTGCGCCGAATTGCTGACCGCAGCGGGATTTCAGATTGAGATGGGCCGGTGTTTCGAGGTGAATTGGGGTTGGGGCGTGATGGTCTACCGCGCCCGCGCCTGAGCGCTTCTCGGACCTGCTTTTCTCTAGCCCAGGCGTTCACCTGGATGATTCATGAACAGCAGGATTTTTCTCTAGCCCAGGCGTTCACGCCTGGGTTCCAGGCGCAACTGAATATTTCCGAGCCCCCTTTAGGGGGCTTCCCTTGCTCCGCTCGGCTTTCATTCCACGACCAGCAGCGTCTCCCCGGCGTTGACGGCCTGCCCTTCGCGCGCCAGGATTTTCTGGACCGTCCCGGCCTTGGGACACCGAATCTCGTTCTGCATCTTCATCGCTTCTACGACCAGCAGCCCCTGCCCGGCGTCCACGGCTTGGTTCTCCGCCACCAGGATTCGGACGACCTTGCCCGGCATCGGCGCTTTCACGGTTTGCGTTCCTTCGCGGGCGAGCTGCGTCCGGTCGCTGCGCCGCCGCCGCGGGTCCCGCACCGAGACGGCATAACTGACGCCGTCAATCCGCACCGCATAGTTTCCCGTGGTGCTGGTGTTGTTCCCGGAGTTGGGAGTAACTTGTGGTGAGATTGTCGAATCCACCCGCGCCGCAAAGCTCCTCCCGCCGATCAGCACCGAGTACACGCCCGGCTGGACTTCCACGATCTCGGCCGGGAAGGGAACGCCGTCGAGCGAACAGGAGAGGCCGTTGCGGAGATCGAGCTCCAGCGTGTGCTCCTGCCCGTGGATGGTCAAAGAGAATTTCACGGTCTCACTCGTGGCGAGGCGCGCCGAAGCAACTGCCGGCGTCCTTCGGTTTTCCAGCGGCTGGTATCCACGGTCCCGCTTGGCGGGATGCCGTGGGCTTTTTGTTTTGCGTCGTGAAACGCCGCCGCCAGCGCCGCCGCTCGCCGGTGGTCGAGGTCGAGCGCCTCGCGCGAAGTCTCGCCCAACGCGACGCCCCATTGCGATTCGTGCGCCAGCAGCCGGTCTATCAATCCGGTGTCGAGGCGCCCTTCGAGAAAATCCGGAAACCGCAGGATCATCTGAAAGAGACTGAGATTGGTGCGAATGCCCCCGACATGATATTCATCGAGCGCCCGGCGCATCCGCTCGATGGCTTCCGCGCGTGTCGCGCCCCAGGTGACGAGCTTCGAGAGGAGCGGGTCATATTCGACCGGGACCGTCCAGCCCGCATAGACGCCGCCGTCGTCGCGCACGCCGGGGCCGGAAGGAACTTCGAGCGAGCGGATCAGTCCGGGGCAGGGGAAAAATGAGTTGTCCGGGTCCTCGGCGTAGATGCGGCATTCGAGCGCCGCGCCGTGAAAGTGAATTTCGTCTTGCCGAAACGGAAGCGGCTCGCCCGCCGCAATGCGGATTTGCAGCTTCACCAGGTCGAGTCCGGTCCTCGATTCCGTCACCGGATGCTCGACCTGGAGGCGCGTGTTCATTTCAAGAAAATAGAAATTGCGCTGCGCGTCCACCAGGAACTCGACGGTCCCCGCGTTGTAATAGCCGGCCGCGCTCGCGGCCCGCACCGCCGCCTCGCCCATGCGCTCCCGCATCTCCTCATCCACAATCGGCGAAGGCGATTCTTCCATCACCTTCTGATGCCGCCGCTGAATGCTGCACTCGCGCTCGCCCAGGTGAACCATGTTCCCATGCCGGTCGCCCAGCACCTGAATTTCAATGTGCCGGGGATTTTTCAGATATTTTTCGAGATAGACTTCGGAATCCCCGAACGCGTTCTCCGCTTCCGAGCGCGCATCACGAAAGGCCGATGGCATCTCCTCCGGCGAGCGAACCAGCCGCAACCCTTTGCCGCCGCCTCCTGCCGCCGCCTTCACCATCACGGGATAGCCGACCGAATCCGCAATGCGCAGGGCTTCTTCGAGGTCCTCGACTCCCTCCATGGTTCCGGGCACCACCGGCACACCCGCCGCAATCGCAGCCTCCCGCGCGCGGGTCTTCGATCCCATCAGTTCCATTGCTGTGGCGCTCGGGCCGATAAAGACGATCCCGGCCGCTTCGCAGGCGCGAGCCAGTTCCGGGTTCTCTGCCAGAAATCCGTAGCCGGGATGAATCGCCTCCGCGCCCGACTTCCGCGCCACGTCCATGATCTTGTCTATGCGCAGATAGCTCTCCGTCGCCGCAGCCGGACCAATCGCATACGCCTCATCCGCCTTGAGCACGTGCAGCGCCTTGCGGTCCGCTTCAGAGTACACCGCCACCGCGCGAATCCCCATCTCCCGGCATGCGCGAATGACGCGGACGGCGATTTCACCGCGGTTGGCTATTAAGACTTTGCCGAACATCGAAACATTATAGCGGGATATTCCCGTGCTTTTTGGGCGGCATGGTGTCGCGCTTGTTTTCGAGCATTCGCAAAGCGGTGATGAGCTTGCGGCGGGTGTGGCGGGGTTCGATGACTTCATCCACGTAGCCACGCTCGGCGGCGATGTAGGGATTGGCAAAAAGGTGTTTGAACTCTTCGACCTTCGAGGCGCGGACTTTGTCTCCGTCTTTGGTCTTGGCAAGCTCACGCCGGTAGAGAATGTTGACTGCGCCTTCGGGACCCATGACGGCGATCTCGGCGGTGGGGTAGGCAAAGTTAACGTCGGTGCGGATGTGTTTCGAGGCCATGACGCAATAGGCTCCGCCGTAGGCTTTGCGCGTGATGACGGTAACCTTCGGCACGGTAGCTTCGGCGAAGGCGAACAGAAGTTTCGCGCCGTGCTTGATGATGCCGCCGTATTCCTGCTGCGTGCCGGGCAAAAACCCCGGAACATCTTCGAAGGTGACCAGCGGAATATTAAAGCAGTCGCAGAAGCGGACGAAGCGCGCGCCCTTGAGCGAGGCGTTGATGTCGAGCGTTCCGGCGAGCACGGCGGGCTGGTTGGCGACGATACCGACCGACTTGCCGCCGAGGCGCGCGAAGCCGACGATGATGTTCTGCGCGAAGTGCTCGTGGACCTCGAAGAAGTAGCCGTCGTCCACGACGCGATGAATCACGTCGCGCATGTCGTAGGGCTGGTCGGACTCGGGCGGAATCAGCGTGTCGAGCGAGTGGTCTTCGCGGTCCGCCGGGTCGGCGCACGCTCGAACGGGCGGGTCGTCCATGCAATTTGACGGCAGGAAGGAGAGCATCTCGCGGATGAGCGCGAGGCAGTCGGAATCGTCGCGGGCGATGAAGTGCGCGACGCCGCTGGTCGCGTTGTGCGTCATCGGTCCGCCCAATTCTTCCTTGGTGACTTCCTCGTGCGTGACGGTGCGGATGACGTCGGGACCGGTGACGAACATGTAGCTGGTGCCCTCGACCATCACGATGAAGTCGGTGATGGCGGGCGAATAGACGGCGCCGCCGGCGCAGGGTCCCATGATGGCGGAGATTTGCGGGACGACGCCGCTCGCCAGCGTGTTCCGCAGGAAGACATCGGCGTACCCGGCGAGCGAGACCACGCCTTCCTGAATGCGCGCGCCGCCGGAGTCGTTCAGGCCGATGATGGGCGCGCCGACCTGCACGGCCCGGTCCATGATCTTGCAAATCTTGGCGGCGTTGGCCTCCGACATGGAGCCGCCGAAGACGGTGAAGTCCTGCGCGAAAACGAAGACCAGGCGGCCGTCCACGCGCCCGTAGCCGCCCACAACGCCGTCGCCGGGAACCCGCTGCGAGGCCATGTCGAAGTCGGTCGCGCGGTGCGTGATGAGCCGGTCAAGCTCCTCGAAGGTTCCTTCGTCGAGCAGCAATTCGACCCGCTCGCGCGCGGAGAGCTTGCCTTCCTTGTGCTGCCGCCCGGTGCGTTCCGCGCCGCCGCCGGACTGCGCCGCCTGGTTCCTGCGCCGCAGTTCCGCAAACTTTTCTTCAATCCGTTCCGACATGGCGTTCCATCCTTAGCTGGACGGCGGGCAACCCGTGGGAGTCTGCACCGCTTCCTTGCGGGCGCGGCTCTGAAACAAGCCACCGCTCCTCAGCTACAAACCTGCCCGCTCCCTTACGGTCGCGGCTCGGATTTGATCGCGGCTCGGATTGCTGTGCCATCCTCACTGGGCCTCAGTGGGACGCCGAACCGTTGCTTGCCGCGCGGTCCCGTGACCGCCGTTGTACTTCGGCGGCCGGCAAGCCGCTCCACTGCTCGCATAGGATAATCGAATTGGAAGGTTTCTGCGGATTGTATTTCACCTGGATGGGAACTCCGGGCGAAAGGCCCGTGGTGGCCGTGAGGTGAGACAGGGTCGAAAGGTCTTGCGCCGCCGAGTATTCCATGCCTTTGGCGGAGTAGCGGTAGAAAACCAGCCCGGAGGTGGTTTGCTCGTCGGCCGGAGCGGGGTCCGGCTCGACCAGCATTCCGTCGGTGATGCGGCCGGTGGCGTTGACGGCCAGGCGTCGTTCCCGCTCGCGCTCCGCCGCGGACTTTCTCCATCTTCGGAGCAGCAGCACAATTCCAAACAGCAGCGCCAACCCGCCTGCTGCGCCCATCATAATCCAGGGTGAGAAACTCATGGGCACGTTCTCATTCTAAAACCGCCCCGGAACGGTGCAAGACGTTTTACCGATTTGGAGTGGGATTTGTACCCGTGCCGAATAAAACACACTGGCGGGCTATTCGGCCTCGACCGAGACTGCCTCTGAAGGGCCGCTGCCGGCGAAGCAGGTGGGTGTATATTATTCACGTGCAAAATATCGAATGGAAACCTCTGGCGGGATTCCTGGTCTTCGTGTTGGCGTACGGCACATGGGCGCCGGCGCAGCGGATTAGTGGTGAGCTGCGGCTTCAGGTCGCGGACGCCTCGGGCGCTGCCCTGCCAGCGTCTTGCAAACTCGTCGGGCTGGCCACGGGGGTGGAGCGAACCTTCCAGACGGACGGCGCCGGCCGCTACACGGCCCGGGCGCTGCCCTTCGGCCGCTACCGGTTGCTGGTGGAGCAATCCGGCTTTGCCCCGCACGCGGCCATCATCGAGATCCAATCGCAGACGCCGCTGGAATACCCCGTCACGCTGCGCGTGGCTCCGCTGGAGACCACTGTGGAAGTCCGGGACTCGGAGACGCTGCTCGATCCCGTCCGGACGGCCGAGACTCAATACCTAAGCCCCCAGGAGTTGCGCGATCGCCCCAGCGCCGCCCCCGGCCGCGCGGTGCTTGATCTGGTGAACCGGCAACCGGGCTGGCTGCTCGAAGCCAACGGCGTGCTTCACCCGCGCGGGTCGGAGTACGACGTGCAATACGTCGTGGACGGAATCCCGCTCTACGATAACCGCTCGCCTGCCTTCGCCCAATCCCTGGGGATCGAAGAGTTCCAGTCCATGAGCGTGCGCACGGGGGGCTACCCGGCGGAGTTCGGGCGCAAGCTGGGCGGGGTGATCGAAATTGCGACAGAGCGCGACACCCGCCCGGGCCTGCACGGCAATATGATTCTGCAAGGGGGCAGCTTCGCCCAACGCACAGGGTATGCCTCCGCCCGCTACACGCACGGCAAGACCAGCGTGGGCGCGAGCGGCGAAGGCATGATGACGGACCGCTACCTGGACCCGCCGGTCGAACAGAATTACACCAACCGCGCCTCCGGCGGCGCTTTCTCGGTCCGCTTCGAGCGGGACTGGTCCGGCTCCGATCGGACCCGCGTTTATGTTTCCGGCCGCCACACCGGCTTCCAAGTTCCCAACGAGTTGCTTCAGCAGGCCGCCGGGCAGCGGCAGGACCGCACCGCCGCCGAGACGCTGGGGCAGGTCTCCCACACGCACGTCGTTTCGCCTCGCGTGCTGGCCCAGTTCCGTTTGATGGCCCGCGACACCAGCGCCCGGCTCTGGTCGAACGCCCTTTCGACGCCGATTCTTCCCGCGCAGCAACGCGGCTTCCGTGAGGTGTACCTGGGCGGGAGCCTTTCGGCCCACACCGGACGGCACGAGCTGAAGGCAGGGTCGGAGGCTCTGTTCTCGTCCATTCACGAAGACTTTGCCTTCCGGATCGCCGCCTACCGCATCCACGATCTTCGCATCTTTGACGGCGACATCCCGCAAGACTTCCGCTTTGTTCAGCGCCGGAACGGCCGGGACCAGTCGGTGTTCGCGCAGGACCTGTGGCGTCTGGGGAAACTGACGCTCAGCGGTGGCCTGCGGTTTGATCATTACCGTCTGGCGCAAGACGAGACGGCCTGGAGTCCCCGCCTCGGCGCCGCGTACCACATCCCCAGCGCAGGACTGGTCTTGCGGGCCTCCTATGACCGCGTTTTCCAGGTTCCCGCCACAGAAAACCTCTTGCTCGCCAGCTCCGACCTGGTTCCGAGCTTGGGTGGGGAAGGCGCGTTCCTGCTGCCGCGGCCCGCGCGCGGCAATTTTCTCGGGGCCGGCTTTTCGAAGAGCGTCCTCCGGAGACTCCGCGTGGATGGCGCCTGGTTCCGCCGCCGCTTGCACAATTTTGCCGACGACAGCCTCCTGCTGAACACCGGCGTCAGCTTTCCCATCGCCTTCGCCAAGGCTGAAATCCACGGCTACGAGGCCAAGATCGAGATTCCCTCCTGGGGACCTTTTTCCGGATTCGTCAGCTTCACGAACCTGCTCGGGCTCGGCCGGTTGCCGGTGGCCGGAGGACTCTTTCTGGGCGATGAAGTAGAGGAGCTATTGGAGGGCAAAGGGTCGTTCCCCATCTCGCAGGACCAGCGGAACACCGTTCGGTGGGGTCTTCGCTGGCAGCCCCACCCGCGAGTCTGGTTCGCGTGGGGAGGCTCGTACAACAGCGGCCTCCCCTTCGAGATCGAGGGTCCGACGAACCGGGACTTCATCGCCCGGCAATACGGCCCGCGCACCTTGAGCCAGATCAACTTCGAGCGCGGTCGCGTCCGGCCTTCGAGCTCGCTCGATCTCTCGATGGGCTTGGAAGTCTTCCGCTCCGAGCGGGCCCAGGTCCGCCTTCAGGCCGACGTCTTCAACGTAACGGACCGCTTCAATGTCATCAACTTTTCCGGGGTCTTCTCGGGGACGGCCTTGTCTGCTCCGCGCAACGTCGCCGTTCGGCTGCAGACGGAGTTCTGAGAGTGGACAGGGCGGGCGGCTAGCTCTGCTCACTCCGCCGTAATCGGGACCTCTTCGGAAGGACCGCTCTCATTTCCCTTCGCATCGGAAGCCCGCACCTGGTAGCGGTACCGCACGCCGGGACGGACCGTCGCGTCTCGAAAGACCGGGATCCGCAGCAACTCCGAATTGATTTTCGTGAAAGCAGCTTCTTCACTCCGGTACACATTGTAGCCCGCCAGGTCCGGTTCGGCGCTCGGGCTCCAGGCCAGTTCGACGGCTCCCGGAGCGGCCACCGCCCGGACGTTCTCCGGAGGCGCGGGCGGGAAGCGGTCCACCGCCGCCACTTCGCCCGGCGCGGAGAGCGGCGTCACCGCCAGGGAATCGCCTTGTCGCACGAAAGCGCGCACTGAATAAACGTAGCGATGCTCGAACTCAAACGCCGCGTCCTCGTACGCGGGGGATGGCGTCTCGCCAATCACGGCCGCCGGCACGAGTGATCCCGCTTCCTGACGGAACACCTGGTAGCCGGATATTGGCGCAGCGGAGCCGCCCAAGGCGGACTGTGGAGACGATTTCCAGCTCAGACGCACGGCCTTCTCGGTCAAAGTGAGTTGAAGGTCCGATGGCGGCTCCGGCAGATTCGCGATTCGCGCGGAGACCACGTTCGAGAATCCAGCGTCTCGCCCGCGGTCGTTCAGCACTTTCAACGCGAACGTGGCCTGGGAACCCAGGTGAGAAGCGTCGAGCGGGATGGTGTACACCATCCGTTCCTCTGTTTCCGGGAGGCTCTGCGCCAGGATCGTGGCGAGCCGGCTGGATTGCTCGGAGAAGCTCGTCAATGGCGCGTCGCCGGGAAGAAACGCGCCGTAGAGTTCCATGCGGTCGAAGCGGCGGGCGCGCGTGCCCTCGGTCGTGAGCCGCGGGCGGGACCAGGCCAGTTGGAGCTGTGTTCCGACCTGGACCACGGAAAGGTCCTGGACGGGCGCAGGGATTTCGAGCAGCGGAGGGAGCGGCTCGCCGGGGACTCCGCAGCCCGCCAGAAACGCAGCCGCGAGCCAGAGGACCGCCGGGACGGGGCGGGGAAGCGCGGTTCGGGACCGGAGGGAAAACAATGGATTTGAGATCAATTAGAGAATATACCGGCTGAGGTCCTGGTCCTTGACGATTGCGGCGAGCTGCTGTTGCACGTAGTCCGCATCAATCTCGACCGTTTTCTTTTTCAGGTCCGGGCCTTCAAACGAGATTTCGTCGAGGAGGCGC
>Ga0155949_1156_pt2 | contig 18445 bp, 13 predicted proteins | sample RifCSPlowO2_02_FD_107603 | JGI IMG/M metagenome (GOLD analysis project Ga0155949, IMG submission 107603) | Acidobacteria bacterium RIFCSPLOWO2_02_FULL_61_28
GCCGGCCGCACACCCACCGCTGTGTCCGGCTTTCGCGTCACGGCCTTCGCGGAGGGCCTCGAAACCCCGCGTCAGCTCTACGTGCTGCCAAACGGCGACGTGCTGGTGGCGGAATCGCCGCGCGGAGGACGTCCGGCGGGAGCGGCGGCGGGCCGCATCATACTCCTGCGCGACGCCGACAAGGACGGCAAGCCGGAAGTCCGCGAGGTCTTCGTTGACGGCTTGAACCGCCCCCACGGAATGCTGCTTCTCGGCAACCGCTTTTACGTCGGCAACACCGACGGCGTGGTGATGTTCCCCTACCAGTCCGGGCAGACCAAGCTCGCGGCGAGGGGCGAGAAAATTCTCGACCTCCCGGCCGGCGGGCATTACACGCGCAACCTCATCGCCAAGCCCGACGGCTCGAAGATTTACGTTGCGGTCGGCTCGGGGAGCAACGTGGACGAGAACGGCGAAGACGCCAAGGACCCGCGCCGCGCGGCGATCCTCGAGATGAATCCCGACGGCAGCGCGATGCGCGTCTTCGGAAGCGGCCTGCGCAACCCCGTGGGGCTTGACTTGCAGCCGGGCACCAACGCGCTGTGGACCGTCGTGAACGAGCGCGACCGCTTGGGCGATGACCTGGTCCCCGACTACCTCACCAGCGTCCGCGACGGCGCGTTCTACGGCTGGCCGTATTCTTACTACGGGCAGAACGAGGACCCGCGCAAGAAGGGCCAGCGCCCCGACCTCGTTGCCAAGGCCATTCCGCCCGACTACGCGCTCGGCTCGCACGTCGCCCCGCTCGGCGTGGTCTTCTATCGTGGAACTTCTTTCCCGCAGCAGTACCGCAACGGCGCGTTTGTCAGCTTGCACGGCTCGTGGAACCGCTCGAACTTCGCCGGATATAAGGTCGTCTTCGTGCCCTTCCAAAACAACCGGCCGAGCGGCGACCCGCAGGACTTCCTGACCGGCTTCATTGCCAACCCCGCCGACTCGACCGTCTATGGCCGCCCGGTCGGCGTCGCCGTCATGCTCGACGGATCGCTGCTCGTCGCGGACGACGGCGGGAACGTGGTGTGGCGGGTCAGCGTTGGGGGTGGGCGGTGAGCCGGTTGGTCGGAGTTAATAATCAATCCGTCTCACCCTGCATGAAGAGGTTACCGGAACGTCTGGGTTTTTGAGTAGAAGAGGTAAGAAGGAATCTGTGTCCATCCAGTAATTTCACCACCAGCTCGTTTAGCTCACTGAGTTCCGGTTGCACAAGCTTGCGCGCTGCCTCGCGTGCCTGTCCCGCCTTTCCTTCAATCTTGTCTTTCCATCGCAATACTTCCTTCCGAGCCTTCGCCGCGACACGCGCGATCTGTTGATGCAACCGGTTTTTGGGGTCAAACAGCGGAATCGGACACACCTCAAACGGTCGCCGGTGAATGTCCCGTTCCCCCTGCAAGCCTTTCGGCTGATAAGGCTTGATGGCCTCATTCACGATGTGGCTGTTCAAGACCCCCACCAGATAAAGTGCGTGGGCTTCGGAATCAGCATAATAACGATACGCTACATGGTCAGCCACAAATCCCTGAACCGAAATTTTCCCGATGCGCTTAAACTCGGAGGGAGTAAGGTATGCGGCGGCAATGTTCGTGCCGGACTTGTTGTATAGGACAACAAACTTCGCCCTCGGATTTTGATTTGCGATCTTTTGATCGTAGTTGAGATAGTCGTAGACGTTTGGCTGCTCTTTCTTCTTTCTACTTTCCCAAATTTTCTCTGCTTCTTTAACCCAATCCGAGGCAAAGGACGCGCCTTCCGCTAAGATGTCCAGGTGATTCAGCATTACGAATCTCCGATGTTTTCCTGTCCCTCTTTTTGCCAGAGGAAGGACAACGAGGCGCAACCGCCGAACCGCAAACGGGAGAAGGTCTTCTGCTAGCGCCGTAGCAAAAAGAAATTTACGCTCGACCTTTCCTTCGACCTCCAAATCCCACGGCTTTTTGGCGGTTCTATAAGCTGCCTTGGCTGTGCGCAGGAAGGGGGCCTTAGTCTTGATGGGATAACCAGGAGGCGATTCGGCAAACCAGAGGCATCGTGGGACTAGCGTCGCGCCCTGAAGAATTCGTGGAAAGTAAGCTGACTGGGCAGCCGTCTCAACCAAAAAGGACCACTTTTCGGTTTCGGATTTCAAAAAGGCTTTCGCCTTGCTCCACGGAAGGTTTCGGTCTCCGCGAGCCAGGTCCCCAATCCACCGCGTGATGGGAATGTTGTCACGAGTGACCTTGCCATCTCGAATGAGCACGCAGGTCGGCACCTTGAACAGTCCCTTCACCTCGGCGAAATCCTGAATGGCCGTGAAGCCGCCTCTCTGAAAAGCCAAGTGCTGCTTGGCCGCGAGGATTACTGACCGGGGCATGACGAAGGCCATCGTGCCGCCCTCCCGCAGAAACTCCCTCTCGGCGTGCTCAAAGAAAACCGTCGAGGTATCAAGCTGCGTGAAGAGTTTCCTTTCCTTCTTTTCCAGCAACTTGTACCGAAATGCCAATTCCTTGATCTTGGCTTTGTAAGCCGCATCTCGAATATCGCGCAGCGAAAGCCAGGGAGGATTGGCAACGATCACATCTACTTTCTGGCGACGCAAGTAAGCGGGCCGGTACGCATTCTTCAAAATAAACGCCCAGACGGTGTCCCGATCCTGCCGCAGCAAGCGCAACATGAGAAGGAAGTTTTGCCGCCACAAGAATATTTCATGGGACGTATAACCTTCGAGCAACCTCATAAACCCCTTCTCGGTGCGAACCTCCGCTTCCGTGGACAAGATACCGCGACTGGCTAAGCCCGCCATTTTGTCCACCAGTGAATCCAGGTCTCGCCCGTTTTCGAGGCTGTCCAAAGGAATGAGAAACTCTTCCTGTTCTCCCACTTTCACGTGAAGAGCTCTTCTTTTCGCATCCTCTCCGGTCAACAGCGTGTCTGCCAGGTAAACCCGAAGGGAAACCTCTTTGTCGTAGCCAGGAAGTTCGCCTGATAGGGCCAATAGAATATTTGCCTTGGCCATCAAGGTTGCCACCGGGTGAACATCAATGCCTGTGATGGAATCCAAAGCCTCTCGAACGAGTTTGGTCCTTTTGAAACCATGTGTGCGGAGTCGTCGTATCGCGCAAAACAGAAACGTACCGGAGCCACAGGCCGGGTCGAGCAAGGTTCCACCACTATAGCCGATGTTTTCTAATGTCAACTCCGCAAGCCAATCCGGCGTGTAGAATTCGCCCAACAGTTGGCGGTCCTCCGGGTCCACCAATTCCTGATAGAGCATCTTGAGCAAATCTTCGTCCACGCGCGTCCAGTCGAATTCGTCCAGTCGGCGAAAGAGATTTCCGAAAAACTCAAAGAAGGTTGGCTCCGCCTTTGTCCCCCAGGCCCAAGAGAAGAAGTCCGGCTCAGCTAGATTTTGAATGCCCTTGTTTCTGAAAAACTCGCCGTCAATAAGGCCCCGGTGAAGCTGCGTGTCGCGCGTGGTTGTGGGAAACACCCTCGCCGCAACGATCGCGCGGGAGACCATCGTCAAATAGGTGTGCTTGATAAACAGGTCTTCATCGTTTGGAGAACTTCCGTAGACCTTCGACAGCAGCGTGTTCCATTCGCGGAACTTGACTTCCACGCTCGGTATTTCCTTGACGAGATCGAAGGCTTTCCGAAGCGCCTGCTTGCTTCGTCGAAACGTCATGCTCAAAGGACCTAACCGAAGTACAATCTGTTCGGAAAGCGGGGGAATCTTGTGGCCAATGGTAAGCAGTTCGTCGAGTTCCTGAAACGCAACCAGCGGCGCTTCCGGTTCCAGCCGGAATTTGCGAACTAACTCTGGGCGTTGGGTCTTGGCGTCGTAGTCGTATAGCTCGAATACCAAGCCATCGGTGACAGCGGCTACATAAGCTCCTGGGGCTTTCTGGGCCTCAAAATATTTTTCAAGTTCCTCAAGAGCTTTCGCCCGCTCGGTCTCCAAATTGGTCTTGAATTCAAAAATGACAAAGTGGTAGAAGGCATCAATCAGGCCCTTTGCCGAGGCCGCTTTCACTTTGTGCTCTAGCTCGACTTCGGTGACCTCAATTCCAAACGCCTTGCGCAGAAAGTCCATGAAGAGGGCGCGGCGATGGTCATGGTGCTTGCCTGAGCCGATTGCGGCACGCGCTTGCTCGCAGTAATTCTCCAGGTGTTCGGAAAATCGCTCCGGAAGAGGAACAATGAGATCAGGAAGCATAGGCTTTCTTGCTAACGTTTTCGTCCGACGATCACCGCGTAAATCCGTTCCAGGTCCTCCGTTGAATAATACTCGATTTCGATCTTGCCGCAAGGGGCGAACAACTCAGAGCGAGTACACCGGCACTTGCACTTCGCGCTTGGCCTTGTGGCGGCCGGCGATAATCAAGGTCGTCGTGGGTTTTCCGTCTCAATCCGCACTCCGAGCAACTGCCACAGCCGCAGGCGCTGGCCGGGGAAGAGCGACAGAGGCTCGGCGAAGGGGACTTGTTCGTCCTGGTTGGCGACGACGAGCGAAATGTTGCTCGAGCGGTCCTCGGGCGACCATTCCGGCAGGGCGTGGTTCAAGTAAAAGCTCAATTGGTAGGCTTGGTTGCGGTGGATGCGATAGACGGCCACGTCCTGCATGGGGACGCCGAGCGACGCGATCCGTTCGGCCACGGACCGCGCCGAGGCCACGCGGTTGATGGAGGGCGAAAGATGCGTGCTAATCGCCAACATGCACAGCGCCACGCCCAATAGCGCCATGAACGCGGCCCCGAGCGCCTGCTTCTGCCGCAAGAAGTAGAAGCCGAACGCCACCCCGACCGCCAGAACAATCCAGCGCGACACCGGCACGGCTCCCCGCCAGATGCCCGCCCCGGCGCTCGCCAGGCTCCAGTTCGCCAGCGCCTGCCGCAGTCCCGTCGCCAGCGACTCTGCCAACAACGGCGCGAGCACCGGCACAGTCAGCAGCAGCAGGGTTGAGACGCCGATCAGCCACAGCGCGAGCGGCATCGCCGGCGGATGGGGCGCCGACGGATGGAGCGCGGCGGACGGCGCAGCTTTTCGCCGGCTGGTGTCAGAAGCAGGCTCTTTTTCTTGGCCGCGCATGGCGATCTCTGCGATCCAGAGCGCGAGCGGCGGCAGGATCGGGAGCAGGTATCCGGGGAGCTTGTTTTCCGAGAGCGAGAAAAAGACCAACGGAAGTGCGACCCACCAGAACAGAAAGGCTTTCTGCCGGTTTTCTAGGATGCGGCGCGGAGAGTGGATCAGCTCCAGCGTTGGCAGCAACAGCATGGCGCTCCAGGGGAAGAGTCCTGCCACCAGGATCGGGATGTAATACCAGAGCGGCTGTCCGTGTCCCAACGTTTGGGCGGAGGCGAAACGCGCGAGGTTGTGCTTGAGGAAAAATTCATCGAGAAACGACGCGCCGTTATAGGCATAACACAGCGCATACCACGGCATGGCAACCGCAAAAAACGCCGCCGGCGCGGGCGATAGAAGCAGCTTCCTCAGAATCGCCCACTCCCGGAACGTGGCGATGTAGCCGAGCGCAACCAATCCCGCCAGGGCCACGGCCAGGGGGCCTTTGGCGAGCGTGGCCAGGCCGAGCAAAGCGTAAAAGCCGTAGAGGTGGCCCGGCTTCTGCTCCCAGAGCCACAGGGCGAGGAAGATCAGTGCGGCGTCGAGCGTTGCCGTAAACAGCATGTCCATCGCCGCCGCGCGCGCAAAGCCGATCCAGCCGAGCGTCGAACCCAGCAGGATCGAGGCAAACAGCGCCATCGGCTTTCCGAAGCGCCGTCGCGCGAACCGGAACCAGACAATCAAGAAGATAATGGCGGCGAGGGCGGACGGCAGGCGGGCCGTGAGTTCGTTTGCGCCCAGGCGAAACAATTGCGCGGCGAGCCAGTAATAGAGCGGCGGCTTCTCAAACCACGGCTCGCCGAACAGGCGCGGCGTAACGTAATCGCCCGAGTCGAGCATCGCCCGTGCCACGTCGGCGTAGCGCGCTTCATCCGGCCCCACAAACCCCACCGCCCCCAGCCCGGAAAGATAGAGGATAAACGCCAGCAGCGCATAGAGCAGCGGGTTTTGGAAAAAGCGCATTTGAAAGCAGTGACGAGTGACGGGTGACGAGTGACAAGCAGAACCCCCTTCCCTGTCACTTGTCACTCATCACTGTCGTTGAAACCGCTCCTTACGGGGTCCCCCACACGCCGCTTTCAGCGTGTTGGGGTGTTTCGCGGTCGCGGCTCGGAAGGGCGGCGAGAAGTTTCGCGTGGATGCCGCCGAATCCGCCGTTCGACATGATGATCGCGACGTCGCCCGGCCGCAACTCCGGGACGATGGCGTCCACAATCGCGTCGGCATCGGCATGAAGCTCCGCCGGAACGCCGCGCGCCCGAAGGCTTGCTGCGACGCTCTCCGGCGCAAGCCGCTCCGCCTCGGCGAGCTTTTCCTTGCGATAGACGTCGGCCAGGACGACGCGGTCTGCGCCCGCCAGCGCCTCGGCCAGTTCCTTCTCAAAGACTTTGCGGCGCAGCGTGTTCGAGCGCGGTTCGAGGAGCGCCCAAAGCCGCCGCCCGGGGAAGCGCGCGCGGGCCGCGCGCACCGTCTCGCGGATGGCGGTGGGATGATGCGCAAAGTCATCCACGACGGTCACGCCGCCGGATTCGCCGACTGCTTCCAAACGCCGCCGGACGCCTTGGAACGTCTCGATGGCCGCAGCAATTTGGTTCCAGGAAACTCCGTAGTGCGACGCCATCGCCACCGCCGCCAGGATGTTCAACACGTTGTGTTCGCCGAAGAGTCGGGCACGGAGCGAACCGAGCCGCTTCCCGCGACATTCGACGACGAACTCCGTGGTTGGTCCCTGGAAAGTGCCCGCTCCCTCACGGTCGCGGCTCGGAGGGCGTACGAGAATCTCGCGCGCCTGCCACTGGCCCTGGGTCAGGCCGAAGGTTTCGACCGGACAGAAGGCGCGCTCCAGACATTCCTGCACGGTGCCGGCCTCGGCGTACGCGGCGATGAATCCCCGCCGGGGAACCAGGTTCACCAACCTCTTAAACGCTGTCTGGACGGCGTGGAGGTCGCTGTAGATGTCGGCGTGGTCGAACTCGACAGAAGTCAGCACGGCGGCGTCCGGTCGGTAATGCAGGAATTTGGGGCCTTTGTCGAAGAACGCCGTGTCGTACTCGTCGCCTTCCAGGAGGAAGTAGCGCCCGTCGCCGCGGCTGAAGCTCTGCGGGAAGTCGAGCGGCACGCCCCCGATCAGGAATCCCGGCGCGAGGCCCGCCGCGTGGAAAATCCAGGCGAGGATCGAAGTGACCGTGGTCTTGCCGTGGGTGCCGGCGACGACGATGGTTTCGCGCTCGCGCAGGAACAGCTCGCGGAGGACCTCCGGGAGCGAGGCGTAGGGGAGCTTCGCGTCGAGCACCGCCTCGATCTCCTCGTTGCCGCGCGAGAGGGCGTTGCCGATGACGACCAGATCGGGGGGCGGCGCGAGGTTCGCGGCGCGATAACCGCTCGAAACAGGCACACCGAGTTGCGCGAGCAGAGTCGAGATCGGGGGATAGACTTCCGTGTCCGAGCCGCTGACGCGGTAGCCCGCTTCCTGGAGCAGCCCGGCCAGCGCGCCCATCGCCGTGCCGCCGACTCCGACGAGATGAATGTGCGCTCCGGGCTGGGGCGGGATCATTTAGTTTGTCCCTGATTCAACTGCTGGAGGTTCGATTACCCAGAAGGCCTGCCGCGCGAAGAACCTTCGGTTGCTGTCGGTCTTGGGACCACAAACTACGGCGTGGGCCGCTTCCTTAGGCAGCGGATCAGAATGGATTGTCTGGTCACGGGATCTCAATTGTAAAGCGTACAGGCACACAAGTGCATAGCCTTCATGACCGACCATTACGCGTTGTACCGTACCGCCTGTCGCGTCAAGGAGGTCGCGGCGATAGACTGACATTGGCGCGCCATCTTTGTCGTCTTCAAACGCTGCTGAGCTTGGCCGGCGGCCCTCCGGTTTGTTCTCATCGGGGACAACGTGCCACGGAGGGATTCGCCGAAGCATCTGGACGTTATCTTTAATCGCGGGGTCGTCCGGGAATTCCTGTTGACAACGTTCTGTAGGTGGCAATCATCTCCTCACTTCAATCCGAGATTCGAGTCAGCCAGGTTGCCAGAACCTGCTCGTTGCCACGGAGACGCTCTTCGACTGATTTCCCGGCGGTCAAATCCTCCGCTACGAATCGGACGTTGTCAGGTGCATCCACATAGATTTCGACATCCACACCTTTGCGGTGCCACTCCAGTTGCAATCCTCCGCGTGCCGTGGGAACGACGGCCGGTTCCGGAGTTCTGCGTTGCAAGAGGGTCGGAACCCACCTCACTGCATACTCGATCACATCGGGGCGTATCGGCGGTGCGCCATAAGAATTCCAGTTTTCCGGGAGATCGAGCAAAGCGTGTAGTTTCTCAACGGTCCGTTTAACCGCCAGGATGTTGGGCTGGTTGCCGGCAGGAGAGGATAGGATGCCTTTTCTCATCAGGATCAACGTACCACGCGTCGTTCAAGATTGGCAATATCCTCACGAACGCGCGCTGGGGCGGGATCATGCCCGGCCTTTCGGTTTTGGCTTGGCGGGCAAGCTCACGGCGGGTTCGAGCAGCGTCAGCGTCACTTTCTCCTGCGCGCTCAGTTGCGCCCGCACCCCCAGCGGCAGCGTCAGGCAGCCCTGGCGGCTGTGGCCGAACGGCAGCCCAAACGCAATCGGGATTTCGAGGTCCGTCAACGCTTCCAGGATGATGTCTCGCAAGCCTTCGACCGCGGTCGTTCCTCCGCCGCAGCCCGGCATCTCGCCGAATACCACTCCCTGGACCTCGCGAAACTTTCCGGCGCGCCGCAGGTGAAACAACATGCGGTCAATGCGGAACGGCTTCTCGTCAATGTCTTCGAGGAGGAGCAAGGCGCCGCGGGTGTCTATTTCCTGCGAGGTTCCCAGCGTGGCCGTGAGCATCGGGAGGCACCCGCCGAGCAGCCGTCCTTCGGCAACGCCGGGCCGGAGGCTCCACGCCGCCGACTCGATGGAAATGCCGGCCGTGGCCGAGCCGAGCACCTGCTCCATGATCGGCCGGTAGTAGAAGATTTCGCCCCCGGCAAACTCGCGGGTGACCATGGGACCCTGGAAGGTCGTCCAGCCGAGCGTCTGATTCAAGAAAAGCAGCAGGGAGGAGATGTCGCTGTACCCCATGACAATCTTGGGCGGAAGGCGCTTCAGCCGGTTCAGCAGCGGGCGAGAGGAGAGGTGCTCGACGACGTAGTTCGACCCATAGCCGCCGCGCGCGCAAAAAACCGCGCGGATCGAAGGGTCTTCGAGGTACCCCAGCAGAGCTTCGGCGCGCTGGGCGTGCCGCCCGGCGAAGAAGCCGCGCCGCGCCAGCACCGATTGACTCACCAGGACACGGTATCCGATGCCCTCAATTTCCCGCATGCCCCGTTCGAGCAGTTCCCGCTCGACGGGACTGGCCGGTGCGATAATCCCGATGATGTCGCCTCGCCGCAGCGCGGTGGGCTTCCGAAGTCGGTTCATAGCGTCAAGAGAAAGCGTTCCCAGGGTTCCGCTTGGCCGCTGCGCGAGCGATTCTGCGCGCCGCCTGAAAGCCATTGTAACAGCAATCGCGCGCCGGTCATGGCGGGAAATACTCTCCGCGACAAATGATCTCGGCCGGGCCGGTCAGAAAAACGCCGTCGTCGTCCCACCGCACCGTAAGTTCTCCCGCGAGCGTCCGGACCGTCACCGGGCTTTGGGTGAATTGGTTGAGGATCGCCGCGACCGTGGCCGCGCAAGAGCCGGTGCCGGAGGAAAGCGTCACCCCGACGCCGCGTTCCCAGAAGCGCACTTCGATCTCATGATTCGACAGGACGCGGTAGAACTCCGCGTTGGCGCGGTTCGGGAAAAACGGATGCCGCTCGATCTCGGCCCCCGCCGCTTTCCAGTCTTCACCAAAATCCTCGACCCGGAGCGAGCAGTGCGGATTCCCCATCGAGGTGACCGTTACGCGACGCGGTCCCGAGGCCAGCGGCAGCTCAAAGTCCACGACCGGTTCCGGCGCGGCCCCCGCCGGGCGAAAGGGAATCGCCGGAGCCGAGAATACCGGCTTGCCCATGGCCATCTCGAACGAAAAGCGGCTGCCGCTGCGCGCGAGCAGCGTCAGTTGCTTGACTCCGGCGCCCGTCCGGATGGCGAGTTGCGGGCCGCAGCGCCTGCTCTCAACCAGGTAGGCGGCGGCGCAGCGGGTCCCGTTGCCGGAAATCTCCGCTTCGCCTCCGTCCTGGTTGAAGATTCGCAAGCCGGCGTCCGCTCCCGCGCCGCCCGGAATGGCCAGCAGCAGCAATCCATCCGCGCCGATTCCAAAGTGGCGATCGCAGATGCGCCGAATCCACTCCGGCGATATCACGCCGGCCACCGCGTTGGCTTCCAGGATCAGGAAATCGTTTCCGGCTCCTTGCGCTTTGGTGAAGGGGATGGCGGGCATTGGAAGTTAAAGTAGTGACGAGTGACGAGTGATCAGTGACGCCAGAAGCCAGGAGTGGCACCCGCAAAATTCAGCGACCGCGGCTTTTCCCTTATCTCTAGCCCCGGCCTTCAGGCCGGGGTTCGCGTCGGAATTGATTCCCAGGCCGCTTCAGCGGCCTTCCTCTTTTCGGCTTCAGCCCTTGCTCGTCCCGCCGTGCGGGATCAAGCCGCCATCGAGAAGCCTGCTAAAGCGGGCTGAAACAATCGGTGGCCCCCTGGGACCCAGGCGTAAACGCCTGGGCTAGAAAAAAAGGGCCTGGCTCAATGAATAATCCGGCTGAAGCCGTGCCCTGACGAAACTTCCTAAATCAAACGCACCCACTACCTGATTTCTTGTCACTTGTCACTCATCACTGACCACTTCTTGTCACGCTTCCGTTTGCGAGCGCTCGAACTCTTCGATCCAGTCGGGGCGCTTCAGGACTTCGCGGGGCTTGCTGCCGTCCGGCGGTCCAATGATACCGTCCTTTTCCATGATGTCCAAGAGGCGGGCGGCGCGTCCGTAACCCAGGCGCAGGCGGCGCTGCAAGATCGAGGTGGACGCCTTGCCCATCTCGAGCACCACGCGCACGGCCTCCTGGAACATCTCGTCGCGTTCGCCCGTCCACTCTTCTTCATCCTCGGGTTCTTCGCCCGCCGGGGGCAGGAGGAACTCTTCGGAATAGGAGGGCGTGGCCTGGGCGCGCCAGAACTCGACCACCTGGGCGATCTCCGATTCGGTGACCAGCGCGCCGTGGACGCGCACAAGACGCCCCGAACCCGGCGGCGAGTAGAGCATGTCGCCCTTGCCAAGCAACGCCTCGGAGCCGTTCGAATCCAGGATCGTTCGGGAATCCACCTTGGTGGCGACGCGGAACGAGATGCGCGCGGGAAAGTTGGCCTTGATCAAGCCGGTAATTACGTCCACGCTCGGCCGCTGCGTGGCCAGAACCAGGTGGATGCCCACGGCGCGCGCCATCTGCGCGAGACGCGTGATCGAGGTCTCGACGTTATGGGAATCCACCATCATCAGGTCGGCCAGTTCGTCAATGAAGATGACAATGTAGGGCAGCGGCGCGTGCTCGCTGGGGGCCTCAAACAGATTCAAGCTCTCTTTTTCTTTTTGCTCAAAGAGCCGGTTGTATTGCTCGATGTTGCGGACGCCTCGCTCGGCGAGCAGCTTCAGCCGACGCTCCATCTCCCGCACGGCGTTCCGCAGGGCGTTGGCGGCTATTTTGGGGTCGGTGATGATCGGGGTGACCAGGTGCGGGATCCCCTCGTAGAGGCCCAGTTCCAGGCGCTTGGGGTCCACCATGATCACCTTGACTTCTTCGGGAGTGGCCTTGAAGAGGATCGAGAGGATCAGGCTGTTCATCGAGACGCTTTTGCCGGAGCCGGTCGAGCCGGCGATGAGCAGGTGCGGCATCGAGGCCAGGTCGGCCACGCGGATGCGCCCGTTGATCTCTTTCCCCAGGGCGATGGTGAGCGGGGAGCGGGCCGAAGTGAACGATTCCGACTCCAGGATTTCCCGCAGCACAATCGTTTCCCGGTGGGCGTTCGGAACCTCGATCCCCACGGTTGACTTGCCCGGAATGCGCTCGATCAGGATGGACTCGGCTTCGAGCGCCAGGCAAAGGTCTTCGACCAGGTTGGTGATCCGGTTGTACTTGACGCCCGCCTCCGGCTTGAATTCATAGGTCGTGACCACGGGGCCGGGGTTGATCTGCGTCACCGAGCCGCGCACGTCAAATTCCTCGCACTTCGCCGTCAGGAGCATCGCCAGACGCTTGAATTCATCCTCCGAGTTCGCCGGAACGGCAATGGGAGGATGGAGCAGGCTCGTGCTGGGGAGCTTGTAGTGGCCCTCGCTGCGGGCAACGGGCCTGCGGTGGCCGCTGCGGGTAGCGAGCGGCGGCGCTTGAATCGGAGGCACGACCAGAATCGCCGCTTCGACCGGCTTTGACTTGACCAGTTCTGGCATTGCGCCGACGGAAACAGAAGGTGGCTGGACGACAGAGATCGAGGTAGCCGGCAGGGAAGCGCGCACCGGTATCTTCGACTGGCTGCGCGCGGCGCGGGCTTGTTTCCAGGCGGCCAACCTTAGCTGGAGCCGGGCCAGCCATTGGATACGCTGGCGGAAACGCTGGCCGAACCGCTCTTGCAGCCAGGCAGAGGCGCGCTCGACCGAGAAGGTTGTCAGCAGGTAGAGCGAGGCGAGAGATGTGATCGTCAGCAGGATGGCCGCGCCCGGACCGTTGAGTCCCCGGCGCAATCCGTCGGCGATCAGGATTCCTACAACGCCGCCCAGGGGAAACAGGTCATAGAGCCGAATCGGGTAGGGAATCAAAGCCAAGGCGGCCATCAGCGATAGCAGGAACAGCGCGGCCCCGGAGACCCTGGCCGAGCGGTTTCTGACTCCCCGGCTCCGGAACCGCCACCAACCGAGCGCGGCCAGGCTTATCGGAAAAAGGAACGCGCAGGCCCCAAAGAGTTGATAGAGCAGATCGGCGGTGTACGTGCCCACCACGCCTACCCAGTTGCGAACCGTCTCCGCCCCGGTGGCCGTGTTCAAGGAGGGATCGGTAGGCGAAAAGGTCCCCAGGCTCAGCACCCCGAGCAGCGCCAGGGCCATCCACAGCAAGCCGGTAAATTCGTTCCACCGACGATTGACTGACGGGGTCAGGAATCCCATTCGTGTCCTCTCCGGCAGGCGGTTGGTCCTGCACGAACAACTATATTAAAATCAATCTATTGGAGAGAATGGAGGGCGCAAAGAAGCGGGCTGGGATACCGCTACCCGTCGGCCTGCGTGCGGCAGTCCTCAGACAGCACTTCCCAAGGGAGACCAAAACGCCAGAGCAAGAACTATTATGCCTAAGATGATCCGGTAATAAACAAAAATCTTGAATGTACCAAACTGTAAATACCGCAAAAACAGGGCAATGCACGCATAGCCGGAGAGGGCGGAGACCAGCACCCCGACCAGGAATGGCAGGTGCATGGCTGGCGGCAGGCCCTCGCGCAACAATCCCATCCCCTCCTGGAGCGCGGCTCCGGCGATAATCGGGGTCGAGAGCAGGAACGAGAAGCGCGCGGCGGCCTCCCGGCGGTAGCCGAGAAACAGGGCCGCCGTCATGGTCGCGCCGGAGCGGGAGACGCCCGGAACCAGCGCCAGCGCCTGCGAAAACCCAATCCAGAGCGAGTCGGCCAAGCTCACCTTGTACAGGGTTTTCACATACCGGCCCACTTTTTCTCCCCACGCCATCGGAATGGCCAGCAAAATCAAGGCGCTCCCGACCACCGCCGGATGGCGCAAGGTCGTCGCCACCTGCTCATGAAACATCCATCCGGCAATCCCGGCGGGGAAGGTCGCCACCACCAGGAACCAGAACAACGTTCGATGGGGCGGAAAACGCTTCGCGGCAGCGTCCTCCAACGCAATGGGCGGTTTCGCAAAAATCGGGTTGCGGCCGACCCCCAGCAGCAGGAGGTCCACCCAGGTCCGGAAAAAATAGACCGAGACGGAGAACAGCGTCCCCACGTGGAGGGCGACATCGAAGGTCAGCCCGGGGTCCTGCCAGCCGAACAGCCAGGGGATCAGGGTCAGGTGGGCCGTGCTGCTGATCGGCAGGAATTCCGTGATCCCTTGCGCGACTGCCAGCACGACCGCTTGCCAAAGGGGCATCAGCCTTCAACCTCACGCCCGGGGGGTTCGAGCAGATATGGGAATTTCATGTGAGGCTTTCGATGCGAAGGCCTTCTATGTTTTCGAAATGCCTGCGGTTGTTGGTTAGCAGGGTAAGATCGTGCTGACGAGCCGTGATTCCGATAAGCAGATCAAAGTCGCTGATGCCCCTCCCACGGCCGCGGAGCCGACCGCGTTCTTTTCCAAAGAGCTGACAGGTTTCTTCATTGATCCCGATTAGCGTAACGCCTTTCAGAAAGTCGTTCAGTATCTGCTCGCTTTTGTTCGCGTCTCGGGAGTAGTACACGCCTTCGTATAGCTCAGCAAGTGAGACGGTTGAAAGCCCGAGACCTTGTTCTTTGAGTTCATCCAGCCGCTTCACAATTGCCGCGCGGCCATTCAGCCAGTGGATGACCCAATCGGTGTCAACCAGATAGCTGAGAGTCATAGCTTAGGCACGGGACGGGTGGAGATCAGGCGGTCGGCATAAATATTTCGGATAAGGGTTTCCGCATCCACTAGACCCTTCCATGCTCCCGCCGAACGGCGGAATGCTTCAAAGTCGAGGCTTCCGGGTGCCTCGAGGACACTAACCAGGACCTCTTTGCCTTCCGGCAAATCAATTTTCTCGAGCGGTTCCAGTTTCCCGCCTTTCACGCGAGCGCGAATCGTCAGACTCATAAGCTCATCTCCTTTGCCAGTCCATTCTAACAGTTCACTTTGGCCTGTGGGAATAGGCGACCGAATGGCGTGGGTTTTGCTGCGCAGGATGCGGAAACAAGAGGCCCACGGCGAAATGTACGCCTTTGTCGTGGTTATCCGCTATTTTCTGGCGCAATTGTCCCGTCCTCACGAAGATACGAGAGGAACTCATCCGGAAATTCATTTTTTAGCATCCGGCGCACTATGCATTTAGTGATAGGTAACCATTTGTTTACCCTTTCCCTGTGCAACAGTTCGTCGGCGGATAGCGTCAGTTCACCTGATGTGGAAGCGAGCGCGTGTGCTATATCCACTCGCAGAGGGCGCAGAGCTTTTTCGATCACATAATTGAACCTTTTGCCAAGAGCCTCTCTGTGAAATATTGAGTCCAAAGACATTGCGTCCCATTCCCGCCTAATAGGAAAAATGCCGTTTAGCCATGCTTTGAACTCTTCTGCTCTTTCGGGTACCACTTCTGGAGGGCGTCTAAACTTAACCCCCGATTTTCGCGCTTCCGTTCCAAGGCGAGCACGGCGGCTTTGAATTCCCTCAATGATTTTGAAAAGGCAAAGGTAGCGATATACCGGACTGTTGCTATTGAGCGCTTCTCTGTATAGGCTGGCGTACCCTCTAAACTCCTTCCTTAGTTCGGCTGTTGGCGCGACAGCAAACGGAGCCTCCCATGAAGGAGGTAGAAGTGTCATCTGCGTGTTTCCCGTTCTTAATTCACCGCTTTCCATTTGGTACACATGTAGCGGGATGTCTAGATGAACGGACCAGTAGCTTAAAGAAGATGCCAAAACACGGTACGCTTTGCGTTCTGCATCGAACAGATCATTTGCATCAAAAGGTTCGGATTCGATCTTTCCTAAAAATCCCTTCTCGTTCGGCAGTCCAATAAATTCAAAATTCCCGTCTTCTGTATTACCGTATATCTTTATTTTTGTTATTGGATCAGCATCGGAATCGCCGGGTGGACTAAACGCTGGTTTGGTTATGGCGAGATGTGAATCCCCCTTTAAAGCGCCCGAGAAGGAATATTTCCTTTCAGGCAAGAGGCTGAATCCAGGGCGATCCAACACGAATATCACCTTGTACTTTCCCGGAATCCCTTTGGGGCCTCCCACATTTCGGGGGTCATGTGGGTCTCGAAACTCGTTAATAACAATGATGTGCTGAAGTTCCCCGGGAAGGCCCATCACTCCTATATTGGCGTTGGTCGTCTGCGGATGATCTTTACGCGGGATCTGGGGCATTGCCTTGCCTATCGGAGAACCACAGCAGTGCTTGTACTTTTTCCCGCTTCCACAAGGGCAAGGGGCGTTTCTGCCTATCTTTCCCATCGGATGTTAGCTTGAATTGTATAGGTCTGACAAAGCTTAACCTGCTCTTGCTAAAAAACCGTGGCAGGCAGCCACGGCGAGTGCCTTTTCTCACCGTGGGTCACCCTTCAGATTTCCAGGATAACCGGAAAGATCAGCGGATGGCGGTCGGTCTGCTTTTTGATGAAGCGTTTCAAGTCGGCGCGGATTTTTTCTTTGATGAGGCCCCAGTCGGCGCGCTCTTCGCCGCTCGAGTGTTCGAGCGTACCGAGGATGATTTCTTTGGCTTGCGTCAGGATGCCGTCTTCGCCGCCGGCAAAGACGAAGCCTCGGGTCACGATCTCCGGCTGCGATTCGACCTTGCCGGTCTGCCGGTTGATGGCGATGATGGGGAGCACGATGCCGTCTTCGGAGATGTGCTTGCGGTCGCGGATCACCATATCCTCGACCACCTCGTCCACCGTGCCCGAGTCAATGCAGACGCGCCCGACGTTGACGCGCCCGGCCTTGCGGGCGCCTTCGGCGTCGAACTCGAGCACATCGCCGCTTTCGAGCAAGAACACCTCTTTCACCTCTTTCAGATGCGATGCCATGCGGCCGTGAAGGCACAATTGCCGGTACTCGCCGTGAATGGGGATAAAGTAGCGCGGGCGGACGAGGTTCAGCATCAGGGTCAGCTCTTCCTGGCTGCCGTGGCCGGAGACGTGGACGAGCGGACCGCCACTTTCGTAGACGACATGGGCGCCGCGTTTGAAGAGGTGGTTGATCATGCGGAAGATGCCCTTTTCATTGCCGGGAATGATGCGGGAGGAGAGGATGACCGTGTCCCCGGTCTGGATGACGGCGTGGCGGTGGTCGTCCACGGCGGCGCGCGCCAGCGCCGAAAGCGGCTCGCCCTGGCAGCCGGAGATGATGACGGTGGTGCGGTCGCGCGGCCCCGATTTGATGTCGTTCGGGCGCATCAGCAGCCCGTCGGGAACCTCCAGGTAATCCAGCCGGTGGGCAATCTCGGTGTTGCGGATCACGCTGCGCCCCACGAAGGCGACCCGGCGGTCGTAGCGGGCCGAGAGGTCCACCAGGATCTGGATGCGGTGGATGGAACTCGCAAAGCAAGAGGCGAAGATGCGCTGGCCGGCGCGCGAAAAAATTCCGTCGAGCGGATCAATCACCGCCCGTTCCGACTGCGTATAGCCGGGCCGCTCGACGTTGGTGCTGTCGGAGAACAGGGCCAGCACGCCGCGCTTGCCGTAGTCGGCGACGGCGTGCAGGTCAAACTGTTCGTTGTCAATGGGGGTGGGGTCCACTTTGAAATCGCCGGTGTGCAGGATCACCCCGAGCGGCGTGGTGATGGCCAGCATGGTCGAGTTCACAATGCTGTGCGTGACGTGGATGAACTCGATCTCAAACGGCCCGACCGTGATTTTATCTTTGGGACGGACCTTGTGCAGCTTGGCCGTATCGAGCAGCGCGTGTTCCTCGAGCTTCTCCTCGACCAGGGCCAGCGTGAACGGGGTCCCATAGACGGGGACGTTCAAGTCGGCGAGAAAATACGGCACGGCCCCGATGTGGTCTTCGTGGCCGTGGGTCAGGATCAGCGCGCGGACTTGCTGGCGGTGCTCGAGCAGGTAGGAGATGTCCGGAATGACGATATCCACCCCGAGCAGTTCCGCTTCAGGGAACATCATCCCGGCGTCAATGACAATCATGTCCTCGCCGTAGCGGAGGGCCATCATGTTCATCCCGAACTCGCCCAGTCCGCCCAGCGGAATCGCCTGTAGCTTCGGTTTGCTCACCGGGTAGAAATCCTCACGAGAAGAAGTCGTTTTTCATTCACAGGAAATAATAGCACAGGGAGGGAGCGCAGCGTCCGACGGACCCATGAAATTTCCTTGACTTACGATGCCCCCGTCCCTATGATAGCCAGTATATTTCCCCCGACTTACAGGAGGTGGCTATGCCGCGAACAACGATTCGTGTATTGGCTCTGGTGTCTTTGCTTTGCGGAGGGTTCTCTTTGCCAGTACAGGCACAGGAGGCGGCGACGGAGAGAAGTCGAGGCGTCGGGTGGCAGCCTGCGTCGCAAGACGCGGCGCCAAAAGCGGCGCAAGGGCCGCGGCTGATCCAGTTTGGCGGCGTGCTGCAGGACAAGCTCGGGAATCCGCTGACGGGCGTGCAAGGCGTCACCTTTGCGCTCT
>Ga0155949_1066_pt2 | contig 18207 bp, 17 predicted proteins | sample RifCSPlowO2_02_FD_107603 | JGI IMG/M metagenome (GOLD analysis project Ga0155949, IMG submission 107603) | Acidobacteria bacterium RIFCSPLOWO2_02_FULL_61_28
ATGGCGTCCATGCTCCGCAGGGTAAGCTGCGTGGGCCGCCGGCCGTTGCCCACGTCCGTCTTCTCCGCCTTGCGGAGCGAATAACGCGTGATGCGGCCGGCCAGGTTCTGCTCTCCCACCCGCGGCGGCAGCAGCGAAGTCACGACGCCGCTGCCAATCGTGGTTTCGAGCTTGGCGTGCTGCTTCAGCACCGGGTCTTCGATGAATTCGACGATCTCCCGCAACGAATCGGTTTCGTAATGATGGCAGTCCGCATCAATAATCAGGAATTCGTTGAATCGGTTCTGGTCCCGTTGCTGGGCGGCCTTGGCGAGGATTTTCGTGGTGTCGGCTTCCTCGATGTCCATCGTGTGGATGTCGCTAACCGGAAACTTCATGGTTCCCCCTTCTGCGGTCCTGGCTGGGTGCGGCGGGATTCAGCGGCGAATGCTCTGTGGTCTGCCGCGCTGGCCGAAATCTTTATCCGGTCAGGATATAAATCTTCCCACTTTTTTCGACGACCTCGAACTTTTTCAAGCGGATCTTCCGGTTGACGACAAATTCGCCGGTGGTGAGGTCGTATTCCCACCCATGCCACGGACAAACGATGTGCCACTCGTCATAGTTGAAGCGCATTCGTTGATAGGTTTTGTCCTGGGCGATGACCTCTTCCACCTTCGGCATCATCAGCCCTTCGCAGGCAGGCCCCCCTTGATGCGCGCAAAGGTTCTGGTACGCGTAGAGCTTGCCCTTCATCCGATAGACCCCCAGCTCGGTATTGCCGAAGGGAACGACCTTGCGCTCGCCTTCGTTGATCTCGGAGGACTCGGCAACGAAGGTTTCTTTTTCCTGAGTATTCGACCGATTTGAACTCATGACATCCTTACGATCCTGCCTTTGGAATCTGGAACCGCCCTTTCAGTACGCGCGAACCTGCCGCCGAATTGCAGAACGGATGCTATCGCAATCCGACGTTTCCTTTCATTGTTCCTCTTCGATTGTCGTGCGATTTTGCCGCCGGATGCAAATGCATTCTCATCATATCACTGATGGGGTCTGGGCATAATGATTAATCGGTAGTGTCTCTGTTTGCGTTGATGCATGTTCGCCGATTTTTTCTCTAGCCCAGGCGTTTACGCCTGGGTTCGTGTGCCACCGCAACCAGCAGCCCCCTTTAGGGGGCTTCGCCGTTGCACATCGGAAAACCCCCTAAAGGGGGTTGGGAAAAATCGTTTGAGACCTCAGTCCCCAGGCGTAAACGCCTGGGCTAAGGAAAAGGCGGACTGTTGTCCCATTTCCGAAATCTTCTGAATAATTCAGGTGAGGGCCTGGACTAAATATACTCAGTCCCCTACTCAGATTGAGCCGCTGCCGATTTATCGGTAATCCCGCCCCCCTCTCCGCCCGAAGCAAGGGCCACGCGAAGCCGCCCGATAGATGATAGAATTTTCTGTGGGGCGGACGAGCCCTGCGGTTCGAATCCGCGCTTTGCCCCCAGGATTTACCGCTCGGCTCGCAGATTTTCTTCCCCGAAGGTCATTGCGTGCGTTCCCCTTCTCGAAAACGCATTCTGGTAACCAACGATGATGGCGTCCATTCCCCGGCCCTGCGGGCGCTGGCCGAAGCCCTGGCTCCGCTCGGCGAGGTGATGGCGGTCGCGCCGCTCCGGGAAATGAGCGCCTCCAGCCATTCGGTCTCGCTGTTTCGTCCGATTTGCTACGAGGCCGTAGGGCCGGCCTGCTACGGCGTGGACGGCACCCCGGTGGACGCAGTCATTGTGGCGTTGAATCACCTGCTCGCGGAGCAGCCCGACCTCGTTGTCTCCGGGATCAATCCGGGAGCGAACCTGGGCCTGAACGTTCTGTATTCGGGAACCGTAGGAGCAGCCGTCGAAGGGACGCTCCACGGGATTCCCTCCATCGCCGTCTCGATCTGCTCCAAGAGCGATCTGCCATTGGACGCCGCGGCCGCCTTCGCGGCCCGGTTGGCGAAATGGGTTCTCGAAGAAGGATTACCGCCGGGCGTGACCTTGAACGTAAATATCCCGGCCGGCTGGCCCGCGAACGGCAAGAACGGCGTCCGGCTCACCCGCCCCGCCCAGCGCCAGGCCCGCCGCTTGGTGCTCGAACCCCACGATTCCGCCAGCCCGCAGTCTTACTGGATTCGCGAACGCATTGATCCCGCGCAGCTCAGCGCCGACTCCGACCACGCCGCAATTCGCGACGGCTATATCTCGATCACCGCGCTGGCGCTCGAGGGTGCTGACCCGCCTTCGCTCGCGCCGCTCGAACGCTGGATTCGCAGTTTTGGCCCGCCGTTCAGTGGCTCGTAGGTGGGTTCCAACGTCTCGCATCGTCGTCGAGAAAGCCTAAATATCCTGTTTGGGCCCCCTGTTAGCGGACAGTTACCCCCCTCCGAGTTTTTGGGACTTTTGGTCTATTGCGGGTAACCTCCCCGCCTGCATAGAATGCGAACAGGAGCGGCCCGGAAGCTGGCGTCTCGGAATATTGTCCGGTCGCACCAATCAGAGCGAAGGAGGGAAAAGCCCATGTCGGAGAAGATGCTTTCCAGACTTCTCAGCGCGAGATCCAATGCGACGGTCTGTCTCGCCGTTTTGCTCGCCTTCCTCTCTTATGCTCCGAACTTGGTAGGGCAAATCGTCCCGCGGTCAATCCCCCGGCGCAGACCTGCCCAGAATGCCGTTACTACGGAAATTTACATCGTTACCTTCCGGCCGGGCACCTCAGCTTCCCAAAGGGCTGCTATCGTTCAAGGAGCTGGCGCCGTTTTGAGGGTCAACTACAACATTACGAATGCGGCGTCCGTGCAGGTCCCCAATGTCAACGTCCTGGCAAGGCTCCGGAACGATCCCCGGATAGTGGCCGTCTTTACCAACCGTCCGATTACCCTCCATGCAGCGCAGGGCAGAGGCGGAGGCAGCGGTGGGGGAGGTGGCGGAAGCGCCACGAGCAAGCCAAAGGCTCCCACTAGCCTGGTCGCAACGCCGCAGTCCTCCAGTGTGATTTCACTTGCCTGGACGGACACCGCCAATAACGAAGATGGCTTCACCGTGGAGCGTTGTAACGGTTCCCGCTGTAGCAATTTTTCTCAGATTGTCACGGTTGGGGCCAACGTCACGAGCTACAGCAACACCGGCCTCACGGCCAATACCACGTATCGGTACCGAGTGAGCGCCTTCAATACCGCCGGCAGCTCGAAATATTCGAACACCGCTACGGCAACTACTCTTCCGCCGCCACCTCCGGCAGCGCCGAGCAACCTCACGCTACAGGTGGTCTCGTCGAGCCAGATTAATTTGGCTTGGGTGGATAACTCCAGCGACGAAGGCGGATTCCAAATCGAGCGCTGTCAGGGCACGGTCGCCAGTTGTGGCAGCTTCGTCCAAATCGTCCAGGTGGGCGCCAACGTCACCAGCTACAACAACACCGGGCTCAGTGGTGCGACAGCCTACACCTACCGCGTCCGCGCCTTCAATGCCGTCGGTAATTCGCAATACTCGAACAGCGCAGAAGCAACGACCCCTTCTGTGCCTCCGCCTCCCCCTCCGGCAGCACCGAGCAACCTCACGCTCCAGGTGGTCTCTTACAGCCAGATTAATTTGGCTTGGGTGGATAACTCCAGCGACGAAGGCGGATTTTGGGTGGAGCGCTGTCAGGGGACCGTGGCGAGTTGCAATGGTGCCAGCTTCGTCCAAATCGCTCAAGTCGGCGCCAACGTCACCAGCTTCAACAACACGGGTCTCAGCGCTCAGACGACTTACACATATCGCGTCCGCGCCTTCAACGCCGGCGGCGCCTCCTCGTACTCCAACCCGAACCAGGAGACCACTCCGTCCGCGCCTCCCAGCTCCCAGGTAGTTCCCGGTGGGGTGGCGCGAATTGGCGCCGCTCCCGGCGCGCTGAACTGGACGGGGGCGGGGGTCGGCGTAGCGGTTGTTGACACCGGCCTGGATTTTGCGCACCCGGACCTGGGCCTGAATCCCGAGGTGATAGGAGTCAACTCCTTCAATTCCTTTGGTGGTTCGTGCCAGTACATTCACGGCCATGGCACGCACGTGGCGGGTATCATCGCGGCTCGCAATAACACGATCGGTGTGGTGGGTGTAGCTCCGAACGCCACGCTGTATTGCGTGAACGTTTTCCGGCCGGACCCGGTCTATGAGGTGGCGGCGACCGATGAAAGCCTGATTGCCGGCCTGGAGTGGATCGCGGCCAATGCCAATCTGGTCTCACCTCCCATTCGGGTGGTGAATATGAGTCTCGGCCGAGAAAAAACTCCCGAGGATACCCCCGACCATCCCTTGCATGTGATCGTGAAGGCGCTCTATGACAGCGGCATCTCCGTCGTAGTTTCGGCAGGCAACGATCCGCTCAGAGAAGTCTCCCAGGAAGTGCCCGCAGGTTACCCGGAAGCGATGGCGATTGCGAGCACGACAGCGGTGGACGGATTGAATGGTTATGACGACTTATTCGTCCCGTGCACAAGTGAGCAGAATATCCGAGCCGATACAGCTTCCTATTTCACCACGGACGGGGCATTTGTCGGCGGGACTGGCGTCACCGTCTCGGCTCCTGGAGAAGAGAGGGAAGACATCTATAGCTATTTTGGCGCTTGCTACCTGGAACCCATCGGTATCCTTTCCACCTGGCCGGGCGGGGAAACAATCGAGCTTTACGGGACCAGCATGGCGGCCCCCCATGTCGCCGGGGTGGTGGCCCTGATGTGGCAAAAGGAGCTTAGCCTGGGGCTTAGCCTTGCTCCGGAAGTTGCTCGCAGCAGAATCCGAAATAGTGTGGCTCGACCTGGCACTGCCCCACTGGACTCGCCGTTACTGGAGTACAGCTTCGATGGCCAGCGCGAGGGAGAAGTCTGGGCCCCTGCCGCCGTGGGCGATGCTCCTCCACCTCCGCCGGATTACCCGCCGACGGTCGCCATCACCAGTCCTACAACGGGTTCCACTTTCAGCGCCGGAGCGATCATCAATTTTGCGGGAACCGCCAGCGATGCCAAGGACGGAAACCTGACCAACTCTCTGGTTTGGACTTCCAGCAGAGACGGACAGATCGGCACGGGAGGCAATTTCTCGAGAACGCTCAGCAGCGGAACCCACACCATCACCGCCACGGTGACGGATTCGGGCGGGAACGTTGCCAGCGCCAGTGTCTCCGTCACGGTAGGCTCGCCCACGCAGCCCACCGCGGCGATAGTCAGTTCCATTCTCTATGGGATGCTGGGCCCCAATCTGCTCGTCACGGTGGAGCTGGATAATGAGTTTGGGGGAGCGGTTGCCGGCGCTGCGGTGTCGGTCGAGATGTATGAATGGCTCTGGGGCAACGGACCCTGGAATGCGAATGGAACGACGGATGCGCAGGGGAAGGTGCAATTCCAGCTTTCGAACGCCCCCTGGGGATGTTACATCACAACGGTGAAAAGCGTTGTTGCGAATGGGCTGACGTGGAATGGGGTCACGCCGCAAAACTCGTTCTGTAATTAGAACGCGCCCGGCGACTTTGCCTCGCATGTTTCCGGCTCGGAGGGCCGAGAATTGCAGTTATCGGGACAAGCAGTTTCTTGCTCCGAACCAGAGTGTCAAACCGTTTTTCGATGAGCTGTTACAGCGCCGGCTTGCGCTTGTGCCAGTCGGTAGCGGATTCGTAGGCGTAGGCCAGCGCCAGCACGTTTGCGTCCTGGAATGGCCGGGCGGAGATTTGCAGCCCGATGGGCAGGCCCGCCGGCGAAGTCGAGAATCCGCAGGGGACGGAGACCGCCGGAAAGCCGTTCAGGTTGTACTCGGACCGGAAGGTGATCCGGGGGGTGGCCTGCACGTCCGCGGGCGCGGGCATCGCCGGGCTTAGGAACGCGTCGAACGAGGCATAGAGTTCCAGCATCTCGCGGATGTACACCCGGCGGAATTGCTGCGCCTTGTGATACTGCGCCGCCGTCAGCAACGAGCCGGCCTCGACCGTCGTGCGCACCTGCGAGACCGCAGGCAGCGCGGGGTTGCCGGGGCCGTACTGGGCCGCCTTGGTTCGCAGGAATTGGCGCAAGAATTGGCGATGATACGCCGCGGCGTCGCAGATGCGAATGATCGTATGGGCGGCGCTCGCTAGTTCGAGCGTGGGAGGCAGCTTGACCTCCTGCACCCGGCAGCCGAGTCCCTCCAGAACCTTCGTTGCCTGGCGGAAAGATTCCTGCGTGTCGGGATAAAAATCCTTGAGAATTTCGGCGGGCGGAATGCCCAGCCGCAGCCCGCGTACCGGCCTCTTGAGCAGGCGCGGATAATCGGGCACGGTGACCCGCGCGCTGTACGCGTCGTTCGGATCATATCCGGCCAGCACGCGGAGCAAAATGGGAGCGTCCTCGACCGTCTTGGCCAGCGGGCCGATGTGGTCGAGAGTCCAGCTGATCGGGACGATCCCGTAGCGGCTGACCAGGCCGAAAGTAGGCTTGTGGCCGACGACGCCGCAGGTCGAGGCCGGATTGCGGATCGAGCCGGAGGTGTCGCCGCCGGTCGCTCCCAGCAGCATCCCCGCCGCCAGCGCCGCCGCCGAACCGCCGCTCGATCCAGCGGAATTGCGCGACAAGTCCCAGGGATTATTCGTCCCCGGCGTGTAGCCCCCGAAAGAAAATTCCGGGAGATTCGTCTTCCCGATCAGAATGGCCCCCGCTTCCTTTAACTTCCGGACGACGGTGGCGTCGAACGTGGGAACAAAATCGTGGAGCACGCGCGTGGCGGCAGTGGTGCGGATGCCTTGGGTGTAGTGAGTATCCTTCACGCCGACCGGGATGCCGTGCAGCGGTCCCCGGTATCTCCCTTGCTGGATTTCCTGTTCGGCGGCGCGGGCGGCCGCCAGGGCCTGGTCGGCGGTGACGGTGATGAAGGCGCCGACCTTGGAGTCGAGTTTTGCAATGCGGTCGAGGATGGCCTGGGTCAGCTCGACCGGGGAGAGTTGTTTCTTGCGAATCCGCTCGGCGGCTGCGGCCAGCGTGAGCGCAGGCAAATCGAGGCCGCCGGACGGAGGCGCGGAAACCTGCGGGGAACCCGAAGCGGAGGACGAAGGCTCGGTCAGGGGCGACAGGAGCGCTCCGGTGAGAGTGGTGGCGGAGTTCTTCAAGAAATCGCGTCGTGTTTCCTGGTTTGCTTTCATAGGGTCCCTCATGGCATCTATCGTTTCTGGCGCGGTGGGACCGCTCCCGTCCCTTCCGTTGGCAACGCAAACGTCGCCGACGGCTCCGCTCCCATGTCGAGTGGCAATGAATCGAGCCGGTTCAAAAGTTCGAGATACGTCTGATACTGTTTCAGCACAACCTCCAGCCGCTCTTCCGGGATCGCAATCCCGTTGGCCTCGGCCAGGGTCTGAATAAAGGTTCTGTCAACCATTGTCCCCCCCTCGGCAGTCTTGGTTCCCTCCCGGAAACGGCTGCCTGCCTTGGATCCCGCCATGTGATTCCGCTCGCGCGGGCGGGAGGTATTGTACACCTCTTGGCGAGGGAGCGGGAATACGGCAGGGAGGAAAGCAAAGGCAGCGGCTCAGGAGGCGCGGAAGGGCGCGCTGCATTTTTTTCTTGACAAGGGCGGAGGGTGCGGGGTATAAATCTATTTGCAAGTCATTTGCAATAACAACGCACTTGAGTTGCAATAAGAAATGCCGCTCATCCGCCAAGCTCGCCGCCAAGGAGGCCTGGCCCTGCTGGCCAAGCAGCAGGGGCTGCGCCTGACCCGCCAGCGCCGCTTGATCTACTCGATCCTCGAAGCGGCCCAGACCCATTTGAACGCCAAGCAGATTCTCGCCGAGGCGCAGAAGTTTGATCCGGGCATTGATCAGGTCACCATCTATCGCAATCTCGCGGTGTTGAAGCGGCTGCGGGTGGTGGACGAGCTGGACCTGCTGCATCTCAAGGGAGACCAGCATTATTACGAAGCGCGACAGGTCCGTGCTCATTCCCACGTCGCCTGCTTGAGCTGCGGGAAGGTCTTCGAGTTTTATACGCCCGCCATGAAGACCATAGACCAGGCGCTCGAGAAGGAGTGCGGGTTCGAGGTCTCTTTTACTCGAATTGAGATTGGAGGATATTGCGCGGAGTGCCGCAAGAAACGGGGAGTCAGCCCGGCTTCCCTGAAGGGACACAAGGTCCCGCGCTCCGTGGAGCCGGAAAGAATTTAGGGAGCGGGTGGCCGTTTGCCTGCCTAGCTGCAGCCGCCTGCTCCCACGCAGCAACCCATGTGGGGTGGATTGCCGACTTAACTGTAGTCCAATCCACCTCAGATTTCAACAGGAGCCTTCTCTTGTTCCAGCAATGTGGAGGACTTGACATGCGAACGCTAGCTTGCTTATTTCTCTTATTGATTTCCTTTGCCTTCGGCCTTCCGGCAGGTTTTGCCCAGACCTCGGCGGGAACGGTCGAAGGGGTTGTTCTGGATCCTGAGGGACTGCGCTTGCCTGGCGCCATAATTGAGTTGGTAGAAAACGGGCGCAGGACATTTTCCGACGCGGAGGGCAAGTATCAGTTGGGTAATGTCCCTCCCGGCCAATATACACTGCGAGCTTTGGCCGGTGGGTTGAGAGATGTCCAAATTGACAACATCGTGGTCCGCGCCGGGGAGATCACCTCCCAAACTATCTCTTTTACTCTCATCAAGCCAAGCAGCAGTCAAATTGACGTGATCGGCGAGGATATCTCCATACTTAAGGAAATCCCTGGGTCGGCAACACTGGTGACAGAGGAACAGTTACAGGTCAGCCGGCCGCTCGATGCCAATGAAGTACTCCGCAGGCTGCCCGGTGTGTTTATCCGCGAGGATTCCGGGCCGGTGGGGATGCGCCTGAATATCGGAATTCGGGGATTGAATCCTGACCGAAGCCGTCAGGTGCTGGTCCTGGAGGACGGCCTTCCCGTGGCGTTGGCCCCTTATGGAGAGCCAGAGTTGTATTACAGTCCCCCGATTGATCGGATGCGCCGCGTCGAGGTTCTCAAGGGGAGCGGCTCGATTCTCCATGGGCCTCAGACTATCGGGGGAGTCCTGAATTTCGTTACTCCGGACCCTCCCACCAAGCCGCAGGGCAGCCTCGATCTGATTGCAGGCCAGCGTGGCTTGTTTGTCGGAAAGGCCAGCTACGGTAGTTCCATCGGTCGGGTCGGAGGCCTTCTGACGATTCTGCGCAAGCAGGGCGATGGGTTTCGGAACTTCTTTTTTGACATCAATGATGTCACTGCTAAGTTTCATGTGCCGGTGGGGGAAAGGCACACCGTGGGAATCAAGCTGAACGTCTATGACGAGAAGTCGAACTCCACCTATCTGGGACTTACGCACTCTCAGTTTGAGCAAAACCCGAGCGAAAATGTTGTCCCCATGGACCGCCTCTTTGTCAGGCGGTACTTTGGATCACTCTATCACCAGGCTGTGCTGAGCGAGCGCGCCGTCCTGAACACAACCTTGTTTGCCTACACCACAACCCGGAATTGGAGACGCCAGGACTTTGATCGGGCCAGAGTGTCCGGGCGGCCTTACCTGGGAGTCTTCGGCGACGAGAGCATCCCCGGCGGCGCCGTCTTTCTGCGGGACAGTAACCTGAGCCGGGACCGCTCCTTCGAGGTGGCGGGTGTGGAGACTCGCTTGGCCCGCGAACACACTCTGTTCGGAATCCGGAGCAAGTTTGACGGAGGGGCGCGTTACCTCTACGAGCGCGCCCATGACCAGCAGATTCAAGGGGCCACCCGGGACAGCAGCGGCGGCGTCATCCGGGACGATGAGTACCGCCCCGGCCATGCCGTATCGTTGTTTTTCCAGGAACGGTTCTTCTTCGGAAACCGAGCCACCGTAACGCCGGGACTTCGTTTAGAAAAGTACGGCTATGAGCGAGAGATCCGGCGCGCCCCCGTTGGCGGCGTGTCATCGGATGTAAATATCCGGGGCAAGGATGACGTGTTCGGGGTCATCCCCGGATTCGGCGTCACCCTCCTGGCCACCGACCAGATTACAACCTTCTTCGGCGTGCACCGCGGTTTCGCTCCGCCGCGCGTTAAGGATGCCATCAGCAACAGCGGGGAATCGGTCCGCCTGGATGCGGAACTGAGCTGGAACTACGAAGTGGGGGTTCGCTTGGCGCAGACGCACGGCGTTTCAGCAGAGGCCACCTTCTTTACCCTGGACTTCGAGAACCAGATCATTCCCGCTTCCCAGTCCGGCGGGGCGACCTCGTCGCTGATCAACGCCGGTGAGACAATGCATCGCGGGGTGGAATTCCAGGCAGGCGTGGATATCGGGCAGTTCCTGGATTGGAGGTCAAGCCTTTTGGTCGAAGGACGCTACACCTTCCTGCCCGTGGCGCGCTTCGCCAATGGCATCTTTCGGGGAAATCGCCTCCCGTATGCCCCCGAAGACTTGTTTTCCCTGGTGGTGGGTTTTCGCCATCCCAATTGGTTTGGGATTCAGTTGGACGGGACTTTGGTGGCAGATCAGTTCGCCGACAACCGCCAGACCGTCGCACCGTCGAGCAACGGCGAAATCGGGTTGATTCCTTCTTACAAGCTCTGGAATCTCTCGTTCGACATGGAAAGAAGGCACGAGCGGTACTCCATCCAGCCCTTCTTTGCAATCAAGAACCTGACCAACAAGCTCTATATTTCGTCCCGCGCTCCGCAGGGCATCCAGCCGGGGCTGTTCCGCCAGGCGAATTTCGGCGTCCGGGTGCGATTTTAGGATTCACGCAGGCACTGGTTGGGAGCTGCGCTCGGATTGGGGCGTGTGCCGGACAAATCCTACGACGGGTTGCTGCTCGGCGTCTCGTTCGGGTTCTAGGGAGGAACTATGTTGGCAACAGCCGCTCGATTCTTGCGGTGCGCAGCAGGGGCACGGCATCTCCCGCTGGCCACCGTGTTGATTTTGTTACCCGCGCTGGCGTCTGGGCAGCGCGACGGAACCCAGGTCTATCTGACCGTGGAGCAGGCCCCCAAAACGATTTTCCCCGAGGCCGACCGCTTCGAGCGGAAAGAGATTCCCGTGACGCCCGCGCTGACCGAGAGGCTCAAGAAATTGGCCGCACCGGCGCAACCGACCATCTGGGAGCCGTCTTACAGCAGCTTCATCGCTCGGAAACAGGAACAGATCATCGGCTACGCGGTCATTTGCGAAGAGATCGGCCGGCGCCGGCCGATCACCTTCATCGTGGGAGTCACGCCGGAAGGAAAGGTGAAAGACGTCGCCATCCTGGCGTACCGGGAGCCGCAGGGCGACGAGGTGCGGCAGAAGGGCTTCCTGGCGCAGTTTGCCGGAAAATCGCTCGCCAACCCCATCATGCAGCATCAGGACATCCGCAATGTCTCCGGGGCGACGCTCTCGGTCCGCGCCCTGGCGCGCGGCGTGCGCAAGGCCCTGGCGGTGATCGAGGCCGCGTATCTCAAACCCGAGCCGGGTGCGTGAGGGAGCGGGCCGAAAGCAGTGGTTAGTGGATAGTGATTAGTGGTTCGTGCGGAGGAAGAGGGCAAGAGCCAGGAGTCAGAATCAGTTGAAGAGAAACGGCAACAGGAATCGGAAACAGATTTACCGCCCTGCCACCATGCTCTGCCTGTGTCTTCTCACGGCCCTGTGCCTTCTCACGGTGATGCACGCCGTCGCGCCTTCCCATGCCGCTGACCACGAATTGCCTCTCGTGCAGCGGGCCCATTACATCATGGGCACGGTGTTTGAGATCGAGGCCTACGGCGAGGATGCGGACCAAACGGCGGCGGCGGTCGAAGAGGCCTTTGCGGTGATTCGCCGCGCCGATGAGATCATGAGCGACTACCGCGAAGAGAGCGAGTTAAGCCGCTTGAACCGGGAGGGTGCTGGAAGGCTGGTGCCGCTTTCTGCGGATTTATACGGCATCCTGCGGACATCGGTGGATTACTCCCGCCTGACCGATTCGGCATTTGACGTTACCGTGGGGGCCTTGGTGGACGCCTGGCGCCAGGCAGCAAAACGAGGCCGCCGGCTCGACGAAGCGGAGCGGAGGCGCGTGCTTGCTCTCGTCGGCCATTCCCGCCTGTCGCTCGAGGAGTCCGCACAGGCGGCGCGGTTCGACCGGCCCGGCGTCCGCGTGGACTTGGGCGGGATCGCCAAGGGATGGGCCGTGGACCGCGCGGCGGACGTCCTGCGGCGGCGCGGGATGGAGCGCGCCTTGATCAGCTCGGGAACCAGCAGCATTTATGCCCTCGGCGCTCCTCCCGGCCAGACGGCCTGGAAAATCGCCTTGCGGCATCCGCTCCGGGAGGACGACCTGCTGGCCGTCGTATCGCTTCGGGACCAGTCGGTATCCACGTCGGGGGATTACGAACAAACTCGAACGATCGCCGGCAAACCGGTCTCCCACATTCTCGACCCGCGCAACGGAATGCCGGTCGAGACCATGTGGAGCGCGACGGTGATCGCTCCCACGGCGGAGGAATCCGACGCCCTGTCCACGGCCGCATTTGTCCTGGGCCTCGACCGGGCCGAGCGATTGCTCCGCCAGCGGGGACTGTCGGCCATCCTGGTTGGAAAGGGAAGCCGGAAGAACGAGATGGTGGTCCGCAAAATCGCGGCGGCGGGCGAAACGGTGCCCTGGGCGGATGGAAATGACGAACGGCGATGACGGGCGGGAATGACCGACGGCAATGACGCCCGGCAACGGAGGAATCGGCAATGAGTAACGTGGCACGACTGGCCCGCCGGCGGGATTGGCTCTACCGGGTTCACGTGGGACCGGCCTGGCGGCCGCGGTGTGGTTCCTCCTGATGGCTCTGAGCGGCGTCCTGATGAATCACCAGGAATCGCTCGGTCTGCTCGACGCCGAGATCAGCGACCGCTATCTTCCCGACTACTACCGCGCCGACGCCCGCACCGGCGCGACGCGCCTGAACATCCTCCTCACCGACCTGCATTCCGGCCGGATTCTGGGAAGCCGGGGCAACCTGGTGAGCGACCTGATCGCGCTGCTGCTCGTCGTATCGCTGGCTTCCGGCGTGGCCTCGCACCGGATCAAGAAGCGGGTGCAGACGGCGAATCTCAAAGAGGCCGTGCGAGCCGCTGCGCCGCCGGAGAGACAAGCTCCGGTTGAACGAATCTCGTCCGTGGCGGGAGGACTGCCGGATGATGCTCCGGAATCGCTGTCGCGCGCTCACCGGTTGCCGAGCGAACTCCCCACGATAGATAGCCGATAATAGACAGCCGCTAGCTGATCCCGTCCCGGACTCCCCGTCAGCGCCCGCGCCGGTAATTGCGTCCAATAACCTTGTGGGAACGGGTTGGCTGGGCTATACTGGCTCAGGATCGTCGCGGGAGCCGCTGCGGGGCTTCCTAAGAATGCGATCCGGTCCTGACATTCGAACCGAGCGGGAGTAATTCAGCGGTAGAATGCCAGCTTCCCAAGCTGGACGTCGCGGGTTCGATTCCCGTCTCCCGCTCCATCTTTTCAATAGCATAGGGAAACTAGCCAAAACTGATATTCCGTTATATTCCATTAAGGTCTTACAGGACCTCTTTTGGACGCTCCGCCGTCTCCAGGAGATAGGCTTCGAGCTTCACTGTCGCAGCCGTCAATTGGTCCAGGCTCGTAATCGTGTACTCGTCCAAATTGACCCCGATTCCGTGCCCCATCTGATCCGCAACAACTTTGCGATCCGCTCCAGCCTCGCGGGAAAGACTGGAATAGGTCCGCCGCATCACCTGGAAGCTCGCCCACCCGAGCCCAACTTCTGCGAGCTTGGGCTGGATGTTGCGTCTCCACAAGTTGTCTCGTGATAGCGGCGTGGTCGATCGCTCCGAGGGGAAAACCCAAGCGTCCACTCCGGTGTCACGCGAAACCGTCCTCCACGATGCCAGATCGGTCACGACCCCCGGTGGCAATCCAATCTTTCTAACAGAACGCTTGGTTTTCGGAGTATCCACGAGGCCTCTGTACACTCGCTGCCGAATTACTGCGTGATCGTTGGCGACTTGGCCCCATTTCAATCCGAAAATTTCCCCCGGCCGCATACCGCAGAAGATAGCCAGCTTTCCAATCAGCGCCTCCCGAAATTCCAAAGCTCTAATCGCCGTCGCGACATTCTCTCGGGTCATCACTTTCTTTTCTCCCGCGACAGCCCGTCGCGGTGTGCTAATGGAGCATGCCGGGTTGCGTTCGATATGGCCGTCCTCTGCCGCCAGTTCCAAGATGGATCGCAGATCCCACCTCAGATGATCCACGATGCTGAACGATAAACCGATCGCCGCCTTGCTTTCGAGGAACTCCTGAAGCTCCTGTCTTCGCAAAGATTGAAGCTCCCGGCTGCCAAACGCTGCAACCAAGTGCGAGTTGATTCGACCTTCGCTAGTCATCGTCGTTGACTTCTTCCACCTGTATTGCTTGCAGAACGGAAGGTATACGTCGGAGACGAATTGCCCGAATGTGAGCGGTTGCTCCTGTGTTTGAGCAATCCGACCATTAACGACAGTCAGAATATCCTGGGCCGCCTTCTCAGCCTGGGATTTCGTAAACTGCTTGGATGCCGCTCCGATAGTTTTGCAGCGACGGCGACCGTTCTCGTAGTAGAACAGTAACCATACTTTGTGCCCTCCAATCTTCCGAAGTTGTAGACTTCCCTTTTGGTGCCGCTTACGCATGGAAATTGCCCTTTCCGGCGCTTGCAGCACTGAATCACATTGGCTGAGCATAGATGCTATCACCAAAGTTGCTTGCTTTCTACATGTTCCATCCACGCGATTAAGGATGTCCGGAGGATAAGTTTGCGGCGGCCGATCGAGAGATGCGGTAGTGGCGGAACCCCTTCGATCTGGCCATTAATGGCGTGCGACAGATGAGACTTGGAGCACCGCAAAAGGGTAGCAGCCTCTGTTAGTGTAAGAATCGACGGAGCGTCGGAAACGACACGCGGCGAAGCCGGGCTTGAGGGGACAGGAATGATTGCGCTCAATTCTCCTCCGCTTTGCGTGTTCGGCTGGCAGTTCATTCGCCAAGGCGTTTGCTAAGGCCCGAACGAAGTCAGGAGCTGAGGATTTTGCTTTCCGCTCTCTTTGCGGTGCTCTTCGAAGCGCCGTTCTGCCAGACCTTCGCGAAGGGCTGCCACAGCTCCCTTCCCGTGGGATAGCGGGTTTCGTGGAGCTTCTGTACGCATTCCCGGCGGGATGCGGACATGGTCGGCAGTCCTTGCGCTAAAACACTATAATTCCGAGCAGTGGCAATTCAATTTTTCGATGATTCTGCACCTGCGACTGGAGGGAAAGGAAACCGGCAGATCGCTGTCTGCACAACCCTAAACAAACTCTGACCGGACTTAATTGGATGGCAGGGCTCAAATTTGGCCTTTTCTTGCCTAAAGGATGCGTTTAGGTCAACGAAAGCAATTATCTTAGCCGCCCCCAACTTTTCTCGCGCTAGAATTCGAGGTTGGCGTTTCCATAGGATTCGATCTCGGCACGATAACGAACTCCCGAGGGGACCCGGTGAATGTCGCATTAGGCGGCGGGAAGGCCCAATGTTCGATTGATTGGAGTTTCGTATATAATGTGTGCAATACCTTCGGGTTATCCTAAGGTGCTGCACACAATGAAGAGCACGACTAAAAGGGCTCCGGATCACAACGCTCTCTATCAGATTGCAGAGCAACAAGCTGGATACTTCGCAGCCAGTCAGGCGGTAAAAGTCGGCTTCCGGTGGGAGCGCCTCACCGACTATGCGAAAACGGGGCATTTCCAGAAGGTTGCCCACGGCATTTACAGGCTCACCCAATTTCCCTCTTCCCGTTTTGAGGATCTCTTCGCAGCTTGGCTCAAATGTGGCCCCAAATCCGTCATCTCGCATGAGAGTGCCCTGGCGGTTTATGACCTATCTGATGTGATTCCAGGGGAGGTTCACGTTACGGTCCCGCGAACCGCTTCCAGAAGGCGAAAAGGCGTTCGCCTCCATACAAATCAACTGCGATCCACCGATGTGGTGAGACGCGAAGGGCTGCCAGTCACTTCGGTTCCGCGTACGATCGCGGACGTGGCTAGATCCGGCCTGGCGGAAGATCAGGTGGAACGGGCAATCAGGGAGTCGCTACAGAGGGGTCTGGCAACCAGGAACACACTACTAGCCGAAGGAAGGCGGAAGCGAGGTCGGGCCGAACGACTGATCAGGATATACGTGGTGCCCTCAAAGAAGGCGTCATGAGATACAGGAGCGCAGGAGCATTCCGCCAGGCCTTGGAGGAGCGGCTTCGTAATCAAAGTCTCGGAACCAACCAGACGTTGACGCGGCTGCGGAAGATGGTTGCATTTGACCGCTTTCTGGCGCGGCTCGCTAAACAAGAACCTGAAACATGGATCATAAAAGGTGGCTTCGCCCTCCAGCTACGGCTGGGTGATCGGGCTAGGACGACCAAGGACATCGACGTCGCGGTGACTGAAAGTTTGACGCAGGAGGAAACCACCACCCGTCTCCGGGAGGCCGCCTCCTTGGATCGTCGTGATTGGTTTGAGTTCGAGGTGGGGGAACCAACAGAGGCCGCGACAGGAGCTCCTGCGCGGGGGCTCCGCTTTCCGATCCAGTGCCTTCTGGATGGACGGTCATTTGAACCTTTTCACGTCGATGTGGGATTCGGAGACCCTATTCTGGACACGCCTGAGAAGATTACTGGACCTCGAATTCTGGACTTTGCGGGAATTGTTCCCGCTACTGTCCGCTGTTATCCGCTGACCACTCAGATCGCTGAGAAGCTGCACGCATATACCCGGGAGTATGCAGGTGGACCCACGAGCAGGGCGCGAGATCTGGCGGACATCGTCCTCGCAGCCTCTCTCACCGCGTTCAGCGGCCTCAAGCTGCGGCGCGCAATCGAGGCCACTTTCCAGGCGAGAGGGACACACCCCATTCCCGAGCGCATGCCAGAGCCACCGATACGCCTCTCTGCGTCTTATCGAAAACTGGCACGGGAACTCGATCTGCCTTGGCCAACAGTTAAGGAGGCAGGAGTAGCTGCCGCTGATTTCTTGAACCCCGTCCTGAAAAACAATACTGCTCGCAAGTGGGATCCTGCTGCCTGGAAATGGAAGTAGCAATGGCCCCCCGAGGTCTCCCGGATAGAGCGAGAGCCCAAGAGGCAGAAATGCGAGAGGAATTCTTCTTTATTTCTGCCTGGGTCCCCAATAGATCTTTACCCTTTGTCTGCTGTGCTCTTCGTGGTCGCGGTTGAACTGGCGCTGCGGGCGGGCGTCTTTAATGACATTCTTTTCCATGATCGGTCTCCCTTTGTGGCCACGATAAGTTGAGATCTGCCAGTCAATACTCATCGGGCAGGAGCAAAGTGGTGACAGATCGGTCCGCTTCCGTAATGACCCAGAGTTTTTCGCCCGCAGTTGTTCTGTAGCTGCTCAAAATGCGAAAGCCATGCTGCAGGCTGTATTCGTTCTCGGCTTTGTCCTCCTCCGAAAGCTCCGACCCCCAGTCGCCGGCCGCGTGGCGGTTGAGGAAATCGTGCGGCTGTTGATTGGCCCGAGCCAAGGCGTCCAGTGCTCCCGGCGTGGAAACAATCTTGCCAAGAGAAAACAACAGTGGTTTGACACTTTCCATCTCCGTGCTCCTTTACCGCGCCAAATTGATCTCCGGACGGGATTCCGAGTGTCCGAATCCCAATGCTTCGATTTCGGCCCCTTCGTCGACCTCGCCTTTCCGGCGATGGGCAGTCTCTTCGCCGATCGCCCTGCCATTCAGCAGCACAAGATCGAGAAACCAAATCGCATCAACTTTTCCCAGGTTGATTTCCTCCGGGTGACGCCGAAGGAATTCCAAAATCTCCTTCTCCCGAAAACGGTGAATGTCCCGCCCGTTGCCGTTGTGCCGGCGCGTGCCCTGCAGGTGGTCTCGCAACCAACCCTTCTCAATCCATCGTTGGATTTTGTGGTGGTCCTCGCCGAGGCACTCTTCAAGGTCCCGCATCGTGTAGCCGTTCCGCACTCTGCGGGACAGTCCCATGCGCTTGATCTTCAGCACGACCGAGCTCTCGGTGCGCTTAAGTCTTTTGGCAATAGTGAGCGCACTGACTTTGCCCAGCAAACGCTCGATGACCCCTACCTCCGCTGCCGTCCAGGGACGCCTGTCCTGGTGCATCGTTAGACCCAGACGAGCGACCCGTCTCTTGATGTACCAACGGGGCAGGCCGGTCTCACGGATCATTCGATTGAGGACCTGAAAGCGGCGGTTGAGCCCGCCG
>Ga0155949_1109_pt1 | contig 17990 bp, 18 predicted proteins | sample RifCSPlowO2_02_FD_107603 | JGI IMG/M metagenome (GOLD analysis project Ga0155949, IMG submission 107603) | Acidobacteria bacterium RIFCSPLOWO2_02_FULL_61_28
CCTCCTACGCGAATCCCGCCGCGGCTGAAATTGGCTTGCGCCTGAAATCAAGTCAAAAGCCCACGGCACACGAAACGTGCCGTGGCTGCCTGCTTTCTTAGACGAAACCGCTCAGCGGCGCGCCGCCTTTCGGCGCGTCCGGTGCAATGGCTTGTCATGTCCGCCGGTCTCGGTATGCATCTCTTGCTTTACCTGTTTCAGCGAATAGACCTCCCCGCGTCTCACTTCTGCGCGCGCACGACGGATGATTTTCAGAAACGCTGGATTGAGGCTAAGAGACAGAGACTCCCGTTCCACCCCTTGGAGCGACACAAGAGCAGCAACCGGCTTCTTATTCGAGGTAATCACGATGGATTCCGCGCCCAAATGGGTTGCATAATCGGCCAGCGCCTTCGATGCCTTCTTCAGTTCCAGGGTTTTCATAATTCCATCTCCTCGCCTCCGAGGTACAGCCTGCTGCCGCGCTTCGCTCCGATTGCCAGGACAGTCACCACACCGGGCTGGTCCACTTCGTAGAACACCCGGAGGCTCCTCACACGCAATTCCCAAGGTGCGATGGGATTGGGTCGAAGACGCTTGCGGTTGCGCGTCTCGACCAGCGGTTCATGTGAAAGCTGTGTCTCAACTGCGGCTACAATCCCGGCGCGTTCGCCGACGGGAAACTTCTGGAGGTGGCGTTTGGCCGTCGAGGCAAACCGGATTTCATAGGCCACGGAAGAATCTTACCATCCGAGACGGTGTCCTGCCCACCGGTTTGTCGCAGGACCGGACCCGAGATGTTGCCAAGATATTGGAAGAAGGGCGAGGGCGACTAGAGGTGTTTCTTAATCATATTTTCGATGACATCGCGACCAGCGGCCCCCACAAGCTGCTCCTGCACTCGTCCGCCCTTGAAGAGCAACAGCGTGGGAATCCCGCGGATGTTGTATTGGGACGGGGTCAACTGATTATCATCCACGTTCATTTTGGCGACCTTGGCTTTGCCGGCGTACTCTTTCGCCAGGGCCTCGACGGTGGGGGCAATCATCCGGCACGGGCCGCACCAGGCCGCCCAAAAGTCCACCAGGACCGGTTGGTCCGACTGCAACACGTCTTTTTCAAACGACTGATCCGTTACTTCGAACATATTTCCAGCCATTCAACCAAACCTCCTGCAAGTCCAATCAACTCGCCCTAGTGGATTCGATGATACGCAAGGCTTAGGGGATGGAATTTTTCTTTGCCGCCCGCTTGGGACGGGCCGGGGGCTGCCTTCCCGCCAATTCGTTATACAGTTTGACATACTCGCGCGCCGAACTGCCCCAGGAGAAATCCTGCTTCATCCCGCTCTGCATCACTCGCTTCCACTGGGCCGGGTCGGAGAACGCGGCCAGGGCCCGCTGGACGGTCTTCAGAAGCTCCGGTCCCGTGTAATCGGAAAACTTGAACCCGGTTCCCTTCCCGCTGGCCGGATCGTAGTCCTCGATGGTATCGTCCAGGCCGCCCGTGGCGCGCACTACCGGGACCGTGCCGTAACGAAGACTGTAAATCTGGTTGAGGCCGCACGGCTCGTAGCGGGACGGCATCAGGAACATGTCCGAGCCGGCCTCGATTTTGTGGGCGAGCGCATTGTTGTACGCAATGCGCACTGCCACCTTGCTCTTATACCGCTGCGACAAATCGCGGAACAACTCCTCATATTCCGGCTCGCCGGTTCCGAGCGCCACCAGACGCAGGTTCTCCGCCATCAGGCGGTCCGCCACCTCGGCAATCAAATCCGCTCCCTTCTGCCGGGTGAAGCGGGAGACGATGCCGATCAGCGGGCTGTTCAAATCCCCCGCCGGCAGCCCAAACTGTTCGAGCAAATCTTTCTTGCACTTTTTCTTGCCTTCCAGGTCGGCCGCGCTGTAAGGGGCCGCGATGAAGCGATCCACGGCCGGGTCCCACTCGGCATAATCCACGCCGTTCAAGATTCCGCGCACGCGTTTCGTCCGCTCTTGCAGGACGCCTTCCAGGCCGAATCCATACTCCGCGGTCTGGATTTCCTCGCTGTACTTGCGGCTGACCGTGGTGATGAAGTCGGAATAAATCAACGCGCCCTTCAGGAAATTCACCTGGCCGTAGAACTCCAGCCGGTCCATGCTGAACAGTTCCGGCCCCAGTCCGATCTGGAATAAAGAGTCCGGGGGAAAGATCCCCTGGTAGCCCAAATTATGGATTGTGAAAACAGCCGGAAGGCCTTTCAACAAAGGGTCAAACGCGTAGGCTGTCTTCAGCAGTACCGGCGCCAGCCCGGCTTGCCAGTCATGGCAGTGGAGGATGTCCGGCGGAAAAATCGTCTTGGCAATCTCCAGCACGCAGCGGCTGAACAATGCGAAGCGCTCCGGATTGTCCGGCCAATCGCTGCCCTGCGGGTTCACGTACAGGGTGTCGCGATCAAACGAGATCGGATAGTCCACAAAGAGCCAGCGAACCGGGCTTTTCGTCGTAGCCTCCAAAATGCTCGGGAAGTGCAGGCCGCTGCCGAGAGGAACCGTCAGGCTGGGAACCAAGGTCTTCATGTTTTCGAGCTTCGTCGCCCGGTAGCGCGGCAGGACGACTGCGACACGGAGACCTTCGGCGGCGAGGGCTTCCGGCAACGCTCCAATGACATCGGCCAGTCCGCCGGTCTTGGAAAACGGGACACCCTCGGAGGCCGCGATCAGAACCTGAAGTGGTTTTTGTTTGGGGGAAGGCATACCTCCAAGGTAGCGGACGGGCCGCGCGGTTGTCAAGACCAACCCCGCCTGGGGGTCGTGTCCTGAATCCGCGTCGCCCCCACCGATTCGGTTTTTCTCGGTTTTCTCGCTCCCCTCGGTTTTCTCGGAATTCTCGATTCTCTGGGAATTCTCGGTTCTCTCGGTCCCTTCGGAAGATTCGGAATAATTTTCTTGCCTGGGTTTCTCCGGGTCATCCATACTGCCGAGGGGAACGGAGCAAATCGGAAAAGGGAATGCGGCGAAAGGGAGCTTCGGGGAGAAGAAATCCACCGCCCCCTCATGGGCAAATCGGGTCGGCAATGTGCTATGATTTTTTCCTTTTTAGTTGCGCGTCCGGAGGAAACTTTCCGGGAGTTTCATTCCGGGCGCGGAGTCGAAAGGGAGACGAGTGGCTGACGAATGGCTGAAAAGTTGAGCGCGGAACCGATTTCGGTGAGCGACCAAACGCGGCGGGACGAGTTGTGCATCAACACCATTCGGACGCTGGCCATGGACGCGGTCGAGAAGGCCCAGTCCGGGCATCCGGGAATGCCGATGGGGGCGGCGCCGATGGCCTACGCGCTCTGGACGCGTTTCCTGCGCCACAACCCGCGCAATCCGGCGTGGCCCAATCGAGACCGCTTTGTGCTCTCCGCCGGGCACGGCTCGATGCTGCTCTTTGCGCTGCTCCATCTGACCGGCTATGATCTGTCGCTCGACGAAATCCGGCAGTTCCGCCAATGGGGGAGCAAGACGCCGGGCCACCCCGAACACGGCCTGACGCCGGGCGTCGAAGCCACCACCGGCCCGCTCGGGCAGGGCTTCGGCAACGGCGTGGGGATGGCCATTGCGGAACGGTATCTGGCGGCCTGCTTCAACCGTCCCGGCCACTCCCTCGTGGATCACTTCACGTACGCCATCGTCAGCGACGGAGACCTCATGGAAGGAGTGGCCTCCGAAGCGGCTTCCCTGGCCGGCCACCTGAAGCTCGGCAAATTGATCTATCTCTACGATGACAACCACGTGACCATCGAGGGCGACACCAACCTCGCGTTTACGGAAAACGTGACGCAACGCTTTGAAGCCTATGGCTGGCACGTGCAGGAAGTGGACGGCACAGTGGCCGGCCAAGTGGACGGCACAGTGGCCGGAAATGACGTGCGGGCCATCACCACCGCCCTGGCGGCGGCGCGCGCGGAGATCGCCCGGCCTTCGCTGATCCGCGTCCGCACGCACATCGCCTACGGCAGCCCCAACAAGCAGGACACCGCCGCAGCCCACGGCAGCCCGCTCGGCAAACAGGAAGTGCTGCTCACGAAGAAGGCGCTGGGATGGCCTATCGAACCGGACTTTCTTGTCCCGCCGGAATCGCTCGAGCATTTCCGGGAGGCCGTGGCGCGCGGGCAGTCGCAGGAAGCGCAGTGGCAAGCGCGTCTCGAGGCATACGCGGCTGCCTTTCCGGAACTGGCTCAGGAATGGCGGCGTGTCCTCGAAGGTGAGCTGCCTCCCGGCTGGACCGCGAGCCTGCCGGGGTTTCTCCCCGAGGGAGGAGACTTGGCCACGCGGCAAGCTTCCGGCAAAATTCTCAATGCCGTTGCGTCGCGTCTGCCCACTCTCATCGGCGGCTCCGCCGATCTGGCGCCCTCGAACGATACGATTCTGAAAGACTCGGGAGATTTTCATCAGACGCCATCGGGGAGGAACTTCCATTTCGGCGTCCGCGAGCACGCCATGGGAGCGGTCCTGAACGGCATGGCGCTGCACGGCGGCATTCGGCCTTACGGCGGCACGTTCCTGGTTTTCTCCGATTACATGCGGCCCTCAATTCGTCTGGCTGCGCTGAGCCGTTTGCCGGTGATCTATGTCTTCACGCACGACAGCATCGGTCTCGGAGAGGACGGCCCGACCCACCAGCCGATTGAGCACCTGGCCGCGCTCCGCGCGATTCCCAACCTGACGGTGATTCGCCCGGCGGACGCCACCGAAACCGCCGTGGCCTGGCGCGTCGCTCTCGAAAGGAAAACCGGCCTCGGCCCCGGCCGGGCCGTGGGGCCGGTGGCTCTGGTCCTCACGCGGCAGAAGGTTCCCGTTCTTGACCGCCAACGATTTCCGGCGGCGGACCTCGCCGCCAAGGGAGCCTACATTTTGGCGGAAGCGGAAACGACTCCGCCGCGAATCATCCTCATTGCTACCGGCTCCGAAGTGCATCCGGCGCTGAAGGCCAAGAGCCTGCTCGAAGCCAAGGGCATCGGGACGCGCCTGGTCAGTATGCCTTCCTGGGAACTGTTTGCGGAGCAACCCAGGTCCTACCGGGAGGAAGTGCTGCCGCCTGCGATCTCGGCCCGGCTGGGCATCGAAGCGGCCTCGCCCTTCGGCTGGCGCGAGCATGTGGGAGAGCGCGGCGATGTGTTGGGGATCGAGCAGTTCGGCGCCTCCGCGCCGGGAGGGGTGTTGCTGGAAAAATACGGCTTTACCCCCGAAAACATTGCCGCGCGCGCCGCAGCCCTTTTGCGGTAACATGGGCACTAGTAAGAACGTCCGGGTAATGGGGGCACACTGTGGCGATTAGCTCCGCAATCTCCCAAACGTGGTCTGTGATCCCGGCTTCCAAGAGAATAAAAGGCCAGCGAGAATCCTGTATTATTCTTATTGATTTAGCTGGCCTTTTTCCTTCCAGCCAAATATCATAAATAAGTGATAATGCGATGTCAAGAGAAAAACATTGACATATCATAAAAAAGTGATAGGATTTCCTTTGCGGGAGAACGTTTGGAGGTTCTTTGATGTTCAATATCCAGACGGCTCAAATCCAATAGAGGGCTGGTATCAGAATCTTTCAGAAGAGGCCCGTGATGCATTCAACAAGCTGTTGAAGAACCACCGAAAAACGGAGAATCCCCAGGAGTGGATCGGTTTCAAACGATTTCTAAAGGGCAAGCAGCTCCAAAAAGAAAGAATCTGGGAATGGTGGTTTGTTGCAGACGGGCGTCAATATCGGGTTTTCGGAAAGTTCTGGCAGGGAGAACGAAAGCAGGCGATTCTTCTGGCCGGCTGTTATCACAAGGGCGAGATTTATACCCCATCCAATGTGTTTGAGTCGGCCTGCAAACGATCCAGAGATTTGAGTGAAGGGAGGGCGCAACCCAGTGAACGAGAGGTCAAAGAAGATATCTAAGCTGATAGAGAGCAGCACTTCTCGCGCATCCTACATAAGAGCCTCCTTGGGTGTGAATATCCCATCCCAGATTCGCGCTTTGCGCCTGCGGTGCAACATGAAGCAGGCTGATTTGGCTGAAGCAGCGGATATGAAGCAATCGCGGATATCAGCAGTGGAGTGTCCTGGAGCCACAAGGTTCAATCTTGAGACGCTAATTCGCTTGGCATCTGTATTCCGGGTTGGTCTGGTCGTGAGGTTTGCTTCGTTCAGCGAGATGTTGGAATGGGAAAATGATTTCTCTCAAGACGAATTTGTTGTGACCAGAATTGAAGATGATGCCGAGTTCTTGAACCCAGTTACCAGTCGCCAAACTACGGCAACTGTTGCGAACAGTCGTTATGTGTTTCGCGGAGCATCCTTGGAAATGGGCAATTGGCTCACACCTACAACGATAGGAGGGCTAGTGGACACGTCGTTTGACCGCGAGACGATAGAAGAACCGCTTGTTTCTTATCTTTCCGGGGGCAAAACACAAACATCGGACCCTCAGTTCTTCGGTGAAGAGATGTTGCTGCAGGAACAAAAACCAATAACGGAGACATTGCAATGACAGAAAAAGATGAAATCGGGGAGCTTGTTGATGTGGCGCAAGAAGAGATGCAGTTTCCGCACCCGGAGGTCTATCTCTATACGAACACCGCCCAGGTTTCTATGTCAGGTTTTGATATAAGATTATCCTTCGCAGAGACCCGCCCAGAAGGAAAACCAATTTCCAAGGGTGGATTAGTCATGGCCCCCGCGTTCTTCAAGGCCCTTGCAATGGTACTAGCTAATAACGTAAAGGCTTACGAATCCGTATACGGAGAAATCATACTACCCAATCCCAAGAAAACCCCCGAAGAGAAGAAGGACACGAAAGAGGCAAAGGGCACCAAGGCCAAGACTTCATAGAAGAAATGCCTTTCGCAAGCCATCAATCGCCACACTAGAGCACCACTACTCAACTTCCGCTTCGGGCCGGGAACAGCTTCAGGAGATAAGGGATGCGGATCGCCGTGGGAGCCGACCATGCCGGGTTTGAATTGAAAGGCCCGATCGTCGAGCAGCTCAAAGCCGCCGGGCATACCCCGCTCGATGTGGGGACCCACAACGACGATCCGGTGGACTACCCTGACCTGGCGCGCGAAGTGGCCGACGCTATCCTCCAGGGGAAAGCCGATCTGGGCATCATGCTTTGCGGCAGCGGCGTGGGAGGAGCCATCGCCGCCAACAAATTTCCCGGCATCCGCGCCGGACTCTGCCACGACACCTTCTCGGCGCACCAGGGCCGCGAGGACGACGACGTGAACGTGCTCTGCTTAGGAGCGCGCGTGATCGGCAGGGCCTTGGCGCAAGAAATCGTGAAGACATTTCTGGGGGCGAGCTTTTCGGGGCTGCCGCGCCATCGCCGCCGCGTGGAAAAAATTGAGGCGATTGAAAAGGAATTTTCCGGAGGGAACGCCAAGCCCTCGACCCGCATCCCCGAATCGCAACGAACCGCCCCGTTGAAGAAGTAAGGTAGCCACGGCATGATGTTTATGCCGTGGGCAGGTTCCGGGTTCGTTCCGGGAAAAACCCACGGTGTCCCGGCGCGCCGGGACCGTGGCTACCGGCTTTCTGAAAACTCGCGCGGTTCAGGCTGTCTCCTTTTCGCCGCCTCCTTTTCTCCTTCGAATCAGGACATGCCGGTATATAATTAGGGAGTATGCTGGACTGGTCGCAATGCCCGGAGGTCGAGCGTTCACCGGAAAGGGTCAGCGGCTCATGGGTCTTTCGAGGCTCTAGGGTTCCTGTCCAAGCGCTGTTCGAGAACCTGGAAGAGGGAGCCAGCATGGAGGATTTCCTCCAGTGGTTTCCGGGTGTAGAACGCAAACAGGTTGAAGCAGTCTTGGAGTACGCCCGGCAGAGTCTTTCCGAAATTCCTGGCCGCTAGAGCGATTTAGATGCGGGTTCTTTTCGACCAGGGCACTCCCGTTCCTCTCCGAGCCGTGCTGGCTCAGCATGTTGTCGAGACCGCTTATGAGCGAGGCTGGCAATCACTGACCAACGGTGAGTTGCTCCAGGCCGCAGAAGCGGCAGGCTTTGAACTGCTGGTGACCACCGACCAGAACCTCCGCCATCAGCAGAATCTCGCAAACCGTAGGATTGCCATCCTAGTCTTGAAGACAGCTAGTTGGCCGAAGGATTCAAAAGCACACGGACATGGTTGCCACGGTTGTCGAAGGCTTGGCAGCGGGGGAGTACCGGGAGCTGTCGTTCCCAGGGTAACTGCGGGTCCCGCGTCGCGGCTTCCAGTGAGTTCGTTCCGTTCCCGTTCCGGCGAGAAACCCACGGCACAAACAACGTGCCGTGGCTACCAATCAATAATCATCCACATGCTCGTGCAGAATGATCTTGAGCATGGTCTGGTAACCGATTCCGCGATCCTCGGCTTTTTCCTTCAGCTTGCCAATCAGAGACGAATCCAAAAGAATCGAGGTTGGTAGAGAGCGCTTCTTCGGGCGGATGACCACGGCGGAACGGCTGCGTCCTATATCCTTGCCCAGATCGCGTTTCTCAAACTCATGAACTTGATCGTCACGCTTGTGTTGTCGAGCCTTCATAAAGCCTCCGTTCTGCCGGGCGCATGGGACGGCAAGAGATGACCCGGACTTTCTCGCCCCGCCGGGTGAAGATCAGCGCGACCCGCCGTCCCTGGGACGTTTGGCCGAGAATCAGTCCCCGCCATTCTGAATGCGCGGGTTCGACAATTCGCCCGGCAAAAACATAGGATTGCCAAAACACGGATTCCATGTCTTCCAGAGTCAGTCCATGATTCAGATTCTTCGCTTGGTTCGCCCCGTACCGCTCAAGTGTCCCACTCAAACGCCTCGGAGTCCGGGACAAAGTCCTCCAGCCATTGAACGGTGAAAGGATCAGGTTCGAGCTTCACTGAATTTCACTCAAAGTGAGTATAGCTAGATTATAGCTATACGTCGACATGGGAAAAAGGCGACAGCCTGAACTGCGCAGTTCTTAAGGAACCCGGATGTCAGCGCCGCGCCTCGTCCCAATCTTCCCGGATTCATCGCAACGGCAGATACCGTACTTGGCCTTCCCACTCCCGCTCCAAACTGCATTCAGCCAGCAGGAGAATCTCCTCAATGGCACGGCCGACGGGCAGATCGCGGCTGACTTCAAAGACGCCCGGCATTGGCTGGCCTGCCTGAATACTCTCGTATGCGTAACGGGTGATGGTGGAGACATCGTGCGTCAGCAACACCCGCCCTTCTTGCGCCGCCCACGCCAGCACCGCTGGGTCCTTTGCCCCCGACAACTTCACGTCTTGGAGGCGGACGATGTTCAAAGTGGGCTGGCGCCGTAGAAGTCCCCGTACAATGTCACCGTTGAAGTTTTCGTCGGCCGCCAACAGGAGCATGAATCACGGTCCATGGCTGGCACAGCGCGCCAATAAACGCTCCCGTACTCCGTGCGGATCAAAACGGGCTTCGTTCTGTTGACGCACCGCGTCCCGCTGCGCGCTGCGTTGTTGTAGATACGCCTCGACTTCAGCGGTGTGCCGCAGGTAATAGCCAATCACGGAATAGACATCCGCCAAATGGAGCGACGGGTACTGCTGAACGATTTCTTCGACGGTGGCGCCGTCGGAAAAGGCTGCAATCACCGTATCCAGCGTGACGCGCGTGTTCCCGATGCGCATGACCCCATCGGCGTCTTCGGCAAGAGGAATGACCTCAGGAGTGGGCGAGAGAATCATAGGATTTTTCTCCAACATTACTATTGTAGGCGAGCGGGGCGGTGAAGTCTATTTCAGTGAGGAAAATGCATACGGGGAAACAGGGACGGCCTGAACTGCGCGGTTTTCAAAGAACCGGGATCTCAGCGCCGCGCCTCGATCCCCCCCCAAAGGCCCTGGCGATTTAAGCTTGACTCGATCAGGCAGCCCCGCATACGATTTTGCGGACAGGTAAAGTTGAAATCGGAAATTCCGGTTCAAACGTGCATCAACCTTCACAAGTAACTTCCGAAACATTGCCACACGCGGCCTCTCTCGGACGATACCGCTCCCACGTTACGAAGCGGCTGGCCACAATGAAGCAACAGCGTTTCGCCGAGCGATTCTGGACCAAAGACCCGACTCTTTGGAAACAGGATGAAGCCGTCGGCCGGGCCATCCGCAATCGGCTGGGGTGGCTCGATGTCGTCGAGACGATGCAGTCGGACTGCCCCGCGCTGCTCGCCTTCGCCGCCGATGCGCGGCAGGCCGGGTTCACCGACGCTCTTCTGCTGGGGATGGGCGGCAGCAGCCTTTGCGCCGAGGTGCTCCGGCGCAGCTTCCCCGTCGCGCCGGGCTTTCTGCGATTGCACGTGCTCGACAGCACCGATCCCGACGCCGTCCGCCGCGCCGAAGCGAAGCTGCCGCTCGAGACCACGCTCTTCCTCGTCTCGACCAAGTCGGGAACCACCACCGAAACGCTCTGCTTCTTCCGGTACTTCTACGAGCAGGTGAGCAAGCGGAAGGGAGACCGCGCGGGAGAAAATTTCCTGGCCATCACCGACCCCGGAGGGCCGCTCGTCTCTCTCGCCGCGGAGAAGAAGTTTCGGCGAACGTACCTGAACCCGCCGGACGTGGGGGGGCGGTTCTCCGTGCTCTCCTACTTTGGATTGGTCCCCGCGGTTCTGATGGGGGTGGACATCCGGCAATTGCTGGCGCGGGCCGCCCGGTTTCTGCCGCAGAACGGCGCCGCGAGCGCCACGGAAGAAAATCCAGCCATCCAGTTGGGAGCGATTCTGGGCGAGTTAGCCCTGCAAGGGCGCGACAAGGTGACCTTCTTTCTTTCGCCTCCGATTGCTTCCTTCGGCTGCTGGGTGGAACAGCTTGTGGCGGAGAGCACCGGCAAGGAAGGCAAGGGGCTGCTTCCCATCGAAGGGGAACCGCTCGGGCGGCCGGATTCCTACGGGCCGGACCGCGTGTTCGCGCACCTGCAACTGAACTCCGCCGCGGACACGCAGCTCGTCCGCCTGGGGAAGGCTTTGGAGAAAGCAGGCCATCCGGTCCTCCGCATTGGCTTGCAGGACCGGCTCGACTTGGGGACGGAATTCTTTCGCTGGGAAATTGCCACCGCCGTGGCCGGCTCGATTTTGGAAGTCAACCCGTTTGATGAGCCGAACGTCAAGGAGAGCAAGGACAATACCGAGCGCCTTCTCCGGAAACTGGAATCGCAGGGGAAACTGGACGAGTCCTCGCCGCTGTGTCGCGAGTCCGGCATCGCGCTCTATGGCGACGCGGGAATGATAGCAGCGCCAAGAGCCGCGCCCAAAGCGTCGCCCAAGCGAACGACTGCTTCCGCCAAGCCCGCGGGACAAGTCCAGGAACTGCTTCGCGCGCATTTCGGTCAAGCCGCGCATTTCGCTCAAGCCGCGCATTTCGGTCAAGCAAAGAAGGGCGGCTACGTGGCTTTCCTGGCGTATCTCACGCCTTCCCCGGCCCGCGAGAAGTGGTTCCAGCAGATACGGACGCGGCTGCGCGCGGCGCTCGGAACCGCCACCACGGTCGGATACGGCCCGCGCTATCTCCATTCCACCGGGCAGTTCCATAAGGGAGGCCCGCCCACGGGGGTCTTTGTCGAGATCACAGCGCGCAAGAAAGAAGACCGGGCCATTCCGGGCTGTCCCTACACGTTCGGCACGCTCCAGCGCGCCCAGGCGTTGGGAGACCTGGAAGCCTTGCGGAGCAAGAATCGTTCCATCCTCCGCCTGGACCTGGAAGGCAGCCCCGAGGCCGGTCTGCGGCGGCTGGCCGAATGGATCGAGGCGGCTTTCCGGCGTCGCCCGGCTGCTGCGAAGAAGATGAAGGCATAAGGACGGAAGAGCGGCCCAGGCTCCGTAGGAGCCGCTTTCGGAGCGGGGTAGTGTCCTAAATCTGTGTTGCTCTCTGGCGGCGTCCATCGAACCAGCAGGATGACCCCGGCGATGGAAGCCGGAATTGCGAACCGGATATGGAACCTTCGGGAACTGTTAAGCGCTTAGAATCCTTTGACTCGCTAGATCGAGACTGGTAAACTCTTAAGCATGGCAGTCGAACAAAAAGCGAATATCCCCATTGGCTCGATACAACCCGGCATTTTGGTGGATCGGGAAATTCAGGAGATGATTCGCTTAGGGATGTTGAAAATTGATCCCTTTGACCTCGACTCCCTTGAACCGGCAACATACGACCTTGGCGTTGGGAGTACTGCCGTTGTTAGCACTCTCTCCGAGCCTGTGGATTTGCGGGAGCGGCCACTATTGACGATCGAGCCTTATGCCTCCGCATTTCTACAGACAGACGAAATATTGGAACTGTCACCTCGAATGGTAGGACGCCTAGGGCCTCGCAGTAACCTCTCTCGGCACGGCATCTTCGTGTCTACTGGACCGCAAATTGATCCCGGTTTTAAGGGGCGTTTGTTTGTCAATTTGCTAAACGTGACTGATCGTCCATTTATCATTCGCCACCTGAGCAAATTCCTAACCGTCGAATTTCATTTGCTTGCTGCCGCCCCAGACAAGATTTACGAAGGACCCAATCAAGGCAAGACACAATTCTCAGAAGATGACATTAACAGAATCGTTGGTCGGGGCGGTCCGTCCCTGAAAGATGTTCACAGGGACTTGCTGGAAATGCTTCAACTTATGAAGGGTGTTGCTACTCTTGGAGAAGAAGTCCCGCGTCTGGCGGAATTGCAGGAAAGCGCGCTAAATAGAATTGTTGACCTCAACAGGGTGGCCCAGACGCCCTCGATTATGGTCCCGATTTCGACACTCGCCCCAGAGCCCTACACATTGGTCCGCGATATTCCTTGTCTCATCCAACCCACTGATGGCGGATTTGTGGCGACATTCTTTGACGCGAACATAAGCGCCTCTGGCGATACACAACAGGAGGCCCTAGAAAACCTAAAAGCCCTCTTGGTAGACATCTTTGATGATCTTGTTTCGGAACCAAAGGACAAACTTGGCCCAGAGCCGAAGCGACAGCTTGAAGTGCTGAAAACACTGATTAGAAAGCATCCATAAATTCAAATGCTGACTCGTGAAGACGCTGAGAAGATCACCGCAAAGCTGAAAGCCACGATCCGACACAAGAACAGACATGATTTAGCCGTTGTTGAATATGACGGCAAACGGATTACACAGTTTGGCATTCGTCGCGGCTCTAGGAGGGATCAAGGACACGACCATATTCCGAGTTCACTCCACGTCAGTCCGCACGAAGCGTTGCTCCTCGCACAGTGTCCAATGTCGCTGGATGATTGGGTCGCCAAAATGAAAGATAAGGGATTCATAACGACCACACCACCTGCCCAAAAGCGGCCGTCTCCACTGAACTAGGCTTCCAGCAACACAAAATTAGGACACGACCCGGGGCCCCTCGATTCTTTACTTTTTCTCCAAAGGTCAGTACGATAGAGTCGGACGTTGCCCTGCAATCGGGTCCAGCAAGGGTTCCGGGGCCGGAACGCCCATCGCTCGGGAGCCTCGACGGGAGCGGAACGGAAGTTCGCGCGGCCCGGCTCGAACGCAGGTTTGGAAAGCCTCAATCATAAGAAATCATACGGAAGGAACGAATCTCATGTCAGCCACGAATACAATCCCAGCGACGGCCACGGAAACCGCCACCATCACGATTGGAGGGAAGACCGTCTCCCTGCCGATCATCACGGGCACGGAGAACGAGAAAGCGATTGACATCGCGCGGCTCCGCCAGGAGACCGCCTGCGTCACGCTCGATCACGGCTACATGAACACGGGATCGTGCGTCAGTTCCGTCGCCTTCATTGACGGGGACCAGGGCATCCTCCGCTACCGGGGCTACCCGATTGAGCAACTGGCCAAGAGCTCGACCTTTACGGAAACGGCCTACCTGCTCATTTACGGAAAACTCCCCACGCGCGGCGAGCTGGACCGGTTCAACACGCTGCTGACGCGCCACTCGATGATCCACGAAGATATGAAGCGCTTCTTCGACGGCTATCCGAGCACCGCGCATCCCATGGCGATCCTCTCCGCGATGGTCTGCTCGCTGTCGAGCTACTACCCCCAGGCGCTGGAGCCGAACCGGCGCGATCACTTAGACCTGATGATCGGGCGCCTGCTGGCGAAGATGCCGACCATCGTCGCGCTTTCCTATAAGAAGTCCATTGGCCAGCCGTTTGCGTACCCGCTGAATTCGCTCGATTATCCCTCGAACTTCCTCCACATGCTGTTCTCGGTGCCGGCCGAGGAGTATCACGTGGATCCCGACGTGGCCCGCGCGCTCGACCTGCTGCTGATCCTGCACGCCGATCACGAGCAGAATTGCAGCACCTCGACGGTCCGGCTGGTCGGCAGCAGCCAGGCCAATCTGTTTGCCAGCATCGCCGCCGGAATCTGCGCCCTCTGGGGGCCGTTGCACGGCGGGGCCAATCAGGAAGTCATGGCCATGCTGCAGACGATCCACGAAGACGGCGGGAACGTGGACAAATACATCGCAATGTCCAAGGACAAGAAGTCGGATTTCCGGCTCATGGGTTTCGGGCATCGCGTGTACAAGAACTTTGACCCGCGCGCCAAGATCATCAAGGAGGCCTGCGACGCGGTGCTCGCCAAGCTGGGTGTCAACGACCCGCTGCTCGACATCGCCCGACGCCTGGAAGAACGCGCCCTCAAAGACGATTACTTCGTCTCGCACAAGCTCTACCCCAACGTGGACTTCTACAGCGGGATCATCTATAAGGCCATCGGCATCCCCACCAACATGTTCACCGTGATGTTCGCCATGGGACGCCTGCCGGGGTGGATTGCCCAGTGGAAAGAGATGACCGAGTCGCCCAATACCAAGATCGGCCGGCCTCGCCAAATCTACGTCGGGGCCACGGCCCGGGATTATACGCCGATCGAGAAGCGCGGCTGACGCGACTCGGCAACGAACCGCTCCTTGGTTCCCGTGGACGCATTCTCGAAGATTCGACCAGCGCCGTTCTTTCTCTCTTTTATCGTCCGCTACTGGGTCGGCATCGGACGGCCGGGCGACCGCCTGCGAACGCTGCTGAGCATCCTCTCGGTCGGGCTTGGCGTGGGCGTGGTCCTGGCCATTCAACTCGCCAACCGCAGCGCCATCGGCTCCTTCCAGTCCTCGCTCCTTGAAATTGCCGGGCGCTCCAATCTTTCGATTTTCGCAACCAACGGCATAGACGAACTGCTTTTGCCGCGGCTCCGGGAGACCCTCGGACCGGACGTGAAGATTTCGCCCGTCGTCGAATCCACGGCGGTTGTTCCCGCCACGCGAGAAGCCCTCCGGGTGCTCGGAATTGATATTGTCCAGGACCGGCCGTTCCGCGAAACGGCTCTCGAGGGAATCCGCCTCTCCCCGCGCGATTTTTTGCTGCTGCTCACGGACCCGCATTCGATCGTGGTCGGCGAAGCCTTCGCCCGCCGCCACGGTCTGCAATCCGGATCGAAGCTCCCGCTGCTCGTCCATGACCGCCGGGAAGAGTTCACCGTGCGCGGAATCCTCGCGCCGCAAGGAGTCGGCAAAGTGCTGGCGGGCAACATTGCCCTCCTGGATATTGCCGCCGCCCAGCTCGCCTTCCGCCGCTTGGGAAAATTGGACCGCATAGATTTGGCCGTGCCGCCGGAGCGATTGTCGCAAACGCAGGCCCTGCTCGAGCGGCAACTGCCGGCGGGCTTGCGCGTCGAGAGGCCGCACGAACAAGCCGCGCAGACCGACAAAATGCTGCGGGCCTTCCGCTGGAACCTGACCGCGTTGAGCTATGTGTCGCTGGTCGTGGGAGCGTTCCTGATCTACAACACGATTGCCGTCTCGGTGGTGCGGCGGCGCAGCGAGATCGGCACGCTGCGGGCGCTCGGCGCGACCTCCGGGCAAGTGCTGCGGCTCTTCCTGGCCGAAGCCTTGGTGCTCGGCGTGGCGGGAGGGTTCGCGGGGATCGCCTTGGGACGGATGCTCGCGGACTTCGCGCTGCGCCTGGTCTCCGGGACCGTGAATACCCTCTACGTCGCGGCTCCGCCGGCCCCCATTCAGCTTGACTGGAGCCTGGCGGGCATTGCGGTCGGAATCGGCGGGCTGACCGCCGTGCTCTCGGCATTGCTGCCGGCGCTCGAAGCCACCGAGGTCCTCCCGGCGGAAGCTCTCCAACATGGCGCTCATGAACAACACCGCCGCCTGGCCGTCCGCCGTTATGCGGCTCTGGGCATGGTTACGCTGATTCTCGCGGGCGTGGCCGCCCGCTTGCCCGCCGTGGACGGACTGCCTCTGTTCGGATACCTTTCTGCCCTTCTGGTCATTGTGGGATTTTCGTTTCTGATGCCGCTGTTCCTCTACTTCTTGACGGCGGCGCTGGATTGGCCGGTGAAGAAAGTCGCGGGAGTGGAAGGCCATTTGGCGGCACGCGGGCTGGCGGCGTCACCCGCCCGCATTTCCGTCCTGGTGATGTCGCTCGCCACCGCCGTCGCTATGATGGCGAGCGTCGCCATCATGGTCGGAAGCTTCCGCCAGACGGTCGAGCATTGGGCAACGCAGACGCTGCGCGCCGATCTCTTCCTCCGGCCCGCGGCGCAGCTTGCGGGGGTCAGCGACGCGACGATCCCGCCCCAAGCCGTTGCCTTGGTCCGGTCCCATCCGAACGTCGCCGCCGTGGATGCCTTCCGGAGCCTCGATCTGATTTACGGGGGCCGGCGCGTGCTGCTCGGCGCGGGCGAATGGGCAACGCTTGCCCGCTACGGCAACCTTCTGTTCGTGGACGGCCGCTCCCCGCAGCAGGTTATGACGGGGGATACGGCCCAATCGGTGATCGTTTCGGAACCCTTCGCCATTCACATGGGAGTCCGCCGCGGACAGAGGATCGAACTCGAAACCCCTTCGGGAAAGGCTTCGTTCGAAGTGGCCGGGATTTATTACGACTACACCAATGACCGGGGAACCATCGTCCTGGACCGCCCCGTGTACCAGCAGCTCTTCCACGATGACACCGCCAGCACCCTGGCGATTTATTTGAAGGCCGGCGCCAACGAAGAGGACGTGAGAGCACAACTGGCAAGCACGTTGGGAGAGAACGGTTATCAGTTTTTGATTACACCCAATGCCGCGCTGCAACGGGCCGTGCTGCGCGTCTTCGACCGGACGTTCGCGATCACGTACGCCCTGGAGGTACTGGCGATTCTGATCGCGGCCCTGGGGATCGCCAACTCGCTGCTCGCCTTCGTGATCGAGCGGCGGCGCGAATTGGGCATCCTGCGGGTGCTGGGCGCTTCGCGCGGCCAGTTGCGCAAGATGATCCTCACCGAAGCCGCTCTGGTGGGCCTCTTCGGGAACCTGGTCGGATGGCTGATGGGATTGCTGCTCTCGCTGATCCTGATTTTCACGGTGAACAAACAATCCTTCGGGTGGACCATCCAGTTCAGTTATCCCACCACGTTCCTGCTGCTCTCCGGGCTGGCGATTTGGGTGGTCACCATCCTGGCCGGGCTTTATCCCGCGCGCGTGGCGGCGCGCTTCGTCCCGGCGGAGGTCATCGCCATCGAATGAAATCCCTTCTGCGAATCTGCATGGCCCTCCTGCTGGTCCTGGCCTCGATGAAGCCACCTTTTGGCGCTTCTTCTCTGGCCCAGCAGGAATCCTCGATCCCGGGGCCTCGATTCTGCAAAGCCCTGCCCGGCTACCGCTTTGAATTTCCGCGCGACCACTTCTCTCACCCTTGCTTCAAGACAGAGTGGTGGTACTTCACGGGGAATCTGAGCGGCCGCGACGGGCGTCAGTTTGGTTTTGAACTGACCTTCTTCCGCGAAGGGGTCGAGAACCCGCATCCAAATCCTTCCCGCTGGCGCGTGGACGATCTCTACTCGGCGCATTTCGCCGTGAGCGACCTCGGTCGAAAGAAATTTTTCTATGCCGAGCGGCTCCATCGCGCGGGGATCGAACTGGCTGGCGCTGATTCCGGCAAAGGACGGATTTGGAACGCCGATTGGTTCGCCGAGCGGCGCCCTGCGCCCCAGAGTCCTGGGCTTCGGACGCCGGGGCGCGGCGAGTCCTGGCGGCT
>Ga0155949_1116_pt2 | contig 17461 bp, 22 predicted proteins | sample RifCSPlowO2_02_FD_107603 | JGI IMG/M metagenome (GOLD analysis project Ga0155949, IMG submission 107603) | Acidobacteria bacterium RIFCSPLOWO2_02_FULL_61_28
ATACCCGGAGCTGCGCATCGTTCCACTGATGGCGAGTGGCTATCCTGGGATAGCGCAGGACTCGGCCAATCTCTTCCAGAATGGCCTCCGAGATGACGAGATGAAACTGCTCGTCGCGCCATGCTGCAAGAATTCTGCCGGGATAACCTTTGCCGCTGAGAACGCCGCTGACGACAACATTGGCATCCAGCACCGCCCGGATCATGGTTTCCTGCGGACCGCGCGCTTGCGGACCGCGCGGACGGCGGACTCAACTTCTCGCTCGATCACTTCCGGTTTCAGTTTTGTCGTCCGGCGCTGGACGTCCCGAACCATGCGGAAGAGGCGCTCGCGGCGCTCCCGGAAGGTTTCGAGCTGCCATAAGGGGACAACCGCAGCCATCGGATGCCCTGCGCGCTCGATGATGTACTGATCCCCTTTGTAGTAGACCTCTTCGAGGAGCTGGCCGAGGTTCTGGCGCGCTTTCAGGGCGTTGACCTTCTTGACCATGCACGGAACTCCTTCTTCTCAATTATACTGATTCTGTCAATTATATTATATAAGCGGAAGCCACTGTTGCGTTGACATTGCCCGAGTGGTTTCCTATCATGCGGAGGGATCGAAACTGACCGTGCCTACCGAAACTCAGCGGCGCATCCGGGTGATTGTCGCCAAGCCGGGCCTGGACGGCCATGACCGCGGCGCCAAGGTCATTGCCCGCGCGCTGCGCGACGCCGGCATGGAAGTCATCTATACCGGGCTGCGGCAGACCCCCGAACAGATCGTCAACGCGGCGCTCCAGGAAGACGCCGACGCCATTGGGCTTTCTATCCTCTCCGGCGCGCACACCACCATCATCCCCAAGCTGATGGCCTTGCTCCAGGAACGCCAAATGGACGACGTGCTGGTCGTGCTGGGCGGGATTATCCCGGACGCCGATGTCGCCGCGATGAAAGCCCTTGGCGTCGCCGAAGTCTTCCAGCCCGGCGCGTCCCTCGAAAAGATTGTTGAGTTCATCCGGTCACACGTCCGCCAATCCGAGCCGCGACCGTAAGGGAGCGGTCACTCCCCCGCGGAGAACAACACCATGAGACCTGTTTACATGATTTCCGGCGGCATCACCAAGTTCACCAAAGCCGAGCCGCGCAAGAGCTTCCGCGTGATGGTGAAGGAAGCCTTCGACTACGCCATGCGCGATACGCCGAAGCTGCGCAAGGCCGACATTGACGGCACCGTGGTCAGCTATTTCTCCGACCACTTCACCCGGCAGCTCAAGGCCGGGGTGATGGCCGTGGACATGTGCGGCCTGGTCCCCAAACCCACCATCCGCATCGAGGGCGGCGGCGCTACGGGCGGCCTGTGTTTCCAGGAAGCCTACCGCCACGTGGCGAGCGGATTCATGGACTGCGTGGTGGCGATGGGCTTCGAGACCATGTCCCGCGTCAACACCTGGAAGGGCAACGAGTTTATTGCGCTCGCCTCCGACACGAACTTCGACTACCCCGTCGGCGGCTTTTACTCGGGCTATTACGCCATGATGGTCGTCCGGCACATGCATGAATTCGGCACCACGGTCGAGCAGATGGCGCGCGTCTCGGTCAAGAACCACAAGAACGCTTTGCACAACACCTGGGCGCAGAAGCACCTGGACTTGACGGTCGAGGACGTCCGCCGCTCACCGATGGTCGCCTGGCCGCTCACCGAACTCGACATCTGCACCATGTCGGACGGGGCGGCGGTCTGCATCCTGGCGAGCGAAAAAATCGCCGAGCGCGTCACCGACCGACTGGTGCGCGTCGCCGGGATCGGCGCGGGTTCCGACGCCATGCGCATGGCCGACCGTCCGCAGAAACAAGTCGTCCTGCTCCCCCACGAAGACCCAGCGTGGTATAAGAATCTCAAATACCCCGGCGTGCATTCCTTCCGCGCCGGGCGCACGGCAGCCAAGATGGTCTATGAGAAAGTCGGGATTCGGAATCCCATCGAGGAGTTGGACTTCATCGAGCTGCACGACGCCTACACGTCGAGCGAGCTTCAGACCTACGAAGACCTGGGCCTCTGCCGCTATGGCGAGGGCGGGAAGTTTATTGACTCCGGCGCGCCGGAATTGCGCGGCGTGATTCCGGTGAATCCCTCGGGCGGGTTGCTCGCCTGCGGCCATCCTGTCGGCGCGACGGGGCTGATGCAGGCCGTCTTCGCCTTCTGGCAATTGCAAGGCAACATCGCCAAGCATAACGGCGGCGACGGCCGCATCCAGATCAAGCCGCGCTCCAAGCGCCGCCCCATGCGCGGCCTCATCCACAGCCACGCGGGAACCGGAACGTATGTGACTGCTACCATCCTGGAGCGGGCGTTCTAGGGTGGTAGAATGACAGGTGATATCCTGGCGTAATCCGGGGACGTTTCGAATGACTGATGAACGAAAGAAGTCATGAGCACGATTGAAGAGATAGAAAGCGCTGCAAGGTGCCTTAGCCCCGAAGAGCGGCTCCAACTGTTGGACGCGCTGTGGGAGAGTCTCTCGGCGACGCCCGAGGCGATCCGGCTCACCAACGCGCAACGGGAAGAACTGGACCGGCGGCTCGATGAGCTGGATCGAGAGGGACCTAGCGGCATCCCTTGGGAAGATGTCATCCGCCGCATCCGCGAGCGCGGCCGCTGATGCGACCCATTCTCCGCCCGGCCGCTGCCGCGGATATCGAGGAGGCGTTGTGGAAGGACTCACGAAACAACGGGAAGGTTCCGGGCTACTGAGAATACTGAAATCCAGATGGAATCTGCTGTTTGTGGTCGCATTTGTTTTGGGAGTTCTTGCCTTGATCTCATTTGGTGGATGGCATCAGTTGGCCAAAAAGTACCCCCATCAGCCGCCGGCGGGGACTAAGACATTCCGATTTGTTTCTATGGGGACAGATCGCGGGGCAAGTTATGAATTCGTCCTCACGGTACAGGCAGACCCGCACTACATTCATCTGTCAACACCTTTTTTCTACTTCCCCTTTCACCCACCGCTGTCTATCCCGTGGTCTGCTGTCACAGAATGTAAATGGGATGGCTCTGCGTTAGGGATATACCTGTCGGAGCCGAAAATAGGTTTGAGGTTTGGTGGGGGCGAACTGGGAAGTTACTTGCATGACCTCTGTGTGTCACGACGCTAAAGGGCAATCCCCGATCGTGGAAGAGCGCGTAGCCACGGCGAACGCTTTTTCCCGCCGTGGGTTTTTGTGTTTTGGCCCTGTGCGCCGTTGCACGAATGTTGACAGAACTACGCCAAAGGCGTAGCATGGTCTCGTGTTCACGTTCATCGAGTCGGCTGCGTTTGAGCGGATGCGTGCTCTCTACCTCGATGACGAGGAATACGCCGAGTTGCAGCAGTTCATGCTTCTTCACCCGGAAGCGGGGAAGATTATTCGCGGCGCCGGCGGAGTCAGGAAACTACGCTGGAGGCGCAAGGGCACGGGCAAGCGCGGCGGGTTGCGCGTGATCTACTTCCTGCGCTATGAACCCAACGAGTTCTGGATGCTGGCATTGTATGCCAAAACCAGGAGGGAAAACGTGCCTGCCTATATTCTCAAGCAACTCAAGGAGGCGTTCCGAGATGAGTAAGAAACTCAACCGAAGCGCGCTGGCCCGGCTGGAGGCTGGCCGCGACATCTGGCAGGAGGTCCTGGATGGCGTGCGGGAGATCAAGGCGGGACGGGGCAAGCGGCTAAAAGTTGAGCCGCGTTCGCCGATCGTTCGAGCACGCTCGCAATCCGGGCTCACCCAGGCGCAGTTCGCTGCGCTGTTGGGAGTCTCGAAGCGCACGCTGGAGCAGTGGGAGCAAGGTCGCCGTCAACCCAGCGGAGCGGCAAGAACACTCCTTCGATTGGTGGAACGGCATCCCGAAGTATTACGCGAAATCGCGGCGTGACTGCCCGCACGACCACCGGGCGTGCAGGTCCCTCTCCCGGCATGCCGGGATCGGGATGACACACAATATGACCGAGAGCTAAAGACGAGAAGGGAGGCAATGCAAAGTGCCTGGAGTACAAGCCAAGAGGAAATCTGCGAAGAATCTAGCAGGGGCCGAATCGAGGCCTGCCCGCATTGCCAAGCCCAAGTTCCGTCTGCCCGAGACTGAAGACGGCACCGTGGTCTTCAACACCGACCCGCTCATAATCAAGTCGCACTACAGGATTGACTACATCCACAGCTATGCCGAAGACTCGCCGTTCTTTATCGGGCTGTCGCAGGGGAAGCTGCTCGGCAGCGAGTGCCGCCGGTGCCACGAGCGCTTTGCCACGCCGCGCGCCTACTGCATGCAGTGCGGCTCGGCGACGAAGTGGATCGAGCTGCCGCTCGAAGGCCGCGTGCACACCTGGACCACCTGCTACATGGGGAGCGAGGAATTCCTGAAAGAAACGCCATTCAACCTGGTCCTGGTCGAGTTCGACGGCGTGGACACGCTGTTCCTGGCGCGGCTCGTCGGCGTGACCCAGGACCAAATCCAGATCGGGATGCGCATCCGCGCGCAGTTCCTGCGCAACTCGAAATTCAAGCCCACCGACGTCTATTTCGTCCCGGCCTGAAGTAGGCCGCAAAATTCTTGTTTCCTTTGGCGGCAAGCTGCGGTAGTCTCTAAGTAGTCGAGAATCGCTCCAAACGCGGGGGGCCACCGATGAAACGACTTTTCCTGACGGCGTGCATCATTGTTTTGCTGACTGGATTGCTGTCCTTGCACAGTTTCGCGCAAGCGCAAGGCGGCGGTTCTTCGACGGGATCCACAGGCACCTCCGGATCCACGGGTGGCCGGCAGCCGGCGCCGCGCCAACCCACCCGGCCGATGGGGCAGCCGCAAGGCCCCATGTTTGTGAGCGGACGCGTGCTGATGGAAACCGGCCGGCCGGTCTCCGAGCCGGTCTCGATTGAGCTCAATTGCGGCCTGCGGCCCTTGCAGGTCATCCACACGGACCTGGGAGGATATTTCACCTTCAGCCTCGGCACGGGGGTGCAGAGCAATTTTGACTTCAGCGCCAGCAACGAAAGCCCGGCGTCGCTGGGGAGCAGCCCCACCAGCAGTATGACCCGGGGAATGGGCAATTCCTTGACGGGCTGCGAATTGCGGATCACCGTTCCCGGCTACCATCCTCTGAACCATACCCTGACCCAGCTCTCGGACATGGGACGGATTGACGTCGGGACGCTGCGGCTCCGGCGCATCGCGGGCGTAGAAGGCTCCGCCATCAGTGTGACCTCCTTGCTGGTTCCCGACGACGCCCGCAAAGAATACGAAAAGGCGATCAAGGAGTTGCGGAACAATCAGGCGGCCTCGGCGCGCGAACACCTGGAAAAAGCCATCGCCAAGTACGACAAGTACGCGGCGGCCTGGAATGAGCTGGGCCGGATTTTTCAAACACAGGGACTCAAGGAGAAGGCCGGCGAAGCCTTTGAAAGGGCGATTTTTATTGATGCGCAGTATATTCCTCCTTACATCAACCTCGCGTATTTGCAGGTGCAGGAGCAGCAATGGCAGGCCGCCGTGGACACCGCCGGAAAAGCCCTGGAAATGGACCAGAACATCGGATTCGCGAGCTTCCTCCAGGCGATCGGGAAGTTCAACCTGAATCAGGTCGAGGCCGCTGAGAAAAGCGCCCGCGATGCCGAAAAGGGGCCGCATGAAAGCATGCCCCAGGTCCACGCCTTGCTCGCCGAAATCCTCTTGAAGAAAGACGCCTACACCGACGCCGCGAAGGAAATGCGAACCTACCTGGAAGAGGCTCCGCAGGGCCAGTTCGCCGAGCAGATGAGGAAAAGCCTGGCGCAGATTGACCAGTTCTTGGCCAGCCCCCAGAGCGACCTGAACCCCCCGGCTCCGCCCGCGCCGTAGGCCCCCTCAGCTTTGTGGTTTCTCGCACTCGGACAGCAACATCTCCCCCGACGCCAGACTCTCGACCAGGGGCCGGTCCGCTTCCAGGAAGTCGTAGCTCACCAGGTCCGGCAGCGCCGTCCAGCGCACTTGTTGAAAGACGCGGTTTTCGACCGTACCGGAATAGCTCCGGACCGCAAAGAAAAGCAGCCGCACGGGAGGATACCCTGGATACTGGTGCTCGGTTCGCCAGACCTCTTCGCCGATCTCGGCAAGGATGGCCAGTTCTTCGAACAACTCGCGCCGCAGGGCCGCCTGGGGGTCTTCGCCCGGCTCGAGCTTGCCACCGGGAAACTCCCACTTGTTCGGGAACTCACCCGTCGGCGCTCGCTGGCAGATCAGCAACCGCGCTTGCTCGCACAGAAGAGCCGCCACGACGATTGTTGTTCTGTCAGCGCACATTGATCAGGGCACTTCTCCCGGGCAGAAAAGCCCGCGGCGAAAAGCCCACGGCGAAAAAACCATTCGCCGTGACTACCAAAACAGGGCGTATGCGAGCACATTGAGGATAGAAAAATCAACGGGAGCGCAAAACACTAGGAGTGCCCGTGCACAACCCGACAGTTCTCGATCACTTCCAAAATCCGCGCAACGCCGGGGAACTGCCGCCGCCGGCGGTGACGGTCGAGGTGACCAACCCGGTCTGCGGTGACATTCTGCGGCTCTCGGTGCTCGTCGAAGAAGGACAACTCCGCGAGGCACGCTTCAAGGCGAAGGGTTGCGTGGCCTCCATCGCCTGCGGGTCGTTGCTGACCGAGCTGGCCATCGGGAAAACGCTCGAAGAGGCTGGACGAGTGACCGCCGCTGAAGTGGCAGCAGGGATCGGAGGCCTGCCTCCGGAGAGCGGGCACGCCAGCGTGCTGGCCGAGGACGCCATAAAAGCCGCCCTCAAGGCTGTCCCCCACGAGGCTCGTCGCCGCCAGCGGTAGGCGCCTCCCAACGTCGGAGCAGAGCTTCGTAGTCCGCCGGGAGGTCCACATCCAAAAGAATCCCTTCCGCGCCCGTCTCCACCAGGTCCACTTCGGCGGCGTGACGCCGGACCACAGACCGGGCGCCTTCCTCCACCGGCGCATCCAACAATTCCTGGAACAAGCCGGAGGCGAACAGGACCGGATGGCCTCTGCGTCCGTGGCAGGTAGGAATGATGATTCGCGTCGCCTTTTGCTCCGAAGCCCCAGGGCGTCGGGCCGCCCGCTGGCGGAAGCGTTCCAGCAGCGCCCGGACGACTTCCTTGGAAATGGCGGGATGATCCACCAGGCAGACCAAAGCCCCGGCTACAGGCTGATTCTTCAAAGCGCGCAGAGCTGCTTGCAAGGAACTGAGTTGCCCCTGCTGGTAGTCAGGGTTCCGCACTATCTGAGTTTCGGGGAAGGACGCCAGGCGGGTCTCGATTTGCCCGGCATGGTGGCCGAGAACCACGAGCAGAGGGCTGACCTCACCGCGCAGGACTTCGATGAGGTGTTCGAGGAACGTCTCGCGGCCAAGGGGGAGGAGCGCCTTGTCCCGCCCCATGCGGCTTGATTCCCCGGCGGCCAGGATAATGCCTGCAATCATGTCAACTCAGTAAGAATTTGCCACAGAGGCACAGAGACACGGAGAAAAGAGGAAGAAGGCAGAATGAAGACCAACCAGCAAGACTACCATTCCAAGCGCCCCCAAAGGGAGCGAGGGATGTGTTCTTCTTCTGTCTTCTGTCTTCTGTCTTCTGGCTCCTGACTTCTGAATTCTTCTTCTCTGTGCCTCTGTGGCGAATTCAAGAAACGGCCAGGATGGACTTCGGATGAGGCTTGGCGTCCTGCAACGCGCCGCGCCGCACAGCGATCATCTCGGCCACGATGCTGACGGCGATCTCTTCCGGCGAGATGGCCCCGATGTCGAGGCCGATGGGGGAATGGACGCGGGCCAGTTGCGCGGCCGCGATCCCTTCATTCTCTTCCAGGTACTTGACGATCTCGATGACCTTGCGCTTGCTGCCGATCATGCCGATGTAGCGAGCCGCCGTTCCGATCGCCCAGCGCAGCACGCGCATGTCGTCGCGATGTCCGCGCGTCACCGCGATGAGGAACGAGGAGCTGTTCGGCAGCAGCCGCTCGAAAATCTTTTCGTAGTCGTCGGCGTAAATCTCGGCCGCTTCCGGGAAGCGCTCCCGGTTGGCGTAGGTGTCGCGGTCGTCAATGATGATCGTGCTGAAGCCGGCGAGCGTGGCCACCTTCGAGAGCGCCATCGAGACGTGGCCGGCGCCGAAGATATAGAGATACGGAGTGGGAAGAATCGGTTCCACGAATATGTCCAGTGTCCCGCCGCACAGCAGACCTGTGTCGTACGAAGGGTTGTTATTCAGGTTAAAGGTGAGCTTGCGGGGCTTCTCCTCCTCGATGACTTTCCGGGCGGCCGTCCAGACTTCGGCCTCGACGCAGCCGCCGCCCACCGTGCCCACGATCGAGCCGTCCTCGCGGACCAGGAGCTTCGCCGATTCGTAGCTCGGGATCGAGCCGCGGACGTTGACTATCGTCGCCAGCGCCGCCTTGATCCCCGCCCGCCGCAGCCGCGAGATTTCCTCGTAGATATCCATCTGCGCCTATCATAGCGCAGCAGCGAAACGGGTTTCAACCGCAGAGGACGCTGAGGACCGCAGAGCAAAGCATCACAATTCTTGAACCATCCGTGGAATGTTGTCCCTGCGATAAGAAAATTTCCAATTCCTCTGCGACCCTCTGCGTCCTCTGCGGTTCGCATGTTCTCACAGATTATTCACCATCCGTTTGATGCCGTTTTTGAGATGGAGCACGTTGAAATTGATCAACAACCCGACCCGCTTTCCACTGAGCTTCAGGTAGGAGAGAAGCTGAGCTTGGTGAATCGGGAGCAGGGTTTCCACCGCTTTCAACTCTACGATCACGGCGTCTTCGACCAACAAATCCACCCGGTAGCCGACATCTATCTTTATACCATCATAGGCAACCGGAAGACTCACCTGGGTTGCCACTTTCAGCCCCAGTTGGCTGAGTTCATGCAGCAAGCAAGCCTCGTAGGTGCTTTCCAACAAACCAGGCCCGAGCGCCGAATGGACCTTCATTGCTGCATTGACGATCGCTCCGCTGACCTGATTCACTTCCATCATCGAAGCTTCCGTGTGCTAACCGCAGAGGACGCAGAGGAACGCAGAGCAAAGGCTCACAACTTGTGAACCATCCGCCGAATGCCGTCCCCGCCATGGAAAACGTTGAAATCCTCTGCGTTTCCCTGCGCCCTCCGCGGTTCGAATGCCTTCACCCCCCGGCGGGAACGCGCTCGATGGTCAGCTTTTGGATGACGACCGGCTGATTCGGCTTGTCGCTCGAGTTCTTCGGCACCCTGGCGATCTTCTTCACCACGTCCATCCCCTCGGTTACCTGGCCGAAGATCGTGTGTTTGTTGTTGAGAAAGTCGGTGTTGACCTCGGTGATGAAGAACTGGCTGCCGTTGGTGCCGGGTCCGGCATTGGCCATCGCCAGACGGCCGGGCTTGTCAAACTTGAGACTGGGCGCGAACTCGTCCTGGAACCGATACCCCGGGCCGCCCGTGCCGGTCCCGGTCGGGTCGCCGCCCTGAATCATGAATTCCGGGATGACGCGGTGGAAGGTGATCCCGTCGAAGTACCGCGTTTTCTTCGTCTCGCCGCTGCGGGGATCTTTCCAGTCTTTCTTGCCTTCGGCGAGGTCTATGAAATTCTTAACTGTTACCGGCGCCTCTTTTTCGTAGAGCTCGCAGACAACGGTTCCCTGGTTGGTCTCAAAGATCGCGTAGAGACCCGGCTTGCGCTTGCTTTGGGCCATCGCTGCGGGGGAAGCGAAACCCGCCAAGGCGAGCACAAGTCCGACTTGCATCAACAACCAAATCTTGCCGTCCATGAATCCTCCCTGCCGCTCCGCCTGCGCTCTGATCCGCAAAACGATGGGAGCGGTTTTGCCATTTTGGAAATGCCATCAGTTCTAGTCCGGCGGGCAAGCTGACTCCCTCGGAACGCTTTATGCGACACGCCGTCTGCGATACGCTCTCTGCGCCTCCCGACAGCCAACCTCTCCATGCAAGACAGAACACAGGCATTATCCCGGTCGGCAAAAAGGCGTGTCAACATCAATTTTTGTTGCATCGGGAAAATAATTTCCGTATCATCCGCACTCAAAGAGCGGAAGTGTCTCGGAGGCGAAGCTCGAAATGAACCGCGCTTCACAAACGGTTGAGGAATGCTTCACCCGAAAGCAAGTCCTGCGCATTTTGGGTTTGAGCGACCGGCAGTTGGGCGCCTGGGAGCGCCAGGGCCTGCTCGAGCCCCGGCCCACGGCCTCGGCAAAGGCTTCCGACCGGGCCTACACGTTTTCCGATATTGTCACCTTGCGAACGCTGCTCCAACTCCGGCGGGAAGGAGTGCCCCCGGCTCGCATCCGCTCGGTTCATGCCGCCTTGAGGGCGAAACTGGTGGAGGTCGAACGGCCCTGGAGCGAGTTGCAAGTCCAGGCGGACGGGAAACGCCTTGCCGTTCATTTCCAGGGCTCTCCCATGGAGCCGCTGACCGGCCAGTTTCTGCTCGAGTATGCGCCGAGACATCGCACGGAAACCGTTCGCGTGTTGAAGCGTCCGCAAAAGCCCGCGAAATTGAGCGAAGCATCGCTGGAGCTGCGCGCGGAGCATCTGTTCCGGGCCGGGTTGCGCTACGAGATGCGCGAGAAAACGCTCCCGAAGGCCATCCGGGCTTACCAGAAGGCCATCGAGCTGAACCCCCGCGCCGGAGGGGCCTTGATCAACCTGGGAACGATTCATTACAACCTCGGCCAGCTCGAGCAGGCAATGCAATGCTACCAGGCGGCCCTGGCGCTCGATCCCAACTACGCGCTGGCGCACTTCAATCTGGCCAACGTCCATGACGAACGCAGACAGTGGGAAGAGGCGCGGCGCCATTACGAGGAAGCGGTGCGCCTCAGCCCGAATTATCCCGACCCGCATTACAATCTCGCCCTGGTGTACGGCAAGCTGGGGCTGCACGGCAAAGCGCGTCGGCAGTGGCTCGAGTATGTGAAGCTCGATCCGTACAGCCAGTGGGCCGCCGTCGCCCGCCAGCAACTGGCGCAGACACCCCTGCGGGTCCTTTCCCGGCCGGAGTCTTCTCCATGCGATTCCTAGCAAACCGTTGTCCCGCGCCTTCCGTTCCTGCTCCGATTTTCGCGCCCATCGGGCGGGCAACGCCGGCAACGCCGAATTCTTCTCCGCACCTCCTGCCTCGCAAACGGCGCTATCGCTGGTACACTGGTATACGGAGGCGAACCAGACCCGCGTGCCCCCCGTGGTTGAATTGATCCAGGCCAGCAAGACCTACTCCTCCAACGGGAGTGTCGTCTATGCCGTGCGGGAAGCGGATTTGGCGCTTGAGCCGGGATCATTCACTGCGATCGTGGGCCGGAGCGGCTGCGGCAAGAGCACGTTGCTGAACCTGGCGGGAGCCGTGGACCTGCCCACCAGCGGCGAAGTCCGCATTGGGGAGCAGTCCACGTGCCGCATGAACGACCGCGACCTGAGCCGTCTCCGACGGACCCGGATCGGGTTTGTCTTCCAATTTTTCAATTTGCTCCCGACCTTGACAGTGTTAGAAAATGTTGCGGTTCCGCTCTGGCTCGACCGGAAGAATATGGCAGGCGACCTGGAGCAGCGCGTGGCGAGCTTGCTGGACTTGGTCGGATTGCAAGCGAAGTCCCGCCACTTTCCGCATCAACTTTCCGGCGGGGAGATGCAGCGCGTGGCGATCGCGCGAGCCCTGGTCCATGAGCCCGCCCTGGTGATCGCGGATGAGCCGACCGGGAATCTCGACAGCGGCAACGCCGCAGTCGTTCTTGGCTTGCTCGAGCGAATCAACCGCGAGATGGGGCGGACGGTGCTGATGGCGACCCACAGCCGCGAAGCCGCTGAATTTGCCTCCCGTGTTCTTGCCATGCGGGACGGTCGCCCGGTGAATAGCTAACGGTCCATGAAGAATCTCAAGCAGGTTTTCTACGCTCCGAACCAGCTCACGCTCTTGCGCCTGGTCTTCATTCCTTTTGTGATTCTCTCGATTGTGGTGGGGCAATACGGGACGGCGTTCGTCCTGGTTCTGATCGCCGGGGTCAGTGACGTCCTGGACGGCGTGCTGGCCCGCCGGCTGGGGCAGCAGACCACTCTGGGGTCGTATCTGGACCCCATCGCGGACAAGCTGCTGCTCACCTCTTCCTTTGTCGTCCTGGGCCTGGAACGGCACATCCCGCTCTGGCTGGTCATCCTGGTCCTGAGCCGGGACATCATCATTCTGACGACCGCTCTGGTAATGATTCTGACCACTCCCCTGCGCCCCCCCCGCCCCAGCATCTACGGAAAGCTCAATACCCACGCGCAAGTGGCCACGGTCCTGCTGACGCTGCTGACATTGCTGGACTCCAACGGCACCCTGCGGTGGCTGCAACAGGGAATGGTTTATGCCACAGCAACCTTGACCGTGGTTTCGGGACTGCATTACGCGTTTACCACGGCTGAACGGCTTCGGAATATGGAGCGGTCTCCCTGATCGCAGGTCCGATTCGGTGTCTCACCGCGAGGCGAGTCAGCAGGATTTCTGCCGATATCATTCTCCAGGAACGATGTAGGATAGATGGGGTTTCGGGTCCGGAAAGGAGAGAACCGCGCGCAACCGGTTCCAACGCATGAGCAACAAAGACGCAGTGGGTGTCTTGATTGTGGACGATCAGGAAATGGTGCGGGGGATCTGCCGGCAGGTGGTGGAATCGCTCGGGTACCAGGCGTTCCAAGCGGAATCGGCCTCCCAGGCGCTTCAGATCATCGAGCAGCAGCCGGTGGACCTTGTGCTCGCCGACATCAAAATGCCCGGCATGAGCGGGATTGAATTGCTCGAGCGGATCAAGGCCGGCAACCCTCGGATCGAGGTCATCGTCATGACCGGCTACGCCAGCGTGCCTTCCGCCGTGCAGGCCATGAAGCTCGGCGCCGCCGACTACATCGTCAAGCCGTTCAGCTCGGAGGAAATGAAGGTCTTGCTCACCCGGCTGGCCGAGACCTTGGACTTGAAGGATGAGAACCGCTACCTGCGGGAGCGGCTGCGCTCCCGCCACGCCCTGGGACAATTGGTGGGCCAGTCTCAACAGATGCAGCAGGTCTTCAAGCTGATTCAGCGGGTCGCTCCCAGCCGCGCCCCGGTGTTGATTCGGGGTGAGAGCGGTACGGGGAAAGAGGTGGTCGCCCGTTCGATCCATGAGACGGGTCCGTGGCGCGACAAGCCGTTCGTCCCGGTGGATTGCGGCGCCCTGGCGCCGACCCTGATTGAAAGCGAGTTGTTCGGGTACGTGCGCGGCGCCTTTACCGGCGCGGTGCACAGCAAGGAGGGGCTGCTGCAGAGCGCCGAAGACGGCACCTTGTTTCTGGATGAAGTGGCCGAGCTGCCATCGGAACTCCAGACCCGGCTCTTGCGCGCCATTCAGGAAAAAGAGTTCCGGCCCGTGGGCGGCACCAAGCGGATCCCCGTGGACGCGCGCATCCTGGCGGCGACCAACCGCGACCTGGAAGCCGCCATCCGACAGGGCAGTTTCCGCAAGGAGTTATACTTTCGCCTGAACGTCGTCTCCATTGCCTTGGCTCCGCTGCGGGAACGGAAAGTGGACGTCCCCCTGCTGGCCGAGCACATCCTCCAGCGGCTGGCCGCATCGCAGCCCGACAGCCGCCGGCGCGTGCGCTGGAGTATCGCCTCGGAGGCATTGGACCGGATGCTGGCGTATGACTGGCCGGGCAACGTCCGCGAGTTGGAGAACTGCCTGGAGCGGGCCGTGACGCTTGGCTCCGGGCCGCTGATCCGGGCTGCCGATTTGCCCTCCAACGTGCAATCGCCCGTGTCCGCCGCCTCGACCGATTTCCCGGAAAGCGTGATTCCACTCGAGGAGATGGAACGGCAGGCGATCCTGCGGGCGCTCGCGGGTGCCGGCGGCGACAAGATGCTGGCCGCCCGCCTGCTCGGAATCGGAAAGACAACCCTCTATCGGAAGCTGCAAAAGTATCAGCAGAAGGGATAAGAGAACGTGCCCCGCATTGTGAAAATCCTAATCAGCGGCAGAAAAGGAAAGCTTTACGACACAGTTGTCAGAGCCTTCTCCCCTCGCCGGGGCTTTCGGCCCGAGGTGGTTGCGGCAGGACCCCGGCTCCTGGAAAGAGCACAATCCCGATCGCACGCCGCCTTGATGCTGGTCCTGGGCGGCGAGCGCGATGTGGAGCCGGTGCGCTGGTTGATGCAGAGCAACCCGGCGCTGCTGGTGGTTGCTGTCCTTCCGCAAGGGAGCACAAAGCTGCGCAAAGAACTCCGCGGAGAAGGCGTCTCGCAGATCATAGAAGTCGGAGATGCCCCGGAGCCGGAGCTTCGTCAGTTGCTCCGGGAGCGGCTCCAAGCATTATTGTTGAAGCCGCGGGCGCTCCTGCAATCCGAACTTCCCATCACCACCGACTTGCATACCATCCGTTCGACGTTGACGGCGATCCAGGGACACGCCGAACTCGCCCTGCAAACTGCCCGCGCTCCTCACCCGCAACGGAAACCGCTGGAGGAGATTGTGCGGGGAGTCACGGAAGTCGAAGGCCTGCTGCGCCGCGTCGAACGGAAGCTGCGCCCCCGCTGGTCGGCCGACCTGAAATGACCATCGCGCTCGACGCCACCGAGGCAGCCTATCCGGAGCCGACCGGCACCGGCATCTATTCGCAAAAGCTGATCGCGGCGCTGGCGGCTCATCGGCCAGCGGGTGGCTTTTCGGACTCCCGCCTCGTTCTCTGCCTGCGCGTCGGGCCGTATCTCAAGTGGGGTCGCGCGCGGCGCTGGCCGGAAGGCTGCGCGGTCTCACCCTACTGGGAGCCGTGGCTACCGCCTCGGCCAGCAGCGTTGTTTCATGGCCTCAACCAGCGTCTCCCGCAACGTCATTATCCGGTTCGAGTGGTGACGGTCCACGACCTGTTTCCGCTCACCTCGACCGAATACTCGACTTCGTCTTTCCAGCGACGGTTCACTCAAATTCTCCGCGACGCCGTCGCGCGCGCCGACTGGATCATCGCCGTCTCCGACGCCACGCGCCAGCAGTTGCTGCGGCACACCGCTGCGCGCAAGGAGCGCATCCGCGTCATCCATCACGGAGTGGACCCGATTCCACCGGCCACTTCGGAGGAACAGCAGGCGTTTCGGCGGCAAGTATTGGGATTCGGAAAAGACGAGAGGTTCTTCCTAAACGTCGGCGCGATTCAGGTGCGCAAGAATGTGGCCAACATTGTCCTGGCGTTGAAGCGGCTGCCCGGCTATCGCCTGGTTCTTGCAGGCGGGGATGGCTACGGCGCGGAAGCGGTCCATGCGCTGATCGAGCAAGAAGGCCTGAATGAGCGCATCGTGCGCCTGGGGCACGCCTCTCCAGAAACGCTCCGCCTGCTCTACTCCACCGCCACCGCGCTGGTTTTCCCTTCGCTCGAAGAGGGCTTCGGAATGCCGGTCTTGGAAGCCATGAGCTGCGGGCTTCCTGTGATTACGTCGAACTGTTCGTCAATGCCGGAGGTGGGAGGCGACGCCGCTCTCTATGTGGACCCTCGCAACGTGTCGGAAATCAGCGAAGCCATGCGCCACATCGCCGAAGAGGAATCCCTCGCGACGGACCTCCGTCGGCGTGGCCGCGAACGGGCAAGCCTGTTCACTTGGGAGAAGTGCGCCCTAAGGACATGGGAAGTGTACAAGGAGATTCTTCACGGATGAGGTACGGATGTAACTACTTGATTCTAAAAAAAATCAAGAGCTTGACAGAAGCTCTCAAAAGCTTTATCGTAATTGACTGGAATGGTGAGACGAAGGAGGAAGAGAAACAAATGACCTGGCCAAATGCAGGAGGCAGATATTTACGGTGAGTGGCTAACCATCTGTTTTTAGAAGAGCTAGTCTCTGTTTCGCAATTGAGATGTGTCGGTCGAAAAAAAGGCGTGAAAGTTTTTCGAGTATTCCGCCTGTCCTTTGACGCCGCACTTCCCTGATGAGGCGCATACCTTTGCGGATTTCTTTTGCATTTTTACCAGTCGTAATGAGCAGAAATCCCTTCGTATCTGAATAAGACAGCCGTGTTGCCTTTTTTCTGGCGGAGCGAATGGCTTCATCTATGTATTTTATTGCCTGCGAAGCCAACTTGGTATCTTTCTCCGAAGCATTCCATACCTTTTCTCCTACCCAGTATGCGAAATTGGCTTTTCCGTTTGCAACGCTTCCTTGATCGTTCTCTTCTTCGGCTTTTTCAATACCTGTCTTTGTCACTTCCAACGCCTCGTCAAGCTGGTCGAGCGCCCAACAAACCGAGCCCTTAACTAGGTATGGGCGGGATAATTGGGGATCTTTATGGATCAAATCATCGCAAAGATCGAGTGCCCATATATCTATGTGCTGCCCTCTGGCATACAGCGCGACAAGACCTGCCAGTCTACAGAGATGTGGTGATAATAAGTTCTTATCATCACGGCGCTTTTCAATAGGTGGAATAAGGCGCAGTACATTTTTGGCGTTAAAGTTTCGAGCGCGCAATTCCCGTAGTTCCTTGCCATCTTGAAGTTCTGAAAGAACCTCCTTCCAAAGGGGCATAGCTTCTGATAGATAAACCGACGCCACAGCTTCCTTTCTTTTGCGTTCCTCGGTATGCCTTTTCAGAATTTCCTTTTTAAGCTCCTCACTCCTTTTATCGAACGCAGCGAGTGCTTCGCTTATCTCTCCCATTCGTCCCAGAAGGAACTGATCCACCACTGATTCGGACTTGTAGGTTATATCGTGCGTTTTGGCATCCCAAGCCTCCTCTAGCATAGTCTTGACTTGCACTTCGCACTTTATTCGTGTGAGATCCTCATTATTCACCAATAGGGGACCTTTCAGTTGAAGGGTAAAATGAAAACCCCTATACCCTGCCTTTGTTTTCCTTCTTGCCTCCCTGTTTGTTTCAGGAACAATGAACCCTTCATGGTTCCTCATAGAATCAATTACTTGCCTAACATCTGTTGCGTAAGGGCAGAAGATTTTCACCCCGACCAAGTCCTCCAAGTGGCTCAATCCATATCCTCGTCGATTCTCTTTCTTGTCTTCAATCTTGGCGATAACTTTCTTAATTTCTTTGATGTCCGTACGCGGAACGACGGCCCTGATCACCATGGTCTCGGCTTGATCGCGAAACCTTTCAAATTCCTCTTGTATGATTTTTTGAACACGAAGAAGGCGTTGTCTCCATATTGGATCATGGAGTTTTCGTTCTATTTCTCGGCGCTCGCTCAAGTCTAGCCGTGCCATGGCTTGGTTTTTCCTCGCAAGGATTATCCCTGTCAGCATATGACCTGTCAAGGATGGGGCACTGGCTAGGCCACCGGGCGCAGCCTGACCATGATGAAGCTGAAGATCACCAGCAGAAACGCCAGGGCACGCAGGATGCGCCACGTGACGATGGACTCCTGCGTGATGGAAGGCATGTCGGAGACCAGCGCGCCGAAGGCGATGCCGGAAACCAAACCGCCGATGTG
>Ga0155949_1163_pt1 | contig 17160 bp, 9 predicted proteins | sample RifCSPlowO2_02_FD_107603 | JGI IMG/M metagenome (GOLD analysis project Ga0155949, IMG submission 107603) | Acidobacteria bacterium RIFCSPLOWO2_02_FULL_61_28
CAATCGCGCCCTCATTGAATATATAAAGCTTTGCCTAATGCAACGGTTGCGCTATAGAAGTTGCAACCTCTTGTGTTCATTGCCGTTACAGTGGTCACCCATCCGTTGGGTTCGCCTTCTTTCGCCGAAACAAGATCGTTTGTTCACGCTCAATCATTCTTTTCCTCTTCTGGCCAGAAAATTGCCAAAAAGATAGGCGCGTGGATTCATAAGGGACGGTCAGGCTCTAGCTATAAGTTAGGTAGAGAGTCGGGCCTCTTTTGCCCCGAGGGGGATAGAACCAGGTAAGCGTTCGACCTCATAAATAGAGGAAGTGCAGGAAAAGATTCCACGGGGACTTTCCCGCTGAGTGGGTGCGAACTAAGTCCGGTCAATATGGTTGCGGCAACGGCTGAGCGAGGGCGGACGCTCCGTGCGGTACCGCACAGACACCGGGTGAACTCGCAGAAGAATGCTTCTCAAACGGACTTTTGCTGTTTGTACACAGGGGTGATTCTAGTCTGGTTGCAAGGTTAGGGGATTCATCGAGTCGAGCTTGCGTTGGGCGAATCCAATCCGACGGTCAGCAATGGAAGTATGCGGTTCGCAGAACTCCGTCCCGCAGGTTTGGGCGGGGCTTTCTGCGCTCGAGCTACGTAGCTGCTTGCGAGCGGCGGCAGTAGCGGATTTCGTCTCTGGCTCTAATTAAATTTACTGGGGGTAGCATGGAAAAGATGCGACGACAAACAAGCAAGCTCGCGGTTTCCTTACTGTGCTGCATCGGGATTTTGGTCCCGATCGCTTTTGCGCAACTGCCGACCGCCACAATTCTGGGGGTGGTCAAGGATGGTACGGGAGCGGTGGTCCCCGGCGCCAGCCTGACCGCCCGCAGTACCGAGACGGGACAAACCCGAACGGTCGCCAGCGCCGGAGACGGCTCCTACCGGTTCTCGGGCATGCCGGTGGGCGGCTATGAAGTCCGCGTGGAACAGAGCGGATTTCAAGCCGCGGTCCGCAGCGGGTTGACGCTGAGCGTGGGCCAGGAAGCGGTCGTGAATTTCACGCTGGAGGTGGGAGCGGTCACGCAAACGATCGCGGTGACGGCGGAGGCTCCCCTGGTCAATACCACCAGCGGCTCGCTCGGTGCGCTGGTGGACGAGCGGAGAGTGGCCGAACTGCCCTTGAACGGCAGAAATTATGTTGATCTCACCTTGTTACAGCCGGGGGTCCAACAAACTTCTACACCCCGAGGGCAGGTCGTGCGGTTTGGAGTTTGGTTTAGTAGCGGCGGCGCACCGTTGACCTCGAATAACTACCTGCTGGACGGCGCCCCGATGGTGGGTATTTATGGCGGCACCTCGTCGGCGGGCACCGGGAACACGCTAGGGCTGGAAGGTGTTCGGGAATGGCGCGTGGTGACCAACTCCTTCCCCGCCGAGTACGGAACCACCATGGGCAGCCAGATGCTGATTGTTACCAAGAGCGGAACCAACAATTTTCACGGTTCGCTCTTTGAGTACCTGCGCAACAGCGCCCTGGACGCCCGCAATTTCTTCGATTACAAGACCGCCGCTTCGCAGCGCCGTCTGCCGCAGTTCACGAGAAACAACTTTGGAGGCTCGTTCGGCGGCCCGATCGTCAAGGACAAGACCTTTTTCCATCTGTCTTATGAGGGCTTGCGGGAGCGCCTGGGCCTGAGCCAGATCCTGGACGCCATTGGCCCGGACTGCCGCGGTCCGGGAGGCAGGGTGGTCTGGAACGGCCAGGGCACCCTGCCCGCGGGGTCCGTTGGGCCCTGCCCTCAACTCGGCGCCAATCCCTCGGGTCCCAACACGAATTCGGTGACGATCTCTCCCGCGATGGCGCCTTTCCTGCCAGCTTATGCGCCCCCCAATCTGCCCAACAACCAATTCACGTTCCCCTATCGTCAGCCAACCACGGAGAACTGGGGACAGGTTCGGGGCGATCAGACCTTTTCGGACAGCGACAGCGCGTTTTTCCGTTACACGATCTATGACAGTGAGCAGGTGGTTTCTCTGAACTATCCTCAATTCACGAGAGCCAGGACCAGCCGGGATCATTTCGCGACCTTGTCGGAGAGCCACGTATTCACTCCCGCCTTGTTGAACACCTTCCGGGTCTCCTATAGCCGCATGACCTTGACGAATCGGTCGGCCAATCTGAAACTGCTCGGCCCGGAATCCTGGCTTGTGCGAGGCTTGCCGGATTTCGCGGAAGGGTTGGGTTCGAACGTCATCGGGGGCCTCACGACCTGGGGGCCGGAGGTTCCTTCTCCTACCTCCTACAAGAAGGATTCTTTCATTTGGAGCGACGACCTGTTCTATACGCGAGGCCGGCACGCGCTGAAATTCGGCACGCTTATCAATCGTTACCGCTATTGGCTCATGAACTACAACCAAACCCGAGGGCAGGTGAACTTTGCGAATCTGGCTGGTTTTCTGCAAGGTCAAGCCAGCACCTATGTCGCGGCTGTCCCTGCCACTGTCGATCAACGCTACATCGCCCCGGACCGGACGTACCAGCATTGGATTCTCGCCTTCTACCTCCAGGATGACGTCCGTGTGCGGTCGAACTTCACGCTGAACCTCGGGTTGCGTTATGAGGTCACAACGGAATTCCAGGACCGGCAGGGGCGGGCCACGGCCTTGGTGGATATTCGGAATGACGACAAGGTAACGGTGAGTCGCACGGTCTTTAAGAACTCGAGCCTGCGCAACTTCGGCCCACGCTTTGGCTTTGCCTGGGATGTGCGGGGCGACGGCAGGACGGCGGTTCGAGGCGGCTTCGGGTTGCTCTACGACTTGGGCAACCTGGCCGGGAACATGCTGCGGGGCATTTGCAGCGTGCCTTTGTGCAACCTGACGACGGTTCCGAACCCTGCTCCCTTTACCTCATTTCCTTTGGTTTTCCCGCCGCAATTTGCGGGGAGGTCCCTCAAGGGGATGGACTATCATGCCCAGCAGCCCCATATGCTGCAATACAACCTGACGGTGGAGCGGCAGTTGCCTTGGGATACAGCCGTCACTCTGGCCTATGCCGGTTCGCGCGGCCTGAATCTCTATATGAGGACCGATGGCAATCCGACCGTTCCGCAGGTTGTAAACGGACAGAAGTTCTGGACCGGCACCGATCCTCGGGTCAACCGTAACTGGAATGACTATGAATTGTACACGGCGGCTGCCAGTTCCTGGTACAACTCGATGCAGTTCAGCGCGCTCAAGCGGTTGAGCCGCGGATTGCAGTTGCAGAGTTCCTACACCTGGTCAAAAGTGCTGAATCTGCCTTCCGGGCAAGGGGTAGGAGATGAAGGCGTGGTGATGGACCCCAGCGATATTATGCGGGACTGGGGGCCGGCCGAGTTTGACGTGTCCCACAACTGGCGCTTCAACGCCATGTATCGTTTGCCGGACCGGGGTGGCTCGGGCGGCGTGGCAGCGGCCTTGTTGAATGGGTGGGGGCTTGGGGGAATTCTTTCGCTGCAGACGGGCTATCCGGTTTACGCCACCATGTCGTTCAACCGCTCGCGCTCCAACCGCCTCGGCGGACAGTTGGTCCGGGACCGTCCCGACCTGGCGCCGGGCGTGAAGACCTCAGAGATTACTTCGGGTGTCTCGCGCGGTTGTGGAACAGGCACGGGAGCGATTGCGGCCGGAACCGCCTTGGGCGACCGCTGGCGGTGGTATGATCCCTGCGCCTTCACGCTTCCGCTGCCTGGGTACCTGGGCAACGCCGGCCGCCATATCGTCCGGGGGCCGGGTCTGGCGAACGTGGATTTTTCGCTGCGGAAAGATACTCCCCTGCGATTCTTGGGAGAAAGCGGACAACTGGAATTCCGGGCGGAGTTTTTCAATATTTTTAACCGCGTAAACTTCCAGGATCCGTCGGCCTCGGTTTTTGCCGGAAGAGCGGCCGCGGAGAACCCGCTGGCCACCGCAGGGAGAATTACCGCCACCAGGACCACCGCGCGGCAGGTTCAGCTTGCGCTGCGGCTTTCGTTCTAGGAATGAAAAAACTGCTTGCGTTGCCATCGCGACCGGAGCATCGTTTTCAGAGGAGGAATATATGAAGTCGAAACCATCGGGCCGGCGACGATTTCTGAAACAGGGAGCGGCGTTGGCCGGGTTGGCGGCGGTGGGAAGGATCGAGACCGCACGCGGCCAGGAGAGGGTCAAACTGACCAATCCGCCCGACTCCGCAATCATCCGTGACCCCTGGACCGGGGAGCCGCTGCGGGACCCGGAGGGAAACGTGGTGGCGGACTGGTCCGGAACGCCCGAGTGGAAGGCCTACCAGGATCACGTCCGGGCCATGGGCGGCCCCCTCTACGGAGGAAACGAAAAAGACCATCGCCTCTACGGCTATCGCTCCCCGTACGTGACCACGTTCCGCATCGGCACCGAAGGCTCCTTCAACCCCGCGCCGACCACGGTCAAGACCCCCTTCTTGTCGCTCTTGTCACCGCTTCAGGATCAACTGGGGGTTATTACCCCCGCCGGCCTGCATTTCCAGGATGACCACAGTTTCGAGGCCCCCAACATTGATCCTCGGCAGCATCGTCTTCTGATTCACGGCATGGTGGACCATCCGCTGATGTTGACGATGGAAGACCTGATGCGCCTGCCTTCGGTATCCCGGGTCCATTTCGTCGAGTGCAACTCCAACGGCACCCTGTCCCACGCCAACCGGATTCAGCCGTGGGCGACCCCAGGGGATATCTACGGGGAGTTCAGTTGCAGTGAATGGACCGGTGTGCTGCTCTCCACGTTGCTCGACATGGCCGGCGTGCAACGAGGGGCGAGCTGGATCTGGGCGGAAGCGAAAGATCGGCGGAACCACACCAAGAGCGTTCCGCTGTGGAAGGCTTTGGACGATTGCATGGTGGCCTACGGCCAAAACGGCGAGCCGCTGCGACCCGAGCAGGGTTTCCCCATCCGGCTGTTGGCTCCCGGCTTTGAAGGAGTCACCAACGTGAAGCGGCTGATCCGAATCAAGGTGACCGACCAGCCGGGTCTCTTCCGCTGGGAAGCCCGCACCTATACCAGTCTGCGGCCGGACAACAAAATCCGCTGGTTCCAGTTCGAGATGCAACCGAAATCCATCATCACCCGTCCCTCTCCCGGATACCCACTCCCCAGTCGGGGATTCTATGAGATGCGGGGCATTGCCTGGTCCGGCGGGGGCAAAGTCCGCCGCGTGGAAATCACCACCGACGGCGGCCGGACCTGGAAAGACGCGCAGGTTCAGGAGCCGGTGTATTCGAAGGCGGCTACCCGGTTTGTCTTCCCCTGGACCTGGAACGGAGAAGAGCTGATGATCGCGTCCCGCTGCACGGATGATCGGGGCACCACGCAACCGACGTTAGCCCAGATGGCCAAAGTCTGGATGGTCGAACCGGATTGGTTCAGAAAGCCAACCTCGAGTACCTGGCGTTTCAATGTGATTCAACCTTGGAAGATCGCCGGAGACGGGAAGGTGACCAATGCGATTTTCTCCATTTAATCGCTTTGCGGCAGTGATCATCGTGTTCGGCGGAGTGGTCACGCTCTGCGGGATTGCGGCGCTGGCGCAGACCCAGCCGGCTCGGCAGGCGCAGAGGCAGACGCCCGCCATTGCGAATGTGGGCAGGACCCCAACCGCAGAAGAAATGGCCGCCGTGGATCGCACGGTCGGCACTACGGGAAAGGAACTCCCGCCGGGGAGGGGAACCGCCAAGGAAGGCGCGGCGATTTATGCGAGGAAGTGCGCCTATTGCCACGGGCAAAATATGGAAGGGGTCCGCCAGATGGCCGGTACCGGCGCCTTGATCGGCGGTCCCCGTCTGGCGGGAGCAGGCCCGCCCACCTGGGCCGCCCCAGCTTCCGGCATAAAGTTCTTTGCGTTTGTGACGACGGTATTTGACTACATCTACCGCGCCATGCCCCCCTATCAACCTTACTCGCTCCAGCCCGACGAGGCGTACGCTCTGACAGCCTATATCCTGTTTAAGAACGACCTCATCAGGGAAGATACCGTCATGGACCGCGAGACGCTGCCGAAGGTGGAAATGCCGAATCGTCATTCGTTCATTCCGGATAAGCTCGAGGACATCCCCGATATCGAGAAGCGGGGTTGCTATAAAACATACGGAGTTTGCCCTTGACATAAAGCCCGTCAGTGGTAAAATCCCACTAATGAAATAAGGTCAGTCAAACGCTGTGGAAGGAGAACATCTTATGTCACGAATACTATCTGGGGCGTTGCCCAAGTTACTCTGCGGGCTAGTTGTGCTGCTCGCGTTCGCAATCGTGGAGCACTCGGCTCTATCGCAACTTCCAACCGCGACGATTCTCGGAACGGTGAAGGATGCCAGCGGAGCGGTTGTGCCCGGCGCCAGCCTGACCGCGCGCAGTACCGAAACGGGACAAACCCGAACGGTCGTCAGCGCCGGAGACGGCTCCTACCGCTTCTCCGGATTGCCGGTGGGCGGCTATGAAGTCCGCGTGGAACAGAGCGGATTTCAAACGGCAGTTCGCAGCGGGCTGACGCTCGCAGTAGCCCAGGAGGCGGTCGTCAATTTCTCTCTGGAGGTGGGAGCGGTCACGCAGACGGTGGCGGTGACGGCGGAGGCTCCGCTGGTCAACACGACTTCCGGCACCTTGGGCGGCCTGGTGAGCGAGCAGCGGGTGGCCGACCTGCCCCTGAACGGAAGAAATTTCATTGACTTGTCCCTGCTCCAGGCGGGGGTCCAGGCGCAACCCGGAGCCCGCGTCCAGACCGTCCAATATGGGGTTTGGCTCAGCACTAACGGCGCGCCCGTGTTTTCCAACCGCTGGATCCTGGACGGCGCGGAGATGCTGAACGCCTACGGCGGCACTCCGGCGGCCACCAGCGGCGATACCCCGGGCGTGGAGGGAATTCGCGAGTATCGTGTGCTCACCAATTCCTTCAGTGCCGAATACGGGATGGCCATGGGCAGCCAGACGATCATGGTGAGCAAGGGCGGGACGAACGACTTTCATGGATCTCTCTTTGAATACCTGCGCAACAGCGCCATGGACGCCCGCAATTTCTTCGACTATAAGACGGCCGCCAGCCGCCGGCGCCTCCCGAACTTTGCGCGGAACAATTTTGGGGCCGCTGTGGGCGGGCCGATCCAGCGGGACCGGACATTTTTCCACTCGGCTTACGAAGGGATTCGGGAGGCGAAGGGGGAGTCTCAAATCTTGCCCGTATTCTCTACCACGTGCCGGGAGACGCCCACCGCTTGTACCGGCGGAGCACCTGCCAACCCGAACATGGTGCGGCTCATGAGGGAGTTTTACCCAGCGCCCAATCTGGGGTCCGACCTATTCGTCTACCCCTTCAATCGGAGAAGCCGGCTGGACTACGGACAGGCACGCGTGGATCGAACCTTCTCCGATACGGACACGTTGTTTGGCCGCTACACCATCCAGGACGCCCACGTAGTCCTTCCGGAGAACCTGCCGCAGTTTGACTCGATACGGACCAGCCGGGACCAGTTCGCCACCATGGCGTGGGACCACATCTTCTCGCCTACGTTGTTGAACACCTTCCGGCTTTCTTATAGCCACAACGACCTCACGAATTCGACTACGGGGGCAGGTGTCCTTCCCCCGGAACTTTGGTTCTTGCCAAAGACCCCCTATATGCCGGTCGCGGGCACCCCGTTCATTTCCACCAGCGGCCTGACGAACTTTGGCCCGCTCGCTTACAGCTTCACCCATTACAAGAAAAATATCTACGTTTTGGGCAACGACATGTTCTACACGCGGGGCCGCCACGCGCTGAAGTTCGGCGGCCTCGTCAACAACATTCGGTATATGTTCCAGAACCCCTACTTTACACGCGGTTGGGCGATTTTTGCGGGCCCCCCCCAGACGGGCGGCGGCCCAGGGGCGTTTCTGCGAGGTCAGCCGGCATCCCTGCGCGCGGCGATTCATGACGTTCCCCTGGATCGTACATACCATCATTGGACTTTCGGATTTTACGTGCAGGATGACTTCCGGGCGACTTCTAACCTCACTTTGAACCTGGGGCTGCGCTACGAGGTCGCCAGGGAAATTGACGAACGGTTTGGTCGCGGGGTGAGTTTCCGGGACATTCGCAACGATCCCGGACCCACGCTGGGTCACAATTTTGTGAAAAACCCGACCCTGCGCAACTTTGGCCCGCGGTTCGGCTTTGCCTGGGACGTGCGGGGAGACGGACAGACGGCCGTGCGGGGCGGTTTTGGCTTGCTCTATGACATGAACGCCCAGGCCTTCTCGCTGATCCAGGGCGCTTGCAGTGCGCCCACGTGTCATTTCCGCGTTCAGGGAGGCCCTCCGGCCGTCGCCGCGTTTGGCTTTCCTCTGAGATATGACCCGCCCTGCCAGGGCGTCGCGCCTGGGGTTCCCTGTATGGCAGATGCGAATATGAGTCTGGATTATCGTATGCAGCAGCCTCACATGCTGCACTACAACCTGGGTGTGGAGCGCCAGTTGCCCGGAGACATGTCTGTGTCGTTGAGATATGTCGGCTCGCGCGGCCTCAACCTGGCGGGGACCACCGACGGCAACCCGGTCGTGCCGGGCGGCATTGCCGTGGCAGGACCCGCCGGGAGGCTATGTGTGGCTCCGAACGATCCCCGTGCGTCAACGTTGACAAGGCTCGCCGGGGTGAAGTGCTGGATGCAAGGAGACAGCCGGATCCGTCCCGACTGGGGCATGTATCAGCTCTATACCGCGGCATCCAATTCCTGGTACAACGGACTGCAAGTCGAAGTGCAGAAGCGGTTGAGCCGCGGGTGGCAGTTCCAGAGCTCCTATACCTGGGCGAAGGTCATTGACGAGCCGCAAGGCCAAACCTCGGGCGCCAGCACCCTCAAGGATCCCAGCAATCGGAAGAGCGACCGGGGCGTGGCCGCCTTCGACGTGAGCCACAACTGGCGGTTCAATTCCATTTACCGGTTGCCGAACCTCGTGGATGGAGGAGGCGTTGCCGGGGCCCTGCTGAACGGTTGGCAGATAAGTGGAATCCTCTCCCTGCAAACCGGCTATCCTTTGAACATAAACGTCGGCAGCAACCGCTCGTCATCCGGGGTCCTCGGTGGGGTTGAATTTGACCGGCCCGACCTGGCGCCGGGGGTGAAGGCCGCAGATATTACCAGCGGGAACACCGCTGGATGCCGGAATATCCCGGCAGGGCGTCTGGGCACGGCGGACCGCTGGTTTGATCCCTGCGCGTTCGTCGAGCAGCCCGTGGGATTCCTGGGCAACGCGGGCAGGAATATCGTCCGGGGACCGGGGCTTGCCAACGTGGACTTTTCCGTGAGGAAGAACACTCCTCTGCGATTCCTGGGAGAGAGCGGGAGCCTGGAATTCCGGGCGGAAGTTTTCAATATTCTGAACCGGGTCAATTTCGACCTGCCCGACGTCAACGCTTTCGCCGCCACCGGTGGGCGAATCCTCAGCACGGTGAGAGAATCGCGGCAGATTCAGCTTGCCCTGAAGATTGTGTTTTAGTGTTGAAGCTCATTTCTTAGTGATGTACCATTGCTCCAAGCAGTCATAGGAGGAAAACATGAATTCAAAGGAAGAACAGAAGAATTTGAAGCCATCGAGCCGGAGGCGATTTTTGAAAGAGAGCGCCGCGCTGGCCGGTTTGGCGGCTGTGGGAGGAATCCGATCCGCGCAAGCCCAGCAAGCGTTCGGCCTGCCGGCGGGCGAACGGCAAGTCGGATGGGTGCCCGAGGGGTCCATTCCCCAACAGAACATCTTGCGCGACCCCTGGACCGGAGAACCACTGCGCGATCCGGAGGGAAACCCGGTGGTGGATTGGACCGGATCACCGCAGTGGGAAAAATACCGCCAGGGAGCCAGGGGCCTCGGGGGTCCGCTCTACGGAACACGCGACAAAGACTTCCGCCTCTACGGCTATCGCTCCCGGTACGTGACCTCGACCCGCATCGGCACCAACGGCGCGAACTGCCCGATGCCTACGAATATAAAGACCCCGTTCTTCTCCTTGCTGTCTCCGCTGGAGGATCAAATGGGGGTCATTACGCCTACTTCGCTCTCATTCATGGATGAGCACGGCTACGAGATCCCCGACATTGACCCGAAAACGCATACGCTCACGATCCAGGGGATGGTGGACAAACCGCTGACGTTCACGATGGAAGACCTGATGCGTCTGCCTTCCGTGTCGCGGATTCATACCGTCGAGTGCAACTCCAACGGCACCGTCAATCACTCGAACCGGCTGCAGCCGTGGGCGACCCCCGGCGATATTTATGGAGAGCTCAGTTGTAATGAATATACCGGCGTGCTGCTCTCCACGTTGCTCCAGATGGCCGGTGTGCAACGGGGGGCGAGCTGGATCTGGGCGGGAGCGAAGGACTCGACCAACCATACCAAGAGCGTTCCGCTGCCGAAAGCCATGGACGACGCGATCGTGGCCTACGGCCAGAACGGCGAGCCGCTGCGTCCCGAGCAGGGTTTCCCCCTGCGGTTGCTGACTCCCGGCTGGGAAGGAGTCACCAACATTAAGCGGCTGGCCCGCATCAAGGTGACCAACGAGCCGGGCCCCTTCCTCCGGGAAGCGCGAATCTACACTACGATCCGAGGAGACGGCAAAATCCGCTGGTTCCAATTCATGATGCCCCCCAAGTCGGTCATCCTGCGGCCGGGCCCCAGTCATCCTGTGCCCAGTCGCGGATACTACGAAATCCGGGGCATGGCCTGGTCTGGCCAGGGCAGAGTCCGCCGAGTCGAAATCACCACCGATGGCGGCCGGACCTGGAAAGACGCGCAGCTTCAGGAGCCGGTGTTTCCGAAGGCGATTGCCCGCTTCGTCTTTCCCTGGACTTGGAACGGAGAAGAGGTGACGCTCGCCTCCCGCTGCACGGATGACCAGGGCGCTCTTCAACCGACGATCGCCGAGTTTGCCAAACACTGGGGGACCACGCCGGAATGGTTTAAGACCCCCCGAAGCAGCGTTTGGCGCTTCAATGTTATTCAACCCTGGAAAGTAGCCGGGGATGGGAGGGTTACTAATGCGATATTTACCGTTTAAGCATTTCGTGGCCGGGATGGCCGTATTCGTAGCCGGCTGCGTTGGGGCGCTGGCGCAAACACCCAGCCTTAGTGGAATCGGCAGGGCCCCAACCCCGGAAGAACTCGCGGTCCTGGACAAAGGCGCCGGTCCTTCGGGAAAGGACCTCCCGTCTGGGAAGGGGACAGCAAAACAAGGAGCGGGGATCTATGCAATCAAGTGCGCCATGTGCCACGGGCAAAACGGCGAGGGGATCACGGGAGCTCCTAGCAGCCAGACGTTCTTCAAGGCGGCTCGTCTGGGGGGCGGCAACGCCACGCCCAAATGGCAGTCCGGCCCGCGGGACCCGAATGCTCCGCCAGAAATCATATCGGGGTCATTCTACTTCGCGTTTCCGACGACCATATGGAACGCCATCGCCGTCTACATGCCCCAGTTTCGAGCCGGCTCGCTCACCCCGGACGAGGTCTACTCTCTGACCGCCTATGTCCTTTTCAAGAACAACCTCATTAAAGAAGAAGATGTCATGGACCGCGAGACGCTCCCGAAAGTGAGATTGCCGAACCGGGATGCATTCGTTCCGAACAGGATCGAGGATCTCCAAGATTGGGACAAGCGGGGTTGCCGACTGCCCTACGGAGTTTGCCCGTGAAGGACGGTACGTAGCCGTTCCCTGCGGGACGGGTGTTTCCTGTGGGGCAGTTCGGCTCCTGGAGCGGAACTGCCCCATCTAACATGTAATAAGAGTTCATTTCTCCTTCCGCAACGTTGAGAAGAGCGATCCCCAGGAACGAAGAGACTCGTTCCTTACCATTGTTTTCCGTGGCCTTGCAATGCCTGGGCCGCTAACCAGAAATGCTGTTTCGGGGACGTGCCCTGCGAACCCCAGCGGGGCAGTTCCTCACGACGATTCCTGCTGGGAATTCCCGCTAGCGTGGCTCTAAGAAGAAGGAGGAAAATATGACCATTCCGAGGAAATCGAGTCGGAGACGATTCCTGCAGCAGGGCGCCGCGGTGGCTGGTTTGGCGGCGGTGGGAGGAATTCGGCCCGCGGGCGGCCAGTCCGTGATGCCCGGATTGGGCGGAGCGCCCGGCTACGTGCCTGAAGAATCCGTACCGCAAACCGCCGTCCTGCGGGACCCGTGGACCGGAGCCCCGTTGCGCGACCCGGAAGGAAACCTGGTGGTGGACTGGACCGGAACACCCCAGTGGGCGGATTACCAGCGGAGGGCCCGGGGCATGGGCGGCGCACGGTATGGGACCCGCGACAAAGACTACCGCTTGTACGGCCTTCGATCCAAGTACGTGACCTCGTCCCGGATCGGCACCAACGGCGTAAGTTGCCCCGCGCCCACCACGGTCAAGACTCCGTTTTTCTCGCTCCTGTCTCCGCTTCAGGATCAAGAAGGGATCATTACGCCGACCGCGCTGCATTTCATGGATGAGCACACCTTCGAAATCCCGGAAATAGACCCGCGGCAGCATCGCCTGATGATCCACGGCATGGTGGACCGTCCGCTGATGCTCACAGTGGACGATCTGAGACGACTGCCTTCCGTATCGCGGGTTCATACCGTCGAGTGCAACTCCAACGGCACCCCGAACCACCATGCCCGGCACGAGCCGTGGGCGACCCCCGGGGATATTTTTGGGGAGCTTAGTTGCAGCGAATGGACCGGGGTGCTGATGTCCACGTTGCTCGAGATGGCCGGCGTGCAACGAGGGGCGAGCTGGATCTGGGCGGAATCGGATGATTCCTACAACCACTCCAAGAGCGTTCCGATGTTTAAGGCCATGGACGACGCCATCGTGGCCTACGGCCAAAACGGCGAGCCGCTGCGTCCGGAGCAAGGTTTCCCCATCCGGCTGCTGCTTCCCGGCTGGGAAGGCACCGCCAACATCAAGCGGCTGCAGCGGATCAAGGTGACCAACGAGCCGGCTATTTTCCACCGGGAAGCCAAAGTGTACACCCAACTGAGACCGGACAATAAGGTCCGCTGGTTCCTGTTCGAGATGCAACCAAAATCGGTTATTCTCCGACCTTCCCCCACGCATCCCCTGTCCGGCCGTGGATACTACGAGATCAAAGGCATCGCTTGGTCCGGAGGAGGCAAAGTCCGCCGGGTGGAAGTCACCACCGACGGCGGACGCACCTGGAGGGACGCCCAGGTTCAGGAACCGGTATTTTCCAAGGCGCTCACCCGGTTTGTCTTCCCCTGGCAGTGGAATGGAGAAGAGGTGATGCTCGCCAGCCGCTGCACGGACGATCGGGGCACTACGCAGCCGACGACAGCCCAGATGGAAAAAGTCTGGGGCGTCCAGCCGGGCTATTTCAAGGCCCCTCGGGCGTTTGTTTGGCGCTTCAATGTGATTCAACCCTGGAAGGTAGACCGAGATGGGAGGGTTACCAATGCGATCCTTTCGATTTAATCGCTTCGTGGCCGTGATGGCTCTCGTAACAAGTGGCGTCCCGCTCTGCGGGATCGCTGCTCTGGCGCAGACACGCCCCTATGAGGGAATCGGCAGGACCCCGACGCGGGAGGAAATCCGGGCCTGGGACGTCACGACGGGGCCCTCGGGAAAGGAACTCCCGCCGGGGAGGGGCACCGCCAAGCAGGGGGCAGCGATCTTTGCGGTCAAGTGCGCGATGTGCCACGGGCCTAATTTGGAGGGGGTTGACGCGGCTCCCGGCACCGGGTCTTTCTTCCGTGGTTGGGTGCTGGCGGCAAAGGGCACGCCCCTCTGGGACACAAATCCCTTCCCCGGTGCTGCGAAATATTACGCGTATCCCACAACGCTATGGAACATCGTCCGGCGCGGCATGCCCTTGATGCAACCCGGAACGCTCACCGATGACGAAGCGTACGCCCTCGTTGCCTTCATCCTCTTTAAGGCTGACGTGGTCAAGGAAGAGACTGTCCTGGACCGCGAGACGCTCCCGAAGGTGGAAATGCCGAATCGCCATGGTTTCGTTCCTGAAAAACTGGAGGACGTACCCGATATCGAGAAGCGGGGTTGCTATAAGACCTATGGGGTTTGCCCTTGAGGGAATCCATAGAGATGTTCCTCGGGGGACTTCGCGTTTTCTGCGGGGCGCTCCTGGCCCGGGAGCAGAACCGTCCCGAGATGAATCTTCATTTTTTCCTTACGAAACGTTGAGAAGTGAAATCCTTCTGTAGAGAAATAAAAGGACCCGTTTTGTAGACGTGCTCCCGTAGGCCATTCGGCACGATGGCCAGCAGCCCGAATCGTATGATTGGCAGCGTTTCCAGGACGACCAGAGAGTGCGCTCAGGAGTGCTGAGTCTTTCGGAAAAAATCGTTCGGGATGAAAAATTGATAGTTGGGAGGAATCTCATGTATAAGCGAGTTGTTGTTTTGATAGGAATTGCGATTGTTTTCGTGGTCGGTTTCCTGCTGAGCACCAGGCCGGTACCCGTGCAGGGACAGACCAGAGCCGGAAGCGGGTTTGCTGCGGTTCCGGGAGAGAAAGGCGGCCAGGACTACACCGGACCCTACGAAGTGGTGGCCGACTGGCCGAAGCCCATGACCACGTTGCCAGGGCATGAAAAATGGTCGTGGTCCACGGTGCAGGGGATCTTTGCCCAGAACCCGAACCGGGTCTTCATCATCCAGCGCGGCGAATTGCCGGTCGTGGAAAGACCGCGGGAGGTGATTGCGCTTCCCCAGATCGGGCCGAGCATCGGTTTTCCCGTGAGTCAGTACCCGATCCGGAACGGTTCGCAAGGCCCGTATTCTGCCCTGCCGGGTGGAGGCGGGGATACGACACGATATGGCGCCCTGGGGCCAGGGGAGCCGGCGGCGGAATGGAAAGGCAAGGTGGGCGTGGACGCCCGCTGGGAGCATTGCATCGTCGTGGTGGACGCTGCCGGAAACATTCTCCCGGAAACCGAGATCTGGGCCCAGTGGGACAAGAAACTGTTGCGGAGGCCGCATTCCGCTTATGTCAGCCCCTACGACCCGCAAAAGCACGTCTGGATTGTTGACGACGCATCGCACGCCCTCTATAAATTCTCCAGCGACGGGAAGCAGTTGGTGCAGACGGTCGGCACGGTCGGTATACCCGGCTCCGATGCCACACATTTCAACCGCCCGACCTTCCTGGCCTGGCTGCCCGACGGGAGCATGTTCGTGTCGGACGGCTACGCCAACACGCGCGTTGCGAAATTCGACAAAGACGGCAAGTTCCTGATGGACTGGGGGCAGAAGGGCTCAGCGGGCCAGGGGCGGCCTCCCGACACGCGCCCGGGCTACTTCAACACGGTGCATGGCGTTGCCACCGATCCCCAGACGCGGCGGGTCTATGTGAACGACCGGGCCAACCGCCGCATCCAGGTCTTTGATGAGAACGGCAAATTCCTTGACCAGTGGAGCATCGGCCCCGTGGGGTCCATCTACACCATCTACTTTTCTGAAGGAAAGTTATGGGGCGCCGACGCCACCACGCGGAAGATCATCGCCTGGGATACGCAGGGATATTTGCAGTATGCCTGGGGCAGTGAGGGACAGTTCCCCGGCGGCACAGATGGCGTGCATGGTCTGAGCGTAGACCAGGAGGGCAATCTGTACATGGCCGAACTGTTCATCGGGCGCGCCATGAAGTTCCGGCCCCGGAGGGGCGCGGACCCGGCTAAGCTGGTCGGCAAGCCCGTATACGCGGCGTGGAAGGAATAAGGCGCGCTCACTGATTTCTCGCGTGGCCCAAGGGGACCGCTGTATCCCGCGGAGCGGGCCGCGCGAGCATTCGCGTGACGGCTCGATGGGGACTCGACCCTTTCCTGTTCATCATCCGACATCGCGCCGCGACCGGTCCCCACGCAGGCAATCTGGAGAGAAACACCAAGGTCAAGTTGGCAGCACATCGCCCCGCCGAGCATTCCGTTGTTCACGCAAACCGGGGCCTTCGTGGCCTCGGCTGGAGTCATCAGCACCACGGCCACGACCTCGCGGCAAGTGCAGTTTGGATTGAAGCTGATTTGGTAAAGATTAAACTAAGAGCGGGTAGCCGGAAAGCGTCCTCAATCGGCCCATCGGTCACTCGCTTCCAGGAGGTTATCATGAAACGGTTGTTTGTTATCTTGCTTGCGCTGTTGGCAGCGCCCGCGTTCGCGCAACAGTCTGTGCCCGAACTCCCCTTCGAGTCCGTGCCGAACTTCTTCAAGTACCCCACCGACCAGATCGTTCCCGGCGAGATGACGTCGGTCGCGGTCAACTCCAAGGGACATATCTTCATGCTGTCGCATTCCGGAATCTCCGGTCACGCCTTCGCGCCGGTCGCCGCGCAAGTGCTGGAGTTCGACGCGCGGGGCAACTACCTGCGGCAGATCGGCAAGGGCGCGTGGGGACTGGCGTACCCGCACAGCATCCGGTTCGACCGGGACGACAACCTGTGGGTGGTGGACCGGGCGACGAGCATTATCATGCGGTTCAATCCGGAAGGCTACGTGACGATGGTGCTCGGGCGCAGGCCGTTTGAAGTGCGGCCCAATGCGGAACGCGACTACGAGCTTACGTCCGAGGCCGTCAATGCCGGCAAGGTCCCGCCCCCGGTTGGCAACGAAAACTCCTTCAACTGGCCGACCGATATCGCCTGGGACGCCGCGGGCAACATGTACGTCAGCGACGGCTACGTGAACTCGCGCGTCGCCAAAATTGACAAGAACGGGGACTGGGTCAAGGCCTGGGGAACGCGGGGCGCGGAAGCCGGCCAGTTCAACACCCCGCACAATATCGCCGTTGACAACCAAGGGATCGTGTACGTCGCGGATCGGGGCAACGCGCGCATTCAAGTGTTCGACGGCGACGGCAAGCACCTCCGGACCATCAAGATTGATCTCCCCGTTCCTCCGGGAGCCAAGAACCCGGTCGGCAACACGCCCTCGCCTCTGCCCAAGACCGGCTCGTTCGCCGCCGGCGCTCCCTGGGCGATTTGCATCACGCCGGGTCCCACCCAATACATCTACAGCGTGGACGCGTTCCCGGGCCGGCTTTACAAGCTGACCCTGGACGGCAAGGTTATTGGCGTGTTCGGAAAATCCGGTAAGATTCTCGGAACATTCAGTTGGCCGCATGGCGTGTCCTGCCCCTCCGAAAACGAGGTCTATGT
>Ga0155949_1012_pt1 | contig 16758 bp, 18 predicted proteins | sample RifCSPlowO2_02_FD_107603 | JGI IMG/M metagenome (GOLD analysis project Ga0155949, IMG submission 107603) | Acidobacteria bacterium RIFCSPLOWO2_02_FULL_61_28
TAATAGAACATCCCGCCCAAACCACCGAGGTAATAGAACATCCCGCCCAAACCACCGAGGGACACGACTGCCAGCGCGATCACCGCCCACAGCGGCGCGAAACTTCCTTGGGCTGGCGGGCCGGCCGGAGCGCCTCCGGAGGGAGGCTTGCCTTCCGGCTGGAGAATGGATGTTGGCGTGATACTCATCGGTGCGACTCCTTGCGGATCAGTTTCCGTCCTTACAGGAAAGATGCTGGACGCCCAACTCGGGTTGTTCCGGCTCATCTCCAGGAAACGAGCCGTGGCGGCCAAACGAGAGCTTGGCCTTTTTATATCATATCACAGTTCTCCGAAGAGAAGCGGGTTCGCCTGCTAGAATCAGGCGATGGGGATTAACTCAAAGGATGCGCGGATTGTCTTGGTGCGCCCGCGCAACCCGCTGAACATCGCCGCCGCCGCGCGGGCCATGCGGAACTTCGGCTGGGAAGATTTGGCGGTGGTCGCTGCCTACGAGCCGGTAGGGCAGGACGCCCGGGCCGCGCCCGGCGCAGAGGAATTGCTGCGGAACGCTCGCGTGGTTCCCCGGCTGCTGGACGCCATCGAAGACTGCACGCTGGTGCTCGGAACCAGCTCGCTCACCCGCCGCCAGCCGGCGCAGCCGGTTTTCTCCCTGAGCCAATTGGGAAGCCTTGTCAAGAAACGCAAAGCAGCCACGCGCCTTGCCATCCTGTTTGGTTCCGAGAAGACGGGTCTGACCAACAAAGACTTGAGCTATTGCCACGCCGTCCTTCGCATTCCGACAGAAGTGAACTGCCCCACGATGAACCTGGGACAGGCGGTGGCGGTCTGCTGCTATGAACTTCAGCGGGCAGGAAAACCGGAGCGAGTCAGCCTGAAGAAGCTGGCGCCTCCCGCGACGGTCGGGGAGGTGACTCGCCTGATCGCAGAAATCGAAACGATGCTCGCCGAGAAAACCGAGCGGGCCCGCAGCGTTCACCTCCGGCAAATGCTCTTGCGCTGGCCACTCACCAGCCAGGACGTGACGCTGCTGCTCGGCGTCCTCCGCGACTTGAGCTGGCGGCTGCGGCAGAAGCCGTGAACCGATTGGCTTTCCCCGTGGTCCGAACTCGCCTGCTATTTCTTCAGCTTAAACCCGGCCGGGATGGCGAGGTCCGCGTCGGTGACGTCGGGGGAGACCTTCACCAGTTCGTTATTCATGGTCATGATCGTGGCGCGTCCGGGCGAGGATCCGGAAGCCGGCGCGCCCGAGGGCGCTTCCTGCTTATCATCCGACCCTCTGCGCGCGGCCCTTCGCCCCAAGCCGCCCAGGATGCCGCCCATCGAGGGGATGCGCGACGAGGAGGACTCCCGCTCCGGGGGCTGCTGCTGGGCCTGCTGCTGCGCGGCCTGCTCGCGGCTCGCGACGGCCTCCATCGTGGTCGAGGTGAGCACGGTCGTGCCGTCCATGTTGACGCTCTCGGCCTGGAACTTGGCCATCGCATCCTTCATGTAGGGGTACATGGCCATGGCGGCGGCCATCTGCTCGGCGTTGACCGCGGAACCGTAGATGCTTGCCATCTTCTGGGCGTAGCGCAGATCGAACTCTTCCATCTCTTTCATGGCCGCGATTCGGGGGGTCAGCCACATATGGCCGGTCATCACCATGCCGCCGCTCTCTTCGATCTTTTTGCCCTTTTCGTAGACCGAGACGGTCATGACCACCTCGCGGCAGTCGTAGCCGTTGATGGTCTTCCGCTGGCCGGACTCCTTGAGGTCGAAGTCAATCTGCATCTCCTTGCCTTCCGCCTGGGGTTGCTGGGAAGTCGCCGGGGGAGCTTGTTTCCGGGCGTCTTCCATCGCCTTCTGCATCCGCTGGCGCATCTCCTCAAAGGTCATCACACGATAGGAGCGGTCCTTCATGTCCAGGTCATAAATCTTCTCTTCATCGAGGTCTATGATCTGGCCCGTGTCTCCCATCACGGTCCGCTTGCGGTTTCCCTTCACCGCCGCGGTCTCCGTGAGGCCCTCCCGCATGGCCTTGCCGCCAAAGAGGTTCATCATGCGGCCAATCGCGCCGCTGAACTGGACCTGGCTTTTCTCCTCGGTCTTGACCGCGGCCAGCGCGGGCAGAGCCACCAGAATGAGCAACGATGCAATTACAAGCCGATTCACGCGCATGTCGTACCTCCCTTTCATTCCCTGACCTGGGGCGACCCGCGGCCCGGACAGCCAGCACACAAAAGTATACACCTGTCCGCCCTGCCCGAAAAGAAGTCGCCGTTCACCGCCTCCGGCTGTCATAACGGGGAGAGAGATAAGGACGTCATGTTCCCTTGCGAACGCCATCCACAAACCGGGGCAGCCCCACCCCAGCCCGGAAGCCCCTCGACTTCGCTCCCTTCGTCCCGTCGAGCGGGATCAGGGCAGGCAGGACAAGCCCCGTGAACGGGACTCCCAAAGAATCGGTTGGGATCGCCACCCAGGACGGAAGGGCTGGGGCTAGGGGAAAAGCAGCCCCCTGCTCCAATGGAGGCACAATGGATATTTCTCTCGCCGGTTCTGCCTCCGAATCAGAGCCTTCCGCGCCGCGTCCCAACGGAGGTACTGGCCGGTTCTTGGAGCCGCGCGGATAGATTTGTTATAGTTCGATCCGAGACGAGACGCCACGGAGTCGGATGGGTTGCTCCCGGCGCGAAGACGAATATGTGTGCTTTGTTTGCGAAGGCTGCGTCCGACAAACCCCAGAGCCCGTTTCGCTTCCGCCTCTATCAGCCGGTCGTGCAGACGGATCGGCTGGTGCCGGGCATTGATAACGTCCGGTTCGACGTGGTTCTCAGCTCGAAGTTCATGGATCGCTGCCGCAGTTTGCTCTTCCAGTTGATCGTGAAACATTCCGCCGTCTCCGAACTGCTCCAGCAGTCCCCCGGCCCGCCCAAGGCCGCCGACAAACGGGAGTTTAAGGAGCAGCTCCAGGAGATCCTGGTCAACGTACTGAATCGCGCCAACGCGGAGAAGAATCCGCAACTGGAGTCGCTGGCCCACGCCGCCGTCTTCAAGTACCTGGCGGCGGAGCTGCAGGGACAATACGCGGCCATCGTCGTCCAGGGCCGGGAAAAGCTGAAGGTCTTTGACCGTCCGGGGCACGCCAACCAAGCCCGCGGCTACCATTTGAAAGAGCTGCTCAGCACTTTTCAAAAAAATAAGAAGATCATCTTGCTGCGCGCCAGCCGGGAACTGCTCGAGATGGTCCAGGAGGTGCGCAACGGCGTCGTGCGCAGGACCCGGGAATCGTTTTTCGGGAGCGCCGCCTCCGCTTTGCACGCGATCTTCCAAACCCCGATGCTGTTCACCGAGGACGGCAAAGACGATTTTCTCTACCTCGAACGCTACGTCATGCTCGGCAACTTCCAACGGGACCCGGACCGCTTCGAGATAGTGGAGCAACAGGCGCGGAATTTTTTAGAGTGGGCCGACGGGCACTCGGAGGAGTCGCAGCGGTACCGTTCCGAACAGGAAGTCCTGGAGGAAGCCGGCGCGCGCCTCGAAGCCCTCCGCAAACAACAGGAGATGAGCGGCCGGCGCGGATTCTTCTCCCTGGCGGGGAAGGGGACGCCGGAGGTTCCGTCCGAAGCCCTGGCGGAGGAGATCGCGGCGGTCGAGGAGCAGTTCCAGCGGCAGTTGGAATCGTTCCGCTTGGTGGAGGATTCCTACACCACCCGCCTCGACCAGATCGTCTCCGTCCCCGACAACGCGCTGCTCTTGGTGGATTTTCTCCAAACGGAGCAACAAATCGCGGAGTGCAAGACGCAGGGAGCAGACGCGGCCACGCTCGCCTCGCTCCAGGAAAAGGCGAGCCAGCAGCGCCAGGCTCTTGACCGGATGGCGGACCAGTTCTCGCGCGCCGGACTCATTCCTTACATCCTGGCTGCCTACGCGACGGCCAAGATCTACCAGGATTTTTGTCCGCCCATCAACCCGCAGCAACTGAAAGTGGCCTTGGTGGACGAAGGGGAGCGAAAAAAAGTCACCCACCTGGTTCGCGAGTACCGGCTGCCGACGGCGTCCCCGGAGACCTTGGACAAAGCCGCCTGGGGCGTCCGCGACGCCGGCGGGCGAGAGCACCGGGCCGCCATGGCGCGGTTCCTCCAGGACTTTTTCCGGTGCCAGCAGGACCTGGTCAACTTCCACGCGGTCCAAAACTTGATGGAACGCATCCATCTTCCCACCGACCCCAAGCAGCGGGAACTCTCCCGGATCAACAACACGCTCTATGAGTTCCTCCTCACCGAAGAGGAAAAGCCGACCGGGGAGAAGGTCGCCAGCCACGTGATTCTGAAAGCCGACATTCGGGACTCGACCGCCATCACGGCGCAACTGTTCGCGCGGGGCCTGAACCCGGCGTCTTATTTCAGCCTGAACTTCTTCGAGCCGGTGGGGAAATTGCTCGGCCGCTACGGCGCCTCCAAGGTCTTCTTGGAAGGGGACGCGTTGATCCTGGCGCTCATGGAATTCGCCGGCCACCCGGCCCGGGCCAACTCCGTAGCGCGGGCTTGCTGCCTGGCCCGCGAGATGGTGGAAGTCGTTCGGTCGGTGAACGACCGCGCGGCGCAGAATCAATTGCCGCTGATTGAACTCGGGATCGGCGTTTGCTACCAGCCCGACGCTCCCCTGTATCTGATGGACGGGGACCGGCCCATCATGATCTCAAAAGCGCTCAACGAGTCCGACCGTCTTTCCGGTTGCGGCAGACTGGCCAAGCAGCTTCTCGGGCAGAAGAAGAGCTTCTTCAACGTGTTCGTGATGCAGTTGCTGCCGGAGACCGACTCCGCCGGATCGTCCGAGGAATTCCTGCTGCACTACAACGTCCACGGGATCGAGATCAGCGAACCCGCCTTTGAAAAACTCCGCCAGGAACTCTCCCTCAGTAAGGTCGAGCTGAAGCTCCCGATTTTTGGCGAGCCGGAAGTAGTGGAATTGTTCTGCGGATCGCTGCCCTTGGGTTCGCTGAGTTTCCAGAAGATCGTCATCCGCCGGGGCCGGGTCCCCCAGCTCCATCCCAAAGAGTTGCGTGTAGTCGAGTACACCTCACGCTGCTATTACGAGGTCTGCCACGGCAAGCCGATCTATGACTTCGTGGGAAAGCAGCTCGGATGGTGAGTAGAAGGGCCTAGGAAGCATAATCATTACTGCAAGGGAATGGCGGTCGAATCCGGCCCGCACTAGAACCCAAGCCGCGATCCCCCCGGCCCGCCGGGGGGCAGGCCGCAAGGGAGCGGTGGTTTGAATCACAACCGTGGCCGCAAGGGAGCGGGCAAGTCCTTTCCCGTCAAGGTGTTAACCCAAAGGTCCTTACCAAAAAGGTGACCTTTGGCCTATTGCGGAGAGGGGGGGCAGGGGATAGCATAGAATCGAAAGTACGATATGGCTGGCTTGGAGGACGCCGGGGGGACGAACTTCGGGTCAGCCTTATCGGGGCTGGCGATTTCGCCAGCCCTCGCTCTTTCTATCGGCTCGAAATAGGCATCCCATAATAATATTTTGCTCCGCGGGCTTGACAGCACCCGATCAGAGTTCTTATTTTGCTCTAATGTCCTCCCGCGCGAGCTCAACCTCTGGAAGCCGGAATCGCCGCCGTCCGCGTCCCCGGCGGACTCTGGCGCAGCGCGCCAAAGCGACGCTGGCCCGGGTGCGGTTTGCTTCCGGGGAACGCATCGGGGGAATGGAACTATCCCCGCGCATGACCCGGGCGCAGCAGCGCGCCCTGACGTTTTGGATTCGCCGGTTGCCGGACGACATTGTCGCTCGGCTGCCGCGATTGAAGCTGGCCGTGGCGAACCGCCTGGGTTCCGCGCAGGCGCACGTCTTCATCAACGAAGCCCCGCAGGACGGCAACCGCTTGCTGGGGAACCATCTCCATGCCGTCAGTTACATTTCGCAGCGGTATGTAGTGTTCCAGCGGGACCTGTTTCGACAGCGGGTGGAGCTCGGCCGCATTCTCTACCATGAGTTATGCCACTTTCTCTGGCCGCGCTTAGGGAATCCACGACGGCGGAGCTACCAAGCGGCGCTTCGGGAGGAATTCCGCCACGGAACGCGGGGCGAGCTGGGCTACTCCTCGCAGTGGCGCAAGGACGAATTGCGCGCCAATGGAGACGTGTCGCGCCGGGGAGGGGGCCGCCGGGCGCTCTGGCGGGACTACGTCTGCGAAAGCTTTTGCGACACGGGCTCGTTTGTGCTGCTCGGCTCCGAGCGGCGCGCCAAGCATTCCGAGTACACACTGAGCCTCGCGGCCCGGCAACGCCGCCACCGGTGGGTCGAGCTGATCTGGGGTGTGGAAACAAGCTCGAATGGAAAACGGAACGGGGCCGAATCGGCGCCGCCAACGGCATCCTGAACAATAGCTACGCGCCTCCCGGTACGGCCCGGAAGGCCCGGAACGTACCGGGACGGATAGGAAGTCCACTTCCCGCCCGAGCCAACCGCAGGCTCCTGATTGTGAATTGATCGGATTGCGAAAGGGTTGTACTCTACTCGTAGCTTCCGCATGGCAGGAGGCAACCACCGTGGCGATTCTACGCGCATCGGCCTCACGCCAGGCCCGCTCCGCGACTCCCACCGCACTCCCGGCATCCGTGGGGGATGGTTGGGGTGATTGGTCCGGGAAAACCGTGGCGTCAGGAGGAAACCGAAGATGGTAAGAACCGTAGGGAGATTTATCTTTTACCTGAGCTTTGTTTCCCTGATCGTCTTGATCCTTTGGGAACACTCCACGGCCCGCGGCTGGCGGGAGATTGCCGAGGGCGCCCAGAAAGCTCAGGACCGAGCTACGAAGCTAGCCAAGACCGCCTTTGACAAGGCCGACCGCTGCGTTTCTGAAGTGTCCAAAGCAGCACCGTCCCAGGGGGAAAAAGCTCCGCCCGCCAAGCCGGCCAGCTCCGCTCCTGCCCGCAAGTCTGCCCGGACGTAGCCGGGGCGAGGAGCAGGAATCGAACCCGGATGGTTCAAACTTGGCCAAGCTAAGAACCATCGGGATAGTCTCCAGCTTCGGTGAAACGGGTCAAAGGCAGGCTTGCTCCTTGTCCTCCGGGATTCCAAAAAGAGCAACTCAACCGACATTGCAGCAGAACGCCTTGAGGCAAAAGGCCCTTCGGCTCGAATACGCGCTCATCTCCTACAATGTCCTCGAAGGGATCATTGCCGTCCTTGCCGGATGGCAGGCGGGGAGCATCGCGCTGCTCGGGTTTGGCCTCGACAGCGGGATCGAGGTCCTGTCGGCAGGGATTCTGGTCTGGCGGCTCCGGCATTCCGGCTCGCCCGACGAGGAAACCCGACGGGAGCGGCAAGCCCTCTTCGGCGTGGGAGTAACGTTCTTCGTGCTCGCGGGGTACATCCTCTACGATGCCGGTGGTTCTCTGCTTCGCGGCGAGCCGCCGGGAACCAGTTGGATCGGAATCCTGCTGGCCACCGCCTCCCTGATTGTCATGCCCACCCTGGGATGGCGGAAGCGGAAGATCGCCCTGGCGATGGGCAGCCGCGCGTTGGAGGCCGACGCAGTGGAGACCTTCCTCTGCGCTTACCTGTCTTTTGCCCTGCTGCTGGGGCTTTCGCTCAACGCCGCGCTGGGCTGGTGGTGGGCTGACCCGCTGGCGGCTCTGGCGATGGTCGGATTCATTGTCAAAGAAGGCTGGGAAGCGGTGCGAGAATCACGGGAGTCCAAGCCATGTGGATAGCTCGGTCTTTGTTCCTGTTCGTAGTGGCCGGTCTCTGCGAGATCGGGGGCGGTTACTTGGTCTGGCAATGGCTCCGAAACGGCAGGAGCCTTTGGGTGGGCGCGCTGGGCGGGGGAATCCTGTTCCTCTATGGAATCGTCCCCACATTGCAGCCCGCCCATTTCGGAAGAGTCTACGCCGCTTATGGAGGAGTCTTCGTCATCCTGTCTCTGCTCTGGGGATGGCGGATGGATCAGACGGCTCCGGACCTCTACGATGTGCTGGGGGGGGCGCTGTGTCTGTTGGGGGTCATCGTCATCATGTACTGGCCGCGATAGCTCGCGACTTCCCTCCCGTTCGGAGTGGCCGACCGCCTGGGAACGATCGAAGCGGGATAGCTCCCCGATATCGTGGTTGCGACGACAAGCAGCCCGTTATCGGAAGCCTTCCAGAATACGGGCGGTTTTTGCGGGACCACGATTCTCCGGAAAAATTAAAGGGCCGGCGACGCCGCCGGCCCCGGCAAGGCTAAACTGAAGTTCGTCCCCCCGGCGTCCTCCAGTTCCTCCTTACCTCCTTGACAATTCCACGATACGATCTCCTCACTCGGGTGCCAATAGAGCAAAAGTAACTTTCTTCAATAGGACCAATGGGCCAGGGCGCGTAGAGTGCTCCGAAGTTGTATGATCGGGCAGCGGCCCACACGCGACGGGCAAACTGCAAGAAGGGAGAGCGCGTCGTTGTCCGCGCGGATATAATGGAGAAGCAGATGCGAGGGTGGGCCGTTCCGGGGTGCGGCCGCGGTGGCGCAAGAGACACGCAATGACCAGATACCTCATCGTTGACGCCCTCATCTTTGATGCGGATGACACGCTGTGGGAGAACAACATCTATTTCAAGAAGGCCATTGAAGAGTTCTTGGAACTGGTTGCCCCGTTCGCTGCGGATCACCGCGAGGTCCACCGGGTCCTGGGCCAGGTGGAACGAGAGCTTATCCCGCAGCGGGGTTACGGCAGCCGGAACTTCCTTGATTCCCTCCACGAGACCTTTCGCCGCTTCTATTCGAGCAACGACGGCCAGTCGTATTTCCGGGCCATCGAGCAAATCGGGGAACGGCTGCTCCAGCATCCCATCGAGTTGCTTCCCGGCGTCGTCTCCACGCTGGAACGCTTGCGTCCTCACCACCGCCTCGTGCTGTTCACCAAGGGAGACCGGGAAGAGCAGTGCGGCAAACTGGACCGCTCCGGGCTCCGTCCGTTCTTCGAGCGCGTCGAAGTGGCCGAAGAAAAAGACGCCGCCGCGTATGAGCAACTGATCGGCCGCCACGGAATTCGCCGGGAGTGCTCGGCCATGGTCGGCAACAGCCCGCGTTCCGATGTCCTGCCGGCGCTGGCAGCGGGGCTTTGGGCGGTCTTCATTCCCCATCCGCATACCTGGGACATGGAAGAAGAAGAGGTCGAACCCCACGAGCGGCTGCTCGTGACCCAATCGTTCTCGGACTTGCCGGCAGTTCTTTCGCGGCTGCAAACGGGAAGCGGTTTCCAGAGCTAAAGCAATTTCAAGGTCGGTGTGTAGGGGCAGGTTCCGTGTAGCGCCAGCGTCTCGCTGTCCCCGATTGCCGCCGGGACGGCGGCGCTACTCTACCGTAACTCCGAAAATGATCTAGGGTTCCCGCAGTCCCGCGACGGGATTTCCGCTCTCCGGGTTCTGGAGGCGCGCGATGCCGTCAAACCGTAGCGTGCGGAATTGCGGACGCTTGGGATTGAGCACCGGGGGACGCAGCAGCAGCGACACCCAGACCGTATTGACGTTCCCGGCCGCGGGGGACTCGCTCGCGCGGGTCTCGCTCGATGAATCGGCCGTGTACCGGAAGAGCGGCACATTCCCGTTGTCCACGTATTCCGTCAAGACCTCGTACGGAACTGGGGGATCGGAAGGGACCGAGCCGTCCGGGTTCTTGGAGACCGCGCGGCGCCACAGGGCCGATTCGTGCAAACGATATTCGATCTGCTCGACCACGCCGTCGCCGTTGAGGTCAGCATCAAAGACGACCTGGTCTGCCTCCGCCACGAGCAACGTGGCCGCCACCGGGTTGGAATTGACAGGAGTGAGGCTCTCGGATTCCGCCGCAACGCTTTGGGAAGGGGTTCCGGCCAGTTGCAGTTCCCGCACCATCTGGTCCAGGGAGGCGCGGCCTTGCCCCGCCAGGTCCCGGGCAGCTACCGGACGAGGGGAACCCCGTCGCCAATGAGAAACAAACGTCGTCGCTCCGGTCGTGACGAAACTCAGGGCCGTCGCGACCATCAGTAATTCGATAAATGAGAAACCCCGCTCGAACTTCCGGAACATATACGCCTCCCGATCCGCTGCCCTCGAACGCGGCGCAGAAGACAGTGCCGCACACGATGGGAATGCCTTGACAGATGGCATCCTGACCAGGGAATGCATTTGCAGGGCCACTGACAGGACTGGCGGATTCTGTTCTAACCCCTTTGTTTGCAATTCGGCAAGAGACAACCTCGTGCCTCCCGTCGCAAGGCCCGTCGCAAGGTTTGACAGCCCATTGTCAATTTTCCGGCTACGGTTGATTTCCCTCTCGCACGGGTGTACTCTACGCGCGCCCCACTTTTGAGTAGTAATCCGAGCCGCGACCCCGCGGGGAACAGGGAATAGGGAACAGGGAACAGATCAGAGCCGCGACGGGGGGCGAGCGGGCGTAATGGAATTATGGAAGAAACCTCTTTCCATAGTTTGGCGATAGTGTCGGCGGTCGGTTTCGTTGTGCCGCTGCTGCTCGGATTTGTTCCCCGCCTGCGTGTGCCGTCAGTGGTGCTGGAGATTGCCGTGGGCGCGGTCCTCGGCCCCTCGGCGCTCGGCTGGGTCGAGGTGGATGAGCCGGTCCGCATCTTTGCGCGGCTGGGGCTGGCCAGCTTGCTCTTCCTGGCGGGCATGGAGATTGAACTCGACCGTCTCCGCGGCGGGCTGTTGCGGGTAGCCCTGCAGGGATTCCTCCTGTCGCTGCTGCTCTCGATTGGTTTCTGTTCTGCGCTCCGCGCCGTTGGATTGCTCGAAAGCCCGCTGTTCGTCGCGATCATTCTTGCGTCGAGCGCCATCGGGATCGTGATCCCGCTGCTCAAAGACGCGGGGGAAATGGCCACTCCTTTCGGGCAGGCGGTGATTGTCGGAATCTCCATCGCAGATTTCGGCACGGTCCTTTTGCTGACGCTTCTGTTTTCCGCCGAAGGCGGCGGCGCAGGGAAGACGCTGTTCCTGCTGGGGATGGTCGGCCTGCTCGGTGTGCTGATGGCCGTGGGCGCCGGCGGCCTGGGACGGTGGCGGCGGCTCTCGGAGACCCTCGAGCGGCTCCAGGACACGACCGCCATGATCCGGGTTCGCGGGGCGGCCCTACTGCTGATCGTTTTTGTGGTGCTGGTCGAGCGGCTGGGTCTGGAGCTGATGCTGGGCGCGTTTGCGGCGGGCGCGTTGCTCGGAACCATGGACCGCGATCCCCGGAGCACGCATCCGCACTTTCATATGAGGCTCCAGGCGGTCGGCTTCGGCGTCTTCATCCCCGTCTTTTTCGTAGCCAGCGGAATCCAGCTCGACCTCGGGGCGCTGCTGGCCGGCGGCTCGACGCTCGCGATGGTGCCGGTGTTCCTGGTGGGACTGTTGATTGTGCGCGGCGTCCCTGCGCTGGTCTACCGGCGGATCGCCGGGCCACGCCGGACGGCCGTAGCCGGATTGCTCCAGGCCACTTCGCTTCCGTTCCTGGTGGCAGGGGCGCGCATCGGCGTCGAACTCGGCCGGATCAGCCAGACCACCGCCACCGCCCTGGTAGCCGCCGGGATGCTCTCGGTTTTGATCTTCCCCCCCGCCGCCCTGTCCCTGTTGCAGCGCAAGGATTCCTAGCAGGCCGAATCCCTCGCCACTCCCTTCGCCGCGCGTGCTAGAATGAGGGTTATGCAGCCGACAGCGACCCGAATGACCTACGATCAGTATTGCCTCCTGCCGGAGGACCGGAACCAGCACGAGCTTTTTGACGGAGAACTGGTGATGACCCCCTCGCCTTCCGCCCGCCATCAGCAAATTGTGAGGAGACTTCTCGAGCGAGTCTCGGCTCACGTCGAAGCCAATTCGCTCGGTGAAGTGTTCGTCTCACCGCTCGACACCATCTTCGACCAATACACCGTCCTCCAACCCGACATCTTGTATGTCAGCCAGGACCGGCTGCCCGAGGTAGTGAAAGAGCGAATTGAAGGGGCGCCGAATTTGGTCATCGAAGTCCTCTCGCCCACCACCATCGAAAGGGACCGCCGGCGCAAGCTCGCCGTCTATTCGCAATTCGGAGTCCGAGAGTACTGGATTGTGGATCCGGAAGATCAGACCATCGAAGTGTACGCGCAAGAGGAGGGCGAATTGCGATTCACGCGGAAGTTTATCTCCGGCCAAACCCTCGAAAGCCCGCTTCTTCCCGGCTTTCGCCTTGCCGTGAAGAGCATCTTCTAGAGCCTCAGTTTTCAGAGCATCCCGAGTCGCAGATTTTCGTCCTGGGCGCAGCCAAGGGTCTGCTCTTGAAGTGCAAATTCCTCTCCCGATTTGCAGCGCCAACGAGTTGCTTGCGATTCGCTCGGGCGCTCCGGTACAATGCTCCCGCAGGTGGGCGCGGAACCGTTTTCGACCGATGAGCTTGTCTTTTTCAGCGCAGGAGGAACGCAATGAAACAGTTGATCCTACGAGGCGTTTGCTTTGGATTGGCGATTGGGCTGACGATAGGACTGACGGTACTGGCTCCGTCCGGTCGTTTGGGTGCGCAATCCACCACTCCGCCGGCGTCGGCCGGGCCGGCCTCTCCCGCGCTGATCGAAGACCTGGTGGCCGCCTACCGGGCGCTGGCGCAACACGGTGTGATTGACGGCTACGGGCACGTGAGCGCGCGGCACGAACGCGATCCCAACCGCTTCTTCATGGCGCGGTCGCTGGCCCCGGAACTGGTCACCGCGAATGACCTCATCGAGTTTGACCTCGACGGCAACCCGGTGGACGCCCGCGGCCGCGCGCTCTACTCCGAGCGGTATATCCACGCGGAGATTTACAAGGTCCGGCCGGAAATCAAAGTGATCGTCCACCACCATGCCCAGGGGGTGATCCCGTTCAGCGTCACCGGCGTTCCGCTCCGGCCGATCTACCACATGGCGTCGTTTCTGTGGGAAGGCGTGCCCGTCTTCGACCTGCGGGACGCGGACGGGATGACCGACATGCTGGTCAACACTGCCAAGCGGGGCCGCGCGCTGGCGCAGACGCTCGGCAGCAAGCCGGCGCTCCTGATCCGCGGGCACGGCGCCGTGGTGGTCGGGCCGAGCTTCAACCTGGCCGTGGGCCGCAGCATCTATATCGAGGTCAACGCCCGGCTCCAGGCCCAGGCCATGGCGCTCGGAGGCAAGATCACCTTCCTCGATCCGGAAGAGGGGCGCAAGGCGATCCTGGATGAGTACCGCCGCGGCTGGGAGATGTGGAAGCGAAACGCGCTGGGAAAATGAGCGCCAAGCAGCTCGCCGCCGGCGGCTTCGTTTTAGGGTGACCGGGACCGGTTTTATTCAGGTCCGCCCAATTAAGAGTTAGACGTAATCAAAAGTCATGGAATCAGCACTAATTGGATTAGTCGGCGTACTCATTGGAGCGCTGCTCAGCGAGCATTTTCGCAGGCGTAACCGCGTCGAGGTTTACTCCCACAAAATCTTCGAGCGCCGTCTGGAAGTCTACGAAGGCCTGATGGCGTTGGTTCAACAGGCTTACACAATTGCTGTCGATGTTATGGAGAACTCAAAACGTACGCCCGAGGAACGCCACACTTTGATTGCAGAGGCAGTTCATCTCGTCGCTGATTACACCGACAATAACGCGCTGTTTATTGACGGATATGTCGGTTCGCACGCCACGGCGATGTTTATGGGTGCCGAAGACGTTCAATCCATCTCTGATGACGTTGAGCGCAATGTCGCGATAAGCGAATTCCAATCGATGTACAAGTCAGCAAAGCAAATGATTCTTGAAGAGTCAGGGGTCCACGAGATCAACAAACATTTCAAGCTCGTGTCACGCTCGAACCCCGAATCCCCCATCATCAATAGGATTAAGTGGCTTGAGAAAAATAACGACCCAACAAGGCGATGATTCGGCACCGCTGACGTGCTCTCAGTAACGACGATTTACAATCGCAATTACATCGTGCTCCGGAAAAAGCGGGGACAGACGGGACGTTTTTTCGCGATACACAAAGCACCAGAAAGAAGCTGAGTTTCCAAGGAAAACGTCCCGTGTATCACCCGTGGCCCTGCAACGAATTTTGAACTCGCCTATCCAATAGTCGGAGATCGCCGCCGAGGCAAGCCACACCTTTCCAGAGCGTCCGGCTTGCAGTTGCGGTAGACTGAGGAGTGAGATGATGGCTGTACTAAAAGTCCTTGTTACGCGTTCGTCATGGAGATAGATTTCCAGCTCCTCGGCGATGTCAAAGACATCGAGCTGATAGCCATTAACCTCTCCATCCGCGAGCGGAAGAACCTCCAGTCCCGGTTCGGCGGACGTCGCTGGCGGAAGCTCAAAGGGGTGGCGCTGGTCCGGTTCCCGAACGGTGAAGTCCGCCACGCTGAACTACACTGGTACGAGGCCCATGGCGTGGGCCGACGCAAGATGAAGGTCAAACGTGTTCTGGATTGAAAGCAATGTTAACGAGTAAAAAGCGCGTCGCTTTTGCAATCTGCGTGGCGAACGAAGGGTACGACGATCTGGAGGTCTGGAAGGTCTACCAAGTTCTGCCGGATGCAAAGGCCGCTGGAGTAGGCTGTATTCGGGTCATTGACGAGTCCGGAGAAGACTACCTCTACCCGGCGGATCGTTTCGTAGCGGTGGATTTTCCCAGGGATGTCCGGGCGCGGTTGCCGCGATGGCAACCAAGCAATGGGCCTAGCAAGGCGCTGCGGGCGGCCGCCAAGAGCAGGAGTCGCTTGAGTCATTAGCTCCCGACCGATCGCCGCCAAGAACGCTTATTCCCGGCAACTGCCGGCGGCGCAGCCACCGTTGAACTCGGCTGTCCAAGAGTCGTGGGTAGCCGCTGCGTCCGCCGAGGGAGGGCCTGACCCTCCAAGCCGGCTTGCGGCGGAGCGCCAAATGCTTCGGCGGACACGACAGTCGTGCTGTTAATGGAATGAAGCTTGACGTGGTATATATACTTGCGTCTATACTTATCCTATGAAAAACGTTCGTGCGAAGCTGTTCCAGAACGGTGGAAGTCAGGCCGTCCGGCTTCCGAAAGCCTGCCGCTTTCCTGCGCAGCGGGAGGTCTTGGTGCGCCGGGAAGGCCGGCGCGTGATTCTCGAGCCGGCGGATGAGTGGCCGGATGAGTTCCGCGCCTGTCTGGGCGCTTGGTCCGAAGAAATCCCGCGTCCGGAGCAACGCCGGGTCCGCGATCTTCGGAATCCGTTTGCGTGATGTTGACGTACATGCTCGACACCGACACGGTGAGCTTCGCCTTGCGAGGTCGCGGGGGCGTCCCATCCCGCCTCCTGGAACATCGGCCGTCGGAGATCTGCATCAGTTCCATTACCCTCGCGGAGCTGCGCTTCGGCGCGGAGGCGCGGCGATCCCGGAAGCTGCACCGGCTCATTGACACCTTTGTCGGCTCGGTGATGGTGATCCCCTTCGACGAGGCCGCAGCAGATCGCTTCGCGCCGGTTGCCGCCGCCTTGGCCCGACGCGGCGAGCCTATCGGCACGTTTGATACGCTCATGGCGGCCCACGCGCTGTCGCGGGGTCTGACGTTCGTGACCAACAACTCGAAGCACTTCGAGCGAGTCGGAGGACTGAAAACAGAGAACTGGGGCTGAGCCCCGCCTGAAACCGGAGTCAAGCGAGGCAGCTTGTGATTTAGCGCACGTCAAGCGAGGCAGCTTGTGATTTAGCGCACGACGGAAAGAGAGGAGAAAAAACGTGGTCTGGACATACCGTTCCGTGAAACTTTTGGCAAAGGCGATGTGCCTGATCTGTTTGGTGGCGGCGGGGCCCGCGGCGGCCCAGCAGCCCGAGGTCGCCACGACCGTGGCGTTCACCGAAGGTCCTACCCAGGACCGGGAAGGCAACGTCTATTTCACCGACATCATCAACCAGCGGATCATGAAGTTCAGCCGGGACGGGTCGCTCTCGACCTACCGCGAGAACAGCAACGTGGCCAATGGCCTGGTGATTGACCCGCAGGATCGGCTCATTGCGTGTGAAGGCTCAGAGTTCCTGCGGCCCGGAGTGAAACTAAAGGGCAAGGCTCGGGTGAGCCGAACCGACCTGAAGACCGGCAAGGTGGAGGTGCTCGCCGACAATTACGAAGGCAAGCCCCTGGTCGGGCCGAACGACGTTACCCTGGACGGCAAGGGGAGGCTCTACTTCACCGACCTGGCCGGCGGGGCCGTCTACCGCATTGACGCGCCCGGCAAGGTGGCGCGCATCCTGGCGGCGCCCGATGTCCAGCGTCCCAACGGCATCCAAGTCTCCCCTGATGACAAGAAGCTCTATCTGGTCGAAGCCAATCAGGCGCAAGGCGGCGCGCGCATGATCCGCTCCTATGACTTGCAGCCCGACGGGACGGTCCGCAATATGCGGGTGCATTACAATTTCTCTCCCGGCCGGAGCGCCGACGGCATGAGCATTGATACGCAGGGGAATCTGTACGCCTCCGCCGGCCTGAACCAGCCGCGGGGATCTGCCGAGACGCTCGACACCAAGGCCGGCGTCTACGTCATCTCGCCCGCGGGCAAGTTGCTCAAGTTCATTCCGATCCCGGAAGACTTGATTACCAATAATGCCTTCGGGGGGCCGGATATGAAGACGCTCTACGTGACCGCCGGCAAGAACTTGTACAAGGTGCGGACGGATATCGCCGGCCTGCCTCGGTAGGCGGGTGAGTTCGAATGGGTTCCATCCCGCAGCGCCAGCGCGGCGGCTCAATGGGTCATCGCGTAGATGACGTAGTTCACCCCCAGGCGATAGGCCTGGCCGGTCATGGGAGCCGGATACCAGGG
>Ga0155949_1131_pt1 | contig 16370 bp, 12 predicted proteins | sample RifCSPlowO2_02_FD_107603 | JGI IMG/M metagenome (GOLD analysis project Ga0155949, IMG submission 107603) | Acidobacteria bacterium RIFCSPLOWO2_02_FULL_61_28
GGAGGTGCGCGATGGCAACTTACGTCATTCTCAGCCGCTTTTCTCCCGAAGCCTTTCGCAATCCGAAAGACTTTAAGAAACTCGCCCGGGATGTTTCCACCCGAATCAAGAAAGAGTGCCGGGGCGTGCATTGGAAGCAAAGTTACGCCACGCTGGGGCGCTTCGACGTGGTGGATGTGGTCGAGGCCGCGGACCCCAAGCAGATCGAAAAGGCCGCCATGATCATCCGCGCCTACGGGCATTCGACCACGGAAACTTTGGTCGCAACGCCGTGGGAGGAATTCCTGGCGACGCTGTGAGCGAGACACCGAGCCTGAATATGCCTCGGATCATCGTATTGCTTTGCCTTGTGGCGACCCTTGCGTCACGCGCTCGGGCGCAGGAATCTGCGAGCGCCCAAGCCCAGCAAGGCGCTGCCGCACAGGCCGCCACCCTCGAAGACTTTGACCGCCAGCTTGGGCCGTTTGAGATTCGAGGGCAGCGGTTCACGGTCCTGCTGCACATGAAGCGCATCCGGGGGGAAAAGGCCGTGGACCCGGACTCGCAGGAAACGCTCGTCAAGTTCGAGATCAAGGACGCGGGGGGCGTGGTCCACTACGACAAGATTTTTCCGTACGAGGTGGAGGGGGACCGTTTCGTCGAGACCACGGGCGCCTCGGCGCAGCCCTTGCAGGGCAAGCAGGGCAGCGGGTTGCTGGTGACCTACGGGGCGTCGCCTTCGACACCGCTGGGCGGTTTGTCCTGGCAGGTGTTCAGCCTCTTTGCCGGACCGCCCACCGCGCCGCTCAACGGCAAGCTCGTTCCCTTCAGCAAGCCGATTTATCTGGAAGGCAGCCTGATCAACGGGGAGTCGGGCGAGCCGGTGGTTCGGACTTCCGAGGAGCCGAGGCTGCAAGGCGACGTGCTGCACTTCCGCGTCTGGACGGGCAATTTCTATGTGATGATCCCGCTGCGGATTCTCTGGTTCCAGAACACGATCGGCCCGGCGTGGCGCTGCCAGAAGATGACCGCGCGCGGCGTGAAGCCCGTCTGCGAAGTGCGCATCGAGGCCGACCGCGCCCCGGCGGAAGAGGACACGACCTTTGTGCGGTTGCATCCGGAAGCGGATGAAGAGATGGGCACGCGCGCCCACGTCGTGGTGAAAAAAGACTCCAAGGTCGAGTTCCTGGCCGCCGAGACCGAAGTGATCTGGAACGAAGATGCGGACGGCGTCGGCTTGGGCGTCTCCGACGATGTATGGCTCAAGGTCCGTATTGACGGCAAAGAGGGCTGGATTCACACCCAGGAAGATTTCCAAGCCATTGGCCTGCCTCAGGCCGGGTGAATCCCAAAATTTCGCACATGCCGCGGATTTCGCAGATGATGCGCCGCAGCTCGACGCGTCTTCCTCCTCTGGCTCTCCTGCCACAATGTACAGAGGCTTCCCTGTAACAACTCGCCGAGCGGAGGGTGGGGGTGATGAGATTGAGGAGTCCCATTACGTGAAGGTCCGCAAGCCGACCTCAGCCGGGTCGGCTCGACGCGGAAGGAATCCGTGGCGCGATTCGGTTTCCCTTGCCGCAGTACCTTTTGCTATACTTTACTCTTGCGTAAGGAGACTACCACAGATATTGTGGTACTTTCTCCCCAAGATACAATATGTTGGGCTTTCGTCGTCAGCGCAGAAAAACCAAGGGGGAAATGAAGGGTGCTGGGCCGATAAAAGCCGAGATTTAGCTTGACCCACAGGGAAAAACGTGGCTATTTAACCGAAGTAGCTATACCTGTGGGGACTGTGGGCGCTTTGCCTCCGGGAGGGTGGAGATTGCCTGGAATGGGAAAAGGGTTGCTTGATGGCCTGAAGGTGAAGCCGGACCCGGGGCCGGACCTGCGCGAGGTGATGAACATACGGCAAGCATCCCAGTACCTAGGAATCGCGCCGGACACGCTCTACAAGTATCTGGCGGAGGGGAGGCTTCCCGCGTTCAAGCTGGGCAACCGCTGGCGCTTGAAGAAAACGACGTTGGATCGCTGGATGGAATTGCAGAGTGAGCCGAGCGCGGGGAACGGACGCCAGGGAGCGGCAGCTTCGCGGCGGAGGGTCGGATAGGGGCAAGGGGGCGACATGTTTGGGTTTGGGAAAAGCAAGCCACTGATCGGGATGGACATCGGTTCCAGTTCCGTGAAAGTGGTCGAACTGAAGCAAACGGGCAAGGAGATCGAGATCGTCAAGGTCGGCGTCGAGCCTCTGGCCCCGGAAATCGTCGTGGACGGGGCGATTGTAGATACCGGCCAGGTCTCCAACAGCATCGCCAAGATCTTCACCGAAAACAAAATCAAGACGAAATACGTGGCCACGGCGGTCTCGGGCCATTCGGTGATCGTTAAGAAGCTCTCGCTGCAGCCGATGACTGACGAGGAGCTGGACGGGGCCATCCCGATGGAAGCCGCCCAGCACATCCCCTTCGATATCGCCGAGGTCAACCTGGACTACCAGGTGCTGGAGTCTCCGGCCGACAGCCCCACGATGGAAGTCCTGCTGGTGGCCGTGAAGAAGGACAAGATCCTCAATTACACGAACGTCATCACGCTGGCGGGACGCACCCCGGTCATCGTGGACATTGACGCTTTTGCGCTCCAGAACGTCTACGAATACAACTACGAGCCTTCGCCCGATGTGACCGTGGCGCTGCTCAATCTGGGCGCCAGCGTCATGAACATCAACATTGTGCGCGGCCGGACGCCGCTGTTTACGCGCGATGTCTCGGTGGGAGGCAATCAATACACCGACTCACTGCAGAAGGAACTCGACCTGGGATTTGACGAAGCCGAAACGCTCAAGACCGGGATCACCCTGCCGGGCATCAGCGACGAGGCGCGCCTGCCGGTCATCAAGTCGGTTTCGGAGATCATCGTGCTGGAAATTCAGCGGACCTTTGATTTCTTCCGCGCCACTGCCGGCGGGGAGCACATCCAGAAGCTCTACCTGGCCGGCGGTTCGGCCCGCGTGTACGGGCTGCCGGATTTGATGAAGCAGGAACTGGGAATCCCGGTCGAGCAATTGAACCCGTTCCGGCGCATCAAGTACGCCGAAACCGGCCCCATCGGGGAATTGATATCCTCCCAAGGGCCGCGCCTGGCCGTGGCGGCGGGACTTGCGCTAAGGAGCTTTGAAGACCTATGATCCGCGTAAACTTGATGGGGTTGCCCAAGCAGAGGAAGCGCGCGCGCATGCCCGCCGTGACGCTGGAAGGCGGGCGCTCCTTGATCCTATTGGCCGTGGTGGTGCTGGGGGTCAGCGGCGTCACCTACGTGCGCCACGGGCGCTTCCAGCAGCAAGTCCAACGGTTGAACGAGCAAGTCGCCGCCTTGAACCTGGAGCTGGCCGAGCTGACGGTCATTCGCGCGGAGTATGACACCTTCTCGAGACGCAAGGATTTGCTCACACGCCGCATCAACATCATCGAGGGCCTCAAGGCCAAGCAGGCCGGTCCCGTGCGATTGCTCTCGACTCTGGCTTCCGCCGTGGTGGGCACGGACTCCCTCTGGCTGACTGGTTTTACACAGACGGGCCAGACCGTCACGATCGAAGGCACGGCGTTGAACGTCAAGGCCGTGGCCGATTTCCTCACCCGCTTGATCAATGCCCGAATCTTTGCCGAGGTGGATTTGAGAGAAACGGCCCAGGATACTGCCGACAAAGAGATGGAACGATTTATCTTCACGGTGAACGGACAGCTGGCTCCCCCGGCTCCTACTACGTGAGGACGGGGATGCCCGGGGAAACTGAGGAGGGCTAATGGCCGCCGTACCGAAATTCAATGAACTGTCTCCGCCCATACAGGTGGCTGTGATTCTGGCGGTGGGCGCCGGGTTGTGGGCCATTTCCGAATACGTGTGGCCTCTGCCGGCCCTCAAAGAGGAAGTAGTCAGACAGCAGGCGGAGGTAGCCCGGGTGACCCAGCAGGTGGAGCCGCTCCGGCCGTACCGCGAGCGCCGCAATCAACTGGAACAGGAAAACAAGCAGCTCGAGGCGCAGTTGGAGAATCTGAAACGGATCGTTCCCAACGAAAAGGAAGTGGACAATTTTGTGCGCCAGGTGCAGGCCGAGGCTCTCTCCTCCGGCATCATGGTCCGGCGCTTCACGGCCAGAAATGTCTCGCAGCAGGAGTATTACGTGGAGGTCCCGTTCGAGGTCGAAATGGACGGCCCCTTCTACGACGTGCTCCAATTCTACGACCGGCTGGGCAAGCTCGAACGCATCATCAATGTCTCGGAACTGAAAATGGGCAGCATCGAGGCCAGGAAGTCCATCGGGCAGAAGGCCTATACCTACAGTCCGGGCGAGACCGTGGTCGCCATTTGCAGCGTAACCACTTTCTTCAGCAAAGAGGGAGAGGAACCGGCAGCGGCGGCGACGCCTGCCGCGCCGGGATCTCCGGCTGCCGCACCCAGAAGATGAGGGGGGATGTCATGAAAGCCTGGATCGTGTGGGGAACGATTCTCGCAGGGTTCCTGCTCGGGAGGGGAATGCCGGCCCGTGCGCAAGCACAAGCAGGCCGGCAGGTGGCCGCGCAGGCCACGGCTGCCCGGCAGGCCCCCGCGCCACCGGCGCAGCCCGCCGCGGCGGCCGCCCCAAGCCCCGCCGCAAGCGCCCCGCAGCAAGCTTCCCCTCCCCCCAGCGGCTCCCGGGATCCCTTTCGCGCCATTGTGATCAAGAGAGCCGAGATCCTGCCGCCGAGTTGTAAGGAGCCGGGCAAGAGGAGCCTGATCGTCGGGCAGTTGCAATTGCAGGGAATTGCCCGAAACGTGGAAGGGCAGTGGATCGCGGTGGTGGACAACAAAACCAAGCGGGCCTATTTTATGCGCGAAAAGGACGAGATTTGTAATGGCGTCGTCACCCGGATTACCGCGGACAGCTTTGTCATGGAAGAACGAAGCATGGACTCCTTCGGCAGGACGCGGACCCGCGAGGTGGTCCTGCGGCCCGCGGACCAATAAGCCAAGATCGGGAGCGGAAACAGCATGAAAACAGACGAAGGGGACCACGCGCGCAGAGGGAATGATTATAGCGGAGGGAGCAGGTTCATGAGCGTACACGGCCGGATTGTTCTCCTAGTTCTGAGTTTGGCGTGGGCGGGAAGCCTGGCCCAGGCAGCGGTGGAGTTGTTGGGCGTCCGCACGACGGTGGACCGGCAGGCCACGACCGTTCTGTTGCGGTTGCCGGCTCGGGTCGAGTATAGCCCGACACGGATCGCTTCCCGGCTGTTTGTCGTGGATTTGACGGGCATCTCCGGCACCCATTCGCCGGAAAGCCAGCCGGTCGAATCCCCGCTGGTTCGCAGCTACCGCCTGCTGACCTACCGCGGCGCCGACAACCAACCCCATCTTGCGTTGGAACTGACCCTGAAAGAGGAAGCGCAGGTGAACATCGCAGAACTTCCCGAAGGCTTGCAGGTCCGTGTGCAGAAAGATCCCGGAAAGCCCTCCGCCTCCGCCGCTCCCACCCGAGCCGTGGCCGCCGCCGCCGGTAAATCGGAGTCCGAACCGCGCCCGCAAGGGAACGGTGGTTCTCGCCCGATTTTCGCCGCTTCTCCTCGCCGGACATCGGTGCGGGAAATTTCGGTGGCGCAGCCGGAAGATGGGTCCGGATTAGACGTGGAGATAGTCGGCGACGCGACCATGCAATACCGCACCATGGAACTCCGCCAGCCGGATCGGTTGGTGGTGGACATCCCCAATGCGGTGAACCAAATCCGCCAGCGGCGCCTGGAGGTGAACGCGCCGCCGCTGAAGTCCGTCCGGGTGGCCCAACTGACGCGCCAGCCGGCGATCACGCGGGTAGTGATGGATTTGGACTCCCGAGTTCGCTTTGAGGTGCGACCCCAATCCAATGGCTTGCTGGTTTCCCTGGGTGAGTCTACCGCCGCCGAAACGAAGCCTGCCGCGTCTGCCAAGCCCCCAGCCACGGGAGCTTCCGCGACGCCCGCGCCCCTGCCGCAGGCCGAACTCAGAGCCGCGCCTGTCCTGCCTGTCCTGAGCGTAGTCGAAGGAAGCGAAGTCGAAGGAACCGTAAGCGAGCGGTCCAGCAACCCAACCCGGGATGAGGCCGCGAGTATAGTGCAGAAGCCGGCTCCCGCCCCGGCAACCCCCGAACGGGAAGAGCCTGTCCTGCTGGCTTCCAACCAACCCACAGCCGCGGTCCCGCCGCGGAGAACGCCACCGGCCGCACTCGCTGCCTCTCCGGTCCCGGAGGTTTTCGACCCTCCTGCACCGCTGCCGGCTGCCGCTGCCGTTGTTCCCCCGAGCGCCCCCGCCCCGGCAGCGCAGGCTCCCATCCCCGCGGCTTCCCGCTTACCGGAACCTGTTCTGGTGGCGCAGCAAACGGCCGTTCCCCCCAGCCTGACAAGCACCATGTCGGCCCAGCGGCAGACCTACACCGGGGAACCCATCTCGGTGAACCTGAAGGATGTGGACCTGAAAGACTTTTTCCGGCTGATTCACGAGATCAGCGGGTTGAATGTTGTCCTGGATCCCAACGTGAGCGGGGTTGTCACCCTCGTCCTGGATGAAGTGCCCTGGGACCAGGCCATGGACATTGTGATGAAGAACAGTCAGCTCGGCCGGGAAGTGTTGGGCAACGTGGTTCGCATCGCCCGCATGGCTACCCTCGAAGCGGAAGAAAAGCAACGCCGGGACCTGGCCTTGGCGATCGAGCAGGGACAGCCGCGAGAGACCGTGACGCGCGTGCTCAGCTACGCGCAAGCGCCGGCGCTGGTCGCAACCCTGAAGCGGTTCCTCTCCCCGCGCGGCGATCTCGTTGCCGATCCCCGGACCAACATGCTCATCATTACCGACATTGCCGCCGCCATCGCCCAGATTGACCGCCTGATCGGAACGCTGGATCAGAAGGCGCAGCAGGTCGAGATCGAAGCCCGCATCGTCGCCGCCAGCCGCTCCTTCGCCCGGGATATCGGGAGCCAGTTGGCCGCCTCGGGAAATTCCGGCCGGATGGTTTTGGGCGGAACCGGGCTGGTCGGCGAGAGTCCCATCAAGCGGGGCACAACACCCCCGTTGTTCATCGGGGCGCCTCCGGAGCCGCCGCTGCCGGGCGAGCCACCGAAGTTTGCCAACGTGGCGCAGCCCATGCTCGCCAACTTCGCAGCCGTCGCCCCCACCGCCGGCACGTCCTTTCTGCTCAGCACTCCCACCTTCGCGCTTGACGCCATCCTGACGGCGGCGGAGTCCCGCGGGTTGGGGAAACTTCTGTCGCGGCCGAAGATCATTACGCAGAACAACGTGGAAGCCTCCGTGAAGCAGGGGGTCCGCATCCCCGTCCAGACCTCGATCAATAACACGATCACCATCCAGTTTATTGACGTGGTCTTGCGGTTGACCGTCACCCCGCAGATTACCTCCGAGGGGACCATCTTCCTGTCCACGGACGTCGAGAACACCACCCTGGACCCCGGCATTCCGCGAATCCAGGGCATCCCGGCGCTGGACACCCAGCAGGCCACCACGAAGGTGCTGGTCGGCAACGGCGGCACGGTCTTCTTCGGCGGTGTCATCCAGACCACCAATACCCTGACGGAACAGCAGGTTCCGCTGCTCGGCAGCATCCCGCTGATCGGAAACCTGTTCCGGCGCAAGGCCACCAGCTCCGATACCCGGGAGCTGCTGTTCTTTATTACGCCGCGGATCGTGCAATCCTAACCGAGACTCACATTGCCCCAGGCTCAGGACTCCCCGCGCGGGAGTCCTTGCTGTTTTCAGGCAGTCCATCAGAGCCGCGACCGCGAGGGAGCCGGTCAAGTCAGCCGCATGCCACAGGCAGAACCATCGCCGTATCGGATCCGGTTAGCCAAGCTCCGGAAGCGCCTCGAAGAAGGACGCCTGGAGGGGCTTCTGGTGACGTCGCTCCCGAATGTTCACTACCTGACCGGTTTCTCGGGGACCGCAGGCATCCTCTGGGTGACGCTGCGCGATTCGTTCCTGCTCACCGATCCGCGGTACGATCTGCAGGCTCACGAACAGGTGCAGGAGTCACGCGTGGTGATCGTATCGGGCGACGCTCTGGTTGCGGTGGTGAAGCGGATGAACCGGAGCCGCCTCTCCCGGGTTGGGTTTGAAGGCGGCGCGGTCTCGTTCCTGACCCAAAAGCGAATCCGGGAGTTGCTCCCGAAGAAACGGCTGGTTGCCACGGACGGTTGGGTCGAAACCCTGCGGATCGAAAAAGACGAAGGGGAGATCGAACAAATCCGCCGGGCGGTGGACCTGGCCTCCCGGGCCTATTCCGAAACGCTCCCCCTCTTGCGGCCGGGCATCACCGAGATCGAGGTAGCCGCCGAGATCGAATATCGCATGCGGCGGTACGGAGCGGAAAGACCCTCGTTTGAAACCATTGTGGCGTTCGGCGCGCGGACCGCATTTCCTCACGCCCGCGCCGGGACGCGCCCGCTCCAGGCCGGCGAATGTATTCTCCTCGACCTCGGTGCTATACTGAACGGGTATGCCAGCGACATGACCCGGACGGTCTTCCTCGGGAAACCGACGCCGAAGGCGGCCCGGGTTTATCATGCCGTCCTGGAAGCCCAGCAGGAGGGCGAAGCAGCCGTGAAGGCTGGGGTGGAGTGCGCAGCCGTGGACCGGGCGACGCGAAAGGTCCTCGAGCGATACGGGTATGGGCGCTACTTCACGCACGGGACCGGGCATGGAGTCGGGCGCGAGATCCACGAACTTCCCCGCCTCGGCAAGAAGCAACGTACACCCTTACCCGAACGGGCGGTCGTGACGGTCGAGCCGGGCGTTTATATTCCGGGCTTCGGCGGAGTCCGCATCGAGGATATCGTGGTGGTTCGAAAAGAGGGAGCGGAAGTGCTGACCCGTACGCCAAAGGAACTCACGGTGCTATAACAAGCCAACCGAGAAAACCGAGGGACCGAACGAACCGAGCTGCATGAACCTCAAAGAAATCAAAGAACTCGTGGATCTGATCACAGAAAAGGGGATCACCGAGCTTGAACTGGAGCGCAACGGGGAGCGGCTGAAGATCAGCCGCCCGGCCGGGTTCCGAGCACCCGAGCCGGCAGCGCATCCGGCTGAGAGCCGCCCTGCGGCTGCGCACCCGTCTCTGTCAGCCCCGTCGCCAGTTCCCAGCGTACCCGCCCCGGTGGTTCCAGCCCCAGCGCCGGCCGAAGAACTTCATGTGGTCCGTTCCCCCATGGTCGGCACATTCTATGCCGCTCCGATCCAGGGAGCGCCGTCATTTGTTCAGGTCGGCGACCGCATCCAGCCGGGGCAGGTGCTCTGCATCATTGAGGCGATGAAGTTGATGAATGAAATCGAAGCGGAGATCGCCGGCGAGGTGGTCCGATGTTACGTGGAGAACGGGCAGCCGGTCGAGTACGGAGAGCCGCTGTTTGATCTGCGACCGGCCGTTTCTTCGGCCAAGCGTTCCTGAGCGGGCGGCCGGGAGCGGTTCGCGGCGATTCGATCCATATCCGAATCCGGTATGTTTAAGAAGATACTGGTAGCCAATCGCGGGGAAATTGCGTTGCGGGTGATCTGCGCCTGCAAGGAGCTGGGCATTCGAACCGTGGCGGTTTATTCGGAAGCCGACGCCCACTCCCTGCCGGTACGCTTTGCCGACGAAGCCGTGTGCATTGGTCCGCCCCGGCCGAGTTCCAGTTATCTGAACATCCCCAGCGTCATCAGCGCGGCGGCCATCACCAGCGCCGACGCCATCCACCCCGGCTACGGATTCCTCTCCGAGGACGCCAACTTCGCGGAGGTCTGTGAAACCTCGGGCATTACCTTTATCGGACCCTCGCCGGAACTGATCCGCCTGATGGGGGAAAAGAGCAATGCCCGCGAGAAAATGAAGGAATCCGGACTGCCGGTGCTGCCGGGCTCCGACGGGGTCGTCCGCAGCGCGGAAGAAGCGGCCGAGTGGGCTGCCGCCATCGGCTATCCCGTTCTGATCAAGGCTGCGGCGGGCGGGGGAGGCCGGGGGATGCGCATTGCCCAGTTCTCCGCCGAAATCGCGCCGGCCTTCGAAGCTGCCCGGCGAGAAGCCACGCAGGTCTTCGGCTCCGATGACCTCTACATCGAAAAGCTGATCCCGAACGCCCGCCACATTGAGTTCCAGGTCCTGGTGGACCACGCCGGCAAGGCGCTCCACCTCGGCGAACGCGAATGCAGCGTCCAGCGCCGCTACCAGAAAATCCTGGAGGAGTCACCCGCCCCCTCGGTTCGCCCCGAGGCGCGCCGGAAGGTCGGCGGGCTGATCGAGAGCGTGCTGAGCCGCATTGGATATACCAATGCCGGCACGGTCGAGTTCTTGATGGACGAGCAGGGCGAACTCTACTTCATCGAGATGAATACCCGGATTCAGGTCGAGCATCCTGTGACGGAGATGGTGACCGGGATTGACCTGGTCAAGAGCCAAATCCTGCTGGCGGGTGGCGCCTCGCTGTCAGAGATCGCCGGCGGCGAAATTCTCCTGAGGGGACACAGTATCGAGTGCCGGATCAACGCCGAAGACCCGGCCACGTTCGCTCCTTCCTCGGGCCGCATCGCCTCCTTCCACGTGCCCGGCGGAACCGGCGTCCGGGTGGACTCGGCCGCCTACCCCGAGTGCTTCGTGCATCCCTACTATGACTCGCTCCTCGCCAAGTTGATCGTGCACGGGCGGAACCGCCAGGAAGCCTTGAGCCGCATGAGCCGGGCTCTGGAGATGTTCATCGTCGAAGGCGTCCAGACCACCATCCCGCTCCAACGGAGGATTTTGGCGGACCCCGACTTTATCCGGGGCAATTACAACCTCCGCTTCCTGGAACGCTACCAGTCCCGCCCTGTCCTGGCGGCGAAATAAAGCAGTGACAAGTGATGAGTGACGAGTGAAGAAAAGAAGCCAGAACGCAGGAGTCAGAATGGGCATCGTCGAGGGTTCTTAGGCGCACCGTGGGTTTATTCTGATTACTGGCTCCTGACTACTGACTCCTTCCTTGTCACTCGCCACTCGTCACTCGTCACTCATCACTGTCATGCTGATCGGGCAACTATTTGACGAAGCGCCGCTCTATGCCATTCTGGATCCGGCCGTGCGTCCCGACATCCCGCCTGAGACCGTCCTGGAAGCGCTGCTCCGCGCCGGAGTCAAAGTGATTCAGTATCGTCACAAGGCCCGATTCTTACGGGGTCATTTTCAACAGTGCGCGGCACTGGCCCGGCGAACTCACGAGTTGGGCGGGGCATTCCTGGTGAACGATCGCGCGGATGTGGCTGATCTGTGTGGCGCGGACGGCGTGCACCTCGGCCAGGACGATTTGCCGCCAGAGAAGGCCCGGCGGTTTCTCGGCGAAGGGCGGCTGATCGGCTATTCCACGCATAACTTGGACCAGGCCCGCCGCGCGGCGGGCTTGCCGGTGGACTACATCGCCATCGGCCCCGTTTTCCCGACCACAACCAAGCAGGACCCCGACCCGGTCGTCGGCCTCGCCACGGTGTCCGAGGTCCGCGCGCTCACAGACAAACCCCTGGTCGCCATCGGCGGAATTACAATGGAAAATGCCCCAGCGGTGCTGGCCGCAGGCGCCGATGCGGTGGCGGTGGTCCGGGACGTACTCGGCGCGTCCGATATTGAGGAGCGAGCCAGGGAGTTCCTGAGAGTTCTGAAGACAAGGAGTCAGAAGTCCGAGCCGCGCGCGGGAGCAAGCGGAGTAAACGCAGTAACAAGTGACGAGTGAAGAGTGACTAGTCTTGGGACTAACCGTCACGTAGCGGCTTTTCTCGTCACTGGCCACTTGCACTCGTCACTGCCTTCGTGCCCGCTCCCTCACGGTCGCGGCTCGGTTCAAGACCATGTCCGACAAAGCCATCCCGCCGACTTCCAAACAAGCCCCGTCGTTGATCCGGGGTCTCGGACTGCTGGACTCGACCATGATTGTGATGGGCTCGATGATCGGGTCGGGGATTTTCATCGTCTCGGCCGACGTCGCCCGTCAGGTCCCCTCTCCGGCGCTGTTGATCCTGGCCTGGGTCCTGGCCGGGGTGTTCACCCAGGCGTGTGCTTTGGGCCTCGCGGAACTGGCCGGGGCTTTCCCTCGCGCCGGAGGCCAGTACGCATACTTGCGCGAGGCGTTTGGACCGTTGATGGGTTTCCTCTTCGGCTGGACGCTCTTCCTGGTCATCAATACGGGAACCGTGGCGGCGGTTGCGGTGGCCTTTGCGCGGTTTTTGGGAGTGCTCGTCCCGGCCATATCCTCAACCAGTTACGTCGTCAACCTCGGTGAATTCGTTCTTCCGTTTACGGCACACCGCTTTCTGGCGGCGGTTTCGACGCAACAGTTGGCGGCCATCGTCTCGATCGCGGTGTTGACCGTAATCAACTGCTTCGGGATTCGTTTGGGCGCGGTTGTGCAGAACCTCTTCACGTTTACCAAGACCGGCGCCTTGCTCGCCCTGGCGCTGCTCGGCGTTATCGTCGGCTGGAACGCGCAGGCCGTGGAGGCCAATTTCGGTAACTTTTTGGGAAACGTGCCCTGGAATTATGCCGCGCTGGCCGCGCTGGGAGTGGCTCTGGTCGGCCCCATCTTCGCGGCGGACGCCTGGTACGCCATCGCCTTCACCGGAGAGGAAGTCAAGAATCCCGGCCGGAACCTCCCCCGTTCAATGGTCCTGGGCGTAGGCTTGGTATGCCTGCTGTACGTTGTGACGAACTTCGTTTATCTCGGAGTCCTGCCGCTCGAAGGCTCGCCAGACGGAACTACGCCGCTCGCACGCGGAATTCAGTACGCGGCGGAGGACCGGGTGGGAACGGCCGCGGCCCAGGTCATCTTCGGGCCGGTGGGCATGGTCCTGATGGCTGTGGCCGTGGTCATCTCGACCTTCGGCTGCAACAACGGGATCATCTTGTCGGGAGCGCGCGTCTACTACGCAATGGCGCGCGACAAGCTCTTTTTCGCCTCCGTCTCGAAAGTTCATCCCCGCTACCATACCCCGGTAATCGCCCTGGCGGTGCAGGGAGTCTGGTCTTGCCTGCTGACATTGAGCGGGACCTATAGCCAACTGCTCGACTACATCATCTTTGCGGTGTTGCTTTTCAATATCCTGACGACCTGCGGCCTGTTTGTCCTGCGGCGGAAGCGTCCCGACCTGCCGCGGCCGTACCGCACATGGGGCTATCCCTGGGTGCCGCTCATCTTTATCGGGATCGCCGGTTTCGTCGAGTGGGCGCTTCTTGTCTATAAGCCGATGTATACCTGGCCCGGTCTGATTATCGTCCTGTTGGGTCTGCCCGTTTATTACCTGTGGCGGCGCTTCGGCGCGGCCCCGTCGGGCGGCTAACCCGCATTTCTCACCAGCCATGGACATCGAGGCTTCGTTTTCGTTGCCCTGAAAGGGCATAACATGAGTAGCCGGGGGCAACGCCCCCGGAACAGTGTGTACATCCGGACCGACCCTGAAGGGGTCGGACATCCCTGCTCGGAATTTTGTGCGACCCTTTCAGGGTCGAACTGTCCAACGCCCATTTCCGGGGGCGTTGCCCCCGGCTTTCCCTGTAAATCCCCTTCGGGGATTTTCGAAGACGCCACCTCCTTCCCCGAATGCTGGTGAGAAATCCGGGCTAACAAGGATCACATTCCATCATCGGCGACGCGGAAGCACGACTCTCCTGTTATTCCGGGCAGGGGGAAGATTCGAACCTATCAGCATCATCTAGCGATCGGAGCGCTCGTGGCGGCGCGAGGCAAATGAAGGGCGGTCTCGAGTTCGGAGAGCACTTCTCCCCAGCGGGCCTCGGCGAGTTTTCCGCCCGCCGAGTCGGTGAGATAGAAGACGTCAAACGCCATCGTTTTTTCGGTCGCCAGCTTCGCAAAGACGATATTCAAGCCCAGTCCGGTCAGGCAGCGCGCCATTGAGTAGGCCAGTCCCAGGCGGTCCTCCGCCAACACTTCCAGGACGGTACAACTCTCGGAGACTTCGTTGTTGAAGCTGAGTTGGGGACGCTTCGTGACCGGACCCATTGGTTCGCCCCCGATGCGGGCGGTGATCTCTTCGAAATCGAGCGTTCCCTGGAGCACTCCCTCGACCGTCGTCCCGATACGGCGCAGTTGCCCGGGGTCGGAGATGACATTGCCGCGAGGGGTTGAAATCCACAGCACGTCCACCGCCATGCCGTCCTTGCGCGTATCCACGCGCGCCCCCAGAATGTTCACCTGGAGCGCGGCCAGCGTCCCGGCAACCTTGGCAATCAGACCCCGCGTGTCGGGACAACACAAGAGCATCCACGTGTAGCCTTCCTCTTCGACCGGGATGAACGCTACCGCCGGCCCCGTTCGGCTGACGCGCCTCGCCAGCAGAATTTGCTGGGCAACCAACTCCGGCCGATACCCCAAGAGATGGCGGCGCGGCAGAAGAGCCAGATGCTCCTCCATCCAGGCGCGGGCAACTTCCTTCGACAGCGGTTTCTCGGAAAGCTCCGGGGCCTCGGCTCCTTCGAGCCGTTCGAGAACACGGACACGGGTCTCGCGGAGCTTTTCTTCTTCCTGGGCGGTGGCCTCTTCCAGCCCCAAAAACTCGGCGTGTACGCGCTCGCAAAGCTCCCACAGCAAGGAGTTCTTCCACTCTGTCCAAGTATCCGGGCCGACCCCGGCGGTGTCGGCATACGTCAGCAAACTAAGCATCGAGAGGGTTTCGAGGTCTCCGACGACCTCGGCGGCCCGCTGCGCCACGCGGCGGTCGGAAAGGTCCCGGCGCTGGGAGAGGTGCGAGAGCAGAAGGTGTTGGCGCACCAGCAGCTCCACTTGCGCCACTTTTTTTGATACCAGACCCAGCCGCTCACACACGGCCACGGCGCGCTGCGCTCCTTTTTCCGAGTGCCCGCCTCCGAGGCCCTTGCCCACGTCATGGAGCAGCAGGGCAAGATAAAGAGGAGCCGGGTCGGAGATGTGATATGTCAAATCGCGGTACCGCTCCAGCGTCGGCGGGGGACGCCGCCAGATTTCATCCAGCCGCTCGATGGCGCGCAAGGTGTGCTCGTCGGTGGTGTAGCGGTGATAGAAATCGTGCTGCATCAGCCGGGTGACGTGCCCGAACTCCGGCAGGTACTTTCCCAAAAACCCGCAAGAATGCATCGCCCGCAGAGCCGGCCCCACCGATCCCGGCCGCCGCAGCATCTCCAAGAAGACAGCGCTCATTTCCGGGTGGCGTTGCCAGGAGCGGCGCAGCAGGGAGAGATTGTTTCGCACCGTGTCCTGGAGGTCCTCTCCCAGCCGCAGTTGAAGCTGCTGCGCCAGAGGGAAAATCCGCATCATGTCGAGCGGCGTTTTGGGGAAGCGATCGAGCGCACCATCCGCCAGCCGGAGTTCGCTGTCGGTTTGAACCAAGGGCAAACCGTGCAGCAACTCGAGCGGGACCTGGCGACGTGCTTTCCCCTTCTCGCGCAGGGCTGCAGCCAGCGCCAGCCGCATCACCTGGTGAACGTTCTCGGCGTGCTGGAAGTAGTGGCGCATGAAGACTTCGGCGGGCAGCAGGTGCTTTTCGGGACGCATCTTCAGCCCGGCGGCGACTTCGGGCTGGAGCGCCAGCGTCAACTGGTCGGCGCGCCGGTCGGTCAGGTAGTGCAGTTCGTTCCGCGCGCGCAGGATCCAGTCGTAGCCGCGCCGGGCACGCTGCCAGTCTTTCGCCGAGACAATCCCGGCCCGTTCCCCCTCCGCTTCGTTCTCGATCCCCCAGGCTCCGCGCATCAGCCAGAGCATGGTGTGAAAATCGCGCAGCCCTCCCGGCGATTCCTTCACGTTCGGCTCGAGCAGCAAGACCGTTTCGCCCAGCTTGCCGTAGCGCTCTTCGAGTTCATTGCGTTTCCGTTCGATAAAAGCCCGCGGGTTCGACGACCAATGCTTGCGGAGCAACGTCAGGAGGGAGTCAAAGACCGCGCGTCCGCCGACCAGGAACCGCGCATCGAGCAGAGCGTTCTCGGCCGAGGAGTCCGCCCGGGCCATCTCCAGACACTGCGACGCGGTGCGCCAACTGTGCCCCACCTTCAGGCCGATGTCCCAGAGCAGGTAGATCAGCTCCCGCGCCAGAAACCGGCTGAACTCGAGCGAGGAGCGGTCATAGAGGATCAGCAGGTCCACGTCGGAATGAGGACAGAGTTCGCCCCGCCCGTACCCGCCCACCGCCACCACGGCCACGGACGGGTCCGCTTTGTACGAAGGGGACCGTTCCCGGAAGCGTTCGAGAACCAGGCGGTAGACGTGCGTGATCACGGCGTCCACGGCCTGGGCGCGTCCCGCCGCCACTTCCAGGCCGCTCAGGCCGTAGCGGTGCAACATGCGAAGACGGTGGGATTCGCGGCGCAAAAATCCCCGCAGCAGGTTGAGCGT
>Ga0155949_1185_pt1 | contig 16053 bp, 19 predicted proteins | sample RifCSPlowO2_02_FD_107603 | JGI IMG/M metagenome (GOLD analysis project Ga0155949, IMG submission 107603) | Acidobacteria bacterium RIFCSPLOWO2_02_FULL_61_28
GGAGATGTGTACCTATCCGCCGTGGCCACCGGGATTATCTTGAAAAGCCCCGGGGGGACGTGCGCCAGGATCACCATCGCGGATGGCACCGGGGCGCTCGTGTCAACCGTGGTGGCGTGCCCCTAGCATGGTTCCGCAGATCACGTAGTGGCGGGTAGCCACGGTCCCTGCTAGCCGGGATGCCGTGGGCTTTTGGCCGTGGGATTGAATCCGATGGTGGGCCATCAGCTCCAGCTCCACGACAATCAGGGCCGGGTCATCCGCGTCCGCATCACGGCGGTCTCCGACACCAGCGTCACCATGGACGGCAATCACCCGCTCGCCGGCAAAGACTTGACGTTCGAGGTCGAACTGGTCGAAATCGTCAGCGCGTAGGGGCGGCAGGTCGTCGTAGCTCACATTTTGCTGCAACATGAAATATGAAGGTGTTGAATAGACAGAGCGGGTGTCGTAGAATCTTGATCGGAATGAAAATTTGTATCGACAAATCTTCTCAAAGCTTAGTGAGCGACTCAATTCGTCAGTCTGCCCTTGCTGCATACAGAACGGGAAGAGGCGTCATGTATCACGCTTCAGCGGAGGAATTCTTGTCTTCCCCATCTGCAAAAAGGTATAAGGGGAAGGTTCGACTAATCTTCACCTCGCCGCCATTTCCTCTAAACCGGAAGAAGGCCTACGGCAACTTTCAAGGCTCCGAATACACTAATTGGCTTGCCGGTTTTGCACCCGTTTTTGAGCAGTTTCTGAAACCGGATGGCTCCATTGTGATGGAGATGGGCAATGCTTGGGAAGCCGGCAAACCAGTGATGTCCACCCTCGCCCTTGAGGCGTTGCTCGAATTCTTGCGACGAGGAAAGCTCAAGCTGGCACAGCAGTTCATTTGTTACAACCCGGCGCGCCTTCCGAGCCCGGCCCAATGGGTCAACGTGGAGCGGATACGTCTCAAGGACGCATACACGCACGTGTGGTGGATGTCCACCTCAGATCGTCCCTATGCAGACAACCGCAACGTCCTAAAGCCGTACAGCCCATCGATGTTAAAGCTCCTGGAAACCCGCAGGTATAATGCTGGGAGACGCCCTTCGGAGCACCACATCGGAGACACGTCATTCCTCAAGAACAACAATGGGGCTATACCCTCTAACGTACTGACATTCGCAAATACTGCCGCAACGGATGAATACCAGGTATATTGTCGCGAGCAAGATTTGCGCCCCCACCCCTCTCGGATGCATAGCGGCCTCGCAGAATTTTTTATCAAGTTCCTGACGAAGGAAGGGGAATTGGTTATGGACCCTTTTGCCGGGAGCAATACAACAGGCGCGGTGGCCGAAAGACTGAAGCGGCGTTGGCAGTGAGGCCTTGATGGGGAGGGGAAAATGAGCTGGATTCCGGAATGACTGACTTTTCAGGCACGGTCAGTTTGGTCAAGAGTCCGTGGACGGAAACGTTCGTTCGGCTTTTGTCGGAGGTTCGGGAGAACCTCCTTCTTGTCTCGCCATTCGTCAAGGAGTCACAGACTAGCGTGATATTATCCTGCCTCCAAAGCCGTGGACTTCAAAACGAGGTTCAAGTTGTTTTGATCACTGACGTGCGCCCTGAGAGCGCCTTAAGTGGGGCAACTGATCTGGAAGCCCTTGTTGAGTTGGGTAAGAACCTGCCAGGTTTTGGCTTGATACATCTGCCTAGCCTTCACGCCAAGGTTTATGTAGCGGACCAAAAGATGGCTGTTGTCACCTCGGGCAACCTAACGAATCCAGGGGTGAACGGGAATATTGAATATGGCGTCGCGTTTAGGGATCACAGTGCGGTGGTCGAAATTCGGAGAGACTTCGAAGACTACGCCCGGCTGGGCGCGAAAATCTCACCCTCAGAAATTGCACCCCTAGCGGAGGAATTGAGCGAACTTAAGGCCCTTTTTCAAAAGGCTCAACAGAGCATTCGTGCCCAGGCAAAGCGAGCATTCAAGGAAAAGCTGCAAGCCGCTCACTTTCGGCTCTTGAAGCATCGTGCAAGGGGGAAAACGACACACGGGATTCTTTCGGAGACAATACTGTTTCTGCTCGCGAAAAACGCCATGTCAACCTATGTGCTTCACCCGCTCATACAGCGTATCCATCCTGACATATGCGATGACTCAGTAGATCGCATTATAGATGGCGTACATTTTGGGAAGAAATGGAAACACCATGTGAGGAACGCACAGCAATTTCTAAAGCGACGTGGCCGCATTCGTTACGACGGGGAGCGATGGCACCTTATCAATTAGCCTTAAACCCTCTGATAGGTACGTTGCAGGATAACTCCGATTTCGTCCTGAAATCGCTCTCTCATGAATTTGTGAACCTCCTCCAGGACCGAGAGGTCGCTCAGGCTGATAGGAGCCCCTCCATGACGGAAAGTAAAGTCTTTCCCTAGCGCCGCGTTTTTTGCGGCCTCAAGAAGTTGGTCAGCGTTGTTGTAACGGCCGGTGAACTCAATTGCCGCGCTGCGCGCGGATATCCTCCAGAAAGCGCAGGCGTCTGGGAAAATGATCTCATCCGTTAGTCCCGATCGGAATTTCTCAGTGGCCTTTGACTTCAGAAGTCTCTCGATTTCTTCTCGCTGGGGGCGCTCCAGGCTGATTTTCTCGGTCCCATCAGATTTCGACCTACTCAGTATCGAACCGTGCTGCCGGCCTGCTTCCGTAAGTCTGTACAGTTTGTTGCCGTCCTTGGCCAGCCAGCCTTTTTGACGGATCGGCTTTGAACCCATGATCTCCGCAAACACGCGGTTGGAGTCGGGATATTGGTTCACGCCACGGGAGTCCGCATAGCCGGGCAATCCGAAGGTGTCCGGAAAAGCCTTCCAAGCTGACACTACGAGGTCCTCTGCGGTGAACGGGACCCTGCCACTATTCTCCAACCCGAATGCAGCCAATACCAGTTTGTCGACGACGCTGAGTCTTGTCAGTGACATTTTTGCACCATCGGAAGGACGCCATCACCTTTTGATCTCATCCGCGATAAACGCTCGAACGGCGCGGGTGAGCGGGGCGTCCGCTAGGAGGCTGCGGTCGTTCTGTTGAAAAGGCTCAAGCGCATGTAGGAGGCATTCTCCATAAATATTGTCTCGAAATGGAGATTGCACGTCGAGATCTGGCACTGGAACGTAGCCAATGTATCCTCTCTTGGCCCTAAACGTGATCGTGTGGCGACCCTTCCGGCTCCAACGCATGCTCCGGTCCGAAGTCCTAAGCACTAATTGGCCTTGAGGGAGCTTACCATCGTCGGTCGTAGAGACCCGAGTCTTGTATGCAGGGTCCACAAGTTTCTCCGGTATTACAATTTCTCGTGCCTGCTCTCCCCCTCGGAGCGGTTGAATCTGAGGGAGCGTTAGAGGTTTTCCATTATTTAGAGCTTTACCGTTTAGGATCACATAGACCTTACAGTCCTCGAGGTTTCGGATCATTTGCGTGTGATCCTGCAAGTGGTTGATCAATGTTGTAAACTGCGCCCGGCCTGACAAACCCTTTGGCTCGAAACCTGAGATCATCGTGAATCCAGAGCACTTTTCCACTATGTCCTGGACCCGCGCGGGGACCAGTTCCAAGTCGCATCCGACGTCAGAGAGAGCCTTCTTTAGGGCGCGGGGAGCGTTTGGGACCCTGAAGTCTCGCCCATCGGCGGGGTTTGGAAAGTAACCGAATTTCACGGAGCCAGACACGACACCATATCGATTGCCAAGATTGTTCTTGACCGTATAGAGCAATGAGTGGCTGTCGAACATCTGGCACATGTAGCACTTTCCCCCATTGCCCTTTCCTCCCTGGATAGAATCTGCCCTGCGACCACGGAGTGCGGCGTCGGGATCTGCCCACTTTCGAAAGTGGTTCTCGATCACGTCGCTCGTCATGCCGGAGAAATCTAGGCAGGATATTGAGGGCGTGCGATCACGCCGCTCATCATTCATTGCGATCAAGACGACACGGTCTTCCTCATCGCAATCGTTCCTGGCATACTCGTCGGCTGAGTTCTTGACCCATTCCGGCAGCCCATTCTCGTGGGACTGGAAGGGTGCGCAAATAAGTCGAATTGCACTCTCTTTGTGGACATCGACATCTGCATCGGGGGTGTACTTGATAGCTGCCATCGGCTCGCCTCCCTGTTCTGCTAGAGACTACCAGTATCAATCGGATGGGCGCTCATGAATCAATCGAGCCGTATGATACACCAAAACGGCGGGTAAACGCACCGAGCATTGCTGGAGGGGAGTGCTCCGGTGAGGGGAAAGCTCTCGCTGCGCCCCGGAGGTTCCCGGAGGGAGCGGACTTCCCCTATAATGCTAGCGTGCCTTGGGAGGGGCAGATCACATGCGCATGATGCTGAGAGTCTCAATCCCGGTCGAAGCCGGAAACGCCGCCGCGCGAAATGGTACGTTAGGAACGACGATTCAGCGCCTCGTCGCTGATCTCAAACCGGAAGCAGCGTACTTCGCCGAAGAGAATGGCAAGCGCACCGGATACATCTTTTTCGATATGAAGGATTCGTCGCAGTTGCCTTCCGTTGCGGAACCCTGGTTTCTCGCCTTCAACGCCCGCCTCACGGTCCGCCCGGTCATGAATCCCCAAGACCTCGCTGCCGCTGGTCCGGGTATCGAACGAGCTGTGAAAGAGTACGGCAAGGCCACAACGGCTTAACGAGTCTGAAGTCCGAATAGGCTCGAACCGAGGGAACAGGCGAAACCGGGCAAAGTTGGGCCAGGAGGTCTATTACTTCTGGGTCTAAACGCAGGATGGTGGAGTGTGGCATTTTTGCCACAGTGGCGACAAAGAGGAGGGAACAGGGAATAGGGAACAGGGAACAGGGAAGAGGGAAGAGGGAAGAGGGAACAGCGAGGAGCCGGATTCCGAATTCCGCAGGCCGGAGGAACCGATCGAAAACGGCCTTCCGAGGATTCCGAGGGAACCGAAGCCGGCTTGCAATTCTCCGGCGCGGCGGGCAAAATGCAATTTGGGACCATGGCGACCTTTGACAATCCGCCGCAGGCGCAGCCGCTTCCCCGGACGGGTCCGCCTCCCTCCGACGACCTGGAACTGGTCGAGCAAGCCAAGCAGGGCAGCCTTGACGCCTTCTCGAAACTGGTCAACCGCTACGACCGGAAAATCTTCCGCCTGACCCAGCACATTACCGGACACCGCGAAGACGCCGAGGACGCGCTGCAAGAAACGTTCCTCAAGGCGTTCTCGCATCTCAAGCAGTTTCATGGGGATGCGCGGTTCTATACCTGGCTCGTGCGGATCGCCGTCAACGAGTCGCTGATGAAGCTGCGCAAACGGCGCACCACCAACGCGGTCTCGCTCGACGAGCCGATTGAAACCGAAGACGACTTCCTGCCCCGCGAGATCGCCAGTTGGGACCCCAGTCCCGAGCAACGCTACGCCCAGACGGAGCTGCGGGAAATTCTCGACCGGACCATTCACTCGCTCCCGCCCATCTTCCGAACCGTCTTTGTCCTGCGCGACCTCGACCAGCTCTCGACCGAAGAGACCGCCGAGGCTTTGAGCTTGTCCGTCCCTGCGGTAAAATCAAGGCTGCTGCGGGCGCGGCTGCAGCTTCGGGAAAAGTTGAGCCAATACTTTCGACGCGAGACGATGTCCTGATGAGTTGCCGGAAGCTATTAAGCGAAATCTCCAACTACCTGGACGGCGAAATCGAGCTGACGGTCCGCCAGGAGCTTGAGGAGCACATCGCGAAGTGCCCCAACTGCTGGGTGATTTTCGATACCACGCGCAAGACGGTCCAGATTTATCAGGGCTGTGAATGTGAGCCTTATCCCATCCCCGTAAGCCTTCAGACGCGCCTGCAAGAAGCCCTCCGCAAACTCTGCGAAGAATCCCAGACCAAGCAAGACTGAACCCCGGCAAGAAGCCCTTCGGCATATCGGGTGGCATTCCCGCCACGGCTGTTCTTCACGCTGGGGCTGAGCCGAGCCGCCAAGGATGCCGGCGCTCGGAGCTTGAGCCGACCGAGTGGTTGTCGTATGATGTGGCGAAAGGGAATGTGGGGAATCCGGATTTTCGATGAAACAGAAGCGTCCACGCAAGAGATTCGCGAACGTGCTGGTAGCGACCGATTTCTCCCGCCCCGCCGAATCCGCGGTGCGGCGCGCTGTTGGCATCCCGCTGGTTCCTCACGCGACAGTTCATTTGCTCCATGTTCTGCCCGAGGGAATGCCGCCCAAGATTCGCGCCCGGGCCGAGCGGAAGGCTTGGGACCAAATCAAGCAGGCGGCCTCCATGGCGTCTGCGGCGGCGGAAGCGGCGGGGAACGTCGGACTGGTCATCATCCCGGAGGTGGTCACCGGACAGACGTATGTCGAAATCATCCGACGCGCCCGCTCGTCTGCGGTTGAGCTTGTTGTCATCGGGCGGCACCGCCGAAGAGCGATCCATGACCTCTTCTTCGGCTCCACGGCGATCCGCGTAATCCGAAACGGCGATTTACCCGTGCTGGTCGTGAACAGCAAGCCGACCCGTTCCTATCGCCGGCCACTGATCGCGGTTGATCTGGAGGATGCGTCCTGCGCAGTCCTGGACCTTGCTCTGCGAGTTCTGGAGTCCGAGGTCACTACGATAGCGGTCGTCCATGCCTATAACGTCCCGTTCGAAGGCTTCGTGCTACCGGCCTTCTCTGTGCAGGAATTGGACGGCTACCGGCGGGAATTTCAGAAAAAGGCGGAAACCGGCCTCGCACAGCTCCTACTCTCTTTTGCCGACAGGGGCGTTCGGTGGAAGGCTCTGGTTCGGCACGATGATCCAAGAAGGGCAGTTCTTCGCGAGGCCACCCGGCGAAGGGCCGACCTCATTACAGTCGGCACCCATGCGCGATCCGGGCTGTCGCACGTGCTCCTGGGCAGCGTTGCCGAATGCATTATCCGGGCTGCACGCTGCGACGTCCTGGTGGCCAGACCCGCCCGATTTTCATTCGAACTGCCGTGAGATTGGTCTTAGGAACCTCCGCTTCTCGTGTAAAGCAGCCAAATCCCCAGCAGATACGTTACGACAATGAGGATGCTACCGGGTTCGATCATCGCGAAACGCCGTTCCGCCCGGTAGATGATCGCGGCGAGTCCCATGCTGGTCAGCATGACCCCGAAGAGCGCCGAAACGGCATGAAGCGGGTCTAGTCCGGAAAAGATGGCACCACCTGGCTTGGCCAGGTCAAGTGCGAAGAAAATGGCCATGTTGAACCCATTGCTGCCAAACAGGTTTCCCACGGCTAGATCGAAGGCCCCCATTCGCACTGCGGCAATCGAAGTGGCGAGTTCCGGCAGCGAAGTCGAGAGGCCGACAATCCATGTGCCGACAAAGGTTGTTCCAAGGCCGGTGACCTCCGCGACTGCTTTGGCCGAACGGGCGAAAAAGGGCGCGGCAACCAGGATGGCGGTTGCCGCCACAAGGAATCCCGCGATAGCGCGCCGGAGCGGCGGCGGTTCCTGTTCCTTGCGGACGGTCCCGCTCTCCCCAGCCGTGGTCCGACTGCGATCTCGGGTAGCATGGCGGTAGACGGCGCGCGTGCCCGCGATATACAGGACCAACAGGAGCGAGGACTCGACGCCGATGCCAAGGAGAGAGGGTCCCGGACCCATCAGCACGAAAACCGCAGCCAGCGCGTTGAGCGCGATGGCGAGGCTTCCCGACAAGGCGTGATCGAAGGTTGCTTGTCGCAGAATTTGTTTGCGCGGCCACAGGAGGTCCACGACGGCAAGCACCAGCATGTTGGCCATGCTGCTTCCGAAGAGATCCCCGACCGCGAGGTTCGGCGCGCCGATCCGCACAGCAGTGATATCCGTGGCCAGTTCCGGGAGAGAGGTTGCTGCGGCCAGCAGCACGGTGCCGATCCAGAGGCCGCCGATGCGCGTCCGCTCGCCGATGGCGTCGCCGTAGCGCGCGAGCACGCTGCCAGCCAGGACTACCACCATCCCGCTGGCGAAGAAAGTAAGGGCTAGCATCTTCCGTTTTCACCTTTCCGCGATTGGCCAAGCCTGCCTTCTGTGCCTCCCATTCGGATTCTTTCGCCCCGTTCAGCGGGAAGAAAGCGTGGCGGGAAAGCCAGCCGAACTGCCGATCAAGCGTCGTCGTAGCGCGCCACCGTTAGGAGACCTGTCCCGGCGGAGCCTGGCCGGCAGGCGTTCGCTGCCGCAGCTTGAAGCGCTGGATCTTGCCCGTGGCGGTCTTGGGCAACTCGGCGACGAAGTGGAAGGCCTTGGGACACTTGAAAACCGCCAGGCGCTCGCGCGTGAAGGCGCGCAACTGCTCGGCCGTGGATTCGTCGGCCGCAACCCCGGACTTCAGGACGACATACGCGATCGGCTTTTCGAGCCCCTGCTCGTCCCGGTCCGCCACCACGGACGCTTCGGCCACGGCGGGGTGAGCGAGCAAGATGCTTTCCACCTGGATCGGCGAGACCCAAATGCCGCCGGACTTGAACAGATCGTCGCTGCGCCCTTGATAGGTGAGGATGCCCTGCGCGTCGCGTTCGTACTGATCGCCGGTGCTCAGCCATTGGCCCAGAAAAGTTTTCTTCGTGGCGGCGTGGTTGCGGAAGTAATAGGCCGCAATCGAGGGCCCGGCAACCCACAGCTCTCCCATTTCCTCCGGCCCGGCGTCTTTGCCGGCCGCATTCACCAACCGGAACTGATGCTCGGGAAAAACAGTTCCACTCGCTCCTGGGATCACCTGGCCGGGACGGTTGCTGAGGAAGATGTAGCCGAATTCGGTGGACCCGACGCCGTCAATGATCTCCAGCCCGGTCTTCTCCTTCCACTGGTGGTAGATCGGAGCGGGCAGGGCTTCTCCCGCTGAGACGCAGAGCCGGAGGCTGGCGAACTTCTGGCGGTCCAAATTCTCGCGGAGCATCCGTCCGTAGGCCGTGGGGACGGAGTACAGAAGCGTGGGGCGATACTGCTCGATCGTGGCCAGGACCTTGTCCGGCTCGGGACGTTCCGGCAGAAGCACCACGCCGGCGCCCGCCCAAAGCGGCATGAAGAAGGAGTTCGCTAATCCGTAGGAAAAGAACAGGCGGGCGACCGAGAAGCTGATGTCTGCCGGCGTCATCCGCACCACATGCCGCAGGAACGGCTCGATGGCAAACACAGTATTGCGATGCAAGTGGACCGCGGCTTTGGATTCGCCGGTCGAGCCGGACGTATAGACCCAATACGCGGGCTGGTCCTTGTGGGTCGGCTCGGGATCGAGTTCAACCGGCTGGACGGCTACCATTTGATCCAAGCGGTGCGCGCCCGCGATGCCTTCCCCGCGCACGCTGACCACGGCCCGGAGCGACGGGGTTCGGCGCAGGAGAGGCGAAAGCGGCTCCAGGAATTCCGCTTCCCCCACCAACAACCGCGCCTGGCTGTTCCGCAGATAAAACTCGTAGTCGGAGGGGTGGGCAAAGGTGTTGAGCGCCACCGGAACTGCGCCGATCTTCATCGCCCCCAGATAGGTGGCGATGAACTCGGGCGAATCCCGCAGCAGCAATAGGACTCGCTGCTCCGGCTCCAGGCCGAGCGCCCGCAGCGCGTGCCCGGTTTGGTTGGCAACGTGGTAGAGCTGCTCATAGGTCAGGTTCCCGGCCGGCCCCCAAAGCGCCATCTTCCCGCCCCGGCCCTCGGCGATGTGGCGGTCGAGCAGCGCGCTGGCGAAGTTAAACTCTTCCGGCAATTCCTCCGGGCCTCGGACCGTTCGCAAGTCCCGATCGCCCCAGGAAAAGCGGTTTCTGGAAGCCATGCAATTCTCCGTCTGCCGGCGCGCTCTACTGCCGCAGCGCGGCCAGCACACGCCGTCCGCGTTCGATGTCGGCGGCGTCCCTTTGCGGGTTCTCAAACCGGATGCCGGTCGTGATGCGGGCGGCGCCTTCGTAGTCGAGAGCGTTGTCCTGCAAAATGGATTCGATCCGCACCTCAATCTTGGCCATGCCGGGAAAGCCTTCCAACTCGCGGCGAAGTTCCGTGGCGGTCCCCTGGATGTAGTACGCCAGGCCCTCGTCCACAACCAGCAGGGTGACGCTGCCGTTGCGGCGCAGATTGGCCGTCGTGGTGCTGTTCGTCCAGGGCGCGAGGCGGATGCTGCTCCTGTCCGGAGCAATCACTTCGAGGTAACTCAGGATGGCGGCGTAGGGCCAGCCCCCTTCATCCACCGTAATCAGGAAGACCACTCGGTTCAAGAGCTGGTCCAGATGCTCGCCGTTCATCAGGTTGAACAGCTCGTCCGGCAGGATCGGTTTCAATCGCACGGACATCAGCCTGCCTCCGCCAGCGGGAAGTGGAGCGATGCCCTGCGCGGGCCGTCGCTCCCGCCCCGACTTGGCTTTCCGGTCGAAGTCAAGCGTAGCACTATACGCCAGATTGCCTTAGCGGGGGAATAGCCTCGGCCATTTCGGGAGTTGCTTCTCTTGGCGTGAGGGAGCCTGTTACAACGACAAGGTAAGGTGCATGGCTCTGTTCACGCGCGTGGCAAGAGTCAGGGAGGAAAGCCTGCCCTGTCCGCTATCGCCCGGCACGGCTTACGTCCGCACCCTGGGGCGCCTGCAGTGCCTTCACATCGTCCTGCAACTGGCGGACTTGCTCGGTCACCTGCTCGATCTGCGCCCAGCAGCACCGCGAAGCGGCCTTCGGAATCGGCCGTTACGTTCTGGGTCTCAAGCCACAGCGGCACGCCCGTTAACGGCTGCCCCATGCGGTCCTGCAACACGCCGCTGAACTGGATCAGCCGCGGTCCTTGCGCCGCTTACTGCCATCCGACGCCTCGACCTCGCTCAGGCGCTGACTCCTGCGCCTGCCCGCCGTTAATAAACCCTACAGAAATAAAAAACACCCATCCCAAAATGGAAATCCGTCTGCGGTACATAGCGTCCTCCTTTTGGGACTACTGAGAAAGCGGATTAAAGATGCCAACTCGGCCCCATCAACGGATTGCACTGATGGGCACCCACGGTTGCTTACATGTGAGAAAGCGGAGAGACGAGGTGTCGTGCGCGTGTTGTCGCGGACGGCGCCACATTAGTCCGCTGCACGGAGAGGATTATAAGCATTGACAGCGGGAGAGACAAGACCTAAGAATGGGACGAGCGTTATGGAACGAACGTTCGTTAACAGCACACCATGCCCTCCCGCGCCCCGCTCCGTGAGAAAGCATCTCCAGCGCCGGTCCGCAACCCGGTTCGCAACTATGACCGCCGCCTGAGCGAAATCCTGCGCTGCGCCACGGAAGTGTTTTGCGATAAGGGGTTCGCGGCAGCCTCCATCCGGGACATCTCGCGGGCGAGCGGCAGCAGCCTGGCGGGCCTCTACTATTACTTCAAGAGCAAAGACCATTTGCTCTTCCTGATCCAGCAGGAGGCGTTTTCCTCCTTGATCGCCGGGTTGGAAAAAAAATTGACGGGAGTGCGCGATCCGGAGCTGGCGCTGCGGACCTTCATTGCGAACCACCTGGAGCATTTCGTCGGCAACCCCAAGCAGGCGCAAGTGCTCTCGCACGAATCCGACACGCTGAAAGGGCCGTATCAGGAGGAGATCACCGCGCTCAAGCGGAAGTATTACCGGCAATGCGTCTCGCTGGTCGAGCAGCTCAAGCAGACGCGCCAGTTGCGGGGCTTGAACAGCCGCCTGGCGGTGCTGAGCTTGTTCGGCATGATGAACTGGATTTATACCTGGTATAACCCGGCCGTGGACGGCGACTGGAAAGGCATCGCCGACCCCATGGCGGCTATCTTCCTGAACGGAGTGCTGGGGGGCGCGAACCGCATTGACAAGTGACGAGTGGTAGCCACGGCACGGTTTTTGTGCCGTGGGTTTTTCGCCGGAACGAACCCGGAACGCGCCCACGGCACACAGGACGTGCCGTGGCTACCTTCAACCATGCCTGATTACACCTTATCGGAACTGATGGTGGCGGCGGCGGCGCGGGAAATCCACGACGGCGACGTGGTCTTCGTCGGAATGCGCCTGCCGTTGATTGCGTTCGTGGTGGCCAAGAGCACGCACGCCCCGAACGCCGTCGGCGTCTTTGAAAACGGCGTCCTGCGCCACACGCCGGCGCGGGAGCTGATCTTCACGATGTCGGACGGCCCGAACATCACCGGCGCGCTCTCCTGCTTGACCATGCTCGAATGCATGGCGCTGTTGCAGCAAGGGCGCGTGAGCCTGGGCTTCCTGGGGGCGGCGGAGGTGGACCGCTACGGCAACCTCAATTCGACCGAGGTGCGCGGCCCTTCCGGCAACCACATCCGTCTTCCGGGCAGCGGCGGCGCGTGCGACATCGCGGCGCTGGCGCGGCGATTCGTTGTCCTGCTCGATCACCAGAAAGACCGGTTGCCCGAGCGCGTCCATTACATCACCAGTCCGGGCTACGGGCCTTGGCGATCGAGCGGGCGGCTGAAGCAGGGCGGCCCTTCCGCCGTCATCACCAGCAAAGCCGTGATGCGCTTTGACGGCCTCGATACTACGGGGGGCGAGGCGCATCTCTACTCCTATCATCCAGGTGTGACGGTCGAGGACATCCTCGCCAATACCGGCTGGACGCTCCGAGTCTCCCCCGACGCGCACGAGACTCCCGTGCCGACGAATAAGGAGTTGCGCGTCATCCGCCGTTACGACCCGGAACATTTTTGGACCCGTTGAAAACGCTTCCCCTAGGCAAAGCGATTTCTGTATAGTTCTATCTTCTTTCGATGGAGGCGGACCATCGAAATTGGCAATCCGAGCCCGGGTAGCCATGGTCCCGGCTAGCCGGGATGCCGTGGGCTTTTGCTGATTGACCAGGGAAAAGTGAGGTGAGCGATGGCTACACAAACCTTTCAAGCAATCCAGGTCGGGCTGTTAGGCCCCGTCTATTCCATTGAGCTGAACAAACCGCCGCTGAACATCTTGGACTTGGCCATGATTGACGAAGTGCTGGCGGCGCTTCAGGCCGCCGAAGCCGATCCCGGCGCGCGCGTGATTGTGTTTCGCGGCGCAGGCCCCAAAGCATTCTGCGCCGGCGTGAGCATCCAGGACCACACGCCGGACCGCATCGGCGAGATGATTCCGCGCTTTCACGCGATTTTCCGCCACCTGGCGCGCACCGACAAGGTCACGCTTGCCCTCGTGCACGGCCATTGCCTGGGCGGCGGGTTTGAATTGGCTGCGATGTGCGACCTGGTCGTGGCGGCGGAAACCGCCCAGTTCGGGCAGCCCGAGATCAAGCTCGGCCAACTGGCTCCGGTCGCCGTGGTCTTGCTGCCTTACTTGGTCGGCTACCGCAAGGCGGCCGAACTATTGCTGACCGGCTCGAACATAGATGCGCGGCAAGCCCAGGCGCTCGGGATCGTCAACCGGGTGGCTCCGGCCGAGCAGTTGTCGCAGTGCGCCGACGGGCTGCTCCAGGAACTGCTGGCGCAAAGCGGAACCGCTCTGCGGATGACCAAGACCATCCTGCGGCGCGTCGCGGGCCTCGACTTCGAGCGGGCGTTGCAGGAAAGCGAAGACTTCTTCCTCCATACGCTCGCCCAGACCGAGGACGCCAAAGAAGGGATTTTCGCCTTCCTCGAAAAGCGCGCCCCGCAGTGGACGAATCGGTAAGATCAGAAGGAAGCCACAGAGCCACAGAGGGTACAGAGTGGGGAATAGGAAATAGGAAATAGGAAGACTCCCCATCCGAGCCGCGGATTCTCTTTTCTTCTCTGTGTGCTCTGTGTCTCCGTGGCTACATATATGACCCACGACAATCATCAACCGCGCGAAAAACTCTGCACGCTGGCGGAAGCAATTGAGCGCTTCGTGCCCGACGGCGCGAGCGTGGCGATGGGGCTGCAACTGGAAAGCATGATCCCGTTTGCGGCCGGACACGAGATCATCCGCCAGCGAAAACGCGACCTGACGCTGGTCGGGCCGATCTCCGACATTTTGTTTGACCAGTTGATCGGCGCGGGCTGCGCGCGGAAGATCGTGGCGGCCTGGGTCGGCAACGTGATGATGGGTTCGGCTTACAACTTCCGACGGGCGCTGGAAGAGGGCATTCCGCACCCGGTTGAGATGGTGGACCATACCAACTTCACTGTGGCGCTCGCCTTGCACGCTGCCGCTCTCGGCGTGCCGTTCCTTCCCACCTACACCGCCATCGGCTCCGACCTGTTCGCGCGCAACGAGGGATTGGTGGAGTTTGAGGCTCCTTATACGCGGGAGACTATGACGGCCGTGCGCGCCATCGCGCCCGACGTGGCGATCCTCCAGGCGCAGCGCGCCGACACGGAAGGCAACGCGCACGTCTGGGGAAACCTGGGCGCGGCTCCCGACGCCGCGCGAGCTGCCCGCTCCGTCATCGTGGTAGCCGAAGAGATCGTCAGCTCGAAAGTCATCGCCAGCGACCCCAACCGCACGGTCATTCCGGGGTTTCTGGTGTCGGCGGTAGTCGAAGCGCCCTTCGGCGCGCATCCCTCGCCGGTGCAGGGCTATTACAACCGCGACAACAACTACTACCGGGAATACCATCGCGGCACCAAGACGCGGCAGGACTTTGAAGCGTGGCTCGATCACTGGGTCCTGGGAGTGGGTGACCGGCAAGGCTACCTCGACCTCCTGGGCGCGGAGCGCGCGGATTCTCTGAAAGTCAGGAAGCACGCCTACGCCGCCCGGACGGACTTCGGACATTAACAGCGGCACTTCGGCGAATCCGTAAAAATGTACCTACATATGGTAGAATGTAGGCTCATGGGCGAATGCCATTCGAAGGGGGTTGAGCATGGGGGAACGTCGAATCGGGATCCGGGAGCTGAAGTCCAAGTTGAGCGAGTGCGTCCGCGAGGTCAAGACGGGGGGGACGATTATTGTCACGGAACACGGGCGCGCCGTGGCGCGAATCATCCCGGATACGACGCCGGATACCGGGTCGCTGCGGGAACGGCTCGAGGTTCTGGTCCGCACGGGAGCGGTCCTGTGGAACGGCCGGCGTCTTCGACTGGCGAAGCCGGTCGCACGGCTGCGCGGGAAACGGAGCCTGTCTGACCTGGTGATCGAGGACCGCAGATGAGGCTTTATCTGGATACCAGCGCTCTGGTCAAGTGCTACATGACCGAGCGGGACTCCCCAGAGGTACTCGATCTTGCCGAGCGCGCCGAGTTGGTCGCGACTTCCCTCGTCAGCCGAACGGAAGTGGCGGCGGCGGTGGCGAAAGCGGTGCGCCTCGGTTGGCTGAGTTCGGAAAACGGACGAAAGGCGCATGGAACGTTTCTCAGCCAATGGACGGACTTCCTGAGAATTCCGCTCACGGAGGCGCTCGTGTCCCGAGCGGACACCCTGGCGTGGGACTACGCATTGCGAGCCTACGATGCCATCCAACTCGCCTCCGCGCTCACGTGGCAAGAGGCCGTTGGCAGGCCGGTCACGCTCGCCACGTTCGATCGCGAGCTCTGGGAAGCCGGTCAAACGGCAGGCCTGCGCGTGTGGCCTGCGAAGCGGGTCGGCTGAGCGGGTAACCACGGCGGGTGTACTATCTTGCCGTGGGCCTTCCTCGAATTTACGAACCCACGACAATCGAGAACCTTGGTAAAATGAAACCTAGCGGATTCACGGCATGAAACCGGGAGAAGCAAACAACCGCAAGAAGCGCGCGACCAAGCCCGAGAAGGCGCACATCCAACTGCGGGTGAACGGCGAGCCGGTTGAGGTGGCCTTTGCGCCGCACAAGACCTTGCTCGAAGTGCTTCGCGAAGACCTCGCCCTGACGGGGACCAAGCACGGCTGCGAGCTGGGCGAGTGTGGCTGCTGCGCGGTGCTGGTGGACGGCAAGCCCGTGCTGTCCTGCTTGTATCTGGGCCTGGCGGCGGAGGGCCACGAAGTAACGACCGTGGAGGGCATGGCGCGGGGTCCGGCGCTGCATCCGTTGCAGGACGCTTTTGCGGAGTTGGGCGCGGCGCAGTGCGGCTACTGCACGCCGGGCATCCTGCTGACCGCGATGGCGCTGCTCGGGAAAGTTCCCCGGCCCACCCGCGAGAAAATCCAGCAGGCGCTGGCCGGGAACCTCTGCCGCTGCACGGG
>Ga0155949_1014_pt1 | contig 15655 bp, 11 predicted proteins | sample RifCSPlowO2_02_FD_107603 | JGI IMG/M metagenome (GOLD analysis project Ga0155949, IMG submission 107603) | Acidobacteria bacterium RIFCSPLOWO2_02_FULL_61_28
GACCCTTTGGGGCCTGTACGCCTACGTGACGCAGCTTCGCCAGGGCTTGATCGTCACCGGGCTCCGCGACCAGATTTCCTGGGGAATCTACATCATCAACTTCGTATTCTTTATTTCCATCAGCATTGCCGGAACGCTGATTTCGGCCGTCTTGCGCCTCACCCAATCCGGATGGCGCCGACCGATCACGAGGATGGCCGAGGCGATCACCTTGGTGGCGTTGATGGTGGCGGCTCCCCTGATTGTGATTGACTTGGGACGCCCCGACCGTATCCTGAATATGTTTCTCTACGGCCGCATTCAATCTACGCTCCTCTGGGATTTCCTGGCGGTGTCCACGTATCTGGTTGGTTGCCTGATCTACTTCTATCTGCCCCTGGTCCCCGATCTGGCAACGCTGGCCGCTCGTCCCGAACTTTCCGCCTGGCACCGCCGGCTGTACCGGGTCCTGTCCAGCGGCTGGAGAGGCAGCCCGAACCAAGTGCATCTGCTCGAGAAGAGCATCTCCATCATGGCGGTGGTGCTCCTGCCGCTCGCCGTGGCTACCCACAGCGTGCTGGCATGGATATTTTCCATGTCGCTGCGCCCCGGTTGGGATAGCAGCCTCTTCGGGCCATACTTTGTGGTGGGCGCCATCTATGCCGGTTGCGCCTGCGTAATTCTGTCCATGTATGTCTTGCGGCGGGTTCTGCATTTGGAAGATTACCTGGAGAGTTCCCATTTCCGAAACTTGGGTCTTTTGTTGCTCACCTTTGCCTCGCTCTACACGTACTTCAACCTGAGCGAATACCTGACCATGGGATATAAACTGGAAAGCACGGAAAAAGTGCTGTTCCAGAGTCTGCTCTGGGGGGAAGACGCTCCGTTGTTCTGGAGCGTGCACATTCTGCTTGTGATCGTCCCGATCTTTCTGCTGGGGACGGTGCTCCTGTGGAAACGGTACAAGCAATTCGTCATCCCCGGGGTGGCGTTCGCCTCGGCGATGGTGGTGATCGGCGCCTGGGGCAAGCGGTACCTGATCGTGGTTCCGACTCTGCAAAACCCATTTTTACCGGCCCAAGGGGTCCCGTGGGAATGGACCCACTACCGTCCCACCTGGATCGAATGGGCCATTACCGCCGGCGCTTTTGCAGGCTTTCTGCTGATCTACACATTTCTTACAAAATTGTTCCCGATGGTCTCGATCTGGGAGACGCGGGGGAAGGAAGTGGCAACGATGGAGGAAAGAATCGAACAGGCCGTTGCAGCGGTTCGGCCGCAGCCGTACATGCCGCCGCCGCTCCGCATGCTGTTGATAGCCGCGATGGGGCTGGCAGCCGTCTCTGCGAGCGCCCAGCAAGCACCTGACAATCCGAAGGGCGAGGTGAAAAAGCCTTCGGCCATGACACTGGAATGGGAAGCCGTGACGCCCGCCGAGCCGACGGCAACCTCCCCGGAAACCGCAGCCGATCCGCAAGCCAAGGGATCGAACCGGGTCTACTTTTTTGCGTACCAGTTGCTTTCGCCGCTGTTCTCCGGAGGGGGCGGAACCCTGAACGAGGCGGAGGAAAAACCGATGCGCCAGGTGGCCATCACGGCCAAGCTGCGCGACAACAACGGAGACCCGCTGGCGTATCGGCCCGTCGGCTTCGCTTTGGAAACCAGTTTTGGCACCTTGCTTCAATTCAGCAAGATTGCTACCGACGGCGAGGGCAGGGCTAAATTGGTAGTTCGAGACCACCGTTGCGGAACCTATCCGTTCCAGGCCACCTACGGGGGCGACCAGGCGTTTCAGCAAAGCTACGCGCTCGCCAAGGTGGATTTTGGTCCGTGTCCCGCTCCGGCTCTGCCGGCCAGCGGAGTGCTCATCACCCCCTATGCCACGGGGCCCATCACACTGGCGTCGGTCTTGTTCTTCGGTTCCATGTGGTGCGTGTTTTTCTACGTCGGCTACTTGTATTTCTGGCGCACACGGCGCGCGGGAGAGGCCGAGGGTCCGATGGAAATTGCGGCGGATGGAGGTGGAAGCTCTCGGGGTGAGCTATAACCAAAGGCGTTCAACCGGGAATCCCGGAACTTCGGGTCAGAACCGGTGGGACGCTCGAACCGGGATCGCACACTGGACGAGGTTCGCGGAAGAGTTGGGGGATTCATTCCGCTCTTATCGGTCATTTGTCCGCTAGCCCTCAATTCCCAGCCGCAGAGAAAAACCAGCGCCAGAGTTGCCGGACCCCGGAGAGAAAGGGGCTCCGATGTCAGACCGAGAAACCAACTTATTGCGTTCGATGACGGAGACAACCTGGAAGTTTTACGTCTGGGTTGGCTGCCTCCTGGCTGTGGTGTTATGGGGGGTGTACGCCCACTCGGAGCAGTCTCGCCATGGCCTTGTCGTCACCGGGCAGGGCGACCTGATTGCCTGGGGAATCTGTATCATCAACTTTGTATTCTTTCTTTCCATCAGCATTGCGGGAACACTGATCTCCGCCGTCTTGCGCCTCGCCAACGCCGGATGGCGACAGCCGATCACCCGGATGGCCGAAGCGATCACCTTGGCGGCGTTGTGTGTGGCGCCTCCCATCATTATGTTGGACTTGGGACGCCCCGACCGGATGCTGTATCTGTTTAGCTACGGCCGCATCGAGTCTCCCATCATCTGGGACGTACTCGTAATTAACACTTACTTGGTTGGTTGCTTCATCTACTTCTATCTGCTCCTGGTTCCCGATCTGGTGCTCCTGGCTGGGCGTCCCGAACTTCCCGCGTGGCGCCGCCGGCTGTACCGGGTATTGTCCGCCGGCTGGCAAGGCAATCCGGACCAAGTACACCTGCTGGAGAAAAGCGTATCCATCATGGCCGTAACGCTCCTCCCCCTCGCCATTCTTACCCACAGCGTGCTGGCATGGATTTTTTCCACGACGCTGCGCCCGGGGTGGAATAGCAGCATCCTCGGGCCATACTTTGTCATTGCCGCCATCTATGGCGGGTGCGCCTGTGTCATTCTGGCAATGTATTTCTTGCGGCGGCTTTTTCATCTGGAAGATTACTTGGAGAGTCGCCATTTCCGGAATTTGGGGCTTTTGTTGCTCACGTTTTCCCTGCTCTATATTTACTTCAACTTCAACGAGTATCTGACGATGGGATACAGTCCCAAGAGTTCGGAAAAAGCGCTGATCCAGCGTCTATTCTCGGGGGAAGATTCTCCGTTGTTCTGGAGCGTGACCATTCTGTGTGTGATCGTCCCTGCCTTCCTGCTGGCGGCCGTGCTGATCCGGAAACGGTACCAGGAATTCATGATACCGGGGGTGGCGTTCGCCTCGGGTCTGGTGGTGGTCGGCGCATGGGCCAAGCGTTATCTTCTCGTCGTCCCGACTCTCTCCATCCCCTTTCTCCCGGCTACGGGACTTCCCGAGGAGTGGACGCACTACAGCCCCAGTTGGGTCGAATGGTCCATTACCGCCGCCGCCTTGGCGGCATTTCTGCTGATCTTCACGTTACTTTCGAAGCTATTCCCGATGGTCTCGATCTGGGAGACCAGGGTGAAGGAGGCGCCCATGACGGAGACGATGGAGGAAAGAGTCGAACGAGCCGCTCCTGGGCTTCAGGGACACCCGTACCTGCCACCGCCGCTCCGCGTGCTGTTGATTGCCGCAATGGGGATGGCAGCCATTTCCGCGCACGCCCAGCAGCCGCCTGCTGCCAAGAACGCTGCGCCGATTGTCATGTCGCTGGAATCGGAGCCCGTGGTGTCGGGCGAGTCGGCAGCCGCCTCCTCGGAGAGAGCCGCCGATTCCAAGTCTACAGGATTTGGCCGGGTTTACTTTTATGGGGAGAGGATACTTTCCCCCCTATTTTCGGGTGGCAAGGAAAAGAGTAGTGGGGAGCAATACCCCGTGCGCCCCATGGCGATCACTGCCAAACTGCGTGACGCCAATGGGGCCCCGTTGGCGTATCGGCCCGTCGGCTTCGCCTTGGAAACCAGTTTTGGCACGTTGCTTCAGTTCAGCAAGATTGCTACCGACGGCGAGGGCAGGGCGAAATTGGTAGTTCGAGACCGCCGTTGCGGAACCTATCAGGTCCAGGCAACCTACGGGGGTGACCAGGCATTTCAGCAAGGCTCCGCGCTCGCCAAAGTGGATTTTGGTCCGTGTCCTGCTCCGGGTCTTCCGGCACAAAGTTTGTTTATCACCCCTTATCCTTCGGCGCCCATCGCATTGTTGTCTGCCCTTTTCATCGGTACCGCGTGGGGGATGTTTTTCTACGCCCTTGGCTACCTGTTTTTCTGGCGCATGCACCCGCGTTGGGGAAGGCGAAGCTGATTCCGGTTCCTGGAGGGTCGGGAAACTAGTTCTGGAGGCGAGCTACCTCTTTACCCTCCGGGCCCCGAATTGCCAGCCCGGAACCGGGATGCGGAGCTGATCGGACCCGAAAGCCGGCCGGGGTTCTGGATGCAGTTCAGGGATTAGTGGGGCACTCCGTTGAAGATTCCTTTGCGGGGGCCCCATTCGCAAGTGTCTTACGTAGGAAGAAAACCGATGGCAGCATTCTCGCCTTCCAGAAGGGAGGTTCTTATGTCAGACCGGGAAACCAATTTGCTCGCTTCCGTAACCGAAATCAGCAGGCGTTTTTATTTTTGGATCGCTGGGCTGTCGCTGGTCGTGCTGTGGGGGGGATACGCTTACGTCCACCAAATTCGCCAGGGTTTGGTTGTAACCGGAATGAGGGATGAGATTACCTGGGGGCTTTATATCATCAATTTCGTCTTTTTCGTAGACATCAGCAAAGGGGGGGCGCTCCTTTCCGCTGCCTTGCGCCTGTCCCACGCGCAATGGAGGGGTCCGATTACTCGCTTGGCCGAGGCGATGACGGTCTTCTCGCTGTGTATCGGGGTCCCTATGATCCTGTTGGACGTGGGGCGCCCGGACCGGCTCCTGAGTCTGTTGAGCTACGCCCGGCTCCAGTCCACGATTGTTTGGGACGTGGTGGGGGTTGCCACCTATTTGGGCGCCAGCCTGGTGTATCTCTACCTTCCCCTGATTCCGGACGTGGCAACGCTGGCCGCCCAGCCGGGGATCGGGAGATGGCGCCGCCGCCTCTACCAAACGATGGCCGTGGGCTGGACCGGGAGTGCAGAACAATGGCAGTTGCTCAAGCGAGCCATCGGGATCATGACCGTGGTAGTGATTCCTCTGGCGATTTCGATGCCCACGTCGTGGATTTTCGCCATGACCCTGCGCCCCGGGTGGAATAGCGCCATTTTCGGGCCTTACTTCGTCATGGCGGCCCTCTATTCCGGGTGCGCCATTGTGATCCTCTCCATGTATCTGGTCCGGAAAATCTTCCGGCTGCAAAGCTATCTGGAGCCGGCCCATTTCCGAAACCTGGGAAGTCTTCTGCTCGTTTTTGGTTTGTTTTTCCTTTACTTCAACATCAACGAATACCTCACCATGAGCTATAAGTCCGAGGGCGCAGAGAGGGACCTGCTGAATCGGCTGATTTCCGGCGAATTTGCATCCCATTTTTGGATGGCGGAGTTGCTTTCCAAGCCGCTCCCGCTGTTCTTGCTGCTGGCGATCCTGTTTGTGAAACCCTGGCAGCAGTTCGTCATTCCGGGGACCATCCTGGCCTCCGCGTTCGTCGTGGTCGGCATCTGGCTGGAGCACTTCATCGTGGTGGTCCCCACGCTCGCCAGTCCCCTGCTTCCCATGCAGCGAGTCCCGGAAGAATGGATGTATTACAACGCCACCTGGGTCGAGTGGTCCATTACCATCGCAGCCTTTGCCGCCTTTCTGCTCATCTATTCCCTTCTGTCCAAGCTGTTTCCACTCGTCTCGATTTGGGAAAGCCGGCCGGGGGAAATCGTTCCCGCCAGAGAGATGGAGATGCAAGTCGCTCCCGCCATGCAGCCCCAGCCGTCCCTGCCACGGTCGCTCGGTGTGCTGTTCATCGCCTGCCTTTTGACGGCCGCGGTTTCGGCGCAGGCGCAGGAGCCGCCTCCGGGGAAACCGCGGAAAGGCACCGTGCTTTCCATTCAAGGCGCCCCGGTCCTCCCCGCCAACCGCTTGCGTGTTGGGCCTGCGGAAGGCGCATCCGAACCGGTATCTCCCAGTCCCGCGCCTTCGTTTGCGGACCGGATGTGGGGCAATCTGTCTTTCCGATCGGAACCAACCGAAGCGCAGGAACCCCTTCCCGCCATCGCGCTCATTGCCGTGTTGCACGACGAAGAAGGCAATCCGGTCAGTTTCCAGGTGATCCGATTTATCTTGAAGACCTCTTTTGGCAGCGAGCTGGAGTTTGGCAGCCGTCCCACGGACGCGGAGGGCAGAGCGCAGTTGGTCATCAATGATCCGCGTTGTGGCAAGCATCTGGTGAAGGCCACTTACTTAGGGAACGCCGCCAATGCGGCTACTTCCGCGGAGGCTACCGTGGATTTCGGAGCCTGTCCTGCTCCCTCGCTGCCGAGTGAGGGTATCCTGATTACGCCCTATCCGACCCCCAATATCGCCCTCCCGTTGGTGGGGTTCTATGGACTCGCCCTGCTTGGAGTCATCTACTCATTTGGGTACCTGGTATTGTGGCGGCTCCGGCGCGCGGGCAAAGGCGGAGAAGCTCCTGCGCTCCCGGCGGCTCCGGGGAGTGCAAAGCTGCCCTCCCTGGGTCCCATCCGGTGACGAAAAGCGGGACCAGTATAGGGTGGAGGCGAGTACAATAGTTAGATACCAAGGAGGCAAGACCGATGAAGCAGAAACCAGTACCGGCGTTGGGGCGAGTGGGATTGCTGTGCGCTTTTGTGGCGTTCTGCGCGGGAGGACTTTTTGTGCGCCATGCGCTGACCCAGACCGGGTCCAACGCGCAGGAGGGGGCAGCCCAGAGCGCGTCCGCTCCGGCCGCCGCCGTGCCCTCCGCTCCGGGCGCGAATCCCTTTCGCGTGGCGTTTGACGGCGCGAACATTTGGGTCGCCAATTACGATCACAACAACGTGACCAAGCTCCGCGCCAGCGACGGCACGGTTCAAGGGACGTATGCGGTGGGCACTAGTCCAGTGGGAGTCGTCTTTGACGGGACCAATATCTGGGTCGCGAACTCCATGAGCAACAATGTGACCAAGCTGCGGGCCAGCGACGCCGCGGTCGAGGGAACCTATGAAGTGAGCTTTGGTCCCTATGGAATGGCGTTTGACGGGACCAACGTTTGGGTCACCAACAACCAGAGCAACACGGTGGCGAGGCTGACCAGCGATGGCGAAATCGAAGCAACCTTCGCGACGGGCTTAAGTCCCAAGGGAGTGGCGTTTGACGGCGCCAATCTTTGGGTCACCAACCAGTCCAGCAACAGCGTGACCAAAATCCGCGCCAGCGACGGCGCGCGCTTGGGAACCTTTGCCGTGGGCACGTATCCCTATGGAGTGGCGTTCGACGGAGCCAATATTTGGGTCACCAACCAATCCAGCAGCAACGTGACCAAGCTCCGCGCCAGCGATGGAGCGCGCCTGGGAACTTTTCCCGTGGGCAAGGACCCCTTCGGTGTCGCATCCGACGGGACCAACATTTGGGTCACGAGCTTCAGCAATAACAACGTGACCAAGCTCCGCGCCAGCGACGGCGCGCGCCTGGGAACCTATGCGGTGGGCAGGAACCCCTTTGGGGTGGCGTACGACGGCGCCAACATTTGGGTCGCCAACCATGGCAGCAACAACGTGACCAAGCTCCGCGCCAGCGACGGCGCACCCCAGGGAACCTTTGCCGTGACCTCCGGCTCCCCTGCCGCTAAGCATTGATCCCGTCAGCGATCGAGTCACCGACTACGGGCACAGCAACGTTTCCGGGATGCGGCCGTGGCCGCGAAGTGTAGCCCTCCAAAGAACGTCCGAAACGGGTTCCATCCGCCGACCGTCATGCCGATTGTCCCGCTGGCCCTTCGGGCCGGCCTTCTCTGGTCTGTTACCGGACGGTCGCGCTCCCGACTACCCTCCTTCGACGGAAGCGCCCCCGCATCCGGCCGCCGGATCGCCAACACGGTATAATCAATACTGGAATTGGTCAGGCCCGAAGGAAGAACCCGTGTTTGACACCTCTCGCATCCGAAAGCTCGACGACTGGCGCTATCTCATCCCCAAGGAGACCCGCAGCGACATGCGGACGGACGCCATCGTCTATGCCGACGCGAAACTGCTCGCGGCCATCCTGAAAGACCTTTCGCTCGAACAGGCCGTGAACGTGGCGACGCTGCCGGGCATTGTCGGGCCGTCGCTGGCCATGCCGGACATTCACCAGGGCTACGGCTTCCCCATCGGCGGCGTCGCGGCGACGGACTGGAAAACGGGCGTGGTCTCGCCCGGCGGCGTCGGCTTTGACATCAACTGCGGCGTGCGCCTGCTCGCCAGCCCGCTCACGCGGTCGGAGGTCGAGCCGCGCCTGCGCGAGCTGGTCAATCAAATGTTCCGCGACGTGCCTTGCGGGGTCGGCCGCGAGAGCTTGCTGCGCCTGAGCCACGCCGAACTCGATCACGTACTGGCGAGCGGCGTCCGGTGGATGGTCGAGCGCGGTTACGGCGAGCCGGCCGACATCGAATTCTGCGAAGCGCGCGGCCAGATGCCCGGCGCCGACCCTGACAAAGTCAGCAAGCGCGCCAAGGAGCGCGGCCGCCCGCAGGCGGGCAGCCTCGGGAGCGGCAACCATTTCATCGAAGTCCAGTACGTGCAAAAAGTTTATGACGCGGAGATCGGGCAGGCTCTTGGCCTCGCCGAAAACCAAATCGTTATTTTGGTCCACACCGGCTCGCGGGGCCTGGGCCACCAGGTCTGCACGGACTATCTCGCGCAGATGGGCGCGGCGATGAAGAAGTACAACATCACGCTCCCCGACCGCCAGCTTGCCTGCGTGCCGACTCAATCGCCCGAAGGCCAGGACTATCTCGCCGCGATGAACGCCGCCGCCAACTTCGCTTGGGCTAACCGCCAGGCGATTACGCACTTCGTCCGCCAGGCGTTTGCGCGCTTGTTCGGAGAGGGTGTCCACCTGCGCGTCATCTATGATGTCGCGCACAACATCGCCAAACGCGAGACGCACATCGTACCGTCGCCATCTTGGCGGCATTCCAGGGAAGAAGAGCCGGCCAGAGCCTGCCCTGAGCTTGCCGAAGGGATGACGACGCTACGGGGCCGCGAGCGCGAAGTCTTGGTCCATCGCAAAGGAGCCACGCGCGCCTTCCCTCCGGGCAACCCGGAAATCCCGGACCGCTACCGCAGCGTCGGCCAGCCGGTCCTGATCCCCGGCAGCATGGGCACGGCTTCGTGGGTGCTGGTCGGCGCGCAGAAATCTATGGAGGAAACCTTCGGAAGTGTCTGCCACGGCGCGGGCCGCATGATGAGCCGCACCGCCGCCAAGCGAGGCCGCGACATCAATCAGGTCAAGCAGCAGCTCGAAGAAAAAGGAATTTACGTTCGCTCGGAAACGCGCGACGGCATCCTCGAGGAAATCCCCGAAGCCTACAAAGACGTGGACGAAGTCGTCGAAGTCGTCGCCCAGGCCGGCCTCGCCCGCAAAGCCGCCCGACTGGTGCCCATCGGGGTGCTGAAAGGGTGAGCCGGTATAGCATTTTCCCAAATGGTGTAGACCGGAAAGTAGTGCCGTCAGGGCACGACTTTAGTCGTGCCGATAGACGATCCATAGAGGGGGCGCTTTAGCGCCTGAGGTGAGTCTTCCCTCCTGTGCCGGTGAGACTTGGCAGACAAACCTCAGTGGCTAAAGCCGCCTCGCAGAGCGGCGACTTACGGCATGGCTGAAGCCATGCCCTGACGGACCCCTGGTCTACACTAAAAGTAAAACCGCTCTAACGTGCCTGCTTTTGGCTTGTCATTCTGAGCGAAGCGAAGAATCTGCTTGTTAAGTAAATCAGGTCAATCCAAGCCGAGTTCCTTCCGTGCCTGCTCATAGGGGATGGGAACCTCTGCCGGGTCTGCCAGTCGCCGCTTCGCTTCTCTTGCGTCGCGCCGATCCTGCAATTCCTCCAAAAGCGCGAGGTCTTCAACGGGAACCAACGCGGCCACATCCTTCCCGCGACGATGAACCACAATTCGCTCATGCCTTTTCGCTACCCGGCTGAGAAGATCAGAAAACTTTCCTCGAGCTTTACTGGCCGTCATGCGGGTCATAATGTCCCTTCTCCTGCTAGAATTGAGTATCGGCTTGATCGCAGGGGGAGTCAAGAGGTCGTCGCCCAGGCCGGCCTCGCCCGCAAAACCGCGCGGCTGGTGCCCATCGGGGTGCTGAAGGGCTGAGTAAACGTGTTGCGGGAAGAACCTCGCACCCGCGTGATGATTCGTATTCGCAGGCCGATCACTCGCTCGACGGAGGCACGATCCCCTTCAGGCGCAGGTAGACCGCCATATAGCCGTACTCTTCGTTTCCGTGCGTGATGACCGTGTAGAGCGCGCCCAGCTTGCTGCGCTGCCGGTTGCCTACCGGAACCATTTCCGCGGCGTTGGCGTCGGTGACCATGTCGAAGGCGGCGTCGCAGATGGCGAAGGCTTCCTTGACCGCCGCCACGAGATCGGCCTTGGTCGTTTTCGACGCCGCGTTGACGGCCTTCGGCTGCCCCTGCACGGCGGCGCAGGCCCGGACCTGATAGTCGGCCACGTGGGCAATAATCTCGCTAAAGGGGCGTACTTCGGGAGTCGCTTTGAAAGCGTAGTGTTCCTCGGGCACTTTTTCCGCCATGCGAATCAAGTTGTTCTTGATCCCGGTGTAGGCTTGCTTCGCCTCGGAACTGAGCGGGCTCGGTGTTTGCGCCCGCAGAAAACAGGCCCCCGCAAACAGAGTAATCAGCATCATCACAGAGCGGCGCATCCAGAAGTCTCCTTCGTCTCAAGGTATGTGCAATCCAGTCTATTCTACCGGAACATGATTCCAAAATCATCCGGTTCGGCGGAAGCGGCCGGAGAAACATCCCGCTAATCGTAGATGTCTTCCCGCCGCAGGCCGCAGTAGATCAGGACGACCTCTTGGCCATAAATGTCATAGCGGAAGCGCCAGCGGCCGAGGCGAAGGCGGTATTGCCCCTTTCCTTTCGGCACATCCGTCAATTTCTTGATTGGGTGAGATCGAGTAACGTTGAAGGGATCAATTTCGAGAATTTCAACAGCACGGAGGAAAAACCCATCGAAGTCACGATGATGCTTCCGCATTGGGCGAGCCAATCGCTCAAAGTGGGCGTCCGTGCGAACAGAAAAAGCGGGCGTCATGCTTTACGACGCCTTCCTGATTGGAGTTCGTTCTCTCTTTGGAGTTCAGCAAGAAATTCCCTCGCGGGACGGCTCTTTCCGGCCAGATATGCCTGAGTGCTCTTTTCGATTTGCGCCTGAACCTTGGGGTCATGCACTTCCAGGTAGTCTTCCAGTTCGTCAGCGTCCATAATACCCACGACGGGGATGCCGCCTTTTTCCAGGATGATGTATTCTTTGTTCAAATGAACGCGCCGGACCACCGCGCCGAGATTGATCCGGGCCTTCGTGATCGGCATAACAGAAACTTTTCGTACAGCCTTCTTTGCCATGTGATGCCTCCTGATGGGAACTAATCAATACTCATCAGCTCCATTGTATCATCCCGTCGGCTTCACCTGGATTGTTCATGACCGATGGGAATTTTTCTCTAGCCCAGCACTTCAGTGCTGGGTGTGCGGGGTATTAGAAGAGGATCAGAGCCCGCTTTAGCGGGCTTCTCGAAAGCGGCTTGAGCCATCGGGACGGGGCAAGGGCTGAAGCCAGAAGAATTGCAAGCCCCCTGAAGGAGGCTGAGAAAAAGCGTTTGCTACTTCTGACCCAGGCGTAAACGCCTGGGCTAGAGAAAAATGAGGAGCGGTTGTCCTGTTCCTTTTTCTCATGAATGATCCAGTTCAAGCCAGCAGGTCCACGATGGTTCGTCCGATCACGAGGGAAGCCGTGGCGGCGGGGGAGGGGACGTTGAGGACGTGGATGACGCCGTCGGCGCGGACGATGTGGAAGTCGTCGAGGAGCTTGCCGTTGCGGTCGAGCGCCTGGGCGCGGACGCCCGAGCCGCCGGGGCGCAGATCGGTTTCCTGAATCTCCGGGACGAGGCGCTGGAGCGCATGGACGAAAGCGCGCTTGCTCAGCGAGCGGTAGAACTCGTCGAGGCCGCTGCGCCAATACTTCCCCGCCATGCGCCAAAAACCCGGATAAGTGAATGTCGTCAACGCATCAGTGAAACTGAAATCCGTCTTGCGATAGCCTTCGCGCCGCAGGGCGAGCACCGCGTTCGGTCCTGCCTCGACGCCGCCGCGAATCCTGCGCGTGAAGTGTACGCCCAGGAACGGGAACTTCGGATCGGGCACCGGGTAGATCAGCCCGCGCACCAACTCATGGCGTCCCGGGTCATGGCGTTCCGGAGTGATCTCGTAATACTCGCCCCGAAACGGCACGATGATCGAATCCGTCCGCGCCCCGGCAAGCCGGGCGATACGGTCGCTGTGAAGGCCGGCGCAGTTGATGACGGAGCGCGCAGAGAAAGGTCCCTTAGTGGTCTCAACGATCATCTCGCCGCCGCGACGCGCCAGATTCAAAACCCGAGTTCCTGTGCGGACTTCCCCGCCCCGCTCTGCGACGAGCTGCGCGTATTTCTCCGCCACGGCAACGTAGTCGGTGATGCCGGTGACCGGCACGTGGAGCGCGCGAATGCCGGCGCTGTGCGGCTCGATCTCCCGCAACCGTTCCGTGCCGATCATCGTGAGATCAGGAACGCCATTGGCTGTGCCGCGCCGCTGGAGTTCTTCGAGCGCGGGCAGTTCCTCTTCGCGCGTGGCGACCACCACCTTCCCGCAAAGCTCGTGCGGGAGGCTATGCTCCCGGCAGAAGGCCACCATCGCCGCGGCGCCCTCGACGCAGGTCCGGGCCTTGAGCGAGCCGGGCTGGTAGTAAATGCCGGAATGGATCACGCCGCTGTTGTGGCCGGTCTGGTGCGCGGCGACGCGGTTCTCTTTCTCCAGGACCAGGATTCGCTGGCTGGGGAATCGCCGCGTGGCTTCCAGGGCGCTCGCCAGGCCGATGATTCCGCCACCGATGATTACGATGTCAAAGGGTGCCGTGGACATAGAGCAGCGGTAGTCAAGCCGGCAGCGGTTGGCCTTTGGTTTCGGGCAGGAACGGGACGACCATGAGCGCGAACAAGTAGACGACGCTGAAGAGCATCGCCGTCTGGCTGTAGCCGCCGAGGCGCGTGATGAGGACTCCGGCAAACAGCGGGCCGAGGAACGAGATGTAGCGCGCGCTGTTGAAGATCAGGCTGACGGCGGTCGCCCGGACGGCCGTGGGAAACAGCTCCGGAGGATAGATCGCCATCCAGACGAACTGCCCGAGGGTCAGCATCCCATTGAGGCCCGCCGCGAACACCACCGCCGGGAGAGAATGCGTCCAGACGTACAGCAGCGGGATCGTCAACAGGCCCCCGCCGAAGAAGCAGGCCAACAGCGCGCGCCGTCCGATGACGTCGGCCAGGAAACCTCCGGCGAGATACCCGATGATGGCGCCGACGGTGTGGGACAATCCCGCGATCGCGGCCCAGCGGCCGGGATTGGATTCCCCGGCGGCCTTGGCAACCGACTCGGTGTAGGCAGGAATCCAGGTCGCGACGGCCCAGTATCCCACCGAAGAGGCGACCGACATCACGATCGCAAGCAACACCAGCCGCCGGAGCGGAGGATTGCGGAATAGGGCGACCACCGTGAAGTCGGCGACGAACGCTTCCTCGCGCGAGAGGGCGGTCCCGGAACGGCGCTGCGATTTCAGCCTCCGGCGCTCGGCTTGCTTCGCCAGCCACTTCTCCGACTCGTCCACGTTTTTTCGGATATAGAGGACGAGGAAGGCTGGGATGATCCCGAGAAAGAACAGAACGCGCCAGGCGGCCGGCCCGCCGACGGGTTGGAGAAAATACCAGGCCGCGGCTGCCAGCAGCGAGCCCCACCCGAAGGCCGATTGCATGATCCCCTGCCCTTTGGCGCGGGCCCGCGACGGCCAGGTTTCGGCGATCAGAGTGGCTCCGGTGGCCCACTCGCCTCCCAGCCCCAATCCCGTGAGGAATCGAAATACCGCCAATTGAACCCAGCTTTGGGAGAAGCCGGTCAGCCCGGTGAAAACGGCGTAGGTGAGGATGGTGGCCATCATGGTCCGCTTGCGGCCAAAGTAATCGGCGGCAATGCCGCCGAGGACTCCGCCGGTGGCCCAGCCGACCAAAGTGGCGGCGACCAGAATCCCGGCATAGGAAGAGAGATCGGGCAGTTGGGCGGGAGCGAGCAGTTGCCGCAGCGCGGGCGCCATGGCGAGGAACAGCACGTAGGCTTCGTAGCCGTTAAAAATCCAGCCGAGGAAGGCGGCCGTCAGAACGCGCCACTGGCCCGCAGTCAGTTCGCGATGCCACGGCCCCCGGCGCGCCGGGGCGGATTCCAGAATGGCGCTGCGAGTTTCCCCCGGACCATCGGGGCTGGGCGACACGCTTCCACCTCCGGCTGCGGCGGATCGAGAAATTCAACCCCGCCGCCGTTGCGTCAAGACGCTCGCAGAACCGTTTTCCTTTGGCGAATGGTGGTGCGGCAAGAGTAACGGAGAGACCCCGGCCCGCCGGGGGCGACTCCTCCCGCTGACGCCGGAGAGCGAACGATTCGGGCGTTAATAGCTGCGCCGGCCGGGGCCGCCGCGTCCTCGTCCGCCCCCGCCTCCGCCTCCGCCTCGCGGCCGGTCGCCGCCGCCGCCGCCGCCGCCGCCCCCGCGTTCCGTCCGTGGCCGGGCTTCGTTGACGACCAGCGCGCGGTCTTGAAACTCCTTGCCGTTCAGCATCTGGATGGCGTTCTCCGCCTCGGGGTCGCTGCCGATTTCCACAAACCCAAACCCGCGCGGATTCCCGGAGAAGCGGTCGCGGATAATTTGCACGCTGCTGGGCGTGACGCCTGCGTTTGCAAACCAGTCTCGCAATTCGTCTTCGGTTGCTGTAAAGGGGAGATTGCCCACGTAAAGTGTCTTCACGGCTCGGCTCCTTTGGTCCACGGTGAATGGCTTCTCACGGGACTCGGGGCTGAAGAGGCGGATGGAAGGCGCAAGCACGCAAAATCTCTCGCGGCGCGTTCTCACCCCTCAGCCTAGCGTGTATGCTCTCACACTTCGGGGGAAGAGTCCAGAGGGCGCATCCGACACAGAGTCTGCCGGACCGGCAGCGAATTTTTCGGACTGGACACAGCCCGCACGGACGGTTTAGAGCGGTTTCACCGTTGCTGTATAGTGTTGTTGCCGCCGATGACGTCATTCTGAGGACCCCGGCTTGCCGGGGCCCGAAGAATCTGCTTTCCCCGCAACGGATTGCTGACCTCAAAGAAGAGCAGATCCTTCGCGGAGTTTACCCTGAGCGAAGCCGAAGGGCTCAGGATGACAGCATCGCGTTTTGTTATACAGCAACCCTGAAAATGGTATAGAATCGGCAAACCTGAAAAATAGGAGGTCACCCATGGCAAAACAAATCACTTGCAGAGACGTTGGCGTGGATTGCGATTTCCAGGCTCGCGGCAACACCGTGGAAGAGGTCATGCAGAAGTGCGCGGAACACGCCAGCGCGGCGCACGGCATCAATGAAATTCCGCCGGAACTGATCGCCAAAGTGCAGGCCGCGATCCGCGAGGT
>Ga0155949_1066_pt1 | contig 15623 bp, 12 predicted proteins | sample RifCSPlowO2_02_FD_107603 | JGI IMG/M metagenome (GOLD analysis project Ga0155949, IMG submission 107603) | Acidobacteria bacterium RIFCSPLOWO2_02_FULL_61_28
TGGAAGTCGCCTACACGGAACCGGAGGCGAATGGAAGTCGCCTACACGGAACCGGAGGCGAAGCGCCAGGCCGCGCGATGCCTCTATTGCCACATCCAGACCATCTACGACCCCGAGAAGTGCGTCCTGTGTAACCGCTGCGTGGACATCTGCCCGGAAGATTGCCTGAAGCTGGTCCCCCTGGATCAATTGGGACTGGAGCCGCAGACCAAGGACAAGCTTCTGGAATCGGCGGGGCTGCAAGGGGCCAGCCCCGAGCTGCTCTCGGCCATGATCAAGGACGATGAAAAGTGCATCCGCTGCGGCCTGTGCGCCATCCGTTGTCCCACCGACGCCATGACGATGGAGTTTTTCTCCTATGAAGACCACCAAGCCGTCTCCTGACGCTGCCCGTCAGCCTCACACCACCGGAGGGGAGGGCGGGCAGACGCGCCGGTCGTTTCTTGACCGGCTCGGTCTCGGCACGCTGCTGACGGCCATCGCGGGGCAAACCTGGATGATGGTGCGCGCGCTGGTTCCGAACGTGCTCTATGAGCCGTCCCTCCGGTTCAAGGTCGGAACGCCCGACCGGTTCCCCGAGGGCGTCACGTTTCTGGAGGACCGACGCCTCTTTATTTTCCGCAATCAGAAGATGTTTTACGCGATCTCGGGCGTCTGCACTCATCTCGGTTGTACGGTCAAGATGATCCAGCTCAACCAGCCGCAGAAGGTCGAGATTCGGGGGAAATTGACGGAGGAACGGTGGGAGTTTCACTGTCCCTGCCATGGCTCTAAATTCTACGCCGAGGGCACCCCTTACGCGGGACCAGCGCCGACGCCTCTGGCATGGTACCGGCTGGAAGTTGCCGCCGATGACGGGCAGCTCATCGTGAACCTCATGGAGCCGGTGAATCAAGATTTCCGCCTCACGGTTTAGGGAGAACGAATGGCAGCCGAGAAAACCATCTGGAAAAAGTTAATCTGGACGTGGAAGCCGGAAAGCGAGTTTGAAGCCGGCGACTCGATTGTTCGGAACTTGCTGCTGCACTGGTTCCCATCAAAGATCACGTTCCGGAGTCTGAGCTATCGCTATTCCTTCTGGCTGGGAACGGCTTCGGCGATTCTGTTCGGCATCTTGACCGTCACCGGCGTCGTCCTGATGTTCCTCTACGTTCCCTCGGTCGAGCGGGCCTATGCTTCCATCAAGGACATTGAATTCGCCGTTGCCTTCGGCTGGTTCCTCCGGGGACTGCACCGGATCGGGGCGCACCTGATGGTGGCGGTGGTGTTCCTCCACGCCGTGCGGGTGTTCCTGACCGGCGGCTACAAGAACGGCGTGGCCGCCAATCAGAACCGCCCCCTGAACTGGATCATTGGGGTGGTGCTGCTGCTCTCCACGTTGCTGCTCTCCTTCACCGGGTATCTGCTGCCGTGGGACCAACTGGCCTTCTGGGCCATCACGGTCGGGACCAACATCGCCTTGGCGGCCCCGGTCGTGGGGGAGCAGACCCGGTTCCTGCTGCTGGGCGGGAACACCATCGCGCAAGGGGCGCTCATCCGCTTCTACGTGTTGCACTGCGTGTTCCTTCCCATGCTGGTGCTGCTGCTGTTTGCCTGGCACATGTGGCGCATCCGAAAGGACGGCGGACTGGCCTGCGCGGACCAGCTTGCCCTGGATCAGAAACAGGAGAAGGCCCCGCCGATCAAGAGCAAGACCTATTCCCTGCTCGGGATCGCCGGAACCCGGACCGTCCACGTCGAGGCGGCGCTGGTGGATGAGGACCGGCACGCGACACCAGCCTCCCCCTCTCTCACGCTGCGGCTGCTGGTCGTGATCTTGGCCACGGTGCTCCTGGCGTCGCTGATGACCATTGTTGTGGAGGCGCCGCTGGAAGAACCGGCCAATCCCGCCGTCACCTCGAACCCCGCCAAAGCTCCCTGGTATTTCCTGTGGCTTCAGGAGCTGGTGGCCGATACCACGGTGCGCGTCGGAGGCTTGACGCTGAACGGCGCACTGGTCGGCGGAATTATCGTGCCGGGAATCCTCGTCGGCTTGCTGCTGGTCTGGCCGTATCTGGACCGCAGTTCGGTCCGCTCGGCGGGAATCTGGTTTGGCTCCGATCGCTGGAGGCAAAACATTGTTTTTCTGATCATCGTTCTGGCGATCTTAATCCTGACCATTGTCGGAACCTATATGCGAGGCCCTTACTGGGGACTTTACTGGCCCTGGGAGACCTGGCCGGATTTGCCCAGGAAGTTCTAATCCGAGCCGCGACCGTGAGGGAGCGGTCCCGCGAACCCATTTTTGGGGACATCCGTGAGTTAGAAGTGGATAAGAGGAACTTGATGGTAGCGAAAAACCGCGATGTCGCTCTGATCTACGCCTTTGGCGCGATTCTCTTGTTGGTTACAGGATGGATTTATTGGGACTATTACCGTCCCGAGTGGAAGACATACCAGTCCGGGTTCCGCGGCCTGATTACCGGACGGTTTGGCGCCGAGCGGGCGCAGCAGATTCCCAGCGGCATTCAACAGATCTGGGTGGCGGAGCTTAATCGCGTGGATCGGTGCGTCACCTGTCATCTCGGCCTGGAGTGGGAGGGCCTGGAAGATGCCCCCAACCCGTATCGCGCCCATCCTCCGGGGATTCTGAGGAAACATCCTCTCGCCGGCTACGGCTGTACGATTTGCCACGGCGGGCAAGGCTTTGCCACGGACGTGGAGTCCGCGCACGCGACGGGCGCGCTGCACTGGGAGGAGCCTCTGCTGGCCGGCGAAATCGGCCGCGCCAACCAGGTTGAGGAACCGAAAGCCCTCCTCCAGATCAACTGCAACATCTGTCACCGCTACGACGCGCAGACGGAAGGCGCCGACTACATCAATTACGCCAAGCAGATCGTTCAGGAAAAGCGCTGTGTGCTCTGCCACAAGGTGAACGGGCAAGGATCGCTGCTTGGCCCGGACCTCACCTACGTCGGCGAGCAATCGCCGGAGCATTACGACTACGCGCGTGTGCCGGGAAAGCAGTCGTCGATTGGCTGGCACCTCGCGCACTTCCATAATCCCAAGGACGTGGCGCCGCAGAGCTTGATGCCCAACTTCAACTTTGGCCCCCGCGAAACCCAAGCCCTGACCATGCTCGTGATGAGCTGGAAACGCACCAGGCTGCCGTCGTCCTACATCCCGCCTCCCAAGGCGGCTCCTCCACCTCCCGCCGAAGCCGCTCCCGCTGAACGGTGAAGCTCGTGCGCTACGGCGCGGGGCTAGCGGCTGGGGACCAAGATTCCAAAGTGCGCAAGGCCTCGTTCGTTTCGCTCGCAGTGACATCGAGCGTCATTGGAGTCACGGTGATGAACCCGCGGACAAAGGCCCATACGTCGGTGCCTTCCGCATCGTCTTCCAACTGATCGAACGAGGGCCAGACGTACAAGCGACCCGTAGGGCTGACCCGTCTCTCAAAACGATCGTAGCGCGGCTTGACGCTGAGGCGGGTCAAGCGCACGCCCCGGCGCGTTCCCGCCGGAACGTTCACGTTCAGGAACAGTCCTGGTCGGAGCGCCTGCCGGGCGCGAAGTTGCTCGACGAGATTTCGGATATAACTGGCCGCCGCGGCATAGGTCTCCGCATCGTCGCCGCGAATGGAGACGCCAATCGCAGGGAGGTTCACAATCGCGGCCTCGCGCGCCGCTCCGAGTGTGCCGGAGTGGTAGACGGTAATTCCCAGGTTGTCGCCCCGGTTAATTCCGCTGATGACCACATCCGGCCGCCGCGGCAGCAGCGATTCCACCGCCAGCCGGACGCACGTCGCCGGGGGGCCCTCGATCGAGTACCAGGTTACCCCGTTCGGTTGCTTTCGTTCACTCACCAAGACCGGGGCGCGCAGAGTGAGAGCGTGACCGATTCCGCTCTGTTCGTACGCCGGAGCCGCAACGATGATTTCTCCCACTGGACGGAGCGCTTCGACGAGCGCCCGCAATCCCGGCGCGTCATAGCCGTCGTCGTTGGAGAGTAGGATGGTGAATTGCTCTGCGGCGGGTCGTTGAGCCGCGACTGGCAAAATCAAGAGCAGAAATACAAGCGGCAGAAAACACGTTCTCTTCCAGTGGCGCATATTTCCCCCTTCACTGCTTTGGCCGCCACTATACTACACCCCTGGGGAAAGTCCTATGGAGCAATTCCGTCCCTACCGAACCCCGATACTTGGTTAGGAGAGAGGAGTTAGACTTCAAGCAGCGAGTGAGAGTAATCTGGGAATATCGAGGTGTTCCAGGAATGCTCGAGTGAGGGCATCGGCTGGGCTGGGGGCAGTTCCGGGCGCCGCAAAAAGCGCCTCGATCATCGAAGAAAGAAGCATTCCCATGGCCTGCTGTCCCTGCTCCGTGTAGCGGGTGATCTTGAAGCCGATGATCTCCCTTCCGACCAATGATCTCTCCAGATAGATGTTGTCGCCAAAGCGCTCATAGTAGGCCGGCTGCTCCTCCTCAAACCGAAAGGTTAGCGTGTCCGTTCCGTCCGAATACTGGACAAGAAGCCGTGCCGTCCTCAGTTTGGCGACTCGTTCCGGGAGATTTTCAATGAGGTCCGGGCGGATGCGGGAAAAGATGCGCTTAAACCCGATAATTGTAAGCCCGCAGAGTTGTTCTGCTGATGGAGTAATCTGGATGGCAAGCCAGTCCTCCACGGCCAGGGTAACACACGGTCTGGGGGGACCGAAGGAAACGTAGAGTACATCCGCTTCCCGGTCGTACTCGTGCTGTGCATCTTCCAACCGCTGTTCGATTACGAAGGCCATATCCTCTCTCCCAAACCACGCAACTCCGCTACGGCGAAATATGCCGTGGCCACGAAGCCATTTTCTTCACGAACGAATATCCGCAAATTCGTCTTCTCGATCAGCCGTTCCCCAACCAGAATTTTCGAATAGCTCCTTGTGTATATCCTGGTGTTTCGATCCCGTCTACCTCGATAGACGCCCTCTGGATTCTTCAAAGTCTCGATCACAAGGTCTTGGTACGGCAGCATCTGAGGATGCCGATTTGTAATGTGCGTCCTCCAGTGGTCCTCGTCCAGCACTGCATCCAGGCCATCCGCCGTACGAATCGTCACAAGGCTCATTCTAACATAGGCAAAGGGGCACGCAGCGCGTCCCTACCGAACTTCCATCGTTACCACATTGCTCGAGACGCCGTCCACCGTGAGGACCACCGCGACCGTTCCCGTGATCCCCTCCGGGACCTGAGTGTTCACCTGGTAAACCCCCACAAAGCCCGGGGCCAAGCCCGAGAAAGCGACGAGGGCAGGCACTCCATTCATGGTTACGGTGACCGGAGACACGGTCTGGGAAAGAAGTTGCGAGAAAGCGGGGCGGCCACTGGAAACAGCAGGGCTGACACGGCCCAGGCCCGTCGCAAACAGTTGCACAAAGTCGCCAGGGGAAGCGGGCAGTTCGGCGCTCACCGGAAGCTGGCTGGACGCATGCGTAATGGCTCCAGGACCGCTGCCGGTCGAGCCGCGAGTAAAGATTCCTGGTCCGGCGGAGCGCAGGAAGATCGTTACTGGCGCCGACGTGGAAGCTCCGTTGCGGACCACCAGCGGAGCCGACGTGCCGCTCAACTCCACCGGGACTTGCGCATTGATCTGGCTGGATGAGACGTAGAAGAGCGGGGCCGCGATTCCGCCAATCTCTGCCGTTGTCCCGGCCAGTTGGGTCGGCAGCGGCAATGATTGCGCCGCAGCCGCAGTCGCTGCGAGATTCACGCCGAAGATGGAAATGATCGAGCCGGGAGACGCCGCCCCCGAGAGGAAACTGGCCCCGTTGACAACCCCCGCCTGCGGAACTTCCGCTGTTCCCAGCGAGAACGAGGAAAACCGGGCATTCAGCGAAGTTCCCGGAACTGTTGCGGTGACGATGACCGGACCGCTGGCCGCTCCGAGCGTGACCATCGTGGAGGCAAGCCCTTGCCCGTCGGTGGTCGCCCCGGCGGGACTGAGCGAGGCGTCTCCCTGGCTGACAACAAATTCTATGCGGGCGCCGGCAAAGGGAATCTGATTGGCATCGCGCAGGACACCCTGAAGCGGCAGCGCCAAGCGGTTACCGGGGCTTCCCACTTGCTGATCGCCGCCCGCAATCGAAAAGGAAACTCCGGCGGCCGCGGGGCCGGACAGAACTCCGATGACGGTTGTGCTGGTTTCAAAGCCGGGGGCGGTTGCGCTCACGGAAGCTGTGCCCGGAGCAAGCGCCGTCACGGTGACGACCGCAAACCGGCTTCCGGAAGGGATTACAACCTGAGGAGGGATGATCACGGCCGACGGATTGGAGTTTGTCAGCGTGACAGCCACATCGGAAGCCGCCGCGGACAGCAGTTCCACTCGGGCCTGCCACTGGGTCCCGGAAAACAAACCCAGCGTGCCGGGAGCGAATCGCAGTCCGCGAGTGAGCGTCGTGTTGGCGGTTCCCCGCGACGAGGTCGCCCGCGCGAAAAACGGCCCCCAGGCCTGCCGAATCCCGTCCAGTTGCGCAACGCGCTCCGAGCTTGCCGAGGTGTTCCGCGGAACCACCAGGACAAACGCAAAGTTGAAACTCTTCGGAGCAACGACCGAGTTCGGGACCCGCGGCCCGTTGGCTTGGATGATCTGATCGAGCGTGACATTGGCCCGGCGACCGGAAAAATTCACGTTCAATCGGGGGGCGCTCGAGGCGGAGAAGCCGCTGCTGGGATCCTTCACGAGGAAGCTCTCTCCCACTTCCTGCGGAGAGCGCAGGCCCATCAGGTATTGATCCATCTCGTTGTAGCGCTCGACGGCGCCGATGGTGGTGAACGATCCGTTTTCGTCATCTCGAATCCGGTTTCCTTCGAGCACGGAGGCGTCGGAATTGAAGAAGAAGCTCCAATGCTGCATTTCCCGCCCGAGCAAAGCCGTGCTGTTGGCAGAGCCTTCGGGATCATTCCATGTCACATAGGTAAGAAACCGGTGCCCGGCCTCCTGCCCCAGGATGCTGAGCGTCGAATCCACGCCGCGAAGAAACGTCGCGGACGGGTCCGCGGGATACCGAGCGAGGTTGCCCATATTCACCAGACTTTGCAAGCGGGAGCTGCCGAAGGAGCCGGAGAAATCAAAGACCGGGGGGTTGGAGACGCGGCCGATCCCGGTCACCTGGTTGGCCACGTTGACCTCGAACGCAAACGCTCCGTCCAGATCAAAATCGAAGGTCGTGAATACGATCAGGAAATCGTAGGCGTCTTCGTGCGTCTGGTAGAATTGTTTCGTTACCCCCGGCAGGTCGAGCCGGGTGGACCGCGAAAAGATCTCCGCAACCGGGCCTGCCGGGCCGGGCTGGCCGGCGGCTCCGCTCAGGTCGAGCAGGGTCGGCGTTCCGGGGAAACTCCCTGCTGAAACTCCCACAACCGCTTCCCTGCCGGTGATGCCGTTATAGGAGAACTGGATGCGGCCGTCGGGTCGCAACTCCACCTGGAACGTCTCGCGGGGGCCGGTGCCGGTCTCCGCATAGTCGCGAACCCCGTTCCAGGTTACGACGAAGCGGTCGCTCGATGTGAAATACGTCAATTGCCCTCCGGCGGACGGGTCGAGGTCAGCGAAATAGGGGGCAATCCGAGGGGGACCGGAAAGAAACCGCGCCAAGCTGCGAGACACGATCGCCGTATCGCCCTCGCGGAACGTAAGATTTCCGTCGGAGTTGATAAAAACCGCGGTGTAGCTTCTTCCGAAGAAGGGGAAAGAAAAACCGAGGTTCACCTGCCGCGTCCCGTCGTCGCCGATGTTGTCCGGATGACTCGCCGGGGGAGGATTCAACAAGACCCCCTGGCTGGCCACTCCCCCGTCAAACGCGCTCGGCCCTGCCTGCACGGAAAATCCGTTCCCGGCCACCGTGAACGTTACGCCTTGTTGATCCAGGTCAAACAAATTCGCGGGCAACACCATCGTACCGTCGTCCGGCAAGACGGCGATGTGCCCAACGTCCGCCGGGGCCGAGGCAGAGGAAGCCAGGGGCACGAATCCCTGGCGCAGCCGCTGGCGGAAAAACTTTTCATGGAGGGCGATTTCCTCGGCCGCTCGCCCCGGATAAGTCCCGCAAATCTCATCCTTTGGGAAGGAAGCCGGAAATCCGCTCCCAGGGTCCAGCCCCATCAGGACCAGAACAACCAGGCAGCGGCAAGTGACGGATAAGGGGGTGCCTGAGAGAAAACGCACGCGAAAAATCCCAAAACACTGACTTGTAAAATCCCGATATTACCATAGAAGGAGTGCGCCGCCGGGAACCGCCCTGTTGCCTAGCCGGGCCGGATTTCTATAGAATGGAGAAGATGAGCGCTCCGTCAGTGCGTGGGCGGCGAAGCCGCAGGAAATAATCCTTGAAACGACGGACCTGGCAAGGCAGGACTGAGGAAAAGATAGTTGGCATGATGAAGAAAGCTTTGAACGCCGTGCTCCCGATCCTGGGAAGTTCCCTGCTGGCAACGGCACTTTGGAGCCAGGCGCAACCGATCCCGCAAGGTTTCCAAAACGGCCAAGCCGCTCGATTGGCTCTGGGTCAGACCAATTTCTCCGATATTTCATTTGGGACGACCCAAGACCGCCTGGGGGCGATCTCCGGGATGGCGTTAGCGGGCAACAAGCTGATCGTCGCCGACAGCTCCTACCTGGCTCCGCCCAACAACAACCGCATCCTGATTTATAACGATTTTGCCGCGTTCAAGAATTGGGAGGGTGGGCACCTCATCCCCGCCGATGTCGTGGTCGGCCAGCCGGATTTTTCGTCGGCCGCGACCGGAACCACTGCCAGCCGGATGAACCAGCCCGTGGGAGTGGCGAGCGACGGCACGCGCCTTTTTGTAGCCGACTGGGGTAACAATCGAGTCCTGATCTTTAATCGAATCCCGGAAACCAGCGGGGCTACGGCGGACGTGGTGATCGGCCAGGACCGGTTTGATTCGTCGGATTTCGGCGCCGGACCCCAGAAATTGCGGCGCCCCAACAGTGTCTCGACCGACGGAACCCGTCTGTTTATCACCGATACGCTCAACAATCGGGTCCTGATCTACAACCGGATTCCCACCCAAAACGGCGCGCCGGCCGACGTGGTGCTGGGACAACCGAATTTTGAGGGCAGCCGGGCCCTTCCCCCCGCCGCCGATACCCTCTCCTCGCCCATGAGCGCCACTACCGACGGCCAGCGGCTGATTATTTCCGACCTGGGAAACAACCGGATACTCATTTACAACCGAGTCCCCACCCAGAGCGGGGCGGCGGCGGACGTTGTCGTCGGCCAGCCGGACTTTGCCAGCAACGGCGCCGGCAATACACCCACTTCCACGAACTTTCCCCGCTTCGCTTACAGCGACGGCCAACGGCTGCTGGCAGTGGATTCGGGGAATAACCGCATCCTGATTTACAACCGGATCCCCACGGCGAACGGCACGCAGCCGGACGTTGTGCTGGGGCAGGCGGACTTCATGGGCCTGCTCGAAAGTTGCGCGGCCTCGAATTTCGCGGTTCCGTACGCCGCGGCCGGTGAAGGAGGGATGCTGTTCGTCAGCGACAGCTTCAACCGGCGCATCCTGGGCTTCCAGCCGGGGCCGGAACTGATCACCCTGAACGGAATCCTCAATGCCGCCAGCTTTTCAACCGAGCCGCAGACGCAAGCCTGCGGGGTGGTTCTGCCCCAGCCTCCCCTGGCGCCCGGAGCCATCGCCAGCGTGTTCGGCACCAGCTTTGCGGAGGCGACGGTCGCGGCCGATTCGACCCCCTTGCCGACCGAGCTGGGCGGCGTGCGCGTGAAATTTAACGGCATTCCCGCGCCGCTGTTTTTCGTTTCACGCACTCAGATCAATGTGCAGATTCCCTTCGAGCTGCCCGGATACAGCGCGTCGGTGCAAGTGGAGAAGACCACGCCCCAAGGCACCATCGTTTCGGCAGCGGCGCCCGTGGCGCTTTCGACTGGGGCGCCCGGCGTCTTTACGGTTTCCGGAGATGGGCAAGGCCCCGGAGTCATTGTCCACGCCGACTTTTCGCCCGTGACGGCCGAATCTCCCGCCCTGCCCGGCGAACCCCTGATTGCCTATGCCACGGGGTTGGGGACGGTGGATCATCCGGTAACGAACGGAGTCCCCATCGAGTTTGCGGCTTCGGGGAGTGTGACGGTTGGAGGGACCATTGGCGCAGGGCAAACACTCACCATCCTGATCAATGAACGGGAACATTCCTACACCACGGCCGCGACCGATACGCTGGACTCGATCGCGACGAGTCTGGCAGAGATCATCAGCGCCAATGATCCGGAGGTTTCGGCCACTGCCAACACCACGGATTTCCAGGTCAAACTGAGCGCCCGCGTCCAGGGAGATCAGGGGACGGGAATCTCGTATAACGCCTTCGTCTCCGAGGGAGCAACGCTCACGCTGGACACCGGCCTCGGCAATACGGTGCCCCGCAACGTTGTGATCGGCGGAACGCCGGAGCCGGGACAGACCGTAACGATCACTCTGGCAGACGTGGCTTCTTCTTCCTACACCATGCAGCCGGGGGACACCCTGGAGACCATCGTGAATAACCTCGCCGAACTCGTCAACGGCGATCCAAATGTGACGGCGATTGCCGATCCCGCCAATTCCCGAATCCTGCTGCAACTCCGCGACCCGGGGCAAACCTCTCCCATTACAATCAGCCTCTCCGTTTCGGAAGGAGCTACACTCACGATCGGGTTCGAGCCGCCGCATCTCGCGCCCGGCTCCGCGAAGGCCACCAACACGGTCACGGCGAATGTGGGTGCGACGAACGCCGCGGTCTCCTTTGCCGGCTTGGTCCGAGGCACGGTGGGACTCTACCAAGTGGATTTTTCCGTTCCGTCCGACGCGAAACCCGACCCCGCAGCCATTTTGACGCTCTACCAGAACCTCATTGTGTTTGGGTCTGTAACAGGGACCAACATCTTCAGCAATCCCGTGACGTTCCCGATCGGGCCATAAAGTAATATCGGCGGAATTGGATTCCAGGAGATCTGTTTTTGTCGAGGAGTGCTCCGCACCAGCGGCTGCGCGCGGCAACGACTCGAGACCGTTTTCAGATTTGGTGTAGAGTGATGGTGCTCTCGTCAGGGCATGGCTTCACCTGCATTATTTATGAGAATGGCGGGAATGACAGCCCCGGAAGGGGCGGAACCATGTGGCCCACGGCGGCAGCCGTGGGAGAGCAAGCGATGGTGTGTCAGCCCCGGTAGGGGCGACCGACGACCCACAGACTGGTTCCGCCGGATTTCTGTCGCCCCTCCGGGGCTTGCTCGAAAACCAACCCCGCGTCCCACGGCTTGCGCCGTGGGCCACAATCTGTCGCGCCTCCGGCGCTCGCTTTGGTGGAAGGTTCCTTCGCTATGGAGATTCATGAATAATCCAGGTTCAGCCATGCCGAAAAAAGGCCGAAACGACGAGGGCTTTAGCCCCTGAGGGACGTCCTTTCGCCGGGTGCTTGGGCGGCATTCGCAGCATCCCTACTCACCTCAGCGGCTGAAGCCGCTGCCCGTGCATAGCTGAACGGCACGACTAAAGTCGTGCCCTGACGAACTGCTTTGCATGTCACTTGGTTACGCAAGACTCAATAGTCTGTATCCGCCAATCCACCTGGAATGCAGCGCCGGAAGGCAGGCCGTTGCTCAGGCCTTCAGTCGCGGAAACAAGCGCTCGGCGTTGCCGCGATAGATTGCCTTCCAGTCGTTGGGAGAGAATCCGTCATACCGATCGAGGCCGTTGGTGGTCAGCTCGTAGTCCCGCAGCGGGACATCGCTTCCGAACAAGATCTGGGACACCGGCACCAATGCCCGTAAGGCGGCCAAGGGGGCCGCTGCGCTCCCGTGGCCTACTTCGAAATACAGTTTCTTCACCTCATACTCCACTCCGTGGGGCACCCGATCCGCAAGCCTCGGAGGAAAGTCGTCAATAATGCGGGCAGCCAATACCGAAAATGCTCCGCCGGAGTGGACAAAAATGCAGCGGATATCGGGGCATCGCGCGAGCGTGCCATTCAAAAGGAGACTGTCTATGGCGCGCGCCGTGTCCATGTCATATTCGATGATTCCGGACTGCCCCGGCAGGTTGCGGCAGCAAGAGGCCCGGGCCGGGTGGAAGAAGATCACCGCCTTGCGGCGATTCAGTTCATCGAACACTGTGGCAAAGGCGGGGTCGCCGGGCCACTTATCCACGTAACTGGTCCACAGCGCGATGCCATCGGCCTTGAGCACTTCGAAGGAATATTCGATTTCCCGCAGACTTCCGTCGGGATCGGGCAGCGGCAACGCCGCAAAGAAGCCAAAGCGTCCGGGATGGTCCCTCCCGAGCTGTGCCCCGTATTCGTTGCTCTGCCGCGTCAGACTGCGCGCCCGCTGACTGCGGTCGCTCATCGAATCCAACACCAGGCGCTGCACGGGCGACACGATCGCGGTGGCGACGCTGTGCTGATCCATAGCTTCCAGGGAGACTTGGGGCGTCCAGGGCCTGGGCGTCCAGCCCTGTTGGCGCATCTCCTGCTCCATCTCCTTCATGTAGAAGGGCGGATACATGTGATGGTGGACGTCAATCCGGCCTGGCGCGCCCCTGGCGACCTGCGCGAGTAATTTGCTTGCAGGCAGGAGCGCCGCGGTCCCCGCCACCGCGACGAGCGATTGCAGGAATTCCCGGCGAGAAGCTTCGCACGCGAAGCGCGCGCCATGCGGCAGGTCCAGATCGCCGGCAGCATGGCTGCGAGCACAATCGAGCGGTTTCATGTGGTGTCCTCTGCGGAGCGGTTGCGGGGTGAAAACCAATCCCGCCCCGTGCCCTCGCTCCTGGGAAACAGGCTTGCAAGCGGTTGCCAGCCCTCCTTTGAATGAGCGTCAGGGCATGGCTTTAGCCATGCCGAAAAAGCGGTTCTCCCCCACGGGCTTTAGCCCCTGAGGTACGTCCCTCAGCGGCTAAAGCCGTAAGGAAGTTGTGCGGCTAACCCACTTACGGCACGGCTGAAGCCGTGCCCTGACAACATCTCAAAACCCATATTGCAACAGCTTCTCGTTCCTCAGTACTCGGGCATTTCGTCGAGCAGTAGCTCTTTGCCGGTGGCGAGCACGATCTTACGAAGCGACCCGAGAGGCAGCCCCTTCTTGGATGGAGACAGGGTGATGGTGATTTGGTCCCCCGGCTTCAACACGTTCTTGGTCCAGCCCGAGCGGGCCAGCTTGCCCGGACTCCAGGTTTCGCAGCCCCAATGAACCACGTTGCCCTTGTCGTCCTTCACGTCAAAATAGACTTGGGCGTGGGGATTGGTCCAGGCGAATTCCGTCACGGTTCCCTTCAAAGTGACGGGATGATTCATATCGTAGAACGCACTGGTCCCGTGGTGAGCTGCGATCGGACGGGGAATGATCAAAATGCCCAGAGCCAGAAGAAATGCGATTGTAACTTTACCGTTCATGCAACCTCCTTACTAAGCGCGTGTCCCCTAATAAGCGGGGGCTGTCCTAGGAGTAACGAGATGGGCGAACATAAAGCGAATAAAAATAAAATTCTGTTGCAAACAAAGGACTTGTTGGCTTCGTTTGGTAGTTTTTCCTATTCGCTTGCCTCCCTACCCTCCGGGACATATCGTTTTTGGGCGAACCGCCTCTTCCCACCGCACACTCCTTCCGTGGCCAGGATAAACAGGCCTCGGAAACACGTCAACACCATTCTTCCGAATCTTCCGAAGGAATCGAATCCGGGTGGGGAGCAACCCCGTTCTGGGACAATGCATAAGAGTGCGCCTCTTCGATTCCTGCTCCGCCGCGGCCTTCAACTCGGTCCCGGCCCGGCTCCTGCGAGAGACGGAGTTTACTTGCTCCCCTCCCCCATCCCCGGTTTCCGGAATCGGTCCGTAAACGCGTCCTCCTCCGACGGCACGCAGAAGAGTTCTTCCATGAAAGCCTTATTCTTGGGCAGCAACTTGAAGATTTTCGTGTCGCTCACCCAGGGCTTTGTGAAGACCTTGGGGTCCTCGACGGTAAAGTTCAACTTCAGGGTGTTCGCGTCCGTCCGCTGGTAGCGCTCTACTAAGTGCAACTCCTCGCTATGAGGGTAGCCATAGGCATCCAGCCAACTCCTGTCGTTGAAACCCACCGAGTCCACCACGAATGTGTCCCCTTCCCACCAACCCACCGAATCCCCCACCCACATTGGCGCCAGGTCTTTGGGATGATCCCGCCGGTTCAACCAGATCGGCCGCCAGAGGTGATCGCGTTCGAAGAACATGAACACCCGCTCCGGAGTCTGAACGATTTCAATTGGCTGGGGGTAAAACAAGGCGCGCGGAATCCCGACCGGATCACAGCGCAAAATCGGGTCATTCGAGTCCGTGGTGATGCGGGGTCCGTATCCGGGCTTCGCGGCATCAAATCTCTCCTGACCCCACGGCGTCATCGGAGGGGCCTCTTTGCTCGGCGTCGCATAGATCCCCTGCCCCGGGAGCTGGTTGAAGAACTCCCAAATCCCCGTCAGGTCCCGGGACGGGGCGGGGGGCGCAGCCTTCGCCCTCGCCTCCCCGGTTTGCTGAGCGAGCACAACGGGAGTCAAGATCAGGACACCGGCCAGCACCGCGATCAATCTCGTGAACGGATTTCGCATGAAACGCCTCCGCAATCGAACCGGTGTTCCGTCTGGGATCCTCCGCCCCATACGAGCAATGGGATCACCCGCCTGAGAAGCATTATAATCCGGTTGCCGACAGGGTTTTCTAGTTTCTGTAGACCGCCGCGAGCGAAGGGAAGTTATCTGCTTGGCAAGGAGGCTGCCTCGGGTTTCCCCGGAGCGCGGGAAGCGGAACTGCGAAACCGGTCGCTCACGTCCAGGTTGAAAACCCGGCGCGCATTTTCTCCCAGGATGTTGCGTTTCGCCTGCTCGGACAGGAACGGCAGGTCGTAGATCCGGCTCGGCAAGTCCATGTCCCAATGCGGATAATCGGAGGCCCACAACAATTGGGTCTCCGCCCGCGTCATCTTGAAGGTCATTTCTAGTACGCTCAGGTCATCGTAGACTTCCAGCGGCTGACTGGTGTAATACATATCCCGCATGTAGTCGCTCGGCATCTTCTTAAGCCCGGGGCATTCCGAACTGCGCATCTTGTATTCGTTGTCCAGCCGCTGCATCAGCCAGGGAACCCACGCCAGGCCCGATTCGATCCAAATCACTTTCAGCTTCGGAAACCGCTCCGGGAGGCCGTTCACGACCCAGTTGGCGCAGGGAATCGCGTTGAACAGAGTAAATCCGAAGGCGTGCGCCACGATGAACCGGTTGGTGGTGGTGTACATGCGGTCCAACCAGTTGAAGGCGGCGTGGAACGCCAGCGGCTTGCCCATCTCTTCGAGCAGCGCGTAGGTCTTCATGTAAGCGTTGTCATAGACCGCCTTGTACCGGACGGTCGTAACCAGGAATCCGACCACCCCTTTCCGGTCCCCGAACTCCTTGACCGTTCGGTAGGCGGCCTCCGGATCGTTGAACGGCAAGTAGGGCATGGCGATGATGCGCGGCTCCTGGGAAAGAACTTTCTCGGTGATCCAGCGGTTGTACGCCCACGACAGCTCATTCTCCACGTCGCCTTCCGGATGCAATCCGAGCGACAGCATGGGAGTC